>Ga0154903_110_pt2 | contig 21703 bp, 15 predicted proteins | sample Rifle2008BG19ft_FD_105584 | JGI IMG/M metagenome (GOLD analysis project Ga0154903, IMG submission 105584) | Euryarchaeota archaeon RBG_19FT_COMBO_56_21
TTCACGGCGAGCCACACATACGCCATGGACGGGACATACACCATAACTCTGACCACGATGGACAACGACGGCCTCACGACCTCGTTGTCGAGGCCAGTGACGGTGATGCACGAGCCGATCCCACCGACGGCTGCCTTCACAGTGATCGCGAACTACCTCCAGGTCAGCGTCGATGCATCAGCCTCTGCCGATCCTGACGGACCCATTGCTCAGTACGCGTGGGACTTTGGCGATGGCGGGAACGCGATGGGCGTCACAGCGGTTCACACGTACCTCATGGACGGGACATACACCATCACCCTGACAGTGACGGACACAGACGGACTGACGGACTCTCTGTCGAAGTCGGTGACCGTGGCCCACCAGCTGATTCCGCCGGTTGCGGCGTTCACTGTGTCGGCCACATACCTCACAGTTCAGGTCGATGCATCCTCGTCCGTTGACCCTGATGGAACGATCACTTCCTACGCATGGGACTTCGGCGACGGCGCAACAGCGATGGGCGTCATGGCCAGCCACGAATACACGATTGACGGCACGTACCTGATAGTCCTCGTCGTGACGGACAACGAGGGTTTGACCGGATCCGCTGAGAAGTGGGTCACTGTGAGCGCTGAGCCCGTGCCACCGGTAGCAGTTATGTCGGCTACGACCAGCTGGCTCACTGTTAATGTGGACGGCTCCGCCTCGTACGACACAGACGGCTCGATCGTCTCCTGGGCGTGGACTTTCGGAGACGGTGCGACCGCGATGGGCGCCATAGCCTCACACACATATGCGATGGACGGGACGTACACCGTCACTCTGACGGTGACGGACAACGACGGGCTCACGGACTCCGACAGCATGTCCGTGACCGTTGTGCACGAGCCGATGCCGCCGACTGCAGCATTCTCGTCCAGTACGACCTATCTCGTCGTGAGCGTTGACGCCTCGACGTCCAGCGACCCAGACGGGACCATCACGTCCTACGCATGGGCGTTCGGTGACGGGGCGACAGCAACTGGAGTGACTGCGACTCACGAGTACGCGACGGACGGTACATACCTGATAACACTCACCGTCACGGACAACGACATGTTGACCGACAGCGACTCGAAGAGTGTAACGGTCTCACACGCGCTCGTCTCTCCTGTGGCACAGTTCACAACATTGACGACCTGGCTGCAGGTGTCAGTGGACGCATCAGGGTCCTATGATCCCGATGGAACCATCGTTTCGTACGCATGGGACTTCGGAGATGGCGGATCCGCCATGGGCGTTACTGCGACACACACCTACTCCGGTGACGGAACCTACAGCATCACGCTGACAGTGACTGACAACGACGGCCTCACGGCCACTCTCTCGAAGCCTGTTACTGTTGTACACGAGCCGATACCGCCGCTCGCAGCATTCAGCGTGTTGACGACCTACCTGGTAGTGAACGTCGATGCGTCTGGATCTTCAGATGCTGACGGGATGATCGCGTCCTACGCTTGGGACTTCGGGGACGGAGGAACCGCGACCGGAGTGACAGCGATGCACGCATACGCCGTGGACGGAACCTACACGATAACGCTGACCGTGACGGACAACGACGGGCTGACAGACACCGAAATCAAGTCGGTGACTGTCGCGCACCAGCTGATACCGCCGAATGCGGCGTTCACATGGTCCGCTATCTGGGAGGTAGCCTCATTCGACGGCTCTGGGTCGAGCGACTTGGACGGGTTGATAACCGCGTGGGCCTGGAACTTCGGTGACGGGATGACCGGATCCGGTATGACCGCGACACACACCTACACTGCAAGCGGAAGCTACTCGGTCACTCTCACCGTCACGGACAACGAGGCCCTCACGGGCTCAATAACGAAGACCGTGACAGTGACGTACAACAACCCACCCGTCGCGTCGTTCAGCGTGACCAAGGACTACCTTGAGGTCTTCGTCGACGCTAGCGCGTCTACCGATGACTTCGGTATTGCCTCATACGCGTGGAGCTACGGGGATGGCGGAAGTGGCTCAGGCGTCATGGACTCGCACGCATACGCAGCAGCAGGGACATACACGGTCTCTTTGACCGTGGTGGACACGGGCGGCAAGAGCGCGACCACGAGCAAGAGCGTCTCAGTGGTGCAGAACCCGCCTCCGACCGCGGCCATCAGCCTCGTTTCGACGAATTTCCTGATGGTAACGCTGAGCGGAGCGGGCTCTACAGACGATTCCGCGATCGTGTCGTATGCCTGGAACTTCGGGGACGGTAGCACAGGCTCCGGCGTCTCGGTCACGCACACATATCTCGTGGACGGGACCTACACACTGACGCTGACGGTCACTGACGACCGCGGCCTCACGGGCACCGACACCCTGTCGGTGACAGTGGCAGCCCAGGACCTCCCGCCGACTGCGGCGTTCACGTACTCTGTGAACGAATTGACGGTCTCAGTGGACGCGTCGGGATCGTCCGATGACCATGGCATAGGAAGCTACGCATGGGCATGGGGCGACGGAACGACGGGATCCGGAGTGACGGCGACACATACCTACACGCTGGCGATGGCCCTGTCGAAGGCATCTAAGTCCGGTATCTCGGTTGATGCCCGCGCAATACTACCTCCATACTACGTCGCTGGTACGACGTACATGTCGGGGGGCGGCGCTTTGCCAGGCTGCTCGCTGACCCTCACGAACTTGAGGACAGGCGAGAGCATGGTATCGACGTCAGATGCGACCGGATTCTACATGGCTGAGATCGCGAACGGGCTGCCCAGTGCCTACTTATTGGGCGACACGATCAGAGTCGATGCAGTGAAGGGCACTGCGAGCGGCTCCAGCCAAGGAGTCGTCGTGGCCGGAGGGTACATCCAAGTGGACGTGTACCTCATAGACAGCGGCCCGGTGCCCATCTTGAGGACCATCACACTGACCGTCACGGATGCGAAGGGCCAGACGAATTCCGTGTCGCATGAAGTGGAGCTGACAGCCCCGAATGTGGCACCTGTAGCATCGTTCACCGCGACCCCGACATACCTGGTCGTTCAGGTGGATGGGCTGGCCTCGTCCGATACGGACGGGACCATAGCGTCCTACGCCTGGACCTTCGGTGACGGAGGAACCGCGACCGGAGTGACAGCTTCGCACACCTACGCTGCGGACGGCACCTACACGATAACGCTGACGGTGACAGACAACGACGGCGCTACGGGCACGACCAGCAAGTCTGTGACCGTGACGCACCAGCTGAAGCCACCGACCGCGGCATTCTCGTGGTCTGCGATCTGGGAGGTCGCGTCTTTCGACGGCTCGGCGTCCAGCGACTCCGACGGAACGATCACCGCGTGGAACTGGGTCTTCGGCGACACGACCACAGGGTCCGGCAAGACCGTGACACACAGCTATGTCGCCTCTGGAGCATACTCCGTGAGGCTGACGGTGACGGACAACGAAGGGCTCACCGGCTCGGTAACGAAGACCGTGACGGTGCTGTACAACAACCCGCCCGTCGCCGCGTTCACGGTGACCAAGGACTTCCTGCAGATCTTGGTCGACGCTAGCACGTCGACCGACGATATCGGGATAGCCTCCTATTCGTGGAGCTACGACGACGGCGGAAGCGGCTCTGGAGTCATGGACTCGCACACATACGCTGCGGCAGGAACATACACGGTCTCTTTAACCGTGGTGGACACGGGCGGCAAGAGCTCGACCACGAGCAAGAGCGTCTCAGTGGTGCAGAACACACCTCCGACCGCGGTCATCAGCGTCGTGTCGATAGTCGATCTGACAGCAACCTTGAGCGGAGAGGGTTCGATAGACGAGACGGCCATCGCGTCTTATGATTGGAGCTTTGGAGATGGACAGACAGGGTCTGGAGTGCAGGTCACTCACGCATATGCGGCTGGTGGCACCTACACAGTCTCGCTGACAATCACGGACGACCATGGCCTATCTGGTAGCGCAACGTTGGACATCGCAGTGACGGAGCCCATTCCAGTGCCAGAGAAGACCTACTTGCTCTACGACATGTTCCAGGAGCCATGGGGCTGGTGGTGGCCGCTGAGATGGCAGTACTACTCGACGGACGTCATAGTCACGGACGAGCCGGGAATGAGCACGATGTACTTCATGCCTGGAAAGAGCGCGGCATCCCCGTACTCTGGTCTATTCTACGCGCCCTACAGGTTCTCCGTGGACGCTAGGAACCAGACGACCTTGTCCTTGAGCAAGCCGGAGTTCATGCCCGCTTTCGGACCGGCTGTGGCCGGGGCTGAGGCGAAGATCGATGTGTATTCCCAGTATCTCGAGCCCAACTGGTGGAACAGCTACTGGGTGCCCACATGGAGCTCCGAGCCGCTCTGGAAGGGCAACGATTGGATATACCGTTCGGGAGCGGACGGATACGACCTCGGAACCCACTACACGGTCAACATGAACAGACAGGCGGCCGAGCAGTGGCTGAACCTGCCGCAGACGGCGGCAGACCCGTTGACATGGTGGGCGGCGAACAAGGATGCGTACATCACGAACTGGGTCGCGTGGATCAACTTCGAGGGCAACAAGAGGCTGGACATATACTGCGGCTACGAGTGGCCGTACGACATCAACGGCGGCACCTTCATGACGCTGAAGGAAGAGGCCGATGGCAGCCTCACGTTGGACATCGGGCACATCGCGCTCGGCTGGGAGATTCTGCTGACCAGATGGTTCGTCGAGACGAAGATATGCCCGCTCGAGGTCTACATGGAGGACATCACGCTGAGCGCGGTCTACAAGGCGAACAAGGTCGATGTGATGGCGGACTTCGTGGCGCAGTACAGCATGCACGCCGTGAAGCAGAACAAGACGGCCTTGGGCGACACAGCATCCGCGTGGGCGTGGGAGGGCATCAAGATCGACTACATTACGAGGATCGGCCACCCCTCGCAGTACAAGTGGTACTCCTCTATCGGCTACCAGAGCTGGAACTGTGGCGACCCCGCGTTCGGGACCAAGGTCCCCTATGAGGCGACCCCCGGATGGTTCAACCTCACGGATGGCGACAAGCTGATATTGAAGGCTCCGACCGGAACGGTGCCCGGGTTCAAGGCGGTCGCTTTGCTAGATGAGGACATAATCAGCGCTGCACTGGGAGACAAGACCGCGGTCTACGCCATCATGCAGAACGGTACCATGGATCTCGGCTACTTCAGGACCGCACCAAATGAAGTGGGCCAGCCTGACCTCAGACCGGGCTGGAGCGCGGCCACGAAGACGCTGACCATTGTCGGACCGCAGAACTTCGACAACCACCGCCACAAGAGTGGGACGACCACTCCCGCACCGACACCAGTGCCAGCCGGTGGGAACCCGCTGTATCACGGCGCGCCCTGGATAGAGTTCAACGTCGTGCAGCCTGCAGCCTCGGCTTCGATGCCTGGAGCAGAGGTCACGCTCAGGGGCGAGGTGGTCGGTCCAGCTTCGGCGATTGCTGACTCTGTGACGGCCTTGGCAGCCTTGTCGCTGGCATCTGCAATCGTGCTGTTGGTAGTGATCCGCAACCGCAAGGCGGAATAGGCGTCTAGGGCGAGCTGAGCTCGCCCGTTCAAACCTTTTCTTTTTCGTTATATTTCCATCTTATGAACGGAAAAGTGTACTTTTCTTCTGCCATCGAAGGAGGAATCCCTGTTGTCGCCCCGACATCGAGCTCAACGGATGCACGGATTTGGACATCCAGCGGTTGTGCGGACGATACTGACTCCTGGAAATGTTCTTATAGCACGCGGTCAATGCGAAATAGCGGAAAGTTGCGAATGTCCCATTTGATGGGCATTAGGGGGAGGTAGGGAGTTTGTAGCTCCCAGCTTTGCTTCTGTGTCTGTTTCCAGAGTCTTGGGACAGCATCGAAAAGGGAGGAACTAGAGTGCGAAAAGCATTGGTACCATTGTTAGTGTGTGCCGTCATGGTGCTGCTCGCTGCAGCGCCCGTGGTATCCGGTGGGGACTGGACAATCATTAAGGGTCCCCAGGGACCGAGGGCAAGCGCCGTGACGTGGGATTATACGCCTGATTTGTACGGCCAGTGGCAGGCGAAGATAGTGAACAACGGCCTGAGATCGCTCGTGGTCGATGTGTTCGACAACTCGAGCGGGATACCGGAGCAGATCTCTCACCAGAGGATTAGGTTCGCGGCATACGACGCGTACCCGACCGGTACGGTGACATCGGACCCGGTCTTGATGAAGGAGAATAACCCATACATGGTCACAGTGACGCCGAACGGACCGAAAGGCTCGACGGCGATGGCGACCGATGTGTTCACAGAGGTTATCGACAACCCGCCAGTGGCCGCGTTCACATGGACTGCGACTGACCTGGTCGTCACCTTCGACGCATCCGGCTCGACCGACGACTTCGGAGTAGTTGATTATGCCTGGAACTTCGGCGATGGAATGACCGGTAGCGGAATGACGGTCACCCACACCTACGCATCCGCTGGGACGAAGGCAGTCACCTTGACCGTCACGGACGGGAAGGGACAGACCAACAGCATCAGCCATGACGTCACAGTCACAGCAGTCGTCTCCGGCAAGAGCTACAAGGTCTACGACATGTTCCAGGAGCCATGGGGCGCGTGGTGGGACACGAGGCTCCCGTACTACGGAACCGACCTGATGATCACGAGGGAGGCGGGCGCGAACACGGCGCTCTTCATGCCGGCAAAGAGCCCTGCGCTGGCATACCAGGGGATCATCTACGCTCCCTACAGGTACTCGATCGACGCCAGGAATGTTCCAGAGCTGACCGTCCACTCACCGGAGTTCATGCCGGTCATGGGAACCTCTCAGTCTGGTGCTCAGGCCACGGTCGATGTGTACTTCCAGTACCTCTACCAGACATGGTGGAACGACTACTGGATACCGACCTGGAGCTCGGATCCGATGTGGATCGGCAACACCTTCTTCCCGGGCGCGAATGATGGATACTACATGGGAACGACCTACGCGGTCACACTCAACAGGGCAGCTGCGCTTGAATGGCTGAACATGCCTCTGGCAGATGACCCAGTGGCATGGTGGGCCGCGAACAAGGCGACCTACACGACCGCCTGGAACACCTGGATTAGCAACGAGGGCAACGTCAGATTGGACATCTACTGCGGATACGAGTGGACCTACGACATCATGTACAGCTCCAACAAGCCGGCGACATTCATGACCATGAGCACGGACGTCTCGGGCAATGTCGTGCTGAACATCGGCCACCTCAGCTGGGGCTACGAGGTACTCATGACCAGATGGCTCGCTGAGAAGAAGCTCTCCACACACGAGCCGTGGTACGAGGACTTCTCGATGCACGCAGTCTACGGCGAGGCATCCGCGAGCGTCCTCACGGACGCCGTCGCTCAGTACAGCCTGCACGCCGTGAAGGCCGCGGGAACAACCGCTGGTGCTGCATGGGTCTGGGAGCCGAACAAGATCGACTACATCATAAAGCCCGGCCACCCGTCGGCATACAAGCCGTACGCTACGCTGACGTACTTGAGCCCGAACGCGGGAGATGTGTTCCTTGGACAGCAGGTGCCCTACGAGCAGACGCCCACATGGTTCAACCTGTCCGCCGGTGACAAGCTGGTTGTCCAGCTGCCAACCGGAGTGTCGATAGGCTACCAGGGTGTGGCTCTGACGCCTAACGACTACGACAACCTGTACATGGGAGACAACAGCGCGTTCATGGCCATTCGGGTGAACGGATTGATGTCACTCGGATCGTTCGTGACTGGCTGGCCGTCGGGAGTCGACCTGGCACCGATGTACAACGCAGCCACGAAGACCTTGACCATCATCGGGCCACAGAACTTCGACAACATGAAAGCGACGACTGGCGTACTCTACCACGGAGCTCCGTGGATCGAGTTCAACGTCGTACCGTAGGTCTGTAGTCTGGACCGACTGGGCGCGGCCCGAAAGGCCTGTCCAGAAACCTCTTGTTTTTCATATTTTCATGGACCAGCGACGCTGCTGCAGCCCTCCGCCCAGCGGCGTTCTGCAATCTCGTCGACGATGGTTAATTAGATAGCAGGGACTCTATCTCTGCGACCATGAGCACTGGATTGCTTCTAGAATCGCTGCGGACAGCTGTCCTCCGAGCCAAAGGCGATGAAAAAAGCGTTGGCGTGGCATACTCGGGGGGAATCGACAGCTCAATCGTCGCCGCTCTTGCACAGGAGATCGCCGACACGAGGTGTTATTCCGCGGTGGTGCCGGGATCGCACGACGCCCGGACTGTGTCGGCGAGCGCAGCCGAGGAAGGGAGAGAGCTGGAAGTGGTGGAGCTGTCCGACGAGCGCCTTGTCACCCTCGCGATCGAGGCTAGAGACCTCGTTGGGAGCTCTGATTCCACGCCCATAGCGTACACGATCCCTCTTGTTGCTGTCATCGGGACCGCACGCGAGAATGTGGTCTTCGCAGGGAACGGTGCCGACGAACTTTTCGGGGGCTATGCAAAGTACGTCACGACTCCGAACCCCCAGCAGGAGATGGAGGTGGACCTCGGGAAATCGATTCGCGAGGCGAAGGCCCTTGAGAGGCACGCCCTAGTCCAGGGGAAGCGGATTGGATTCCCGTTCTTATCCGACAACGTGCGAGAGCTGGCACGAACGATGCCCATCGAGCAGAAGATACAAGGCTCTTCGAGGAAGCTCCCCTTGATATCGCTCGCGAGAGAGATCGGCCTCCCTTCAGAGCATCGGCCGAAGAAGGCCGCACAGTACTCCTCCGGAGTTCTGAGGCGCATGGAGAAGCTGGCGAAGGCCGATGGCAAATCGACCGCTGCCTGGGTAGCCTCGCTGAGCCAATAGCGTTGACTGGCAGAACCCAGGGCAAAGCAATTAAGAGGGAGCAGATTCTGTAACCTTCTCGATGGATTACAAGGACCTCACCGAGTGGATGTTCAGCCTCGAGCGGTTCGGTATCAAGCTCGGCCTCGAGAACCCGACGGAGTTCATGAGCAGGATCGGAAATCCGCAAGTCGATTTCAGATCAGTTCACGTCACGGGCACGAATGGAAAGGGGTCTGTGTGCGCATTCCTGGCCAGTATCCTTCAGCGTCGAGGCCTGAAGGTGGGCCTCTACATATCTCCCCACCTTATCGAATTCACCGAGAGGATCAGCATCAACGGGAAGGAGATCTCCCACGCGGACACAGTCCGACTCGGATCTGAACTCCGTCCAATCATGGAGCAGATGGCCTCCGAAGGCGCGGACATGCAGCTCACATTCTTCGAGTTCACGACTGGGCTCGCCTTCAAGTATTTCAGCGAGAACAAGGTGGACATTGCCGTCGTCGAGGTCGGCCTCGGAGGGCGGCTCGATGCAACGAACGTACTCAAACCAGATGTAGGGGTCATCACGAGGATCGGGCTGGAGCACACGAAGTATCTTGGAAACACAATCCCTGAGGTTGCCCGGGAGAAAGCTGGCATAATCAAGAGCGGAATGAGAGTCGTCACTTGCGAACGAAGCGAGCAGGCGCTCACTGTCATCTCCGCCACTTGCCAGAAGAAGGGAGCTTCACTGCAACGGATCGATTCGGAATTCGTCGTGTCGAATATCCGCAGGAGCCTGTCCGGCACGAGCTTCGACTATGCTGGCAGAAGACGTCTCGCGGACCTCAACACTCATCTCGTCGGTTCATATCAGGCGGAAAACGCGGCTGCGGCGATTGCTGCCGTTGACGAGCTGGCTTCAACTGGGATCTCCGTGGATGATGATGCAGTCAAGGAGGGCATCCTGCAGACCAAATGGCCAGGGAGACTCGATGTGATCTCGAAACGACCAGTAATCATCTTCGATGGGAGCCACAACCCCGATGGCGCCCTGAGAACCGCAGAGGAGCTGCGCTCACTGGGCGTCGCGCCCCTCACACTTGTGATTGCCTGCATGAGGGACAAGGATGTCGGCGAGATGGTCAGGGCGTTGGCCCCTGTTGCAAGCAATATTGTCGTGACCCAAGTTGAGGACAAGCGCGCACTGGGCGCTTCCGTTCTGGCGGAGACCATTAAGGCGGAATTCAATGGCCAAGTGGAGGTCATGATCCCCTCCAGAAGGGCTCTCGAGCACGCGATTTCTCGACCGGAAGGCCGCGGGGTCTGTGTGATAGGATCGCTCTATCTTGTCGGAGAGGCAGTCCAGTGGTGGAACGCCAGGAAGAGAGGCTGATGGCCAGACCACAAAGGTATAAATTGGCCCTCGATATTGACGCTGAATGTCTGCGGCTGTAGTGTAGCCTGGTTATCACTTGAGCTTGCCAAGCTCAAAACTCGGGTTCAAATCCCGGCGGCCGCACTCTCGCCTCATTCTCCTCGGATTGCTCAAGGTCTAGGGCACAGAGATCAGGAGAATTCCGAGCACAACCAGCCCTAGTATCATCCAATCCCTCGTCGAGAGTCTTTCCTTAAGGAAGACCCTGGCGCCCAGTATTGTTACCACCGGATATGCGGATATCAACGGGAACACGATCGAAGCCGCTCCTACGGAGATCGCGGATGTCTCAGCGAAGTATCCAAGCTGCCATAGCTCTGCCACGACGACCGCGCCGATCACAGGCACAGTCCACTTTGGAATCATTATGCTCTTCGTCGCACCCTTGTGACGAAGATAGGTGAAGGCAATCGGCGGGAGAACGAACACGTACAATCCAAGATATCCGATCAAGGGAAGGCCGTCGAGGGCTAGCTTGATGAAAATTCCTCCAAATCCCCAAATCAACAGGGTAGCTAGGCTCAACATCAAAGCCGACCTTGTGAACGCATGGCCAGACGAGGCTGTTCCGTGTGAGTAGGAGAGAGCGACCATACTGACGATGACCATCGCTATGCCCAGAGCGTTGATCGGTTCGAGATCCTCGCCCAGCAGAGTTACCGCTAGTACCGCGGTGATTGCGGGGAACGCGGCTGTGATGCTACCAACCATGCTGACGGCACCCTTCTCGAGCGCCTCGAGGTAGATGTAGTATCCTCCCCTTGCAGTCGATGCACCAATCAGTCCATAGACGACGTATTCGAGATGATCTACGTACTCCCCCCACAAGACGATTGCCGTGACGAAGATGAGCACGTAGACCGGCACCGAGACAAGGAAGTTGATTGCAACCATAGACGTCGCGCTGGATGATCCCACGGCCGCCTTGGCGATAACTTGAGTCAATCCGTAGATCGCTAGCGAGCAAAGTGCGAGCAGAACGGAGGAGTCGGCCATGAGTATCTCTGTGTCCGTGCTCGTCATCTGCTTGGACTATTAGATTGTTCCTGACGGACATTGGGGGTTTCTACAATGGCCTCAACATCACAACACGAAGCAGATCGCGCTTGCCAGCAGTTGCGCCGTAGGAAACCCTCTTGACCGAACCGACCTCAGATACAAGGCGGAGGTTACCGAAGAGCGAGGGGATCTCTCCCTCCTGGAAGTAATGGGTCATGATGCCGTTGCCGCGCAGGAACGAGGAATCCTCCACCTCATTTCCTTCTCCGAATCTCAGGTCGGACTTACCGAATCCCTCGAGCATCAAATACCCACCCCGCTTCAGAACCCGAGATAGCTCAGTTGCGGCTCGCTCCCGCCCCGCGGCGGGGAGATGAGAGAGCGTGTGGATGCAGGCGATTGCATCGAACTTTTCAGATTCAAATGGGAGTGTTATTATGTTGCATTCGACCAGATTTACACGACTATCCCGGTCGCGCTGTGAGTGCAAGGTCACGAGTGCCTCGCGGGAGAAGTCACATCCCACGACATCGGCCTTCATTGCCAGCATCTCGGTCGTCTTGCCGTCGCCGCATCCGGCATCCAAAACCAGCATATCGCGTCTAAGGTGTTCCAGGAGAGGCCGAAGATCTCCGCTTCCTCCGTACTGCATTGCGTGCTTGGAGTAGAACCGCTGCCAAGCATCGCGCGCTTTTGAGATCACTGGACACATACCAGCTCAGCCCTTCTGATATCACCATATATCCCCTCCATGAATTAAAATAGTATTACACGGGTAACTCGGGCAGCCAATAAGAAACGGTAGAATGGTAGGATGCATTTCGAATCATTGCTCACTGACGAGAGGTTGCTCAAGGCGGTCCATGCCCTCGAATGGGAGGAACCGACCCCGGTCCAGGAGCAGGTCATACCCATCGCAAGAGCGGGCCAAGACCTCATGGCACAAGCACAGACTGGCACCGGCAAGACGGGCGCCTTCGCAATCCCGATAATCGAGAAGCTGCAGCAGTCCAACAGGATCCAATGCCTGGTCCTCACACCGACGCGTGAGCTCGCCATGCAGGTAGCTGGAGATCTTCACGACATGGCGAAGTTCACGAAGTTGAAGACCGTTCCCATCTACGGAGGCCAGTCGATCAATGTACAGACGGACAGGATCAGGAAAGGTGTCGAGATCGTGGTCGGCACTCCTGGCAGACTCATGGACCTCATGAGGAGAGGGGAGCTCTCGTTCGAAGAGGTCAGGTTCCTGGTCCTGGACGAGGCGGACAGGATGCTGGACATGGGGTTCATCGACGACATAGAATGGATCCTCCAACGGGTCCCCAAGCAGAGGCAGACGATGCTCTTCTCCGCAACCCTTCCGGAGCAGATCCGGGAGCTTGCCCTCAGATACATGAGAACCCCGAAAGAATTGATCATCTCCCAGGAATCCCTCACCGTCGACCAGGCCCAGCAGTCTTACATCAATGTCGGCAGGAGGAACAAACTGTGGGCGCTGTGCAGGATCATGGACATCGAGAAGCCCCAGCTCGCAATGGTGTTCTGTTCCACGAAAAGAATGGTCGACACGCTCGCGTACAAGCTCAGAGCATACGGGTACTCGGCCGAGGGACTGCACGGGGATATGTCCCAGGCGGCGAGGGACAAGGTGATGCAGAAGTTCAGGTCGGGAAAGCTGAGAGTTCTCATAGCGACCGATGTTGCTGCCAGAGGCCTGGACATCGAGGATGTCTCACATGTCATCAACTATGACGTCCCCGAGAATCCCGAGGACTACGTTCACAGGATAGGCAGGACCGCGCGTGCCGGGAAGTCCGGAAAGGCCATCACGTTCATTTCGAAAGAGGAGCAGCATCTCGTCAAGGCCATCGAATCCTTTGGCAGGACAAAGCTCGAGGAACACGATGTCCCGGAATCGCGAGGGAGGGACACCGTGAAGCGGCAGCTCGACCTCGACGAGTATGCAGACCACTTCGGCATGGTCCCGTTCAGCATAAACCTCGGCAAGAAGGACGGCATCGGAATGGTCGACATGATCAGATTCATCGAGCGCAAGACTGGCATCATCGAGCACCTGATCGGAAACGTGGACATCGGGGAGGAATCCAGCAGGATCGAGCTTCACAAGAGCGTCGCATTCAGAGCGATGAAGGGGCTCGAACAGTACTCGATGCAGAACAAGCGCATCAGGCTGGATCTGATAAGGGACGGTCCTAGGCAGTAAGTTCCTTGTTGATCTGGTCCGCCCTAATGTGCCCCACGACCTTGACGTTGCAGGCCTTCACGCCCGCGATGCCCAGGACATTGTCTCGGATCGCCTTCGCGAGCTCCACGCCGACGGGGCAGAACGGGCTAGTTGGCATGAACGTGAGGCTCACGGAATCGTTTGTGACCACAATCTCCGAGATGAGTCCCATGTCGTATACGCTGACCCCGGTGTGCGGGTCCAAAACGCCTCTTAGAACCTCGACGACTTCGTCTTTCTTCTCCATGTCCAGATGCAAAACGGCATCTCAGTATTATAACCTGTCGAGCGCCAGCTGAAAAGTCAGCGATACACCAGCACCGACAAATCCGCGACAGCGATGTGATCCAGCTCGCCCTTTTCCGATAAGATCTTCTTCTCGACCACGAAGAACTCCGGAGACAATCTGATCTCTCTTCCGTCGTTCAGCCTGAGCGTAACACCATCAGTGACGATCTTCATGTCAGGATTCTTCAACGACTGAAGGTGATCGACGATCTCCTTAGCATCCCTCTTGAAAGCCGGCCCAAGCTTCGAGTGAACCGGCTTCACACGCTCGATGATCTCTCGCAGCTTCACATGGTCGAGAGCCACAAGTGACTTGGCCTTCAGCGTCTGGCCCATATCCATCTCCGAACCTGAGATGAGGTCTCCGGCCAAAGGTCCGACGATCTCCACGGCACCTATCTCTGCATTGAGTGACATGCCCTTGGATGATTTCCAGGCCCTGACTGCTGCCACGATCTCCTTGACGGCCTCTCCCTTGCGTTCGCCCTCCTTGTCTCTGGCGGGAGCAGCTGGCCATCCGGAGACGTGTATGCTAACAGAGCCCTCATGCTGCTTGAAGCTCGATTGATAAGCGTCCTCAGCGACGTGTGGGAGGAACACCGATATCATCTTCAGTAGGCCGAGGCCCACTGTGTAGAGAGCGAATCTAGCTCCTTCGTCCTGTTCTGAATAGGCCCTGTGTTTCGAGAGCTCGATATAGTGATCTGCGAACTCGTGCCAAAGGAAGTCCTCGATCCGGGCCATCGCCTTGTCGAACTCGTAGGCCTCGTTGTACTTCTCGACTTCGTGTACCAACGCTCCGAACCTGCTGAGGATCCATTGGTCGATTGGGTGCATGCTACTAGGTTGCGACGGCTTGGTCTTGCACGCGGAGCCCACTAGTCTCATCACATTCCAGGCTTTGGTCGCCAGTCTGTTGCCCCGGACCAGTTCCTGCTCCTTGAAGGCGTGATCCATGCCGAGCGAGCAAGTGGAGGCGTAATATCTCATGGCGTCTCCACCGTACTTCTCAAGCAGCGGCTTCGGATCGATCGTATTGCCGGCGGAGGCATGCATCGGTGTTCCATCGGGAGCCATGATGAAACCATGGATCATCACTTCGTTCCATGGTTTCTCACCGATGAGCAGCATCTCGCGAAGGATTGTGTAATACGCCCAGGTTCTGATGATGTCATGGCTCTGAGGACGCATGGTCATCGGATAGAGCTTCTTGAAGAGGTGCTCGTCCCTCTCCCAGAACGTGTTGTACAACGGGGATATGCTCGAATCCATCCACGTGTCGAAAACGTCCGGAGAGCCCACATATCTCCCGCCGCACTTGCAGCGCTCAACCCTCGCGGGAGTCACCGTGGGGTCGACGTAGCAGTCCTTCTCCTCTGCGATGATCACGTCGCCGCATTTGTCGCATTCCCAGAGAGGGATTGCGGTCGCGAAGTATCTCTGTCTCGAAACGACCCAGTCCCATGCGAGCGAATTGATCCAATCCTTTATTCGTATCTTCATGAACTCTGGTTTCCAGACGATCTTGTCAACCATCTCCAGAACACGTTCTTTGAACTCGACACTCCTGATGAACCACTGAGGGACCTTCAGGAACTCGATGGGCGTGTGACATCTCCAACACACGCCGATGTTCTGGTCCAGGTCCTCCTGCTTCACGAGGAGGCCTGCTTTCTTCATATCCTCGATGATCGCCTTTCTGGCGTCGGCGACAGCCATGCCAGCGTATTTTCCACACAACGGCGTCATCTTACCAGACTCATCAATACCCTTGTCCAGAGGCAAACCGTACTTCATGATCCATTCGAGGTCATCCTTGTCACCTATCGAACAGATCATGACGGTCCCAGTTCCGAAGTCCGGATCCACTTTTGGATCCGTCACGACCTTGACCTTCCTGTCGAACATTGGTGTGATGAGCTCTTTCCCGACAAGGTCTGCTTTCGATGCATCATCCGGGTGTACGGCGACCATAAGACATGTGCATAACAGCTCCGGACGAGTGGTCGCAATCATCACTTCTCGACCCGTCCCTACCTCCGCGAACTTGATGAAATTCAGCTTGGTCTTCCGGGGTGCGTAATCAACCTCGGCGTCCGCCAAGGCCGTTCCGCACCGAGTGCACCAGTTGATAGGGAAGTGCCCTTTGTACACCAGCCCCTTCTTGAACATGCGGATGAACGACACTTGGGTGAGTTTCCTGTAGTATATTGCATCCGTCTGGTAGTAGATCGACGGATCCATGCTCTCGCCGAGTGTCTCGAACTGTTTCGTCATCTCGCCGATGTAGGTCTCCGCGAATTCGCTGCACATCTTGATGAATTCCTGTCGCGGGATGTCGTGTGCCTTGATGCCTTTGACTTTTTCGACCCTCACCTCGACCGGAGTGCCGTTAACATCGAAGCACAGGGGGAAGAAGACGTTGAAACCTCTGAGGCGCTTGTACCTCGCAGCGAAGTCGATGACTGTATAACCATAAGCGTGACCGAGGTGCAGAGCTCCAGAAGCGTAACGTGGAGGATTGTCGATGCTGTAGACCTGTTTGTCGGAGCCCGGGTCGAAGCGATATATCTCCCACTCCTTCCACTTGGCCTGCCACTTGGGCTCGCTCTCCTTCCAATCGTACTGGGCCATGGCCTTCCAGACAAAAGAGTCACTCTAAATAAACCTTCTTGATGAGGACTGCGAACTGTCTCTAGTGTGCCAGCGTAGCGAACGTCAACGCCTGCGTTTCCTGAACACGCCCGCGAGCACAAGATCCTCTCCTTCGGGGGTCATCGGCCCCGTCCACTGGTCTAGCGAAAACAGCCCGAGGGAAAAGCACCTGATCAGCACAGACATCTGATGGCCGCAGAAGTAGCCCTTCTCCCTGAAATCCACGCACTCGCACGAGGTGGCGATATCATCCGTCGTCTGGTTCACGAAACGGATGTTGTATTCCTCGTACCCGTCTGAGCGTCTCAGGGTGAATACTCCGTTGACCAAGGTGTAGTCGCTCTTGGGATCAAGGCGCACAATCTTGCTGCTAGCAGCCCATTTGATAGCCTTGGCCATGTTCTCGACGAAGTATATGTCCTCCTGGGCCGAACAGAAGCCTTCCAGCTCCTTCCGATCTATGTTCTTCATGCAGAACGTGATGAGCTCTTCTTTCAGCAGGCTCGAGGCGCCTGGCACTTTCTGAGCCTCGCACAGATTCCTGAGGCTCGCAACAGTCAGCCTTGCAACTCTGGACTCTAGAGGAAGATTCGATCCCATGTCCCATCCCTTGCTGAGGGATAATTGGCAAAGGTCGATTAAAGATGTTGTCATCGGCTGGAGGGATGGTCGAGGATGCCTTCCGGAGTCCTTGTCAGAGAGACTCGCTCGGGCGCTCTTTCCTCTTCTTCAGGACAAGAATGTGGTCCTTCTCGATCCTGCTATCGTTCCATCGGGGTATGTCAAGGTGCCTGTTGATTACATCATAGACGTAGGTTCTCTCCAGCTCGAACCCCGATCTTGTAGCGACGTCTTCGAGAATCTGGTATGTCGGGATTCTCACGCGCCTGAAAGTGTTCTCCCCGATGACAATGCAGTATCTCCCGTTCTTCTTGAGGACACGATTGACCTCGTTGATGTTTCGGCGCATCTGATCGAAGTAATTGTACACGATGTAGGCGCTCTTCTTCTCGCGCGAGACCAGTTCCTCAAGGACGGATGTGAGCTCTGGGATAGAGGTCCTGGGCTCCCACGGACCATACTCATCCACATATGCTCGTGCAGACCCGACAATCTTCGTATCTAGCTCTGCCGGGTCCTTGAGAAGCCCGAGCCAATGCATCTCGAGCTTGTGAACGCTGACATAGTGGACCGCACTCGCGTAAGGCGGCGATGTGACCGCCATGTCGATCGAGGAATCCTCGAGGGATATGTCTCGAGCATCTTTCCCCACGATCCGCGCGTGCGGTGCCTTCCTATACTTCCCGGTCACCTCCATCGAGAGCTTCCAGAAATCTGCGGCGTCCATCTTCCTGTTCTTGACGGTATTCTCGAACCGCGCGATCGCATCATACGAGGTCTTTCCCTGCTCGTCGAGCTTCTTCTGAAAGCTCGTCACCTCTGGGATCAACGAGTCGTTATCCGAATTCGAAACCTTGCGTATTATGGATGAGAAACACACCTTGAAGAAATCCTGATTGTCCCCCTTCTTCATGGACCAGATATGCTTCTTGATCGTTGCCAGCTCGGAGAGCACGTGCGGCCGGAACCAGTGATCTCGATTCGGTATCTCGGGAACCCATTCGCTGTTGTCGTCTGAGTCGGCGCGGATTCCGGTCAGAAGGTCTTCAGCGACTTCGCCTAGTCTAGCTGGTTCGAGAGGTGTGATCTTCACCTTTGCGATCAACTTGGCGAGTGGATGAATATCGATCCCGTAGCTATTTCGCCCGCAGAATATCGCCTCCAGCAGGGTCGTGCCAGAGCCCATGAAGGGATCGAGCACTGATTCCCCGACATCCGAATAGGCTTCCATGCAGAACCGAGGAACTTGGGGAATGAACTTGGCGGGATAGCGATGGATGCCGTGAGTGGCGTAGCTCACTTGCTTCCCGATGTACTTCCTGAACTCTCCAGACAAATCAAGAGGTGCCTGCGATCGACGGTCCCCAGAGGTTACTTCCCGAGATGATGAAGGCATGACCTTTGGTCTTCTCCTCACTTCATCTTGGCCAGGGATTCGAAGCCAACACCATCCATGAGAGCCTTCACAGCCTCGAGAACATGGTCCTTCTTCACGCGTATCTGGCTAGTGGAATCCCTGTCCCTGATCGTGACTGAGTGATCGTCCTTCGAGTCGTAGTCGACGGTGATGCAGCAGGGTGTGCCGACCTCGTCCATCCTCGCGTACCGCCTGCCTATGGATCCAGAATCGTCGTAGTAGGCCGTGATTCCGGAGCGCGTGAGCTCGTCGAAAATCTCCAATGCAATCGTATCCAATCCATCTCTCGGCATCAGCGGGAACACGCCAGCCTTGATCGGAGCGACGATAGGTTTGAGGCGGAGTGTGACGTAGTCTTCTTTCTTCACATACGAATGGTCGAGGACTGCGTAGAGCATTCTGTCAACGCCGTATGAAGGCTCAATGACATGGGGAACAAGCTTCCTGCCTGAAACCTTCTCTATCTTCCTCACAACCTCGTAGCAGCTCGCGGGTACGACGAATTTCTTGCCGTCCAGGTCAACCGTGACTTCCTTCTTTCCCTTGACCTTCTCAGTGGACAGCCCCGCAAGCGCCTCCGAGACCATCTTTGCCTCTCCCCTAAAAAGCGGACCCAGAGCACCGAAGTTCGGTTTGACGACCTCTTGCTCGATCTCCTTTGGTTCCTCGAACCTCTCGAAAGCTGTGAGGTCAGCACCGGAGTGATCGATGTGCGCCTGGACGTCGTAGCTCCCGCGGTCTGCGACTCCTACCAGCTCCGTCCAGCCATATCCAAGCTCGGCCTCGAGGTCCCAGCAGTCGGATGCATAGTGCGCCATCTCCGTCTTGATGTGCTGCCTCAGCCGGAGTCTCTTGGGGTCCATTCCGATGTCAACCGCGAATTTGAAAGTCAGCCACACGAAATAGGCGAGGACCTCGTTCCTGATGATCTTCTCATTCACAGCATCGTCAAGGGACATTGACCTCGAATCGCCCGAGTTCGGGACCAAAGGCAGAACCTCACCCTTGACGTCCTTGAACTTGGGCCATGTTTTGTCCTCTGGATGGACGAACAGCTCCGCCTCCATCATGTTGAATTCCCGGAGCCTGAGAAGTCCCTGCCGCGGAGATATCTCATTCCTAAACGCGCGCCCCACCTGGACGGCGCCAAATGGCAGCTTCTCCCTGCCGTATCTGTACATCTGGGAGAAGTTCACGAACATGCCCTGGGCAGTCTCCGGCCTGAGGTATGCGACCTTTCCCCTCCCCGCACCTATCGATGTCTTGAACATAAGGTTGAAACGCTTAGGAGATGTCAGCTCCCCGCCGCATTCGAGGCACTTCGCACCAATCTCCTTGAGAACCTTGCCCAGCTGTTCCTCGTTCAGGGATGCTGGGTTCGGGTGTTTGTCTGCTGCCAAATGATCGGCTCGATAGGTCTCGCCACAGCTGTTGCACTCAACATACATGTCCGAGAAGGCGTCCACATGTCCGGAAGCTTTGAAGACGGGTTCCGGGGCGACGACGGGACAGTTGATCTCGATGAACCCCTCACCGAGAACATATAGCTGTCTCCAGTAGTTCTCAATACTGTTCTTCATGGCGGTGCCGAGAGGACCATAGTCGTAGAGACCGGCCACAGAGCCGTAGATGTCATAGGCCGGCCACAAGAAGCCCCTTCTCTTGCACAGGGAGAGTATCTCCTGGGGATCCATTGGTATCACTTTGTCAGCGTTGATACGACATCTAAGTCATAAATCATCGCGACGAGGTTGTCCTTCGAGTCCCTCACGGGTAGCTGCCCGAAGTCGTTCTTTCTCATGATCCTCGCAGCGTCGCCTACCAGCGTCTTTCTGAACACGGTCATGGGGTTCTGCACCATGATGTCCTTGACCGCGAGCTTCGGAAGGTCGACCCGAGAGACCTCGTACCAGAGCTTCATGACGTTCCGGAGACCCTCCCAAGTCCAGTTGTCCTCGTCGTCGCTGATGCCCAAGTCGCTCATGACGACCGAGTTGTCAACCACGGTCTGGTTGAAGAGATCTCGGTCGGTTATGATCCCAATGAGCTTGGCGTCATCGTCCAAGACCGGGAGCGCGAAGACCCTCGCAGCTCTGAAGGTCGCGAGGGCGACCGTTAGAGGGGCTTTGTAGTAAATCGGAATGCACGGGGAACGGACGATGTCCTCGACGGATAATTGCGGGTTGTCCTTCTCCACAACGATAAGGAGATCCGTCGGTGTCAGAATGCCGACAAGCTTGTTCTTCTCAACGACTGGGAGATGAGCGAGGCTCTTTTCCACCATGAGCCTAGCGGCATCCTTCACGCTGGCGTTCGGCCCGATGGTCTGAACATCGCGACTCATGACCAGTGCCAGCTGCTCCTCGTCCGGCTTCGCGAAGATATCCTGCCTCGTAACGAATCCGACCAAAGCCCCGTCATCGCTCCTGACAACAGGCAATCCGGTCTTGTTGTTCTTGACTAGTTTCTTCAAGACCTCGGTCCTCGTTCCGGGCAACTCGGCAACAATCGGATTCTCCGTCATGACTTCCTTGACTTTCATCCGCTGTCACCCCTTCTTGGCCCTCACGACCAGGACCGGGCATGGCGCATATCGGGTCACGCGCTCCGCCACGCTGCCCATGAACAATTTCGAAAGGGCAGATCGGCCGAGGGTCCCGATGACGATGAGGTCGAAGTTCGCGGCCATCTCCACAATCTTCCTCGTGGGGGATCCTTCGGCCACGACCGTCTGAACATTGACGCCCAAAGCCTCGCCCTCCTTCTTCACATCTTCGACCGCCCGCTTGCCCTCGTTCTCCAGGAGAGAGTAGAAGCTCACCACCGTCGAGTCCATCGGAAAATTGACGAACGATGTCTGGTCGACCACGTACAATGCGGTCACGTCGGCCCCGAGCACTTTTGCGAGCTTGAGCCCTGTTGTTACGGCACCCTTCGTGTATTCAGAACCGTCCGTCGCAATCAGGATCCTCTTTATCTCGTCCAACTCTCCGCCCTCCAGGCTTTTCCTCCCTTCACTACGGCCTCTACATCTTGCGAACCTGCCGAAGTCACGAGTTCAAGAAGAGGATCTTCACCCTTCACTCTGACTACTGCAAGGTCGTCGTCAGGGCTGGCTTCCGTAAGTATCTTGCCCGTCTGATTTAATACTTTGCGCCCGCCGAACGTGGCCAGATTGACGGCTTCATTGGGGGTCATTCCGCCGAGCCTCCGCCCAACCCCGAATGCCGCCTTCAGCTCCTCCATGAGATCCGGC
>Ga0154903_144_pt1 | contig 20903 bp, 17 predicted proteins | sample Rifle2008BG19ft_FD_105584 | JGI IMG/M metagenome (GOLD analysis project Ga0154903, IMG submission 105584) | Euryarchaeota archaeon RBG_19FT_COMBO_56_21
TACGCAATCCTCCAGATCATGTCGTTCTTCGCGTTCCAGGGGATGATCGCGGCCAACCCCAGCGGAGGGCTCTTCGGCGCCATGGGCACGGCAAATGATAGAGGCGACATCAGGAAGGACAAGGAGGGCCTCAAGAGCGCCCGCGAACTGGGCACGCGCATGGCCGAACTCCTCAGGATGGTGAAGCCATGACATGCTTCATCTGGCATTTGGACAAGAAGGGCTATTTTGTCGCGCTCGGCATCAAGGTCACCAGAGAGAACGCGAAGGACATAGAGCTGGAGATCGCAAGGACTGTGGGAAAGTCTGGCGAGCATTGTCCTGCAGTATCGAAAGAGATGAAGACGTGGTTCGCGAACCCCAAGAAGAAGGCAGCTCTCGAGAAGAACCTGAGGCGGAGATTCGCGAAGGCCTGACGTAGTCTACACGCAATCCGATATCATGTCATCCCGATGAGGGATCCGCGTCCGTGTGCGGCCGGATGTCCTGCAACACCAGCACTCCTGAGACGGACGCGGGGATGGTGATTGAGCATACCGCTGTCCGCCAACTCAGGAACAGGACTTACGGCGCACCCACAATAAGAAGAATATACATACCGTTGCCCATAGCGAAGACTGCGAACGGTCAGACTAGGGAGAGAAAACCTATGGGATCCAAGCAGCTCGTGAGCGAGCTCAAACCGGGCGATCGAGTGGACAGCTACTTCTCGGTGAACTACAAGAAGCCAGTCTCCGACTACAAGTACGGCTCGATGTTCGAGTTCAGAGTCGCCGACAAGTCCGGCCAGATAACGGTCAAGTACTGGGGAGGCCAGGACAAGCAGGCGGTCCAGCGCATATTCGCCTCGTTTGACAGGGAGCAGGTGGTCAATGTCAAAGGCGAAGTGGCCGAGTACAAGGGGGCGCTCGAGATATCCGTCAGCGAGAAGAACGGAGGATCCATTTCCAGATTGCCCGAAGGGCAGTACGACCTCTCCCAGCTGATCCGGTCATATGATAACATCGACGACCTGAAGCGCAAGCTGGCGGAGCTCGTCTACAACGTCAAAGACGACAGCCTGAGGAAGCTCCTGATTGCTTTCTTCAAGGATGAAAGGTTCATGGAGGATTTTGCAGCCAGTCCCGCATCCATCACCCTGCACTCCGCTGCGGTCGGAGGTCTGCTGCATCACACCATCAACGTGACAGAGTTGTGCATCCGCGTCGCTGAGCAGCACCCAGAGCTTGACAGGGACTTGGTGGTCGCCGGAGCACTCCTGCACGATATCGGGAAGGTACAGAGCTTCAAGGTGACGAGCAACATCACAATGACCGAGGACGGCAACCTTGTCGGTCACATCATCCTTGGGGATCATGAGCTCATCCGGCGGATAGCCGAGATAGAAGGATTCCCCGAGCTGACGGCCTCGAAGCTAAGGCACATACTGCTCTCGCACCATGGAAGGAAGGAGTGGGGCTCCCCCGTGGAACCGTTGTTCCCGGAGGCGCTCGCAGTGCACGAAGCGGACGACCTCGACGCGAAGCTAGACAACATGATCACGAAGCGCGAGGACGCGGCCACCGAAGACGACTGGATCTGGGACCAGAAGCACCAACGACTAATCTATCTGAAGTGACCAGTTTGCTGTACAGAAATATGCACTAGAGCCCCTGTTTCAGTACATGTTTGTTCATTACTGCTCGAAAAAGATATATATTGTACAGCATGTCATGGTTTCCAGAGGGATTCATGTGAAGCCCGTAAAGACGGAACTGACAGCTGAAGAGATGCCTAGGAAATGGTACAACATCCTGCCTGACCTTCCGGAGCCGCTAGCTCCTCCTCTCAACCCCGAGACGAAGAAGCCGATCTCGCCGACGGACTTGGAGGCGCTGTTCCCGAAGGCGCTGATAGCCCAAGAGATGGCTTCGGCCAGCTACATCGACATCCCGGAGGAAGTGCTCCAGGGATACATGATGGTCAACAGGCCGAGCCCGTTACAGAGGGCCGTCGGGCTGGAGAGGGCACTGAAGACCCCCGCGAAGATCTACTTCAAGCGGGAGGACATGAGCCCAGCGGGCAGCCACAAGACGAACACATCGCTCCCACAAGCGTACTACAACATGAAGGAGGGCGTGCAGAACCTGACGACCGAGACCGGTGCAGGACAGTGGGGCACCGCGCTCAGCCTCGCTTGCAACCACTTCGGGCTGGGGTGCAAGGTGTTCATGGTCCGCGCGTCGTACGACCAGAAGCCCTACAGACGGGAGATGATGCGCGTGTACGGGGCAGACGTCAGCCCATCGCCGAGCAACCTGACCGAGTTCGGCAAGAAGATGCTCGCGAAGGACCCGAATCATCCAGGCTCGCTGGGCATAGCCATCAGCGAGGCCATGGAGATGGCGCTCAAGGATGGCAAGACCAAGTACAGCCTCGGAAGCGTCCTGAACCACGTCATGATGCACCAGACGATCATCGGCGAGGAGACGCTGCTGCAATTCAAGAAGCTCGACGAGGAACCCGACTACATGATCGGCTGCGTCGGAGGCGGATCCAACTTCGCGGGATTCACATTCCCCGCAATAGGCCAGATGCTCAAGAAGAAGATGAATACGGAGTTCATCGCTGTTGAGCCGACGGTCGTCCCGAGCCTGACTAACGGCAAGTACGAGTACGACTTCGGAGACACCGCGGGAATGACCCCGTTGCTCCTCATGTACACACTCGGCCACGACTTCGTGCCCTCGCCAATACACGCAGGCGGATTGAGATACCACGGGGCGGCGCCGACGGTGAGCCAACTGGTCAACAAGAAGGTCGTCAAGGCAGTCGCATACCAGCAGAAAGAGGTCTTCAGCGCCGCCATGATGTTCGCCAGGGCCGAGGGGATCATACCCGCGCCCGAAACAGCCCACGCGATAAAAGCCGCGGTGGACTTGGCGCTCGAGGCCAAGAAGAAGAACGAGAAGAAGATCATAGCCCTGAACTTCTCGGGCCACGGATTGCTGGACCTCGGGGGATACCAGCAGTATCTAGACGGCAAGATGGTCTAGGCGAAGTAACCTTCCTGGGACTCGCTGAGGCTCCTGTAGGCGCGCCTGTACTCAGGCCTCTGCAGGAGCACGTCCAAACCCCTTTGCATGTCTCTTTCTAGTTGATCTTGCTTGGACGAATAGTACTCTCTTCTGAGCAGGTCCGAGATGTCCGACGAGTACTGCTGCATGCCGAACATGACGACAGAGTACGCGGACGGCGAACGCGCGATTACGTTCAGTGGTACGGGCGACCCTCCCCTGATCACTTCCAGCAGGTCCGGGGACGGCCCTCCGACCTCCGACGCGACGGCGGCCATTTTCTTGGGAGCGATCTCCTTGGCCTTGATCTGGAAGACCTTGTCGTCGGTGAAGATGAAGGTGTCGAACTCGGACTTCAGGTGGTTCCTCCCGGTGAGCGCGCGCCACTCCTGCTTGCGCTCGCTGAGGTCGTAGCGCCCCTTCAGATAGAACATGAAGTCCTCGATGCCGTGGAATTCCATTCGACCGGTCCAGTAGTTGGCCTGAACCATTAATCTTTCGCAAGGCTACAGAAAAGTGTGCGCTCACCTGAAGGATTCGCCCGTGATGTGCTCGAACATGTCGATATAGAGGTTTGAGACCTCTTTGATCTTCGCTTCTGGAAGAGCTGGGATCTTCGGCTCAGCTCTGCCCATCTTCCGGGCCTCCATCAGCTTATCGTAGTATCCCAACTGCCTGTAGTACTGCCGGACGCTCTCCTTGCTCAGCTCGACCGGCTGCCCCTTCGAGTAGCTCTCCCAGTCCCACCAGCGGTCCTCGTCCGCGGTACCGAATGTGTCCACGATCATGAGTTCGCGCTGGTCGTCGAAGGCGTACTCCTTCTTTCCGTCGACGTGGATCAGATCGCGCTTCTCGACCTCTTCGGCGATCTTTTCGTCGATGCTGAGGACCGATTTGACGATGGAATCATACTCGGTGTTCGTGAGGCCCGAGATCTTGAGGGCCTCCTTCTTCGTCAGGAGGCGGTCGACCTTCTCGAGCTTCGTAGTGACCTCGATGTACGGCTCAGGAAGCTTGTCGCCGTACTTGACCTCCTTGCCCTCCTTGAGGCCGATCTTCGCAGGCTTGAGCTCCTTGCTCCTGATTCTGTCCCATAGCGAGCCAGCCACGTAGTGCCTGCATATGACCTCAAGCGGGATCAGGTAGTTGGTGGTCTTCTTGTTGATTTTGGAGTACTCGAGTATCTGTACTTTCTCTACACGCATCCTGTTCGGTGGAATGAGCTCCTTGAAGTGGGTCTTGATGCCGACTGATCGGGCGACCTGAAACCAGAAGGCGCTCGATCTGCACAGGCTTTCGCCCTTGTTGGGTATGAGCGAGGGGATCGTCTTGTCGAAGACCGAGATCTTGTCCGAGAAAAGGAACTCTAACGCGTGCGCGTCGACATCGTAGACGTCTTTCACTTTCCCCTGGCGTATGAGTTTCATCTGACCAGTCGCGTTGTAGGCCGTAGTTGCTCTTAAGGGTTTTGGTATGATGGCACGCACTGACTCGCGACATCATCCCGCTCTCCTCCCACGCATGGTTGCTTGGTATGCTGAAAACAATTATGATGCGAGCAACCTCTAATGAGGCCCGCAGAGGAAGGCGGGATGGCCATCAATCTCACGAGGCATTTTTCCGACAGGACCAAGGAGTTGAGGGCCTCTGAAGTGAGGGAGCTGTTGAAGCTCCTTCAGGTTCCGGACATGATTTCTTTCGCTGGCGGATTCCCAAATCCTGAGACTTTCCCTGCGGAGCTCATAAGGGAGATCCTCAACGACGTCCTGAAAAAGGATGGCGGACAGGCGCTCCAATACGGCATCACTGAAGGCTACGCTCCACTCCGGGAAGCAGTGGCCGGCCGGATGAAGAAGAAAGGCATTGACTGTACCAAAGAGGAGGTGCTGATAGTCAGCGGGTCGCAACAAGCCATCGACCTAATGGGCAAGCTCTTCATAGACCCGCGCGACACGGTTGTAGTCACTGCTCCGACATACCTAGCGGCCCTCACTGGGTTTGGTGCGCTTCAGGCCACTTTCGAATCAATCCCTATCGACCAGAACAACATGCGGATGGACATCTTCGAGGAGCGGATCAAGAAGCTCGCTAAGAGATCCAACCCGCCAGAGATTGTCTATGCGCTGCCGAACTTCCAGAACCCTGCTGGGGTCACGATGCCCGAGAAGAACAGGAAGAAGCTGGTCGAATTCGCATCAGAGTACGATTTCATCATACTCGAAGACGACCCGTACGGTGAGTTGCGCTACGTCGGAGAACACCTCCGCCCGATAAAGAGCTACGACGACGAGAACCGGGTAGTGTACATGAGCACCTTCTCCAAGATACTCTCGCCCGGACTCAGGGTCGGATGGATGATCGCTCCAGAGGACATCCTCAAGAAGCTCGTGATCTCGAAGCAGTCGACGGATGTGTGCACGAACGTGATCGGCCAGAGGATCGCGCACGAGTACATCGTGCGTGGACACATCGATCCCCAGATCGAGAAAATCAAGAAGATCTACAGCCGCAAGATGTCCCTCATGCTGAATGGGATGGACGAGTTCATGCCAGACGGTATCAAGTGGACCAGACCCGAAGGAGGCATGTTCCTATGGGTCAATCTCCCCGAGGGCACGGACTCATCGGAGCTCCTCAAGAAAGCCCTCAAGAAGAGAGTCGCCTTCGTGACGGGGAGAGCGTTCTTCGCGGATCCCAGGGACGGGTTGAGCACGATGAGATTGAACTTCACCCACCCAACCGATGATCTGATCACCGAGGGTTTGAGGAGGCTCGGTGGGGTCATCAACCAGGAACTGGTTTCGAAATGGGACAGGCTCGCGGAGAGCGACGACAAGAAGATGGAGGATGTCCTGAAGGGCTCCTTGATCGGAAAGTCATAGGAGCTTCAGAACACGTCTGCGCCTGCGTGTACGGTTATTCCCTTGTCGGTGATCGAGTAGGGCTTGACTCGTCTTGAGTGCCCGGTCCGTCGCATCTTCAGTATCCGTATCGTGAGCTGGACCTCGCCGCCTTCTTTGCTCTCGTCCGACTGCAGTAGGATGACGCCATCAGCCGTGTACTCGGCGAGACCGTCCCGGGAGGATCTCGGGTTCTCGTCCTTCACCTCTGCCGTCAGCATCGTGGTAGCGCCTGTCGAACGAAGCAGTTGGCAGAGATTGAACAGATTCGCCCGCCTTTCGTTCTCGTCGGCGAAGAGCATGTTGAGCAAGGATACCGAATCCACCACGACTCTCCTAGCCCCGAACCCTTTGACGAACTTGGGGAGCTCGCTCTTGATTCGTGTGATTGTAGTCTTGGCATCGGAGGGCTCCAGCTTGAACAATCCCAGCTTCTTCTTCTCCAAGGCCTCTGAGATGTCCCAGCCGAACGCCGCAGCGTTTCTGGCAACGGATTCCTTGTCCTCCTCAAGCGAGATGAATATGCACGGCTCGTCCTTCCTGAGTCCTTCCATCAGAAACTGGAGACCCAGGGTGGTCTTGCCCGTCCCGAAAGAACCCATTACGACCACGATATGATTCTCCGGCAGCCCTCCCTGGAGCATCTCGTCCAGGCCGTCTATTCCAGTCTTGACCCTTCCAGTTGCTTGCATGTGATCATCCCACGCGCTCTGTGTTTATCACCACAAACCCGCTCTGGGCCGTGATGAGAGTAGCGAACCTGGCAATCCTTTCCTGGTCCAGGTGCGGCAGCACGCTCATGAACTTCTCGACATACAGGTAGCGCTGCCTCTTCGATGTGTGGTGGAACCGCGCCCACTCGAACTTGAGCACTCCATCCACGCTGTCTATGACCATCTGCTGTCTCTTCCTGTCCAGGATCTCGTCCGTGAGCATGACGTAGAACACCGCGCCCCACTTCTTGGCCATCCTCTGGACGCCCTTGAGAAGAGCAATAACGTCCTGGAAATTGATGGATTCAGAGACCACGAGATCTGTCAGGGAATCGATTATCACGAGGCTGTTCGGGGCATTGACGTCGAAGAAGTCCGCCATCGATTCGAGAAGTCCGTCGTTCTTCTTGTCCGAGAACAGGCCCGACTCCTCTGAATCCAGCCAATTGGTCGGAACGACGGTGTGCACGAAATAGTCCTTGGAGAAATCCTTGAAGAGGAGTGTGCCCTTCAGCGACTCGTAGAAGTCCTTGTTGAACGACAACTTCACCTCTTGCAGAATATCCTCCTTCGATCGCGAGAAGGTCACATAGCTGATCTTGTCTGGGAGCACGCCGGCCTTGCCAGCATCCCCGAGCATGAAGCTCCTCGTGTCGGGGAACTCCTTGACGATCCCGATCTTCGCGGCAGATGTGAGCGCAAACTCTAGCCCGCCCCCTCCAACGTCTCCTAGCAGTAGAACGACCGAGCCTTTTGGCAGGCCGCCTTGGAGGATGGAGTCGAAGTCGGCGACTCCAGTGGGCATCCTCTGAACATCCCCTTCTGACATGAGAAAGCCTTAGCCTTCGCGCGTGTGCGTCGCGCGTAATAAAATCGGAATGTTAGTATAAGAATCTTCGTTGCCCGAAACATCGACTCGGGAGCAGAATTTCCTATCCGTGCTTCGTTCCGATGAAATCCTTGAGCATGACCAGCGCCGTCTCAGCGGACAATTTCTTCACATCATGACGCGACCCTTGGAAGCGATTCTCGACGCACAGGCTTCCCTTCGCGGAGCTGACGGCGATGTATACCAATCCAACAGGCTTCGATGGAGTCGCTCCCATCGGACCCGCGATGCCTGTGATCCCCACGCCAATGTCCGCACCGAGCTTCTTACGCGCGCCTTCGGCCATCTCGACCGCGACCTCTTCGCTGACCGCACCCTTCGCATACAGGGTTTTCTTGTCCACGCCGAGCAACTTGATCTTCGCGTCGTTGCTGTACGAAACGACTCCACCGAGGTAGTAGTCGCTGCTACCTGCGGCCTCGGTGATCAGATCACCCATCTTGCCCCCTGTGCAAGATTCCGCAGTTGCGAGCGTGAGTTTCCTGGTCCTCAGCATCTGCCCGATCTCTTCAGCGAGCACGGCATCCGCTCCTTGATTTCGGAGGTTCCATACCAGCATCGAGAAGCCTTTGCTTCACGTCCAGCGCTTCTAGCATCCGAGCAACGGGCTGTGGTACAAGGTGCCTCCACTTCTCCCCCGCGACTATCCGCCGCCTTATCTCAGTCGCCGAGTACTCCTTCGGGCTGTAGGCCTTCGTAGTGGCCACTTCGTAACCGGCTTGGCTGAAGAGCGACCGCGTGAGGTCGCTGTTGGAGAAAACGACATCGAACGGTGGAACGTAGGATTCTATATGATTCACCCAGACCGAGAACCGGTTCACATCGCGCAAAGGGATGATGATGATCCTCTTCCGCTCCTCCAGTGTCAGAGACGAAAGGAGCATCTGGAACCTCTCGCCCGCCGTGAATGGGTTCTTGTCCGTGTGAGAGTCCTCAGCGCTCCCAATCACAACGATGAGATCGTCCACCTTCTTGAGAGCCTCACGGATGACCGAGAGGTGGCCTTTATGGAAAGGTTGAAACCTTCCTACCAAAAGCCCGCGCAAAAGAACACCTCATGTCAATGGGCCGCTGCCCTATCCGGTCCCGGAACCGGGGTGACCGTGCGCTTCGATGCGACGAGCGAAGCCAGCTTCTTCAGGAGCCCTTCCTTCCGAGCGCCGACAAGCGCGTGGTAGATCACATCGTTCAGCGTGCGCACCGGCACGACCTCAATCTTACCGATGTACTTGTCTTCCAGGAGAACGTCTTTCATGTTCTCCTCAGGTATGAGGACCTTCTTGAGGCCCATCTCTGCTGCCGCCTCGATCTTGGCGGTGACGCCACCGACCGGAAGCACCTGCCCACGCACACTCAGGCTTCCCGTCATCGCACAGGACTGATCGACCTCTATCTCTTCGAAAGCAGAGATGACCGCCGTGGCGACCGCGATGGATGCGCTGTCCCCTTCGATCCCCTCGTATGTGCCTATGAATTGCACGTGAATGTCATGGTTTGTGATGTCCTGGCCTGTGTACTTCTTGATCAGTGCGGACACGTTCTGGACAGACTCGCGGGCGATCTCGCCAAGCTTGCCGGTCGCGATGATCTTCCCGCCCTCCTTAGTCTGGGCGGGCGTGACCTCGGCAACAATGGGAGTGACGATACCTGAGTATTCCGCCATGGACGACTCTGCGTTCAGAACCGCTAGCCCGTTGACTATGCCGATAACCGCGCCCTCTGTTATGGCGAGCCTGTAGTCCTTCCTGCGCTCGACGGCCCTGTCCGTGACCTGCTGCTCCAGGGACCGCGCGATCTTCTTGGCGTCCATAACGTGCTGCGCGTCGACGACGGGGGCCGCCTTCTCAGTAGCTATGTCCCCAGCTACCCTGACGAGCCCACCAAGCTCGCGCAATCTGAGTGTGAGCATTCCACGTCTTCCCGCCCTTCTCTGAGATTCACGGATGATCTCGGCGACGGCGCCCTTGTTGAAGTGCGGGATCTTCTTGTCCTTGGAGACCTCTTGGCCGACGAACCTGATGAGCTTCTGGCGGTTCTCCTCGGTATCTGGCATCGTGCTCCGCATGTAGATCTCGTAGCCGTATCCTCTGATCCTTGACCTCAGAGCAGGGTGCATGCCGCCGACAGCGTCCAGGTTGCCCGCGGCGACGAGTATGAAGTCGCAGGGAACCGGCTCGCTCTTGACCATCGCGCCCGAGCTCCTCTCGCTCTGGCCGAGTATGCCGAACTCACCCTCCTGGAGAGCGGTCAGCAAGCTCTGCTGGCTCTCGATGCGTAGCATGTTGATCTCGTCGATGAACAGGACTCCCTTGTTCGCCTTGTGTATCGCACCTGGCTCGAGCCTCTCGTGAGCGGGAGTCTCAAGGCCTCCGCTCTGGAACGGGTCGTGCTTGACGTCACCCAATAGTGCACCTGCATGCGCCCCCGTCGCATCTATGAACGGTGGCGGCTCGTCTAGCTTGTGAGTGATCAGCAGCTTCGGAACGATGATGGCTTCACGCCTTTGTGAGTACCCTCGGACGAAAAGCAGCAGAATAACGCCCAAAGCCACCATGATGAGCAGAGGCATTGGATCCTGCTGAACCCACGATATGACTACTCCGAGGGCCACGAGCATGACGACCAACATGACCCACGAGGAGTTGCGCTGCGCCTTCTTCTGCTCCGCTTCTAGCTTCTGGGCGTGAACTATCTCCTTGCCCTTGCCCGCGGGGACGATCCTGACTTTCGGCTCATTGTTGTCGTCCGGGTTGTGATAGGCGATGACGTCCTGGAGCTCGCCCTTCGGGAGGAAGTCGACCATGGACCTCGCCAGCATCGACTTGCCGGTTCCGGGCTCTCCTATGAGTATGACATGCCGCTTCTGCTCAGCAGCCTTCTTGATGACGATAACGGCCTCGTCTTGGCCGATGACCTGGTCCACCAGCTGTGGAGGTATCTTGACGTCCGCCGTGGTCTCGAACTTCTGAGCCTTCATCCAGTCCTCGATGTCCGGAAGACCAAGGGTCGAGCTCCAAGTATCACTAGTGGTCATTAGTGGCACCAACAACTGCCATAAATCTGACTGTCCAAGCTATTATGCCTGGAGCTAAATAAGGATTGTGCCGAGGGTGAGCCAGATTGTTACTCGAGCCAGTGGAACGATATGATACTTTCTCATGTTGCGTGTAAAGGCTACTTTCTAATGCCCCGCGAGCAAGTATTATTGCGGCGAACGTCATGGTGGCGACCCTATGAGGGTAGATGAGCTCGACCTCGACAAGAGGATAGTCAAGAAGCTCCAGGAGGACGGCATTGAGAATCTCTATCCTCCGCAGGAACAGGCTATCCGTCCTGCCCTTGAGGGGAAGAATCTAGTTCTCGCCATTCCAACTGCCTCCGGCAAGAGCCTCATCGCGTACCTGGCGATGCTACAGGCGGTTCTCAGGGGAGGGAAGGCGCTGTACATTGTACCTCTGAAGGCATTGGCCTCCGAGAAGTTCGAAGATCTATCCAAGTTCGAGGATCTGGGCATCAAAGTGGGCGAGTCGACAGGAGATCTCGACGAGGTTGACCCCAAGTTGCACCAGTATGACATAGTGATCTCGACCTCCGAGAAGGCGGACTCCCTTCTGAGGCACCGCTCGAAATGGCTTGAGCAGCTCTCTGTGGTCGTCGCAGACGAGGTGCACTTGATCAACGATCCTGAGAGAGGGCCGACTCTGGAAGTCACGCTGGTCAAGTTCAAGACATTCAACCCGACGGCGCAGATCATAGCGCTCTCCGCGACTGTCAAGAACGCCAAGGAGATCGCCGAATGGCTGGACGCGGTTCTTGTCGAAAGCGATTGGAGACCTGTTCCTCTGAAAACTGGTGTCTACCTGAACGGGAAGGTCTTCTTCACGGACAACACGAAGCGGGTGCTCACAGACGATGACGAACCGGTCCACAGCATCGTGAGGCAGGCTTTGCAGTCCGGTGGACAGTGTCTGGTGTTCGTCAACTCCCGCAAATCCAGCGAGGCGCTCGCGGGGCAGCTCGGAGAAGTCGTCAAACGATCCGAGGATTTCAAATCCGACGAGCTCGGCAAGATTGCCAAGCAGTTGGTGAGCGAGCAGGACGAGCCCACCCACATGGGGAGCAAGTTGGGCAGGTCCATCAAGAACGGGTGCGCATTTCATCACGCCGGGCTCACGAGTGCCCAGAGGAAGCTCGTCGAACGGTCTTTCAAGATCGGTCTTCTGAGATGCATCGTCGCCACGCCCACGCTGGCAGCAGGCATCAACCTGCCCGCAAGGACGGTGGTCGTGCGTGATGTCCGAAGGTTCGACTCGAACATAGGATACACGACCATACCAGTGCTGGAGATCAAGCAGATGTGCGGCAGGGCGGGCAGGCCCAGGTTCGACAAGTACGGGGAGGCCATCCTAGTCGCGAAGGACGATGAGCAGAAGGACCTGCTCCTGGACACCTACCTACTGGGCGAGAACGAGGACATCTACTCGAAGCTGGGCACAGAGCCCGCAATCCGGTCCCATGTGCTCGCCCTCGTGGCGACGAAAGCCGCGAGGACGCAGGCGGAACTCGAAGCTTTCTTCCAGAAGACCTTCCTTGCGCACCAGACTGATGCAAGGTTCCTCAACGATGCCATCTCAAATGTGCTCACCATGCTCCAGAAGGAGAAGATGCTCAACGAAGATGAGCCACTCAGGGCGACTGCGTTCGGAAGAGCGGTGAGCGACCTCTACATTGACCCGCGGTCGGCGGCGATGATCCGGGATGCGCTCACGAACTTCAAGCCTGGGAGGTCTTTCGGTCTCCTGCACGCGGTCTGCTCAGTCCCAGACATGCAGGTACTCTACCTCAAGCAGTCGGACTATCAGTGGATAGAGGATTTCGAGAACGAGGTCAACGACCAGCTGCTCGTCCAGCCGCCGGACGACCTGACGAAGTACGAGTTCTTCCTCTCGGAGGTCAAGACCGCGAAGCTGATCAACGACTGGATCTCCGAGGCGCATGAGGACGAGATCGCGGACACCTTCGGGATAGGCCCTGGAGACATCAGGAACAAGATGGAGCTTGCCGAGTGGCTGATCCATGCCACTGCGAGGCTGGCAGACCTGTTCAACAAGGACGCCGTTCAGGAGGTCGTCGAGCTGAGGACGAGAGTCAGGTACGGCATCAAGCCGGAGCTCCTCGAACTCGTGAAGCTAAGAGGCATCGGGAGAGTGAGAGCGCGCGCCCTATACAACAGGGGCCTCAGAACGATAGAGGATCTGAGAAACACCAGCTATGACCGACTGAAGCAGATCCCCACTATCGGAGAGGCGATGGCGAGAGCCGTCAAGAACCAGCTCGGACAAGCCGAGCCCGGGATGCCCGTGGAGAGAGAGGAAGCGCAGAGGGCACTCACGGACTACAGATGATATTATAGTTCAAGACGGATTGGCAGAGGAGCTCGATGAAAGACCAAGCTGCTGCGATGTCCCGACATATCAAGGCCTGGAGAGTGCCGGTCAGGAAGGGCGAGGGACAGCGCGCGTTGTCCGAGGTCGTCACGAAGGCCTCCGAGCACGGGGTCCAGGTTCTGGTCCTGAGAGCAGAGATGGTGTTCGGCCTCGACCACCTGAGGGCGGCATATTGCCACGCGAAGGATGCCATTGACAGTGGCAGGGGCGCGTCAGATTCGATCTCGATGGAGACCCTTCTATACGCTTCCGGGGAGAGGCAGCTGGGAGCGGCGATAAAGAAGATGTCCGTCGACGACTCAACCCAGGAGATGGTTGTCGCGTGGCTCGGAGAGAACGGGCTTGAACCGGCCCATGGATGGATCGCCCTATCGGACGCCGACACCGGGCCGTCAATCGAGAGCTTGAAAAAGTTCGGTATCTCGGAGCTGGAACTCCGCACGGTCGTCCCTGGGCGAGAGGCGGAACTCATCCTCGAGAAGGTCGCAGCAGTCGATGTCTTGAAGAAGTGACCACGAGGGACGAGTAAGCGAGTTATTTTACACAACAACGCAATTCAGCTCCCCGGTCCGACGACAATGCCCGCAATTGTGGAGTGTGTCCCCAACTTCAGCGAGGGAAGAAGGAAAGAGGTCATCGACAAGATCGTCTATTCCATCCGCTCGGTCCCGGGCGTCAAGGTGCTCGATGTTGAGATGGATTCGGACCATAACCGCTCGGTCGTGACGTTCACCGGGTCCAAGGACGGTGTTCAGGAGGCGGCTTTCAGGAGTGCTAGGGCGGCCTCGGAACTCATCGACCTCAACAAGCACATGGGACAGCACCCCAGAATGGGTGCCTTGGACGTCCTGCCTTTTGTGCCGATCTCAGGAGTCTCGATGGAGGACTGCATAGAGATCGCACAGAAAGTCGGTGCTCGCATTGGCAAGGACCTCAAGATTCCAGTTTATCTCTACGAAGCCGCCGCGAAGCGCCCCGAACGCACGAACCTGGAGAACGTCAGGAAGGGTGAGTTTGAAGGCCTTAGGACTGCGATCGTGACTGACGAATCGAGGTATCCTGACTATGGTCCCCGGCAACTTCATCCGACCGCAGGGGCGACGGCGGTCGGCGCGAGGATGCCTCTGATCGCATTCAATATGAATATCAAGTCGACGGATCTCGAGGTTGCCAAGAGCATCGCCAAGAAGATCAGGGCCAGCAGCGGAGGCCTGCCGAAGGTCAAGGCCTTGGGGTTCGCCCTCGAATCGAGAGGCATGGTCCAAGTATCGATGAACTTAACAGACTACACGGTCACACACTTTTCGAGGGTCTTTGAGGAGGTTGTGAAGGAAGCGGGAGAGAGAGGCGTGGAGGTCGCCGAGAGCGAGATAATCGGCCTTATCCCTCTTGACGCGGTCTGCGACCTTGCGGCGAAGTACCTGAAGGCGGGAACCTTCTCGAGCAGCCAGGTCTTGGAGAGGAGAATCTGGGGCTGAACAGCGTCGCCGGATTGAAGGAGTTCTGTGCGGAGCTAGCCAATGACCAGCCGTCTCCAGGCGGAGGCTCGGCCTCGGCGGCTGCGGGCGCCATGTCCGCAAGCCTGCTTGCAATGGTGTGCGGGATAACCGCGAAGAGCAAGAAGCACGAAGCCGATAGACCCGAACTCCAGCGTGTGCGGTTAGAGCTGCTAGCACTCTCAGACGAGCTCACTTCGCTCGCGCGCGAAGATGCATTGGCCTATGACGGAGTCGTCGAGGCTGCTAGGAGTAGGACGCAACCTAACGAATCCGAGGGGACGAGGCGCTTTGGGTCCGCCCTCAGACATGCTGCCGAGGTCCCTCTCAAAACCGCGGCCGCCTGCGCTCAGGTTCTCGAACTCGCGCCACAAGTGGTCGCGCTTGGCAAAAAGAGTGCGTCATCCGACATACTTGTCGCTGTGCTACTGGCGGAGGCTGCCCTCAAGGGAGCTGCCGCGAATGTCAGGATCAACACCAAAGACATGGCGGACCTCGAGTTCGTCAAGTCCTCGAATGACCGGCTGGGGTCCCTGGAAAGGAGCGCGAGGAAACTCTCAAGGGAGGCTCTGGGCAGGATAGCATGATCCCACTGGCCCCTCTTCCAGAGTCTACAAATCGGTTCGCCAAAGTTGACACACACAACTGTCTGACCAAGCGCTCCAGCTGTCCTGGAACATAAAGCATGTCCAACAGGGTTCTATCAACCTTGATACATGCAACGATACTTTTATAACTGCTCAGAAAAATTATAACTCGAAATCGAGCCTGTCAGTAATCCCCCTAGACCAAGGGTTCTCGATCCCGGAGCTTGGTGACGGTTGTCAGGCAATTACCTGAGACAGCTACAACTAGCAAAGCAGCTAGAAGAGAGGGCAAAAGAGGCCGGCAGGAACAAAGAGCTCGCCGAGCGAGAGCACGATGAGCTGCAGAAGTTCCTAGATACATGTAAGGACAGCGATGTCGACCTCGAAGAGGTAGTGTCCACTCTCCGTGGTTTTGAGTCTGCGATGGCGAGCAAGGACTATCAAGCAGCCCTTGCGAACGTAAGGAAGGCAGATGAGGAAGCGAAGAAGGCCTATCTTCAGAGAGTTGGGGATGTCGGCGATTCAGTATTGGCATTGTTTGCGCTCATCCAGGGGAGCGGGACCGAGGCAAAGGGCGCCCAGGACCTGCTCGAGAAAAGCAAGGAGTGCGCCACGGCGGATGACCTCGAAGGGGCGATGAAGTACGCGAAGGCCGCGTACGATGCGGCCGAGCGCTCGGTTCACGAATTCTTTTCACAGCAGTTCTCCCAGGCCCAGGAGATAATCATGCAGGCCAAGGACATGGGAGACGATGTCTCGATCTTCGAGGACCAGCTCTCGAGGGCGAAGAGCGCCCTGGAGAACCAGGAGTACGAGGGCTGCATGGACCAGATAAAGGAGGTCCTTGAGGGCGCTGGTGATGATCTCAAGTCCAAGGTGAATACGGTCACATCCAGGGTTGACGAGCTCATCTCTGCAGGCGAGGAACTCGGAGCCGATATGGGTAGGGTGAAATCCCATTTGGAAAGGGCGTCCAACGCCCTGACCGCGATGAAGTTCAAAGAAGCGCTCTCGTACGCCAAAAAGGCAGAGGCCGACGGGGAGAGCGCGTTGTCCTCGAGGTTCCAGGAGCTTGCGCGCGACGTCCGTGACACCATCAAGAAGATGAAGAACGCGAAGGAGGACGTGAGCGTTCCTCAGCAGCTCCTCGACCAGGCGTTCTCCGCGCTCAAGGAGAAGAAGTACATCGAGGCGCTGCACGCTCTAAATACCGCTCACGAGAAGGTCCACCAGACCGAATTCAACGCCGTGCTGGACGTCATCTCGAAAGCCAGGGACAGGTTCGTGCTGGCCAAGAAGGTCGGCGTGGACATGACCCAGGCCATCATGCTCCTGAACACCTCCAGGGATCACCTGAAGCTGGGTAAGTTCGAGGAAGCGATCAGGTACGCTGACGAGGCCAGAAAGGAGGTCGACGGGTCCCTCGAGACCTTCTACAAGGCCAGGGACCAGATAGTCGAACTCGCCAAGGCCCTGAAGTTCGCGACGGACATGGGCGCAGATCCCACACTCGTGAAGGATGCTCTGAACGAGGCCAGAAAGCAGTTCGAGAACAAGGAGTATCTGGACACGATTAATGTCTCAAAGAGGGGGCTTGCGGACGCGAAGAAGCTCGCCCACAACAAAGCTACGGCAGACATAGATGCTTGTGATAAGTCGCTCAAGGTTGGGAAGAACCTCGGTGCTGACATGACGGAAGCAGAGGGCATTCTGCACAGGGCCCTCGAGAGCATGTCCAAGGATAACTTTCTGGAGACCGCCAACCTTGCGGGCCAGTGCAGAGAGGCGGCCAACGCGGCTATGACCAGAACCATGAGCGACAAGCTAGCGAGCCTGGACCAGTTCGTGAAGGGATACTCCGGTGAGGTGTCCGACGCCCCCGAAATGAATGAGATGATAACTGAGGCTCGGCAACAGGTTGCGTCCTGCGAGTTCGACCGGGCTCATGGCCTGCTCAAGCAGGTGACCGATACAATCGAGTGCATCGGTCAGTCGGAATGCGACCGGATCATCGTCGCTGCGAATTCGAGAATCGAGATGGTCAGACAGATGGAAGGCGATGTCTCCGACCTCGAGATCCTCCTGACCAGGGCGAATGGGGCGATGTCGAAGAGGGTGTTCGATGACGCTACCGCGAGGGCGAGAGAGGTCATGGAGCAAGCCGACGAGGCCATGGTCAAGATCATGCAAGCGGAGTTCTCGTCCGTGAAGGACTTCCTGGAAGAGGCAAGGACCATCGGCATAGATACCGATGGCGCTAGGGTACAGCTCAAAGAAGCGCGGGCAAAGGCGGACGCGCAAGAGTATCTCGAAGCGTTCAACATTGTCCGCGGATCGAAGACCTCCTTGCACTCCGAGATACAGAAGTACGACGGCGTGAAAAGCAAGATACAGAAGGCAGAAGGACTGCTGGCAGAAGCCCGGAGGACCAAGACGGACATCGGGGAGCTGTCAACGATGCTCGAGTCCGCGAAAGCCGCATTCTCGCGGGGAGAGCTCGAGGACTCGGATAGCCTGTTGAACGATGTCTTGGAAGTCGTTGAGAAGCGTCTGGGCATGTACCTCGCTGCTAGGCTAATACTCTCATCCAAGGAGAACCTGGACCTGGCTCAGAGCCACAACATCAACGTGGACGCACAGGCCAAGCTCTTGACACGCGCGAAGGAGCTCATGAAGCAGAAGGCGTACGATGACGCTCTCAAGGTCGTCAAGCAGGTCGAACAGGAGACGAGGGGAGCGATGGTCGCGGCCGTGTCCGAGATGACCAAGGGATTGATGCGGCTGCTGACGGATGCGAAGAACGTCGGTGTGGACACCGTCGGCCCCGAGAAGCTTGTGCGCAAATCGCTCGAACTCGCAAGGGTCGGTAACTTCCCCGATGCTTTGAAGTGCATTGATTCGGCCAGGGAGGACATCAACCATGTCAAGAACCTGAGCTCTCAGGCCGCCGTCGAGATCAGGGTCGCAAGAAGCAACCTGAAGGATGCCGAGACTCTCGACATGGATGTCGGGAAGGCAAGGGAGCTCTTGGAGCAGGCCATCGAGGCGCTCACCAGGCACCAGTACGCGATCGCGCTGGAACTCGCGAGGAAGTCATCTGAATCTTCAACTGAGGTCACCAAATCAAGGATCTGGACCACGCTCGAGAGGTTCAAGGAACGGCTCGACAAGGCTTCGAGCGAGGGGATGCAGATCGGGATGGCCGACAGGTATGTCTCCGAGGGCATCCAGGCCTTCAAGGACGGCAAGTACCAAGATTCCCTGAAGCTCGCGATGAAAGTGGAAGCCGAGATGGAACGGGCCGAGCTGCAGATGGACATCAGCGCCAGGGCGGTCGACCTTGCCAGGAAGAAGCTCACGGACGCTCTCTCTGAGGGCATAAGGAGCCAGAGGCTGACCGAGTTGGTGGAATCTGCAGAGCGGTTGCTCGGTGAGGGGAAATTCGTCGAGGCAATGACCGCGGCGATAGAGAGCGGGGACGAACTGCACGGGATCCGGGACAACCTCGACGGCTGCAGAATTGAGCTGAGCACTACTAAGGAGCGCATCGAGCGGCTCAAAAAGATCGACATCGACACGGCTGAGTGCGACGAGACGCTCGACATGGCGCAGGAATTCCTGACGGCGCAGGGGTTCTCGAAGTGCAGAGAAGCGCTCAGGAGAGCCACCAGCCAGGCCACGTTACTATTCGAAACATCGATCAAGGACGTCATGGAGCAGAACAGGCTGATGATCTCGAAGGCCAAGTCCATGGGCATCAACACGAAGGCCTGCGAGGACCTCCTTGATGTGGCGAACACTTCCTTCACCGAGAAGCTCTGGGACTTCTCCTATCAGCAGGCGATGTCGTGCAGGGAATCCTGCCTCGAGATGATCTCGAAGAAGCTATCGAGTCTCGCACAGGAGATCTCGTCTAAGCTCGACGGCATGAGAAGGCTGGGGGCATCCGTGGTCTTCATCGAGACGATGATAGATAAGGCTCACAAGGCTGAAGCAGACGGGGAGACGGCGCAGGCGTTCCAGCTGCTTATGGACGCAGACTACAAGATAGGCGGCCTGGAAGAGGTGCACAAGAAGTATTTCGATATCTCCATCGCTGCCGAGAGCGCTATGGAGAACCTGGGGAGGTTCGGCCTCTCCAAGAGAGAGCCCGAGCGTCTGATCGCAATGGCGGACATCGAGAGGGAGAGGGACTACGATTCGGCCATAGAGTTGGTCGCCGAGGCACTCGACACGGCGAAGCAGCTAATGGAAACCTACTCCCCCGAGCTTGGAGGATCCATATCCGCATCTGGGCTACAGCAAGACGTCGAAAGCGACCTCGTTGTCTTGGTGAAGAACACGGGAAAGGCCGTGGCGAAGGATGTCACCGTGGACGTCGAGGGAGATTTCCAGCTAGTTGATTCACAGGGTGTGCCTGCTCTGAAACCCGGCGTCGAGGCGAAAATCGCCGTCAAACTCATCCCAAAGAAGAGCGGGAGCATCCCGATCAAGATCAAGTTGGTCAGCAGACGGCAACTTGACGGTAGGGTGCAGAGATTCGAGATCGAGGACAGCGTCAATGTGTTCCATGCGGGACCGCCGTACAAGGTCGGCAGAGCTGCCGATGTCACGAGATGCATCTCGTGCCAGGGCAGGATCAAGCCCGGCTTCGACATAGTCACCTGCAGATGCGGCGGACAGCTGCACCTCTCTTGCGCGAAGAGATCCCTGCAGTGCAGCGTTTGCGGCCAGAAGTACGATTTCTAGCCCGAACCGGCGATCTTGGCCTTGGAGATTCTGATTGGAGGGGTCCTGACGCCGTAGGCGTCCTTTGCCTCCTTGCCAACGAGGTCGATTGCAGAGAACATCTCGATCAGGTCGATTCCCATCGATGCTTGGCGTATGGATGGTCCCAGCTCGCCCTTCTCGATGATGTAGCTCTCCATCATGAGCCCGGAGAACTCCCCAGTAGCCAAGTTCGGGTAGTCATAGGTGATTCGGAGATAGATCCCGTTCTTTGTGTCCTGAAGCATCTCGTTAAGGGTCGCGTCGCCTGGCTCAACAACCAAGTTCGTGCTCGAGATAGAAGGGGGCCGTCTGTAGGTCCACATCGAGCCTCCCCTTGAAGAATTGCCTGTGCTCTTGACAGAATCCTTGCCTGCTGAGTAGCTATCATAGAGATAGGATTCCAACATTCCCTTCTTGACCACATTCTTCTTACGAGCCGGGACTCCCTCTCCATCGAACGAGAAGCTCCCGTTCGCCCAAGCGATGGTCGGGTCGTCTCTTACCGAGAAGCTCTCGGAGCCCACCTTCTGCCCTAGCCGACCAGCAAGGAAGCTCCGCTTGCGTTGGACGCTCTCACCGTTTGCTCCCCCTCCGAGCGCAGTCACCAGGATGAATCCCGCGGCCATGGGGTCCAAGATGACGGGATAATCCCCAGTCTTGACCGTGGTCTTCCTGAGCCCGAGGAGCGCGTGCTCCTTCGCGGTCTCGGCTATCCTTTCGAGCATCTTGCCGTCGTAGCGCCTGCTCCATCCTCCGTCCACTCCTGAGAACATGTCGTCATTGGACTTCGCGACGGATTCAGCGAACGCCTCGAAGGCAGACAACTTCTGGTAACCGACAAAACCGTTGCTGTTCGCGAGCGCCACATCTCCCAGAGCGACGCTCACGCCCGCGTTCACCGACGTTATCCTGCGGTCCGCGCCTGCTTGATCAGAGATGGCGATGGCCATGCTGACGACATCTTCATGCCCGAGCTGCGCGAGCTTACGCTCGTATAGCCCTGCCACCTTTGCGGGTTTGGCTTTCTCGGGAAGGCCCTTGAAAT
>Ga0154903_154_pt1 | contig 20624 bp, 14 predicted proteins | sample Rifle2008BG19ft_FD_105584 | JGI IMG/M metagenome (GOLD analysis project Ga0154903, IMG submission 105584) | Euryarchaeota archaeon RBG_19FT_COMBO_56_21
AACCCCCTTTGTTTTTCCGAATCCTGACCCACTGACACCCGTACCTGTTCGGGTCTCTCGCCGGGCGCGTTAGATATATAAAGAGCTATCTCCCCGCTTCATTCTCGTTTTTGATATGCTGGGGCTAACCATATTATATACTGGAATCCAAGAACGCCTATAGTCAAAGTGTAGACAGCATGCGCGTTTGATGCTACCGCTTTTTGGTGGCGGTCCGCGAGACTTGAGAGGGCTGTAAGAAGCAGCCGGGGGAAGTGCCCCCCAAGGATCGGTGCTCAAACCATGCGAATCGAGAGGAAGGACATTGCCAAAGAGCACCGACCGTCAGGAAGAGAGAGCAGATGCTGTCAGGGGACCCACTGGGTTCACCAACGGCTTGCTGTCATCCCGCAGGGGCTCCCTAGGCAAGGTCAACGGCCTCCCAAGTGACAAATCATTATCGAGCTTCGACAGGTCTGATGGCCGTACCAACGGCCGCACCAATGGTCGTACCAATGGCAGGACAAATGGCCGCACGAACGGACGTACGAACGGACGTACAAACGGTCGCACGAACGGGCGCACTAATGGCCGCACAAATGGTCGCACGAATGGCCGAACCAATGGCCGCACCAATGGTAGGACGAACGAACGCACGAACGGAAGGACGAACGGCCAGACCAACGGGCGCTGGGCCAGCGCAGTCAACGGTCTCAAGTGGGGTTTCACAAACGGCTCCGGCGGAAGCAGGACGAACGGTCTCACGAACGGACTCGTCAACGGCTCTGGCGCCGTCAACGGCTTCCGGCTGTCGTACCAGGGTAGGACGGTCAGACCCCATGACGCCAAAATCCGTAGGAAGATTGCTGCAGTCGCGATCCTGGCCGCGATATGGATTATCATCCCCTATGCCGCCATCCACGCCTTTCCGAAGGAGAAGGTGGAGATCGACGGATACTTCCTGGATTGGGCAACGGCGCAGGTGTATCGTGATGTTCCCGACGCCTCGAATCAGGATGTCTCGATCTTCGAGTATGCGATGAAGCGCGATTCGGAAGGCACTTACTTCTACATCGCGACTGACGGCCAGATGCTCTCCGGAAGGAACAACGGTGCCGACGGGTTCTACATATTCATCGACCGCGACTGCAATCCCGGGACTGGATACATAGTCCGTGGGCTCGGCGCGGATGCCTTGGTCGAGGTCATCGGCTGGAACGGATCTGTGGCATCTGCCGGCTCTTCCGCCTTCGATCCGACGGTCGACAGGACCAACTTCGGAGGGTTCGTCCAGATCTCGGAGCCAGAGGTCGCGGTGTCAGGGGGCAAGCTCGAGCTCCACACCAACATAGTCACATGTACCCTCTCCAGGGCGGCAATCCTCGCAAGGCACTCGGATTCGTCGAGCGACTGGTCCGAGGTCAACTTCAGGACGGCTGGCTCTGCAATAAGAGTCATCGAGGATCACGATGCTGATTCCATCATACTAGAATCCGGGAGCCAGCACATCCTAACACTCAACATCACAGGGAAGGGCCCGAAGGCTACGATCGAAGGACTGTCATTCGACTACTTGGGCAACGTCACTCCTGGCTTGGTCACTGTGAGAGAGGATGGCAGGATCATCGCGACAGCGAATGATGGGAACCTCAGTTTCGACACACCACTCACCGTGGATGACGAACTCATCAGCCTGGATGTCTCCGTCGAGGTCCTAGCCGAATCGACCTACGGATCCATCGGCCTGATGCTGAACAGGACCGAGGGAATCCGGGCCAGTGCGAACATCTCCTGGTCGGTCGAATACTCGCAGCACGGGGCCAGAGTGTCCTACATCGGCGCAGCTCCCGGCAGGATAGCGATCGACGGTGCGTTCGGAGACTGGGACCTCAGAGCGCCCTTGAACGATCTCCTGGGCGACGCGTATTCGGATGAGGCTCTCGATTACAGGACCGGGGATGTGGACATAGACACCGTCAAGGTCGCCTCCACGACCTCGGTGGCGTCCTTCTACATGTCAGTCAATGGGACCATGCTCGGCGGCACCAGCGTCCCGTCAGAACTGATCAGGTTCGAGCCGCCTGATACCCCAGCATCCAATTTCACGGATGTGATAATGCCGATGTATGGCTCCGATTTCGCCTTCGTGTTCATCGACTCCGACCTCAACCAGAGCACTGGCTTCGAGGTCGGTGGCGCAGAGGTAGCGATAGCCGTCGCAGGCAAGGGCAACGAGATCCAGTCGTCCCGTGTGTTCAGCTATGTTGGTGGGGAATGGGTCGATGTCGGAACTGCCAGCGCGGCCCTTGACAAGAACCAGCTCGAGATAAGCGCGTCATACCTTGCCCTTGGGCTGACCCCTGGCCAGACCTACAGCGTCACCTTCATGGCGGAGGACTGGAGCGGCAGGGCGGACGATATCACGGTCCCCCTCCCGGCAAGGGTCATAGCAGGTGCCAGGGCCTACCCGGGAATAGTCATCAACGAGCTTTTCTGCAGGGCGCCACCCAAGAAATCAGATGACTGGATCGAGTTCTACAATACTGCGCTGGAGCCGATCTCTCTTCTCGGCTACCAGATCTGGATAAACGGAGTGCTCGTGTACACGTTCCCAGACATCGTTCTCCAGTCGGGCGAGTTCTATGTCATTAGTGGCCTGACTTTCGCGGGAGGCGCAACCGTCGTGTTGATGGACGGAACGAGCTCCATAGTTGACCAGGTGACGATGCCAGCCAATCAGGCGAACTACGGTAGAACAGGGTCCCCTCCATACAGTCAGTGGACGAACATGATTTCCACTCCGGGTGCGATCAACTCGGGGCAGGTTCCGATACCCGAGTGGGATAGCATTCTTGCAGGCCTCGCGATAGTACCAATTATTATGATTGCTATTAGACGGACCAAGCGGTCCAGGAGTAAGAATGATACCTAGGTGAGAAAAAGCATGGCCAGCGGAAAGAAACATGACCAAGGCGCGACAGGCAGGAGTAGCCTCTCGATGTCTACACTCATCCGCTCGTTCAGCGAGAGCTCAGAGGCCGACAAGCCTTTCGAGCCCTTCGTGGGCGGGCCGAGGCTCTTCATCCTGATGCTGTACGCCACGGTGCTGGTCGCGGCTTCCCTGGAATTTTTTGCCGGCCAGGAAATCTGGCCGGGCAACTGGGAAGTGTACAACACATACGTGTTCGTCGCGTCTGGCGTGTTCGTGTTTCTGGGGATGGTCATGCTCCTCACCCAGGTCCATGATGCTTCCATGGACTACTCTCTGCCGATTCCGAGAGCGGTCCTTGGAGGCATCGGCTTCGCCGTGCTGGCCATGAGTGCCGTGACACTGGTCATCTGGGGCAGGGACCTCGGCACCTGGGCGATCCCGCTCAGCATATTGCTGCTCTACGGCTTCCTCATGATGCTCCTTGGCAGTCGGGCGTTCAGCATGCGCGAGAGCGCGAAGCTGTTCTTGTACGGCACTGGCCTGGTAGTAATGGTCATGTTTCCTGTGCACGAAGCCTTCGGTGTCGCAAGGAGCGCTCCTGGCGACTACCCGTTCACTCTCCTCAACCTACTCTTGCTGATACCTGGCATGGCACTCGCGCTCATCTCCGTCCAATCCTTCCAGACCCGGGACGGATATGTGGGTGCCTGGCTGCTAGGCGCGATGGTGATCTTCTTGCTCGCCTTCCACGAGCAAGTCGGCATATTGAGGACCGGGAACTACTCCCCTTACGATAGAGCGCTCGCGATGATAGGCATAACCTTTTCCTTCCTTCCTCTCGTGATGTATGCCTGGCGCGAGCGCGTTTACTTTTTCCTGATGCGCAGGCTCAGGAACGCGAACGAAATGATTGAAAGGGGCGAACACGATAACGCCCTTGCACAAACCGAAGCAGCAATCAGACAATGCGCCAAGGTGGGCATCGACGACAGGTTCGCCCTCCCCTGGAGCCTGAAAGGTGATGCTCTGTATCGCAAAAAGGATTACAGGAAGGCAGCCGTGGCATACGAAACGGCTCTCAAGATAGACCCCAAGGACAGCGCCTCATGGTGCAACCTGGGCAACACGCACGCCTTCGAGGGCAGGAACGAGGAGGCTTTGAACGCATTCGAGCAGGCGCTCAAAGCCGACCCGAACAACGGCTATGCCTGGAACAACAAGGGGACGATCTACCAAAGGCTCGAGATGAACGAGGAGGCGTTGATCAGCTTCGACAAGGCCACGAGATTGATGCCTGATCCGTTCGACCCGCACATCAACATGGCCAAGCTGTTCTCGAGGATGGGGAAGAGCCAGGAGGCACTCAAGCACTATCAGCTGGCCCTTGCCGTCCGGCCCATGAGCGAGGTGGCGAAGGATGGCGTTCAGAGGGAGCACTTCCTCTGCATGTGCCTTGACCAGATCGCCGGCTGGGAGCAGCTCGGACTCGACACTTCCTATCTCAGATTGCTGCTGGAGCAGGACCCGCGGAATTTCGTCCGCAAGTCGAAGGAGTTCCTCGCGAGCATAGTCGACGAGCGGACGAAGGTCCAAGTGGTGCCAGGAAAAGAGCACCTAGACATCAACAATGTGATGAAGGTCATACTATCGCTCACGGAGCCGCCCGGAGCGTCCCTGGACACTCTGAGGGAGGAGACCCGGATGAGGGAGAAGGATCTTGTCCTCCCGCTCGCGCTTCTCATGGAAACCGAGCGAGTGCACTTCAAATTGGTCGATGGGAAGCAGCTGTATGTTTCGAAGGGCAAGGCCCCGCAGAGACCGCCCGCCGTCGTCGCGCCAGTTCCCGCCGCCTCTCCCGTGCCAGAGCGGGCGCCTCCACCTGCCCGTGTTTCAGCAACCGTAACCACGTTTCCACCCGAAAGGCCACGCAGGGTCGAACCAAAACGAGTCGAGCCTGTGAGACCGATCACTCTCTCGATGCCTCCTCCGATGTTGCCACCCGCGGATTTGTCTCCGGCGCCTACGCCACCTAGCCGTTACGAATGGCCTGGGCCCCGCGAACCGCCGCCTGTTAGGAAGCCGATAGAGGTGCCGCCTTCCTCGCTCGAAGTCGAGAAGGTGCTGGTCATCAAGAACGCTGAACCGATCGAACCAGAGGAGATTCCCGATTTGAAACCGGTTGACCGGACGCCGCCCGAGCCAGTTGAGATGAAGCGGTCAAGAAGGATACCTCCGAAGCCTGTTAAGGTCAAGAGAGAGCCCAAGCCAGCGCCCAAGCCTCAGCCTGCCATCAAGCCAGAGAAGAAGGCAGAGGTCAAAGTGGAGAAGCCAGCGAAGAAGGGACTCTTCAGAGGGCGACCCATGAAGGATCTCCCCCCTAAGAAGGAAGCTCCCAAGATGGAGCCCGCGAAGAAAGGCCTGTTCAAGAAGCCACTTATCAGGAAGGAACCTCCAAAGAAGGAAGCTCCCAAGAAAGAACCTCCGAAGAAAGACGCTCCGAAAAAGGAGTTGCCGAAGAAGGAACCTCCAAAGAAAGAGGCCCAAAAGAAGGAGCCTCCCAAGAAGCATGGCAAGGAAAAGGAGAATGAAAAAGATAAGCCGAAGGAGAAGCCGAAAGAGGAGCCAGGGCCAATCAAGCGCGAGGTCGTGAGGGTCGAGCCCACAGCTTCCCTGCTGGTGTTCCGAAAGAGGAAATAGGCCATACCCGCTGCCACAACGTTCCTATAGCGAAATCGGCCATCCCGGTAAAGGAGGAGCGGGCTGGGTGAGCGTTCTATCGTTCTTCAGGTATCCGTTAGGGTCCGTCGTCAGGAACAAGCGCAGGTCTCTCTTCGCGATAGCTGGCATTGTGATAGCGCTCTCGCTCATTTCCGGCTCGTGGATTGCCGTTGATTCTTCTGGCATGGGTCTTCTGCGGTCTAGACTCAGCAAGATCCCTGTGGATTTCGTCGCTTTGGACAGAACGTACCCGCATCACGGCGTCAACGAAACGTATGTCGCGGAGCGTGTCGCAGCGATAGAATCAGTTGATGACGTGATTGACGTAGCTGCATACGCCGCGGGCGGAGGTTGGTACTACGCCAACAGTCAGGGAGAAACCCTGGAGGGCGATTGGCAATACAACTTCTCTGGAACCCTCATGTTCCTGTCGCAGGACAATGGACGGTTCTTCTCTGCATTCCATGTGACTGGAGAGCTTCCAGACCCTGGAACGATCGCGATACCCGAGTACGTCGCGGATCAGCTGAACGTGACAGTAGGAGACAGCCTGATCTGCCGATACGAGAGCTACACTGGGGACTACGACATGTGGGGTAACTACACCTACACAGTCGAGTATCTCAACCTGAGCTTCGCGATCTCCAAGATCTGGACTCAGGACAAGTCCTCGTGGTCAGACGACTATTATTGGAGCTATGTCGACCACTCTGCTGATCCGGGTTGGATCGACATTAAGGGAAATGTCAACCCGGTGGTTTTCAATCTCGCGGATCTTCCACTTGTGGATACCCCTGCCACAGTTCTGGACACGAATTGGGGCCCGAGCGTCAGCTACTTCATCTGGGTCGACCGGGACAGGATTATCGACCTGGCCGATCTTCGGGGCAGCCTGGACCGCCTGGAGCAGCTCAAGATCCAGCTTGACAGGGAGGGCATGCGCTATGACTTCTACGTTAACGATAGTGAACTTCTCTACCCGTTGCAGGACCTAATTCCGAGGATGGAAGGCATCAAGCCATTGTTCGTTGCGCTCTCCCTTCCTATCGTCGCCCTTGGAGCATATCTTTCGATCGTAGGTGTTGATCTTGGAGTCAGCGAGCGGAAACGGGAGATCGCCATCCTGAAATCCCGAGGAGCGAGCAACAGGCAGGTCTTCGTGTCCCTCATAATGGAGTCATTCCTGCTCGGGACGTTCTCAGGCGTGCTCGGACTTATACTGGGCGTGCTCGTGAGCAGATTCCTTCTGGACGCTGCGACGATCTTCTCATACCAGGGAGAGGGCAACGCTTTGACCAGCGACTTCATGATTTCTGCGTGGACGATCATCTATTCAGTCATCTTCGGGATTGGATTGATGATCATCTCCTCGTACAGACCGTTCAAGAAGATCTCGAAGGCGGACGTTAGAGAGGCTCTCCATTACTACTCGCCCACCGTGGTCCAGATAGACTACAAGCCGAAGATGGACATCATATTCCTGTCGCTATCGATCCTCAGCATTATTAGCATCTGGATCGGCTTCGACTGGGCCAACAACCTGAACGATGTGTCTTGGATCACGAGACTCATTCTCGGCCTACTCGTACTCATCGGCATCCTCATCTTCCCGTTGATGCCGTTCCTCCTTTCGCTTAGTGTCATCAGACTATTGACGAGAGGGTCGAGGAAGCTGTATGCGAAGCTGACCTTCATCGTGCGTCCTTGGACGAAAGAACTTCATTACCTCGTGGACAAGAACATCGTGCGCAATCCGAGGCGTGCATCCAACTTGTGCCTGATCATTGCGCTCTCTCTGGCCTTCGGGCTCTTCATTTCCGTCACTATGGAATCGACAATGCGCTACCAGGAGAATCTGGTCAAGTTCGAAGTGGGATCGGATATCAAGACAGAGTCCAGCTATTACTGGGGAGGACAGCCCGAGCAGCTGAACCCAGCAGTCCTGCAAGAGATATCTTCTGTCGAAGGCATTGAGAGCCACTCTACGTATGAGTCCGTTAGAGTCTCCTACGGATACTACGGGGGTTACTACGGTGGAAACGCGGTGTCCTTCGACGCCTTGGCGTACAAAGAGACGGTCCGTCCGAACGGGTTCTACTTCGTGGACGGAGGGCGCGAATCGCTCGACGATCTCGCCTCCCTCAACGGCACTCTGCTCATCGTGCAATGGTTGGCGGAAGACTACGGGATCTCCGTGGGTGATGACATCCCGCTCACCCTTGACATGACGAACTACTCGAGTGGTTACTACGAACAGAAATATGTCAACTACTGGGGATATGTCGTCGGGATCGTCAAGAGCCTGCCTGGCTTGGAATCTTACAGTATCTACATGGATCAATCGTCTATGGACTTCGTGCCTGTGCAGAACCGCACGGAAATCGTGAGCACATATGGTGTGTTCGTCGATGTCGCAGACGGTTACGAACAAGCAGCCGTCGCCGAAGACATCGACGATGTGTTCATACGCGCGGGAATGTCCCCCAACACGATTACCGTGGACGAGAAGATGGAGGAGCTCAACAACGACCCAGCGTTCCGCGCGCTCACCGACTTCCTGTACATGGAGTACGTGCTCTCGGTTGTTATCATGACGATCGGTGTCGGGATACTGATTTTCGTGGCAGTCAACGACAGGGAGAAGGAGCTGGCCAGCATCATGGCGAGAGGATCATCGGCGGGCCAGATAAGGAAGATACTCATGGGCGAATCGTTCACGCTAATGGTGCTGGGTCTCGTCGTCGGCGCCTCGGTTGGTCTTCTGACCGCATACCTCTTCCAGACTCTGTACGCGGGCGACTCTTCGGTCGTCCCGAGGGAGATGCTCTTCACTTGGGTTAGTGGTGTGATTGTAGTTGCGTCGGTTGGAGCTCTGGTCATCGCCTCCCTTGTCGCGACGAGCAGGGCGGGCAAGATCAAGCTTGCAGAAGTGCTCAGGATCCGAGGTGGTTGATCTGGGAGACATAGTCGTGAAGGACCTCATCAAGGTGTACAAGACCGGAAAGTCGGAAGTCATCGCCCTAAGGGGCCTGGATTGCACGATCAGCGGAGGGCGGATCCTCGCAATCATGGGACCATCCGGGTGCGGCAAGACGACCCTGCTCAACATAATTGGCGGGCTGGACCGTCCAACGGCAGGATCGGTCAACATCGACGGCGTCAACCTGGTGGATCTCTCGGATGCGGACCTCGTGAAGCACAGGCGCCAGCGGGTGGGGATAGTCTTCCAGTTCTTCAACCTCGTCCCGACGCTGACTGCCAGGGAGAACATTGAGCTGCCCATGCGTTTGGCTGGGAGGAACTCCGATGAGATGACGAGCAGGTCGGCGATGCTCCTGAAGCTCGTCGACATGGAGCCGAGGGGAGCCCACAGACCCGACGAGATGTCGGGCGGAGAACAACAGAGGATCGGTATCGCGACCGCGCTCGCCAACGACCCTCCCATAATACTCGCGGACGAACCGACGGGAGAGCTGGATACTGCCACTGGCCAGCAGATACTTCACCTTTTCCAGAAGCTCCGGGATGAATACAAGAAGACCATTGTCATCGTGACTCACGACCAGCGGATCGGTCAGATAGCTGACACAGTGATGACGATTGTCGATGGGAGGATCACCAGCACGATGACAGGGGCGGAGTTCCACGAGAAGGCGACAATTCTAGCTAGCCAATCTGTACCTTCCCCTTCTTGAGGAGCATCTCGAGCGCTTCGTCTGCGGCCTTGTCCTTCTTGGTCTTGTCGTCAAGCGCTTTTCGTGTCGCGAGGTTCACATCGCGGACGGCGTTGCGTTCCTCCGTCCGCTCCATGCGCTTCTCCTTGCGTATCTCGATGATCTTGTCGCGCATCTCCTGAGCTTTGTTGTGCGAGGCGTCTGCCTGTTCACGCAGCTTCAGGAATTCCTCGTGCTTCTTGTCCGCGCCAGCTCTGAGCGCAGCGATCTCCTTCACGAAGACTGAGGCCTCTTCGTGCGCTTTGTGTTGCTCATCGGATAGCCTCTTGACCTCTTCGTGTTCCTTGTCCGCCTGCTTGAACAGCGCGTCAATGGTCTTGTCGACATCGCGGATTTCCCTGACGACCTTCTCCTCTTCCGCCAGGACCTTTTTCATTTCCGCGACCTTCGCCACCTTCTTCCTGAGGTCGTCCAGGAGTTCTCTTTCCTCGGGAATCGTCAATGGAACCGTCTGCTGCTTGCGCTCCATGTCCTTGGCCTCGCGCTCCATCGCCCTGATCTCGTCCTTGAGGCTCCCGAGCGGCTTGCCTTTCGTCTTCTGCTTGTACGCTATGTGCTCCTTCGCCTTGGCCTGCAGCTCGTCCCTTCTCTTCTTGTGAACGCGCATCTCGGCGACGAGCGCGTCACGCTTGTCCCTTGCAGCGCTCATCAGTTCTTGGAGTCCTTTCCTCTGCTCGTTGAAGGAGTCTCTCTCAGATCTCAAAACAACAGCCTGCTCGTTGATCTCGTCTCGTTTGTTGAGCAGGGCCCTGAACTTCAATTCAGCGCTCTGTAGTTCACTGATCTTCTTCGGCATTCTGCGACCGCCGGTTTCGCTGTACTGGCCCCTCATGCAAGAGGTATGCTATAAGAGTGTTGGCCACCCTATTCATCGAAGGGCGTCTTGATTCCAAGTCCATTTCCTTTCGGGGTGATGAGATACCCGTCTTCGAATACAAGTCCACTAGACGGATCATCGACAATGTTGAAATGCGAGTCCAAGTCTGCAAACAGCACGTTTGCGGAGCTCAGAGCGAAGTGTAGGCCCGCAGCGATGGAGACCTGAATCTCGCCCATGCATCCGACCATCGTCTTCATGTCCGCTGCTTCGGCGAGCCTGTTGATCATGATGGCGTCGCAGATTCCAGCGCTCTTCATGAGCTTGATGTTGATCATGTCTGCGATACCCTCTCGGGCGACCTTCCGTGCGTCGAGAACGGATCTGACACACTCATCCGCCATGATGGGGACGTCGCTCGCCTCGGTCACCTTCTTCAGACCTTTGTAGTCATCTGCTTTGACCGGCTGCTCCACGACAACAACGCCAAGCGCGTTCATCTCCTCGCAGAACTTGATCGCCTGGTCAACGGAGTATCCTTGATTGGCGTCGACTCTCAGCTCGATCTTTTCGCCGACCGAGTCTCTCACGGCTGCAACCCTCTTGATGTCCTCCGCGATGTCGAGCCCGACCTTGATCTTGAGTGCTTTGAAGCCAGAGCGCGTGTGCTTGATCGCCCTCTCGACGGTGGTCTCCTTGGATGCGATGCCTATGGTCATGTCGGTCAGCATCTTATCGCGTTCGCCGCCGAGGAACTTCCACAGTGGCTGCCTATCGCGTTTGGCCAGGAGGTCGAAGATGGCGATATCAACTGCCGCTTTTGCCGCGGTGTTTCCTTCTGCAATCGAGTCGAGCCTCTCATGAAGTCTCTCAGGTTCGCACTCGTCGGTGCCAGCTATCTTCTTCGGTACCTTCGATAGGAAATCCTCGATGGACTTGACGGTCTCCTTGGTTACGTCGGTCGGATTCGCGTTCCCGATTCCGAACTCGTCTCCGGCGATCACCTTGACTATAACGTTTTCCTCGGAGCTGGAAGAGCCCGTGGCGATCGTGAATGTGCTGGTCCGCTTGTTGATGAAGGTCTTGAACTCGACGGAGTCTATCACTTTCTCTTCCTCTTCTCGAACAGTTTCACGGCGTTGATGTCCTTTTTGAGTCCCATAGCATTCGCGACCGGATAGCATTTGGTTCTCAGCAGATAGGCGATGGGGGCGATGTCGGTCTCAGACAGCGCTTCGAAGTTGGCCATCCCCTTGGCGATCACGAGGTCAGCCTTCCGCAGAGTTCTTCCGAACGGTCCTTTCAATGAGTCCAAATCTATGCCTACGGCAAATCCGGGTGACACTTCGATTCTATCGACTATGTCCTCCATCCCCAACCCTTCGATGTCGCTGAGGGTCGCGTCCGTCAGGATAGGTTCTTCCTTCACGACGAGAGTGAGGTCAACTTCGAAACGCTTGATCTCCTTCAATGCCAGCCTGTCGAAGACTATCTCGCCGCAGTTGTCGGCAAGATAGACCACCCTGTCCGCATTCTTCAGAAGTTTCTTGATCTTCGGGGTGTCGTCATGACCCAGATCTTCCTTCACAAGATTCCTGTATTCCTTCTTGAGTTTGACTGGGTTGTCGTATCCTGTGCCGATTCCGAAATCAAGTACATTCCCTACGATGGCACAAAGGAAGCTCGTCCTTAGCGGATCCTTTGACTCCTCAACCGTGCGTTTGGCGAATGGATACAGTTCCAGCGCGACCTCGTTGCTCAGCTGTTTCAGGGATGCATACGGGTCGACGTCACCCAGGATCCTGTATGTCTCTCTGTGCACTTCGGTCGCGACTGTTGCCGAGCACACTCCGTGGTCGAACAGTTCGCCGAGCATCATCGAAGCGTTTCTCACAGCGGGGACCGCCTTTGCCTCGTCTGCTTCGAGGCTCTCGAAAAGGACTCGCCCGATGAGGCACGGGATGCACTCGGGAGCCATCTTCATGGTATCTGCTGGAATCCCGCTTTGTCTATTTAAAGAATGGACAGCTACGGACTGCTGGCCCAGCCTCCCGATTACTTGATTATGCCCATCTCTGTGAGCTTCTCCGGCAGGTACTTGTCGGTCACATAGTCCAAGCCGTACTTGGCCAACGCCTGCTGCTCGGCCTTCTTGTTTATTTCGAGCATGAGATCGATCTCCTGCTTCCAGAACTCGTCGTTGAACCGCGGGTCGGTCTTCTCCGCGTTAAGTGCAGCTATGTCCTTGTCGTTCAGCTTGTCAGTGGGCAGCTCGTAGTTGAGTATGTCGGATGCGGTGATCCCGATGAACTCGGCCGTGGGCGTGGCTAGCAACTCCGAGAGGTGCGCGGTCTTTATCGCACCGTAGGCGAGAGACGCGTGTATCCTGAAGCTCCACGGGTCGCCATCCGTGAAGGTGCATACCGGGAGCTTCATCTCTTCGTGCAACCTCTTGATAAACCTTCTAGTGCTTCGCGCTGGCTGGCCTTTGAGGTGCACCAGGACGGCGTGCGAGTCTTCATCGAACTTGTTCTCCACGAGCCTGTCGAACATACCGCCGGTCTCGATCGCGATGATGAAATCTGCATCGCAGTCGATGAACTCGATCTTCTCCTTCTCGACGTTGTAAGGGATGCCATACCCGGAATCGCCGACATCGTCCCTGCAGTTGATCTTCTTCTTCTTGCCCTTCCTGTCAATCTCCTGGATGGTCACATTGCCTATGACTCGCGCGCCGTCCTCCTCGGGCCTGAGCTTGAAGTCCTCCCTCATGCAGGTCGTGATGATCTCCAGATCCTCGGCGAGCATGTTGGATTCGTCCTGCGTGGAGAACTTCGCCTTCGCCCAGCCCTCAGAGATATAGTACATCTCTCTCAGCGTGGAGCTCTTGTTGTCTTTGATCATGTCCTCGATGAACTCGAGCATGTACATGGTCCTCAGGAGCATCTGGGCGCCCGTCAGCTTCTTGGCAGTCCGGGCACCCATCGCCTTGCCGTACTTCCACACGTTGGATTTCGGGTCGAACCTGATGTTCCCTTTGGTCCTGAGGGGGATCATCATCTTCGGGATCTTGCCAGAGTCTATCTGGTCGTAGACTTCGCCCGCAAGATCAGTAAGTCTGTCGACCGCTCTGAGGTGGCGTTCGTTATTCTTCATTCTTGACCACCTCTGCCGATTCGTCGTAGTCGACTTCTCCTTCCTCCCCTTCCTCCAAGGGCTCGTCAGGGCCTTCTTCAGTGATCTTAAGGTGCTCCAGGTCCCAATCGCCGGGCAGCACTTCGACTCCTATGACCGATGCTGGATCGATATGGCTGACGTACACCTCGTTATCGTCGTACTGCTCCTGCGGGACGCCGACTAGGTCGAACGCAAGCTCGTACACTTCAGTCGAGGAGATCCTCTTGAGGTCCCAGGTGATCTTGTTCCCCTCCCTGATCTCTATCGGCTTGACCTCGAGCGACTTCTGGTCGATCTTGTCGTAGGGCACGAGCATGTGTAGGTGCAAGGCCTTCGACTTCGGTGTGTAGTTGAATATCTTGACGGATATGTGGTGTTTCTTCTTCTCGAAGGTGACTGAGTCGTCTATCCAGACCACGTTCATTATCTTCGTGATGGTCCCTGCGATGTCCGGGACGGGCTTCCCCACGATCTTCGCGCTCTTCTCGGCTATCATCGGGATGATGTCCTGGACGATCTCGAACTTGACCTTCGCCTTGCCCTTCTTCGCGGCCTTGTTGAGGTGCGTCTTGAGCCTTCTTGCGCAGTGTTTGAGCGCTAGCTCGATCTCCTCCTTGATCTCGGGTATGTTGGCGACGGCCTCCTTGGACTCTGAGGTGAAGGGTATCTTGGTGGACGCGACGTGGACCAGGACAATCGCAGGGCCGAACGGGATCCCCTGGCCTCCGCGCTGCTCAAGACCGTACCTTCTCCAGTCGACCGCTTCGATGGCCTGAGTTATCGCACATGCTCCCTGCTGGTACATGAGCGGAACGCGGTTGGCGAACCTGAGTATCTGAACGGGTTCCTCCTTGCACAGCTCTCCCCCGTAGACGATTCCGACCTCGACTATGAATGGGTTACCCGCGAAGACCTTTGGCTCCCTCGTGATGGGGGGTGCGTAGAATTCCGCCTTCAGGCCTCCGAGGACGTTCTTGAGCCCTTTCCTGATGAGCGTCTCACCGATAGGCGAGAGGCAGTCCGTCTCAGGGGCCATGATCTTGACTTTCTTGATCGCCTCGAGGATCGCACCTGCTTCTTCCAGGGACAGCTTGTCCGGTCTGGCATCTGGCGCAACTCCGGCGAGCTCGCATATCTCCCTGGCCACTCGATACGAGATCCTCGAGAATTCGTTGTTCAGGAAGCTCGTCATCTTGAGCGATTCCGTGTACTTCGCCATGCTCAGGAGTTCTCCGAGTTCCACCCCTTCTGGATGTGGCTTGATCTCCTTGGTCGGCGGGGGCATCTGCTCGGTCGCTCTCTCAAAGACGACAGTGTTTCCTTCAGGCGGGACGAAAGTGATCTTCGCGTGCGGGTTCACGATCGCGACGCCCTTCAGGTACTCGAAGATCGACTGCTTCCCTGTGATGTACTTGCCCTTGACATGTATCTGGAAGCTCGTGCCGTGAACCCTGTCCCAAATGACGAAGTCCTCCTTGATGATGTCCGGCCGGTTTTTCTTGGTGTCGAGGATGAGCTCGCACTCGTATGCAACGTCCTCATCGGAGATCTTGGAGCGCACCTTGGCCGCCTTGCCCGTAGTTAGCTGGCCATACATAACTACTGCTGATACGCCGATGCCTTGTTGCCCTCTTCTCTGAGCCCTGGTGTGGAACCTCGAACCATACAGCAATCTGGCGAACACGTTGGGAACCTGCTTCTTGACGATCCCCGGGCCGTTGTCCTCGACTGTGACCCTGTACTCGTTGTTCTCGACCTTCTCCACCTTGACCATCAGGTCGGGGAGGACACTAGCATCCTCGCACGCGTCCAGCGAGTTGTCCACCGCTTCCTTCACGGAGGTGATCAGGGCGCGCGTTAGCGAATCGAAACCTAGTATCTGCTTGTTCTTCTCGAAGAATTCGGAGACGGATATCTCCTTCTGCTTTTTCGCTAGCTCATGTGCTATCGATGACAATGTAATACGCCTCCGCGATCCTCACGGAATCGCTCAGCCATCGGGTGCATCCCAGCCAGATGAAATAGCTTTCCTAGATAAATGTCTTGTGCGCCTTGGATTCCTCAGTCGAACTTCTCCCCGCACTTGGGGCACACCTTTGCTTCTCCGGGAACATCAGCGCCACACTCCGAGCACACGAAAGAGTCCTCGCCCCCTGCTCCCATCGCCTTGGCGAGGCTCGGGACCTTGGCCTCATCCTTAGAGACCCCGGCCCGGTCCTTCTCGCGCTCGGCTACGGACTTCTGGTAGGAGTCGATCCTCATCTTCCTGGCCCTCTTGAGCCACCAGACCATCAAGACCAGTATGCCGAAGACGGGGTAGATGTTCACGAACCCGGCGTACAACCCGAACGGCAACATGACGGCTGCAATCGCCCCGTAGTCTCGGTACGCGGGCCCCTCGACTCCGTAGGTCGGGAGAGGGCTTTTCGAACTGGGATTCTGATTCCCCGCAATGTACCATTCCCCGTCAATGTTGGCCCAGAAGACGAACAGGTTGAGCGGGTGTGGGACAGTGGTGACATTGTAGTATTTCGCGATGGTCTCGTTAGACTCAGACTCCGCGAGGGACATCGTGTAGTTGTGGCCAATGCCTCCGTAGAACCTGAGATCCCCTACAACGACCGTCATGTTGGTGACCACGGAAGTACTGTTTGGCAGTCTGACCGAGACGGTGAAGTTGTACAGCGTCTCCGAGGTGCCGTAGACCGGGGTGACTATGCCATCGAACAGTTCTCCGTCCTCGCTCCCGGCTACTTCCGCCGGCAAGTCCAGATAGTATCTCGTGGCGAAATCCGCGTACAGGCCCGCGATCACAAGGGAGCCGAGAAGACCGACGACCAAGAGATGCTTGATGCTCTGGATGTTCAACTTCCACAGAACCCCGAGCAAAACCAATGGGACGACCAGATTGATGAGGCAGCTGAAAGGAGATGCCAACATGAGAAGAGCGTATAGGGCCGCGAAGACTCCCAGGGAGACGCCAATCTTCGCGATGATCGGCAGCTTCATGAATCGCTCGACCAACGCTTTGTACTTCGCTTCCAGTTTCTGGGCCGGCGTGGGCATATTGTGGGGGTACTTGGTCATCGGATAAATACCTTGTTTTCATTGCAGGGGTTTAGCACGAGCAGTTATATACTCGGATTCTCAATCGTTGCAACTTCCCAGTGGGAGGTCCTGCCTTTGAAGACAGCGGTCGTAGCTATCGGAGGCAATGCGCTCCTTCGCTCCGGGGAGAAGCCGACTCAGGAGAACCAGATGCGCAATGTCGCGACTACCGCGAAAGGGCTTGCCGACCTCATCGAGCGGGGCTACGACATCGTCCTCACACACGGGAACGGCCCACAGGTCGGGGACATACTTCTGAGGAACGAGATAGCCAAGAGCGAGATCCCGCCAATGGGCATGGATGTGTGCGATGCCGAGAGTCAGGGACAGATAGGGTACATGCTCCAGCAGGCACTGACCTCCGAGTTCCTCGCAAGGAAGTTGGAGAAGGTGGCTGTCGCGCTGATAACTCAGGTCATTGTCGACGAGAATGACCCCGCGTTCAAGAACCCGACCAAACCGATAGGGAAATACTTCTCCGCTCAGGAGGCGAGGCACCTTGAGAAAGAGAAGGGCTGGGTCATGGTGCACGACAAGAAGCGCGGAGGCTGGAGGAGGGTCGTGCCCTCGCCGAACCCGATCGGCATCGTCGAGTACAAACCAGTGCGCAGGCTGGTGTTCGGGGGCGAACGCCAGGCCGAGGTAGTGATAGCCTGCGGTGGCGGAGGGATTCCTGTGGTTAGGCGCGGGGACAGGTACCACGGTGTTGAAGCGGTCGTGGACAAGGACCTCGCCGCATCGATGCTGGCCGTGAGCATCAAAGAGCGTCTCTTCGTGATGGTGACCGATGTAGACCATGTCTTCTTGGATTTCGGGACCATAAACCAGAGGCCCTTCATGAGTTCGACCAAGAACGAGATCAAGAGGCTCTATTCCGAGGGGCAGTTCCCTCCTGGGACCATGGGCCCGAAGATACTCGCGGCCATACGGTTCCTCGAGGGCGGCGGGGAAGAGGTCATCATCTGCTCTCTTCAGAACCTCGTCCAGGCGGTCGAAGCGGGCGCTGGAACTCATATCTACGGGGACGCCATTAGGGCTTGAAGCAATGGCCAACATCGAAGAGCAGATCAAGGAGATAGAGGACGAGCTGGCGCGCACCGACTACAACAAGAAGACCCAGCACCACATCGGCAAGCTGAAAGCCAAGATGGCTCGGCTCAAGGACGAGCAGGAGCTGAGGCGGTCGAAGGGGCCGAAGACCGCAGGGTACGCAGTGAAGAAGTCCGGCAACGCGACCATCGCCATCGTTGGTTTCCCCAGTGTCGGCAAATCAACTCTTCTTAACAAGATAACGAACGCGCAGAGCGAGGTCGCCGCCTATATGTTCACGACCTTGACTGTCGTCCCAGGGTTGATGGAGTACAAGGGCGCGAAGATTCAGGTTCTGGATCTTCCTGGTCTCATCAAGGACGCCTCGAAGGGCAAGGGCAGAGGCAAGGAGGTCCTGTCCGTCGTTCGTTCTGCCGACATGATCCTACTCATGATCGATGTGTTCGAGACGAACATCCAGGTGCTCGTCGACGAGCTCAAGACAGCCAATCTGCGGCTGAATCAGGCTCCTGCAGATATCGTGATAGCCAAGAAGAACAGGGGCGGCGTGATAGTCAACTTCACGACGAAGCAGTCCACTCTCGACGAAGAGCTCGTTCGCGATATGATGAACGAGTACGGTCACATCAACGCGGACATTGTAGTTAGGGACGATATCACGGAGGACCAGCTCATTGACTACATCTCAGGCAACAGGATCTACATACCCGCGATAGTCACGATCAACAAGACCGACCTCGTGACCCCTCAATATCTGAAGCAGATCGAGAAGAGGCTGAAGGGTTGGAAGATAGTGCCGATATGTGCGGAGAAGGGAACTGGGTTAGGGCCGCTGAAGGATGCCATCTATGACGCGCTCAAGTTCATCCGGATCTACATGAAGCCCCAGGGGAAGGAGGCGGACATGGTCGAGCCGCTCGTGATCAAGGATCGCTCAGACATCGGGATGGTCTGCGACGCAATTCACAGGGACTTCAGAAAGAACTTCAGGTACGCCCAGGTCTGGGGCAAGAGCGCGCGGTTCCCTGGACAGATTGTTGGGCTGGAGCACAAGGTCCGGGACCAGGACGTTGTCACAATAATCGTCAAGCGATGAAAACTCGGAAGAAAGGGTTTTGGATGAAGAAGATGCGTCGACTCGTCTAGGTCTTCTTCATGAGCTTCATGAATCCGCCGCCCTCGTGGATCTCTAGACCCTTCTGGGCGAGGATCTGCTCGAACTCGGGCCAGTCGATGATCTCGACCCTAGGGCTTCCGCCCCTGGTGAACTCAATCTCTGAGGTCCCTCTGACCTTGCCAGGCTTGAGGTTCTTCTCGGTCGCGATCGTCTTCGCCCTGTCGACAGATATTGGCTTCATGGGCACGTGCATCCCTCCGTGTTCTGCCGGAATACTTCCGACAGTCAGTGCATCAATGTCCGACATATAAAGCCCTTACGCCAGAACGTCGCTTTTTCAGCGCTGGCTAGCTGTCAGACGATTTACTGGCTTCTGTTCTAGAACAGAAAGAGAAGCATGAGTGTCGAGAGGAACAACGTCACCATAGCGATTGGAAAGCCCACGAGAGTGAACTTCCAGAAGTTGACGTCAACTCCTTTCGCCTCTGCCTTCTCGACGACAATGACGTTTGCTGCCGCTCCAAGTATTGTCGCATTGCCCGCGAGAGTCGAGCTAGATGCGAGGGCAAGCCAGAGCTGTGTGTCGGAGAACGGAATCATCTCTCCGAGCAGCAGGACCGCTGGGACGTTGCTGACTAGGTTTGATAGGAGCGCCGATAGAGCGGTGAGCCATGCAACTGTCGGTTTCTCATTCGCTCCGAATCCGGGAAAGAAATCGCTGATGTCTGTGAGCAGGTTCGAGTCTCTTACTCCCTGAAGCACGACGAACAGGCCCACGAAGAACAGTATGATGGACCAATCGACTCCCGCAAGCATCTCCTTCGCCTTGACGTCCGTGATGAGTGGAATCACGAACAGCGCCGCGACGCCGCCTACGAATGCGATGATCGCGATGGGCGCGTCGATGACATGGCTCCCGACGAACGCGATGAAGGTGGCAGCGGTGATGCCGAGCAGAGCGTAGAGTCCGAGCCTTCTCTCCTTCATCTTCCTGATCCCAGCAGTTGTGGACGCGTCACCCTTCACCAGCTCCTCCTCGAAGGCCTTCCAGCCTTCCGAGAGTATCTTCCTTCTATAGTCCTGGGCGCTGCCCTTCTCGATGTCCTTCCTGTAGAACAGGTAGAGCATGAGTATCGCAACGGCCATGCACACAATCGATACAGGGACAAGCTTCGCTGAGAACTCGAGGAAGGAGATCCCTGTTTTCGTCGCGATGTACGCGTTCTGTGGATTGCCAACGGCCGTGGCAACGCTCCCGATGTTCGCAGCGAGCGCTTCCGCGATTAGGAACGGGACCGGGTTCGATTTCAGTAGCCGGCATGTGCGAATTATGATCGGTGTGAATAGCAGTACGATCGTGTCGTTGAGCACGAGCGCTGACAGAAAGCCGGTCACGACCATCGTGAGGACGAGGAACATGAACTGGTTCCTCGAGTACTTGATCATCCTCAGAGAAACCCATTCGAAGAACCCGCAGAGCTCCAGCCCCGCGACCAGGATCATCATCCCGACCAGCAGGATGAGGATGTCCATGTTGATCGAGCCGATGGCGACGTCGGGCTTCACGACTCCGAACACGATCATCAGGCCGGCTCCGACCAGCGCAGCCGCAGGCCTATCGATTTTGAATTTGGGGAACCTTCGGATGGAGATGAGGGCATATGTGACTAGGAATATTGCGAGCGCTACCCAAAGCGTCTCCATCTGATATCTGAGCATACTGAAACGCTAAGCTGGATAAGAAGCTGACCATTCCTCGCCTCCAAAAGGATTATGAGTCGTATCGCCCTTCTTGCGGACGATGATTCAGAGACCCAGAGGGACCCGGGACTTCGGCCCTGTCGAGATGGCGAAGCGCCGAAAGGTGGAGTCCGCGATGCGGGAGGCATGCGCCGTCTTCGGGTTCGGGGAGGTCGTCACACCGACCTTCGAGCACTCCGAGCTATTCACTCTCCGCTCCGGCCAGAGCGTCATCGAGGAGATGTACGTATT
>Ga0154903_157_pt2 | contig 20478 bp, 21 predicted proteins | sample Rifle2008BG19ft_FD_105584 | JGI IMG/M metagenome (GOLD analysis project Ga0154903, IMG submission 105584) | Euryarchaeota archaeon RBG_19FT_COMBO_56_21
AGAAGCATGAGCCCACTCCTCCGAGAGAAGAAGTCGTCGGTGAGAAAGCGACGACGGAGAAGATGCTATCTGAGGTTTCAGAGAGCTATCTACAGGAGCGCAGGAAAACCGAGCTCGAAGCGATGTGCCAAGCGCTTGGTATCAACGCCCGTGGAACGAGGGCGGAGCTGATCCGGCGGATACTGAAGGCCAAGAGCCAGGCTGCCAAGAAGAACTAAATGCCAGAGCCCAAGCTGGGGCGATTCGATTCTGAAGAAGCGCAGGCGCCTGCCGCACTACCCTATGTTCATGACGACGACGTCTCTGACAGCCTTCATCTCGCTAAAAGGCAGGATCAGCCTGCCCTGAGCGTCAGTCTTGAAGAGCCTCGGCTCCACGTCCTCCGCAGGTATGACAAGAACGTTCTGAAGCGCGCCGGTCTTGGTGTCGAGCAAGAAGTTCTCTATCATTCCGAGTATCTGGCCATCGTTGGTCATCACAGTCTTTCCCTTCAGCTCGGTGATGAATTTCCGCATGTACATCCCATCTCCAACTACCTGTAGTAGCCTAGGCCCAAATCCTCCTCGGTCTTCTTAGACATTACGGTCTTCATCATCTTGAACATCGTCTCGTAGAACTTCACGGTCTCCGCGCTCACGGACGGGCGCACGGTGGCCAGCGCAGCCTCGAAATGCTCCGAGGTGACCTTCGAGGCAGACTTGTTCTTCCTCAGGGCGACGAGCGCGGCCTCCCTGCATAGGTTCTCGATGTCGGCCCCCACGAAGCCTTCGGTCTTCTTCGCGAGTGGCTCCAGGTCTACCTTGTCGAGCGGCATGCTCTTTGTGTGCACCTGTAGTATCTTCAGTCTAGTAGGTTCGTCCGGCACTGGTAGGAGCACCAATTTGTCGAATCTGCCTGGTCTGAGCAGTGCGGGGTCCAGGATGTCCGGCCTGTTAGTGGCAGCTATCACGAAAACGTTCTCGAGGTCCTCGAGCCCGTCCATGGATGTGAGGAGCTGGTTCACGACCCGCTCGGTTGCTCCCGAATCGTAGTGGCTGCCTCTCTTCGGTGCGATGGAGTCAATCTCGTCAAGAAATACTATGGATGGTGAGACCTGCTTCGCCTTCTTGAATATCATGCGGACCGCTTTCTCGCTCTCTCCAACCCACTTGGACATTATCTCGGGACCTTTGATCGAGATGAAATTCGCCCTCGATTCGTTCGCGAGCGCACGCGCTATCAACGTCTTGCCCGTGCCTGGCGCTCCGAACAACAGGACTCCTCGGGGCGGCCGAATCCCCATCCGAGTGTACGATTCAGGTTCCTCCATCGGCATCTCAACTGCCTCGTGGAGATCCTTCTTGACCTGTTCGAGTCCCCCGACATCTGCCCAAGTGACCGTGGGTACCTCTACGAATACCTCACGCATGGCGCTGGGCTCGATTTCCCTCAGGGCGTCTGCGAAGTCCTGTGCAGTCACCCTCATGCGCTCGAGTATCTCCGCTGGTATGGGCTTCCCCAAGTCTATCTCTGGCAGGTGCCTCCTGAGAGACTTCATCGCGGCCTCCCTCGCAAGGGCCGCGAGGTCCGCGCCCACGAATCCGTGGGTGATCTTTCCTATGTGATCGAGGCTGACGTTCTCCTCAAGGGGCATTCCCCTCGTGTGGATCTGGAGAATCTCCTGCCTTCCTTGTACTGTGGGGACCCCGATCTCGATTTCTCTGTCGAACCTACCAGGCCGTCTGAGTGCAGGGTCGATCGCCTCCTCCCTGTTGGTGGCGCCGATGACGATGAGGTTCCCTCTGGCCGTCAATCCGTCCATTAGTGTAAGAAGCTGCGCGACGACTCTTCTCTCCACCTCTCCGTGGACTTCGTCTCGCTTGGGTGCGATCGAGTCAAGCTCATCGATGAAGATGACGGAGGGCGAGTTCTTCTCGGCCTCGGTGAACATCTCTCTCAGCCGCTCTTCACTCTGACCATAGAATTTCGACATTATTTCGGGACCCTGGATCGCGTAGAAGTTCGCGCCCGCCTCGTTCGCGACAGCTCTGGCGATGAGGGTCTTTCCGGTCCCGGGTGGACCGTACAGCAGCACCCCTTTCGGGGGATCGATGCCGAGGCGCGAGAACACCTCGGGGTGCTTCAGGGGGAGCTCGATCATCTCCCTGATCCGCTGGAGTTCCTCCTCAAGGCCCCCGATGTCTTCGTATGTGGTCGAGGGTCTTTCTAGCTTCTCCACCTCGACAGGTTCCGTCTTTACGGACAGCTCCGTCATTTCAGTGACTTGAACAATTCCCTGGGGATGGGTGGAGACTACAACGAACGGTAGAAACCCGCCCATCAGAGCGATGTTGGGGATGATAATCTCGTCGCCCTTCACCACCGCCCTGTTCACGAGACCTTTCTTGAACAGCCCCTCGACGCCTTGACCGAACCGGACTCTCTTCCCTTGAGGGATTTTCGGCGCAACGACGACCTTCTGCGCCTGGAGCGCTTCAGCTTTCGACACGACGACCTTCTCACCAATTGACACGCCTGCGTTGCCTCTAATCATGCCATCTATTCGGATGACAGACTGACCCTCGTCCTCGTGGGCTGCCCTGAAAACCTTCGCGGCGGTGCGCTTCTTGCCGACGATCTCGATTATCTCGCCAACGTCGACGCTAAGGGTCTTCCTTGTCTGAGTGTCTATCCGCGCCCTGCCCAGACCGACCTCGGACTGGTGGTGCGCGCGGGCCACCTTGAGGGTGACTCCTTCAGGCTGCTTCTTGGCGCTCATCCCAGGCCAAATCCTCTGCTTGCTCCAAAAAGGTTTGGGCAAGTGTATTCATCCAGGTATATCCCGAAAAAGCGTCGTTTATTGACCCTCTCTTGCCCCCGAAATCTCGACGCTCGAAATTGTGCACCCAAAAGGTCTCAATACTCGATAATTCCAGCCTATCTGGCTACCCCATGCGACCAACGCATGTATCACAGAAAGCCTTAAAGGCAATTCCCGCATACAAAAGCACTGCGAGGCTATAGGATGTACGAGGTACGATTCCATGGCCGCGGCGGTCAAGGCGCGGTCATGGCGGCACAAGCACTCGCGAGCGCCGCCTATCAAGAAGGCGGTTATGCGACCGCGTTCCCGTTTTTCGGAGCTGAGAGGCGTGGCGCGCCCGTGCTCGCGTTCACTAGGATTGACAACAAGAGGATCTACAGGAAGACCCAGGTCTACGAGCCCGACTTCGTCGTCGTCCTCGACGAGACGCTCCTAGACACAATCAACGTCGTCGAGGGTTTGAAGAAGGGTGGCATGGTCATCGTCAACTCTGCGAGGAAGCCCGAGGAACTCGATGTCGGGGTCGACGCCAAGATGGCGACAGTCGACGCCACGACGATCGCGCTCGAGGTCCTGAAGCAGCCCTCTACGAACTCCGCTATCCTCGGGGCTATCGCGAAGGCCACTGGCCTGGTGAAGATTGAGTCCGTTGAGAAAGGAATAATGCAAGTTTTCGGGGACAGGCTGGGTCCTGCGGTCGGCGAGAGGAACGCGAAGGCCGCCAGGGTCGCCTTCGAAAAGACCGTCGTCGGCGAGTCACACGGACATAGGAAGCTGCAGACGGCGAAGAAGTGGTTGCCTGATGTCAGGGGTCTGCCGTTGGGAGCAGCTGCGATTCCAATGAAGACGGAGGCGGGGCTGGTCGGCCCAGGCTCGTTCGTGGAGAACAAGACCGGCAGCTGGAAGGTGTTCCACCCGGAGTATGACAAAGAGAAGTGTACCATGTGCAACTTCTGCTGGTTCTACTGCCCTGAGGGGTGCATATACAGAAGGCCAAACAAGATGGAATTCGACATGGATTACTGCAAGGGCTGCGGGATTTGCGCCAACGAGTGCCCCGCTGATGCCATCAAGATGGTGAGGTGAGCAGGGATGCCAAAGAAGGTTGTGACAGGTAACTACGCAGCAGCATACGGAGCGATGAGGTCTAAAGTGGCATTCGTAGCAGCGTATCCAATCACCCCACAGACATTCATCGTTGAGCACATCTCTGAGTTCGTCAACAATGGCGAGATGCCCTGCGAATATGTAGAGGTCGAGAGCGAACACTCTGCGCTCAGCGCGACAGTCGCTGCCAGCGCCACAGGCGTCCGGACGTTCACGGCGACGTCGTCTCAGGGCCTTGCCCTCATGCACGAGATCCTGCCGACCGCCTCCGGGATGAGACTTCCGGTCGTCATGGCAGTCGTCAACAGGGCCATCGCTGCGCCGATCAACATTTGGGTCGAGCACAACGACATCATGCCGGAGCGTGACTCCGGATGGCTCCAAGTGTTCTGCGACAACAACCAAGAGGTACTCGACATGGTCCTCCAAGCGTTCAAGATAGCCGAGGACAAGAGAGTCGCTCTCCCAATGGTCGTCAACCTCGACGCATTCATATTGTCCCACACGGTCGAACCGGTCGACCTGATGGAGCCCGCGGAGGCGGACAAGTTCGTCCCGAAGTACACGCCTCCAAGTCCGTTCCTCGACCCGGGCAACCCGGTTGCTCTTGGAACGCTGGTCCCGCCGGACTACCTCCAGGAGACAAGGTGGCAAGTCGACGAGGCCATGAGGAAGGCCCCCAAGGTCATCGAAGAGGTCAACGCTGCTTTCGCGAAGCAGTTCGGAAGGAACTGGGGCGGGATGACAGAGAACTACATGACCGATGACGCCGACGTTGTGCTGGTCGCCATGGGCTCAGCGCACGCGACCGCGCACGAGGTGGTCGACGAGTATAGGGCCAAGGGCAAGAAGGTCGGCCTAGTAAAGCTCAGGTTCTGGAGGCCGTACCCCACCGAGCAGATCAGGAAGATAGTCTCGAAGGCGAAGGCGGTCGGCGTCTACGACCGCGCAGTCTCATTCGGTGTCGGAGGACCCTCCTTCATCGAGCTAAGAAACGCGGCGTATGGACTCGGCGTGCCCACTATCGATTTCATAGGCGGTCTGGGCGGGAGAGATCTGTCGCTCGAGGATATCAGACTCATGTTCGACAGGCTGCTTGAAACGGCGAAGACCGGAACGGTCAAGCGAGAGTTCGTTTGGATCAACACAAGAGGTGTGGAGCCATGAAGCTCAAGGAAATGCCAGATGAGGAGCTCTTCACGAGAGGGCACACCGCATGTGCAGGGTGCGGAGGCGCGATCGCGGTCCGCAACCTGATGAAGATACTCGGCCCCAACACTGTGGTCCAGAACCCTGCATGCTGCATGCTGGTCTTCGGAGGCACATACCCTTGGGTGGCATGGAAGGTACCGTACCAGGATGTCGCGTTCGAGAACACCGCAGCCTGTGCGACTGGTACGAAGAGGGCCCTCAAGGCGAGAGGCAAGGACGACACGATCGTCCTCGGAATCGCTGGAGATGGAGGAACCGCCGACATAGGCATTCAAGCGCTCTCCGCCGCAGCCGAGAGGAACGAGGACATCCTGTACGTGATGTACGACAACGAGGCGTACATGAACACTGGTATTCAGAGGTCCGGCAGTACGCCGTTCGGAGCATGGACGACCACGACTCCGGTCGGCAAGGTCAAGGCTGGCAAGACCAACTTCAAGAAGGACATGCCTCAGATCATGATTGCTCACAACGTGCCGTATGTTGCCACCACATCCGTGGGACACATCCAGGACTTCATCAACAAGTTCGAGAAGGCCAAGAAGATCAAGGGTTTCAGATACATCCAGGTGTTCGCTCCCTGCCCAACGGGTTGGAGGCACGACACCGCAAAGACGATCGAGATCACGAAGTTGGCGGTTGACACGGGCATGTGGACCCTGTACGAGTGCGAGAACGGCAAGTTCACCATCAACAGGAAGCCCAAGTTCACGCCAGTCGAGGACTACCTAAAGCTTCAGGGCAGGTTCAGGCACATGAAGCCCGAGGATATCGCGAAGCTCCAGGAATGGGTCAAGAAGAAGTGGGAAGCCGACGAGAAGGTTGCCCAGGCAAGAGCTTGAGGCGTACGTCTGGGCTCAGAGCACTTTCCGCATCTCGGTCTGCTTCAAAGTGACCTTGAAATCGAACATGTCCAGCATGCGCAGCGTCGCTTCATCTTCATTGACGTTGTAGAGGGCGGTCTTGAAAGCGCCAAGGTCGTGCAGTCTGCTGAGGGCGAACTTCGCGAGCGATGTGCCTGTGCCCTTTCTCCTCTTCTCGGGCACGACCCCGAGGAATGGAATGAAACCGTTAGTGTCCACTGTACGAACGATTACGAAGCCCCCGTCCACCTTGTACATCTCCGACCCTTTCGCGGACTGGACGACTGCCACCGTTTTCCTCCTCTGCCAGCAGGTGCCCGCATAGCATTTTGAGTGGAGAGACAGCACTTCGCTCAGAGTCGCGGGCTTTGGTTCTACGCCGAAACCCTGGAACCGCGATGTGATCCCTTCGGCGCTCAGATACTTCCTCGTCGGGCGGTAGCCTAGGTTGAGGTACAGTTTCTCAGCTCGGGCGTTCCCGTCTATGACCTCGAGAGAGACCTCGCGCACGCCTTTTGCGGCCAGCTCGCGCTCGGCCTCGTCCATCAGTCTGGAGCCAATCCCGCGACCTCTGTACTCCCTGAGGATCCCGATCCCGCCAACCCATCCCTCGCGTTGGTCTGCGACAGGGTTGATGTATCCGACTATGCGCTCCCCGTTAAGGGCTAGCAGGATGTTCCGCATGTCCCCTCCGACCGAGCTCATGAAATCGAGGAAGAACTGCCTGGAGGAGCGTATCCTGATGATGTAGTCCTCGAAGATATCGTTCTGCGCGTCTATCAGGGCATCCAGCTGGTCCGGTTGCAAGTGCTTGATCGTGATATCTTCTTGGTGTTGCTCCATCCAAGACCCTTCTAGACGGACTCTGGCTTCATGTGCGGGAACAGGATGACCTCTTTGATTGATGGCGAGTTCGTGAGTATCATCGTGAATCTGTCGATTCCGATCCCGAGCCCGCCCGTTGGGGGCATGCCGCACTCGAGTGCCTGGACATAGTCTGTGTCAATCGGATGGGCCTCCTCGTCCCCCTCGGCCTTCAGCCGCTCCTGCTCGATGAACCTCTGCTGCTGCTCTGCTGGATCGTTCAGCTCGGAGTACGCGTTGGCGAACTCCCACCCGTTGATGAACAGCTCGAACCGCTCGACCAGCTCTGGGTTCCCTCTTTTCCTCTTCGCGAGGGGCGAAACCTCAATCGGATGGTCTATGATGAAAACCGGATTGATGAGCTGCGGCTGCACCTTCTGGTCGAATACTTCGGTCACGATATTGCCAATCGAGTCGCAGTCCTCGACATCGCGGACGCCCAGTTGGATGGCCGCATCATTGGCGTCGTCGAGGATCTTCAGGTTCGCAATGTCCAACCCGGTGTACTTCAGAATGGCGTCGTGCATGCTGATGCGCGGCCAGGGCTTCGTGAAGTCGATCACCTTGTCCCCGTACGGTATCTTGTCAGTGCCACAGATGTGGATGGCCGTGTCGTACATCAGGGACTCCGTGAGATCCATGATGTCGTTGTAGTCCGCATAGGCCTCGTACAATTCCATCGATGTGTACTCGGGATAGTGCTGCGCGTCGATGTCTTCGTTCCTGAAGTTGTGGCCGATCTCGTAGACCTTCTCGAGCTCACCGACTATGCATCTCTTGAGGTACAGTTCGGTGGCTATCCTCAGGTACAGGTCCATGTCGAGCGCGTTGTGATGGGTCTTGAAAGGCCTAGCGAGCGCCCCGCCGTAGATCGGCTGCAGTATGGGCGTCTCGACCTCTAAGAACCCCCTCTTGTTGAGCCACTCGCGGAAGAACGCCACTATCTTGCTCCTCTTGATGAAGACGTCCCTGACCTCCCTGTTCATGATGAGGTCTAGGTGCCTCTTTCTGTAGCGATTCTCCACATCCTGGAGTCCGTGGAACGTGTCTGGGAACGGCTCGAGCGCCTTCGAGAGCACCTCGAACTCCTTGATCGCGACCGTGATTTCGCCCATCTTCGTCCGGAATACGCTACCCCGGATGCCGACAAAGTCTCCTCTGTCGAGCGCTTTGAGGACGTCGAATCCTTCCTCGCCGAGTTCGTCCAGCTTGAAGTAGACCTGGACCTTGCCTTCCCTGTCCTGCAGGTCCGCGAAGCCCGCTTTCCCGTGTAGCCTGAGGCCCATGACCCGCCCCGCGGTCGAGATCTCCTTCGCGCTCCTCTCCGGTCCCGCATCCGCGAACTCGGCCTTGATCTGTGATGTATCGTGGGTCCTGACGAACTTGTACTTATCGTACGGGTTCAGACCCTTGTCTTGGAGCTCCTTGAGCTTCTGCTTCCTCACGGCTCTCAGGTCGCTCTCCTCTTCCGCCATCACACATCTCCCCTTCGGGCGTTTCGTGTCTGCATTTCGGCCTGCATACTTAAACGTAGGCGGCCGTCCCACGTTCCTAGTCCATACATTCTAGCACTCACTCTGCTCACCATAGAATCTCGGTCGGAGCCGGCCAACAAACGCCAGCTCCGCTAGATCTTAACCTTCAGCTTGTCGGAAGCCGCTTCAGTGATTGCGTGTAGCAGCTCCTCTATTCTGAAGGGTTTCAGAAGGAACCCTTTGGCACCAGCTGCCAGCGCCTCCTTTTCGATGTGGAGGTCCGCACTTCCGAAGAATATGGTCGCGCTCGGGTCCAGCTTGAGGATCTCCTGAGTGGCGCTGACGCCATCCTTCACGGGCATCCTCTGGTCCATGATGATGATGACGGGCTTCTCGCCCATCTCGCGGTACTTCCGGACAGCCTCTTCTCCGTCGCTGGCGATACCAACCACGGTATGTCCATTGGCTTCCAGGATGTCCCTGTATAGGTCTACGATGAACTTCTCGTCATCGACAAGGAAGATTGTGACTATGTGAAGCCCTCCTAAGATGCTGCGTCTAGGCCGTCCCGATGGTCCTTTCCCAGAAGACCGCCGAGGAGATGTACCCCGCGCGAGCCAGACTGGGTGATGAAAATGCTCTTGCAAATTATTTAATGATTTTGATATTGAATGCCCCTATTGAATTTCAAGGCTGGGCTCCTCTCAGAGCTCGTAAACGTTTAAATAGCCAATCCTTTAATAGGTGCCCAGAGACACATGCCAAAGCAGAAGAAAGGTGAAGGCTTCCATTCGGCGGCTGGCCTTATTCGGTATTTCGACTCCGAGGACGACAAGGCACTCAAGATCCCGCCATGGTTCGTCGCAGGTCTCTGCATAGTCGTCTCCGCTGTGGTAATAGTCGCGGAAGTCCTCTACCCGACCTAGGCGTTCTTCTCGCACTTCGGCAGGGCGACCTTGAAGACACTTCCTTTTGAATGATCCCCGGGGACCCTGTCCTCGACCCATATCCTTCCCTTGTAGATCACGACCAGGGTCTTGGCTATGTGGAGCCCCAGTCCGCTGCTGCTCCTCGGGTCTCCTCCTTTCCAGAACCTCTTGAAAATGGCCTCCTTCATGTCGTCAGCAACTCCGGGACCACGGTCAGCGACGGAAACGATCCACATCGGCCGCTTCTCTTCTACCTTCTCCTCGACTGAGACCTCTATCACAACGGACTCGTGCGGATCGAACTTGATCGCATTGGTGAAAAGGTTGAGGAACACGTCCTTCGCCAGGCTGTTCATGACCGACATCTTCTTCTCCTCGTCGTCATGAAGTGCCATCCTGACCTGCCTGTTCGGTGTGAAGTCCCTTGCCTCCGAGAAGGCCTCCTTGATGGTCCCCACCAAGTCCATCGGCCTCAGGTCTCTGTCTCCTGAGGTTTCGACCTTCCCGTACAGCTTCACATTCGAGACCAGTTTGGTGAGGTTCCACAGCTGGTCCAGGGCCTTGACCATGCTCTTTCTGGTGGGCTCGGGGACCCCTTTCCGGGATAGCCCAAGCTCGATGAAGCCGCTCACTGCCTGCGTGTAGTTGTTGATGTCATGTCCAATGAGGTCCAGAAGGATCTCCACTTTCTTCCTGTCCTCTTGAATCTGCTCGTACAGCTTGGCGTTCTGGATGGCTATCGCCGCCAGATCCGAGAAGCCCTCGATTGCTCTGAGCTTCTCGTCATCCGGCACCTTGCCGTCGAGGGGTTCTTCTATCTCAAGATACCCGAGCAGAGTGCCGTCTTTCTCGTACATCAGGAAATCAATGAAGTCACACGCATGCCATTCCGTCGGTGATGCCCTGGGCACGTTCGCGAGTTCGGGATGAGCGATGAACAGCCAGTCCTCCTCTTCGGGAACCCAGCCTTCTTGGGGCACATAGTAGGTGTTTCTACCGATCTTGAACTCCGGTTTCAGATCCTCGGCCATGCGCTCCTTCGTATACTTGACCTGGAGGATCTTCTTCGTTGTCTCAGGATCGAACCCGTAGCTCGCCCGGACACAGTACAGCCCGGTCTCCTTGTCGATGATCCCTATGGTGGACACCTTCAATCCGAAGGTCTCGCTGACGGCCTTTACGATTCTGTTCAGCAACGAGTCGAGGTCGCTCCCCGCATACAGGAAATCATAAGTGATGTCCAACAGGCTTGCTAGCGCTGCGTTGGCTGAGACTCCGGTCTGAGGCTCCGCGGTCTGGTTCTCCATCTCGTCCGCCCGGGCTCCATTCGGGAAACCAATTCCCTTCCGAACTCGACCCTGGTACTCTGAACTGAAAGACCATTTATGAACGTGTTGGGTTCGATATCACTGCTGATAATGACGCCTGGCAGCAAGGCCAGTGCGACAAAGCAGGTCACCAAAACCAATATATATGATTTCATCCCTCATCAATTTGCTCGAGGCGCAAGAACATGGCAAAGCTGTCAGTCGTGTCTGATTGCCTTCACGGGTGATTCAACCCGGACCAGCCAGTGCGCCAGATCGAGTCTTTTAGGTGTTATCGTGTCAGGCGGAGCCCTGTCCCGAGGCACATCCGCGATCTGCGGACCCAGTGAGGTGTTTGTATGTCTTCTGTCAGGATAGCCATCCCCAACAAGGGCAGGCTGAACCAGAGTGCAATCAGATTGATGAACAAGATAGGTTTCCCCGTGCCGGAGGCCAGTAACCGGACTCTGTTGGCGGAGTTCAGCAAGGGCAGGTACCAAGTGCTGCTGGCCCGCGCTCAGGACATCCCGGAGTTCGTCGAGATGGGGGCGGCCGACCTGGGCATAACCGGGTTGGACCTGATCTCCGAGTCAGGCAGGAAGGTCGAGAGCATCATGCCCCTTGATTTCGGCAAGTGCAGGCTCGTGGTGGCGGTCCCCGAGGATTCGGGGATCAAGCGGGCGGAGGACATCGAGGACGGTTGCACGGTCGCGACCACTTTCCCGAACCTGACAACCGCCTACTTCACAAAACTCGGGAAGAAAGTGGAGTTGGCAGAAGTGTCAGGGGCAACGGAGGTCGCACCTCAAGTCGGTCTCGCGGATGTGATCACCGATCTCACCGAGACAGGATCGACCCTCAAGCTGAACCACCTGCGGGAGGTCGGAGTGATCCTGGAGTCTCGAGCGGTCCTCATTGGTAACGCCAAGCTCATGGCGGAGAAGAAGGACAAGGTCGAGGAGGTGACGAGCGCCATCGCCAGTGTCATCAACGCCTCGCGGAAGAGGTACCTCATGGCCAACGTGCCGAAAGATAGCCTCCCGAACCTCAGAACACTGTTGCCTGGAGTGTCAGGCCCGACGGTGATGAACATCATGGGCAGAGAGGACTTCGTGGCTATTCACGCCGTCACCAACGAGGACGAGCTGAACGGTGTCATTACTATGCTGAAGAGCATTGGCGCCACGGGAATACTCGTCATACCGATCGAAAGGATGGTACTCTGAGATGCTGACAATCGACCTCCGGAGAGCCAATCGGAAGGACCTGGATGCGCTGGTCGCGCGGGAGGGCGTGGATCTAGCGGACGCAATGGAGAAGGTCAAGCCGGTTATCGAGGCGGTCAAGGCCGGTGGCGACACGGCCGTCCGCAAGTTCGCGGCCAAGCTAGATGGTTTCAGAGGGGGGCCGCTTACAGTCCCGAAATCCAGGCTAGGCTCTGCCGGCAAGAGAATCCCTTGGGGCCTGACCGCTTCCTTGGCTCTGTCCAAGAAGCGGATCGAAGCATTTCACAAGAGGCAGCTCCTGAAACCATTCGAGTTCAGGGATGGCTGTGGATACTATGGCCAGAGAGTGATCCCTCTCGATCGCGTCGGGGTGTACGTGCCAGGCGGAACAGCGGACTACCTGTCAACTGTGTTGATGGCGTGCGTCCCCGCGAAATTAGCCGGAGTCGAGCAGATTGCGCTCTGCACGCCCGGGAGGCAGGGGGTGGTCCCGGACGGGATACTTGCCGCAGCAAAGCTGTGCGGAATAAGCGAGGTGCACCCGATCGGGGGCGCGCACTCGATCGCCGCCATGGCTTACGGCACGGAATCCATCCCGAAGGTCAGGAAGATCGTGGGTCCTGGGGGCTCCTATGTGACCGCGGCCAAGCTGCTGGTGAGGAACGATTGCGAAATCGATTTCTTGGCCGGGCCGTCGGAGGTCCTGATAATCGCCGATGCTGAGGCCGGTCCTGAGTTCCTGGCCTCCGACATGCTGGCCCAGCTCGAGCATGACCCGCTTGCGCGGGCCGTACTAGTCACGCCGTCAAAAGGAATCGCGCAGGCTACCCGCACAGAGCTGGAAGGCATGCTCCGCAGAGCCAGTCGCAGCGAAATCGCGAAGCGGTCGGCGAAGAGGGGAGCGATTTTCGTCATCTCGCCTGACATGGCACTGGCAATTAGGTTTGCGAACGAATACGCGCCCGAGCACCTCCTAATCGATACAGAAGATCCCAAAGCAGTCCTCGGAAAAATCAGGAACGCGGGTTCAGTATTCCTTGGCCCTTACTCGTCCGTAGCTTTCGGAGACTACTGCTCAGGCACTAATCACATCCTCCCGACCATGGGAGCGGCTGCGATGAAGTCAGCGCTTTCGGTGTATGATTTCGTCAAGGTGATGCCATACCAGTCGATCAGCGCATCCGGTGCCGCGAAATTGAGCGGCACAGTCGATACCCTCGCGCGTTCCGAAGGACTTCCCGCACACGCTGATGCAGCAGTCATTCGTGGAAGGAGGAGGAAGAGATGACTTCGATAGGAGAGCTCAAACGAAAGACTCTGGAGGCAGTCACGAGGCCATCGTACTCGATCTCGAACAGGGACATGATACTGCTGAACGACAACGCCAATCTGTTCGGCGTCAATCCGGCCGTTCTGGAAGTCGCGGAGACATTCGACTTCACCAGGATGTGGGCATATCCCAGCGAGAACTCGGATACCTTGAGGGCTAGGCTGGCCTCGGAGTATGGCATCAGTCCCGAGGAAGTCATCGTGGGCAACGGCTCCGACGAGATACTCGACATCGCCTCAAAGTGTTTCATCAACCCCGGAGATATCTTCTGCTCCCCGACGCCCACGTTCAGCATGTACAAGTACTACGCGAGGCTGCACATGGGGAGGATAGTCGAGAAGACCCTCGGGCCGGATTTCTCTATTGACCCTGACCAGATCATAGCTGAGAGCTCCAAACTCACCGCGATTTGCCAGCCCAACAATCCAACGGCCGTCCTCTTCGACCCAGCGGCCGTGAGGCGCATCCTCCGGGAGTCTCCGGGGATAGTGATGCTCGACGAAGCCTATGCGGACTTCTGCGGCTCGAACATGCTGCCCGATGTCATGAACGCTGAGCGCGCAATCGACGTCCGCACATTCTCGAAGGCCTATGGTATCGCTGGACTGCGGGCGGGATTTGCGATTTCTAGGAAAGAGGTCGTTGATGAGTTGAGGAGCTTCAGGACTCCATTCGGGCTGAACGCTTTCTCAGAGGCCGTTGCTGCCCGAGCTCTGGACAACAAAGCCTGGATGATGGAGACGGTGGCCAAGATGAAGGCAGAGAGAGAGTATCTTCGGCCCAGGCTCGAATCACTTGGCTTCAAAGTCTATCCCTCGGACTGCAACTTCCTGTTGTGCAAGGTTCCGCGATACGGACCGTCACTCGTGGCTTCGCTCAGGTCCGAGGGGGTCGCGATACGCGACTGCAACTCCTATCCACTCCTCCAGGACCATGTCAGAATAACAATAGCGCCGAGACCGATGCTGGATACTTTGCTCGAGAAGTTGGGGAAGCTCCTCTCCGGGGGCCAGACATGAGGATTTCGGTCATGGATTATGGGGTGGGCAACCTCCACAGCATCTCGAAGGGGATCGAGCGCGCTGGCGCTAGAGTGCGCGTAATCTCTAACCCCAAAGAGCTGCTCGATTCGGAGTGCATCGTGTTCCCTGGCGTGGGCGCTTTCGGTGCAGCCATGGATACCTTGAGGCCGATCCTGCCTCGGCTACGGGAGAGGATCGCCTCCGGGGTCCCGACGATCGGTGTATGCCTGGGAATGCAGATACTGTTCGAGAAGAGTGAGGAGTCTCCAGGCGAGGGCGTGGCCGTACTCAAAGGCGAGGTTTTGAAGCTCAAGGGCCCGAGAGTACCTCAGATGGGATGGAACGACGTCGTCCGGAGTGATGATGCCTTGTTCGAAGGAATTCCGGACAGGACACAATTCTACTTCGCAAACTCCTATATCTGTCGTCCGGCCGAAAGCGTTGAGATAGCTGAGAGTGAATACGGCGAGAGGTTCCCTTCTGCAGTCAGGAAGGGGAACACGTATGGGGTGCAGTTCCACCCGGAGAAGAGCGGCGCCCCAGGGCTCAGGCTGCTGAGCAACTTCGTCAGGTTAGCGGAGGAGTCGATGTGAAGGTAGTGCCTGCAATAGACGTCAAGGGAGGCAAATGCGTCCAGCTGGTCGGCGGGAAGCCTGGGACGGAGAAAATCGAGATCGAGGACGTCATGGGCGTTGCTCGCAGATGGCAGGGTGATGGAGCCGAGCTTGTTCATGTGATAGACCTCGACTCAGCTCTCGGCACAGGGAACAACGAGAAGATAGTAGAGATGATAGCGGGGGGCCTGTCCGTACCGATACAGGTCGGAGGAGGCGTCAGGTCAGAAGAACACGTCCAGCGGCTCTTCGACATCGGATGCGAACGCGTCATTGTGGGCACGCGCGCTATTGAAGACAGGAAATTCATCGAGAAAATAGCAGTCGACTACCCTGATGGCATTGTCGTAGCGGTGGATGCTATCGCAAACGAGATCCTGGTAAGGGGATGGCAGGAAGGCTCGGGGAAAGCCTTGCTGGACGTGGTCAGAGACCAAGAGACGCTCCCCATATTCGGTTTCCTTTACACCAACGTCGAGGTTGAGGGACGGTTACAGGGCATCGACCCCGTGCCGATACAGGCGCTAGCCAACGCCACGCAGAAGCCGCTCATCGTTTCCGGGGGCATTACGACCATGGGAGATCTGGACCTTTTGCAGAATATGGGCGTTCACTCTGCGGTGCTCGGGATGTCGATCTACACAGGCAACATAGATTTCAGAAAAGCCGTGAGGGAGTTCAGATGACTGTCGCGAAGGACCGAAATGCGCGAGTGTCGAGAGAGACCAAGGAGACGACCGTCATGGTCATGCTCAGGATGGACGGCTCGGGAGTTACAGAATGCGACATTCCTGACCAGTTCCTGAAGCACATGGTCGAGACCATGGCGAAGTATTCTGGAGCTGACTTGGAGATGTCGGCCAAGGGCGACCTCGCGCACCACCTGACTGAGGATGTCGCGATAACGCTCGGCAGGGCCTATAGGCAAGCGCTCGGCGAGAATCCGATCAGGAGGATTGCGAGCGCGACCGTCCCCATGGACGAGGCACTGGTCCAGGTCACTATCGACCTCATCGACAGACCCTACGTACACCTCGAGCTCCCGGACCAGATGTACGAGCACTTCCTGAGGTCATTTGCGATGGAGCTTAGGGCGACGCTCCACACAGTCGTCCTGAGGGGTAAGGACTCTCACCACATCGTGGAGGCCACCTTCAAGGCGCTCGGACTCGCATTGAGAGAGGCTGCTCTTCCCTCGCCATCCTTGATGTCGACCAAATCGGGCGTGAAGTGGAGGACTTCTTGATGCCTCTCACCAAGAGGATCATACCGTGCCTGGACGTGAAGGACGGAGTCGTCGTCAAAGGGGTCTGTTTCAAGAACCTCAAGAGCGTGGGTGACCCGCCGACGCTGGCGGTCGCCTATCAGGACCAGGGCGCAGATGAGATCGTATTCCTCGACGTGAAGGCGTCGCTAGCGGGCGCGGAGACACTGCGCTCGGCCGTGCAGAAGACCGCAGAGAACCTGTTCATCCCGCTGACTGTCGGAGGAGGGATCAGGTCGTTCAACGATGTCAGGCTGACGTTGAAGGCAGGTGCGGACAAGACCTCCGTCAACACTGCGGCGGTCCAGGACCCGTCGCTCATCACGAAATGCGCGGACGCATTCGGAAGCCAGTGCATCGTGGTCGCCATCGACGCGAAGCGGACGGGGGACAGCTGGGACGTCTACACGCACTCAGGCACTCACTTATCCGGTCTGGACGCGATAGACTGGGCCAAGGAGGTCTGCGACAGGGGTGCTGGAGAGATACTCCTCACGAGCATGGACGCTGACGGCACGAAGATGGGGTACGATATTGACCTCACCAGAACTGTCGTTAGAGCTGTGGGCGTGCCGGTCATCGCCTCGGGAGGCTGTGGCACGATCGACCACGTAGCGGAGGTGCTGACCAGGGGAGAGGCGGATGCCGCCCTGGCGGCGTCGATATTTCACTACGGACAGCACACAGTCGGAGAGGTCAAGAGCATCCTCGAGTCAAAGGGAGTCCCAATCAGAAAGTAGGTGGTAGGATGAGCGAGAACAAGGATCTGGTACCAGTTGTCGTGCAGGATGTCAGGAACAACAACGTCCTGATGCTGGCGTACATGAACGACGAAGCGCTCGAGCTCACGAAGAAGACAGGGTACATGCACTACTGGAGCAGATCGAGGAACGCCATCTGGAAGAAGGGAGAGACCTCGGGCAATCTCCAGAAATGCATAGAGCTCATGACCGATTGCGACGGTGACGCTATCCTAGCAAGGGTCGAACAGAAGGGCGTGGCCTGCCACACAGGCTCATATTCATGCTTCTCGAAGGATGAGCTGAGGCCGAATGACATCATCACCCAGCTCTGGCGGGTGTTCGAGGAGAGGAAGACCAGCGGCGCCGAAGGCTCGTACACGGTCAAGCTACTGAAGAACAGGAATCTCCTGCTGAAGAAGATCGCCGAGGAAAGCTCCGAGGTCATCATCGCGGCGAAGGACAAGGATCGAGGACAGGTGGTCTACGAGGCAGGGGACCTGCTCTATCACCTGATGGTACTTCTATACGACGAGGGCATAACGGTAGACGAGATTCTCAAGGAACTGGAGAGGCGAAGGAAATGAGGGCTAGGCGATGCGACTTCCACATGCACACGCTGAACAGCGACGGCGAACTGCTGCCGATGGAGCTCATCAGGAGAGCGGCGGCAGCCGACCACAGGGCGATTGCCATAACGGACCACGCCTCGTTCTCGAACATAGACGAGGTAATCGCGGCAGCAGCCAGGGACTGCAAGAAGGCGGACGCCTGGGGGATCGTGGCGATTCCAGGCGTTGAGCTGACTCACGTCCCCGTGAAGTACATAGATGATGCTATCAGGAAGTCCAGGAAGGCTGGCGCGGAGATTGTGGTGATACATGGGGAGACTCCTGTCGAACCTGTCGAGCGCGGGACCAACTACGAGGCCGTGACAAATCCCGATGTAGATATCCTAGCTCATCCCGGTATGCTCACGCTGGATGTGGCAGAACTCGCCGCGAAGAATGGTGTCTTCCTTGAGATCACATGCAGGAAGGGCCACTCTCTCGCAAACGGACACGTCGCAGCGATGGCGAGGGAGTCCAAGGCCAAGCTTCTGGTCAACACAGACTCCCACGCACCCGAGGATCTCAGCACGATGGCGTTCGCGAACACTGTCGCACGCGGATCCGGGCTTGATCCGGAAGAGGTCAGAGCTGCCTTGGTCTCGAGCCCTGAAGAGTTGCTGAAGAGGATAGGCAGGAAGTAGGCTGTTCGAAACCCACTCTACCGCTCGTTATTCAGTCTGAACAACTTTCCTAATAAGACACAAATAGCGTCAGCTCATCTCCTTGCTCCGAGAACATGACCATTGTCAGCATGTCAGTTCCGGACGAGTTGTTGGGTCGGTTTGACGAAATCTCCGTTTCCAAGGGATTCCGCACCCGCTCAGACGCGATGAGGGAATCCATGAGGCTGTTCGTCGACGAGGCGGAGTGGGACAGTTCGGAGGGCGAGAACCAGATTGTCATCACCATGATATATGACGAGATTGGACCACGCGGAGAGCTCTCCGTGCTTCAGCACAGATACGAGGAGATTCAGATGATGCTTCACTTGCACCTTGAAAAGGGACAGTGCATGGAGGTCTTCATCGCCCGTGGACCCAACAGCAGGCTCCGGGAAATACTCGGGAAGATCCGCAAGGTTAGAGGGGTCAGGTCGATACGTTTCATATCGACTTCGCGAGCTGGGGAATGATAGATTCGTCGTGCCTCGGTAAGACTGAATTACCGGTGCATCGGTATCCTCCCTTGTCATGAGCGGAATTGCGGAACAGAGAATGCCTCGAAAGCTCCTGCTGATCGCTTTCAACGAGACCGATGGCGCGGACATGCTTGAACGGCCTCTATCTGGTAGGTTCGATTTTGAGACAACGCTGACCCGATCGTCACTTCCGGATGTGCGCACTCGGTCAGGCCAAGCCAGCGCGGACGACGTCCTGTCGGAGGTCTGTCGACTACGCGTGGCCCAGAAGGCTAGCATGGCTCTCGGGGTGACGGATGTGGACCTGTTTGTCCCGGACTTGAGCTTCGTTTTTGGGTTGGCGTCGAAGGATGGAGCCTGTGCGATCGTTTCGACCAACAGACTGAAGGGAGATGGACAGGGACCGTATCACGAGCGGCTCGTGAAGGAAGCCGTTCACGAGCTCGGACACGTTTTCGGTCTCGAGCATTGTGCCGATTCGAGGTGTGTCATGCATTTCTCCAATTCATTGAGAGACACGGACGTTAAGAGGGACACGTTTTGTTCCAGATGTGCATCACTTCTCACCAGATGAGCTCCCTGATTCAACCGGATATGTGAGCGTCCGAATCGACAGGCACGTTCTCCACTAGGGCGACCACTCTTCTCGGAACATTGACCAACCTAGGGTCAGTCATTCCCTTCCTAGACGTCTGTGAAAAAAGAATGTGCTCCCGCCGGGATTTGGACTCTTGCGACTGGCTGGATATCAATTCGTGCGCAGTCAGACGCAAACCCCTTGCTTGTCTCGATGATCAGGGTCACACCAGCACTGCATGACGTTGCCTGGCCTCTTCGAATGTGGCCAGATGATATCATTGGGCTCTTGATGTCGCTTCTGACTATCTTCTTGCCTTGATCACCATCACGAATCCCACCACGACCAGCGTGAGGCCAAGGAGGACCAATACCAAGGCGATGGTCGGAGAGTTGTGTATCCAGAACAGCCCTTGGGAAAAGGAACCCGCGTCATCCTGAGATATCTCGTAGTCACTACTCTCAGAGTATATATCGACGGTATTGGGTTGTCCTTGACTGATAGTTGTAAGATAGTAAGTAAGGGTTGTAGATTGCTTCAAAAGCGCCCCAGTAATTGGCTCATGATACTCATTGGTGCTCTCGGTGAATGAGAGAAACGCTGTAAGACCTGCTGTCTGGTTGGTGTAGATCGGGAAAGGTATCTCAAATGTGTATGAATAACTGTAATGGTACGTTTCAATGCCCTTGACCTTCACAACCCCCTCGAATTCGGCAGTGGTCGTGTTTTGAATTGTACCGATGTAGACGGGATAGGATTTCTGCTCAAGGTGATGTGTGAACACAGAGCGCGCGTAGCCCGTCCGAGCAGGCAGTCCGTGCGCTTCGTAGATGTCCGATCTGTAGGTCCAGTTCTTCTCGTCGAGGTACATGGTAGAATTCGTTGGCTGGTATGGCTCGAAGGGGTAAGGTATTGCAGGCATCCCGGGTGCCATTGAGGGAAGCATTGCAACACCAGCTGGTGATGATCCTGTGTTCACGTCAATGAGCAGAGTGGGCTGTTCGATAATCTCTTTCACATAACTGAATTCCACGTATCCATCGCCAGAATCCACACCTTTGATGGTTGTTTCTGTCTCTGTGGTATAGTTCGACAATGCTGTGCTCGTGCCAGTCCCGTTGTACGTCGGGTTGTATGGGAATAGATAGTCACGATTAACATTCGAAGTCTGACCGTTCGATGTGAAATCGTGGTCAAAGTCCTTGGAGAGCGTAAGCTCTTCATCCATCTTAGCTTGGAAATAGAAATTGAGTGTCAAACCGAGAACGATCATAACGACGCCAATGGCTAGAAGGGCCTTGTGTTTCATGCTAATACTCTTCTTTGAAGAGCGTCGAGCAGGACTGGTATTCTCAGAGGGAATCACAGGTTCAGGCATCTGTTCAATCATTGGATC
>Ga0154903_165_pt1 | contig 18141 bp, 19 predicted proteins | sample Rifle2008BG19ft_FD_105584 | JGI IMG/M metagenome (GOLD analysis project Ga0154903, IMG submission 105584) | Euryarchaeota archaeon RBG_19FT_COMBO_56_21
GTCGTTTCTGCGCCCTTGCCAGGACTCTCGCCCTGCTGCTCTGGCAGCCCACTTTCTCATGGAGAGGGGACTTTCCTCAGCCGGCCCCTGATAAACAGAGACCTACCGTCAGCCATCCGCCTTCTCCTGGCAAGACTAACAAGAGGTCGTGGACCTACTAAAGCATTTCTCCGAGAATTCGGGTCAAGACCCAAATCAGATGACCCGTTCACTCCCGAAGGCTGTCTGCACAAGTACCTTGCCTGTTTCGAGGTCGAAGTAGACGGATCGCCCCTTCTTGCCAGCGGTCTCTTCCGCCATGATTCTGATCGAGCTGTCGTGGAGGGCTTTCCGAGCCTCGAGTATGTTCTCCCGCCCGATGTTGGATATCGCGAGGTTCACCGCCGTGAACATCTCGGCTCCTCCGACCAGCCTCGCAAAGACTCTCGCTTTGGTCGCACCATGCTTAATCATCTCCTCGACCAGTTTCTTTGTTCCAGTGTCGGCGTACTTCGCATCCAGGTCGTGGTGATTGGGGGCTTTGGGAAGCAGGATATGCACGATGCCCCCCAATTTCAATACGGGGTCATACAGAATGACGGCAACGCAGGAGCCAAGCCCCAGGCAAGCTAGCCTCGAGGGCGGGCGGGAGACCGCCAGCTGCGCTATGCCAACGACCGTTAGGTCATTCATCTGCAGTGTTCACCCATTCTCTCCAGAATGATATTCAGAGTGGATGCTTCGGGCAGCATCAGGAAGTATCCGTCGAACTGCCTATCCAGCGCCTTAAAGGAGGTGTGGACCGCGATCACGGTGTCGACCTTGGCTCCTAGGGTGGCCAATGGGACGTTGAGGACTGCTCCGAGGTAGTCGACCGTCGCGTCTGGAGGAGCAGGAATCATGTCGATGTCGACCATCTTTGAGACTGCGATGAGATACCAGCAGAGGCATATGTTGCCGACTTCCCTGAGAGCGGATTTCTGGAGCTCGGTCAGCTTGGATAGACTGATATCGGCCTTTGTGAGGTGGCCTAGCAGCGAGACCGCGGAATCCTGCGGAAAAACTACCAGTATCCCGCTCTTGAGTTCGCCGCAGAGGTATGTGTAAGTGCCAGCCACGATCTGATTTCCGCCTCCGAGCCAATCCGCCACCTTTGCCAGCGGCAATATCTCGCATGTCGTGACGTCGTTCATGAGGTCTACGTCAAGGAGATGGGACAACGCAGTTGCGGCGCTGCCCGCGCCTATGTTGGCGAATTCGCTTATTATGCCGAGCACCTTGAGATCTTCGTCTTTCGTCAGGATACTCACCCACCAAGGATCGATTCGACGTCTATTATGAGAGCAATCTTTCCGCTCCCGAGGATCGTGCCTCCAGAGATGCCTTTGACTTTACGCAGGCGCCTGTCAAGCGATTTGACGACTATCTGGTGATGGCCGATGAGATCGTCCACCTCGAGAGCCGCCCTGCGGTCTCTGCTCTGGACAATGAGCGTGTTGATACCTTTGGACCTATCAAGACTCCCGATACCGAAGAAATCCCGCATACTTATGAGGGGGAGAATCTCGCCTCTCAGCTGGACCACGTCTCTGCTTCTGATTGTCTTGATTTCGTCCACCCCGAATCTGTGCGACTCCACTATTGTCCCCATTGGAACGGCATAGATTTGATCTTGAATACCAATGAGCATGGCATCGATTATTGCGAGCGTGAATGGGAGCCAGAGCGAGAAAGTCGTACCCGCGCCCTTCGCGGTGTTGACCATGACGGACCCGCCTAACTCTTCGACGTTCCGTTTCACGACATCCAGGCCAACGCCTCGACCTGACACCTCCGTCACCTTGCTTGATGTGGAAAAGCCTGGTCTGAATAGCAATTCGACCAAATCCCTACCCAGAGCGTCCTTCGCCTGCTCCTGGGTCATAATCCTCTTCTCAACTGCGGATTGGCGGACGATATCAAGGTCTATCCCTTTCCCGTCGTCTGAGACCTCTATCAGGACATGATCCTGTTGTTTGGACGCCACTATCCTGATCAGACCCTTGGCCCGCTTGCCGGATCTGAGCCTTTCGTCCGCAGGTTCGATCCCGTGGTCGACACAGTTCCTGAGAAGGTGCATCATCGGCTCGGTTATCTTGTCGACGACCGTCCTGTCGAGTTCTATGGAACCGCCTTCGACAACGAGCTCGACCTCTTTGCCTTCGTTCTTCGCGATGTCCCTGACCATACGAGGGAATCTGCTCATGACCACATCGAGAGGGATCATCCGTATGCCTAGTACCCTCGTCTGGATATCTACCGTGAGCTTGTCAATGAGGGAAGAGATCTCCTGAAGCTCGTAGTCATCGCGAACATTGGCCTTCTCGAGGAGTCTGCTCCTCCCTATCACAAGTTCCCCAACATTGTCCAGCAGGTCGTCAAGCTTGTCCATGCCGACGCGAACCGTCTGCGGGAGTGCCGCCTCAGAGGTAGTCGGACCGGACAACTTCTCCTGCTTGGCCATCTTCTGCCACTTCTCTCGAGGCTCATCTGAGGTGCCGAGGTACAGCTCCTCGACGTCTGCCATGGCTAGGACCCTCTGGAGAGCCTCCTGGAGCTTCTCCCCGGGCTCAACCACGACCTGCAGCTCCTCGAACATATGCTCCTTCTCGATGTCGTCTTCGTTCGGGTTTGTGCTGATCACAGACGAGGTCTTCGACAGCTCCTTGAGTATGACGACCGCCCTGGCGGATGGGAGCGCACACCTCTTTGCGAACTTGATGGATATTGAGGTCGTGTCGGGTTTCGTTGGCGTTGCCTTCTCTTTCTTGGGCTTCTTTTCCTTCTCTTTCTTGATGGGCGCGGCCTTCGTGAGGACCGCCTTGAGTTCTTCAATCAGCTGCGGATTGTCCTGCACCTGTGAAGACGACTCGTAAGAGCTGACCATCGCCTCCAGAGCGTCCATTGCATTGAAGATGCATTCAGCGACGTCATCAGTGGGAGTCAGAGTCTCCTCGCGGACGGAGCTGAGGACGTCTTCGAGCCCGTGTGCCAGGTTCGTGATGACCGTCTGGTTCATCATGCCAGCCATGCCCTTGATCGAGTGGCACGACCTGAAGATCTGGTCCACCAGCTCCTTGTTGTCGGGGTTCTTTTCCAGCTCGAGCATGGCCTCGTTCATCACTCGGAGCGCTTCGCGTGCCTCCGTGACGAACATCTTCTGATACTTCGCCATGTCGAACTCTTTCGGCAACCCAGCTCACTCCTCCAAGAACTTGACGATTTCTTCTGGAATCTTCTCAAGAGGAACTACCTTGTCCGCGGCTCCCGCGTCGAGAACGGACTTTGGCATTCCAGGTGCGACTGCTGTCGCTTCGTCCTGGACTATCACTCTTCCGCCGCAGTTCTTGACCGCGAGCGCACCGCTCGTCCCATCTTCACCCATCCCAGTGAGTACGATTGCCAGAACGGACTCGCCCAAGCTGTCAGCCGCGCTCTTGAAGAGTACATCCACGGAAGGCTTCACGAAGTTGACAGGGTCGCCGTCATCGAGCCTCATCAGGAGCGATGACGCGCCCTTCCAAGAGAGTTTGAGATGCTTTCCTCCGGGGGCGACGTATGCGACGCCTTTCTCGGGTCTCAGGCCCTCCTCGGCCAGCTCTACATGAGGTCCTTTGGCCGCACTCAGGCGCTTCGCGAATGATTGCGAGAACTCCGAGGGCAGGTGCTGCACGATGAATATAGGAGCTGGCAGCCCCTTTGGAAGGGAAGCGATGATGAATTCCAGCGCCCTCGGTCCCCCGAGAGAGGCGCCTATTACTATCACTTTGTGCTGAATCTTCTCCGGTTTAGGAGGTCTCAGTTGATGCGGCACTGGCGTCATGGTCCTTCTGAGGGCGTCAACTCTCGTTGAGGCCGCCTCGACAACGACTTGGGAGATCCGATCGGTGAAATTCACGATGTCAATCGACACGGGTCCGCTCGGCTTCGAGATGAAATCGACCGCTCCCATCTCAAGCGCACGCAGCGGAAGCTGGTCATCCATCTTGTCCATTGCACTCAGCATGACGACCCTGGTGGGAGCTTCTTTCATGATCCTCTTGAGCGTGGCTATCCCGTCGATCTTGGGCATCTGGATATCGAGAAGTATGACGTCCGGAGCAAGGGACTTCGCCCTTTCGACCGCTTCCACACCATCCTTGGCCGTTCCGATGACGATGATGTTGCCGTTCGACTCAAGCATATCCTTGAGCACGACGCGCATGTAAGCGCTGTCATCCACGACTAGGACCCTTATCTTCCCACCCATGGAGCAACCCTCATAACCCCATCTGAAGGACCGCGTTCACTGACTCGAGCACATCGTCCGCTGTGAACGGCTTGATGATGAAATCGACTGCGCCAGCCTCGAGCGAGCGCATGACCGTCTTCTGGTGCCCAAGCGCAGAGATCATGATTATCTTGGCTTTCGCATTGGCTTCCTTAAGGCGCTTGACGGCCTCAATGCCGTCTTTGTCAGGCATGACGATATCCATTGTGACGATCTCCGGTGACTCTTTGACGAAGCGGTCCAGAGCCTCGTCGGCGCTCCTGGCCTCGATGACCTTGTGGCCTCCTGCTTCGAGGATGTTCCTGAGCACCTTTCTCATGAATTCAGAGTCGTCCACTACGAGTACCTTGGCCAAGTCTTCTACCTCCTGGGCTGCGTCGAGCTCTCCTCGGGGAGCTCGAGGACCTTCAGCGGATCGATGACCGTGATGAGCCTGTCGTCAAGCTTGACAATGCCGACGACATACTGAGCTTCTATGCCGCTAGCGACATAGGCCGGAGCCTTCTCGATGGCCTCGACAGGTACTCTGACGACTTCGACGACCTCGTCGACCATGAATCCAACGGGAGCGTCGGGTGCGTCGACAACAACGATCTTCGGGTTCGTGGCCCCATCTGGCTTCATATCGAAGCGCTTCCTGAGGTTGACAACGGTAAGGAGCTTACCCCTGAGGTTGACGACTCCCTCAATGTGCGAGGCCGCGCGGTGTACTTTCGCCACATCCTCCATGTCGTGAATCTCTCGCACTGTCGAAACTTCGAATCCGTATTCTTCCTTGTCCAACCTGAACACGACCAGCTGTCTGAGGGCATCTTCTTTCAAGGTGAGTGCACCCTCCTTGGTCATTCCTTAGGCTTGGCGGGTTCCGGTACCGGCGCCGGCGCATTCTGTGCGGTGACTTGCTTGGTCAGATCGGTAAGCTTGCCAGCCAGGCTTGCGAGTTCGTTCGCGGAGGCTGTGATCTCTTCCATGCCAGCGGCCAGGTTCTCCGATGAGATTGATATCCCTTCAGCGGATGCGGAATTGTCTTTGGCGATTGCCGCGACCTCGTCGAGACTCTTCGCCAGGCTTTCGGTGAGCGCCTTCTGCTCCTCAGTGGACGCGCTGATCTCCTCGACCATGGCCGCAGTTTCCTCTACTGTAGCAGCGATGTCCTCGAGTGACTTCAGAGACTCCGATATTGTCCTGGAGCTCTCGGAAGCATCCGTCATCGTGTTCTCCATCCTGTGGGTCGTCTCGTTGATGTCGGTCTCGACCAGTTCGATGAGCTGCTGAATCTGGCTCGCAGCTTTTCTGGAGCCTTCGGCCAGCTTCCTGACCTCGTCTGCAACGACCGCGAATCCGCGTCCCTGTTCTCCGGCTCTCGCGGCCTCGATCGCGGCGTTCAGTGACAGCAAGTTGGTCTGCGCTGCGATGTTCGTGATAATCGAAACGATCTGCGATATCTCCTTGGATTTCTTTGCGAGCTGCTTCATGGAGTCGGCAGTCGATTCGACGTTCTTGACCAGGGAGTTCATCTTCTCGAGCGAGACATGGGCGGACTTGCTCCCGTTCTGGGCGACCTCGCTGGCGTTGGATGAAGCGCCGGCGGCGTTCTGAGCGCTCTGCACAACGTCGTAGATGGCCTTTGTCTGCTCAGCGAGCATTCTGACCATCTCGTCAATCCTCATCGATTCGGTCTGTGAGCTCTTTGAAGCCCCAGCTACTGCGGTCGAGACCCTCTGGGTGTTCTCTGTCATCTGGCTTATGGTCTCGGCCAATGAACTCGATGACTCCTTCAGCGATTCCGACGCGACGTGTATCTCGCTCGTGAGTTTCAACAGGTTCGCTTTCATCTGCTTGAAGGCCTCGACTAGCTTGGCCAAGTCTCCCTTGGCCTCAATGTTGACCTCTTTGGAGAGGTCGCCGGCCGCGATAGCCTGAGCGCTCTCAGTCAGCTCGATGAGAGGCTTGGAGGTGTTTTGTATGAGCAAGTTCATGGACTTCACGAGGTCGCCTACCTCGTCATTACTGACCTTCATCTCGAGCCTGGTCCTGAAATTTCCTTCCGCAATCGTCTTCGCCGTCTTCGCAACGGCGACGATCGGTCGGCTCTCTCTTGATGAAACGAAGAATGTGGCAATTGTGACTGCGGCACCTATTGAGGCTGCGCCGACCATCGTGAAGAGCATCGAGTCGAGGATGGCCCCTCTGATGAGCGAATCCAGGACATCCGAGGCCTGGCTGTAGACGTCAATCAGGGTTGCCATGTTGTCGTTCATGGTCTCCATCTGGGTCGAGGCCGTCTTGGATGCATTGGAAGCATCAGAGGTCTGCCCCGCGCGCGCCGCGCTGTATGCGATTGCCGTGTTTGCTTGGTAAGTGCTGAAGACGCCCTCGATGTTGCTGAATGCTGTCTCTTCGGTGGTGACGAGAGTGCCTCTGCCCTCCTTCTCAAGGATAGCGCTCAGGGTCGGAGAATTCTCAAATGCGTAATACAGCCTGTAGTCTGTGAGGAACTGGCTGAACTGTGACTGAAGGTTGTACATCTCGTTGTATCTGGTGCTGACATAGGGGTCGTCAGGGTCCAGGACGATGACCATGATGAGCTCGTGGGCCGATGCCAGATCGTTCCCTGCCCCAGCGATGGCTTGGACGACCAGCGTTGACTCATCGTGTATAGTTTCAGCGTTGGCCTTGATCTCGTACATGCCCTGAATCGAGATCACGCTCACGACCGCTACTGGCGCTAGCGACAGACCCAAGATCACGGCAATCAGCTTTGCCGTCAAGCTAAGCCTCAATGCACCACCTTCTCGCGCTCATGCAAAAGCTTCCTATCTGGGTGTAGTTTCCAGCAGGGGGGAGCCTTGCTGTGTCTCAACATCCGCCTGGGGTTTATTAAATGATGTCGTATTCGTTTTCAACTTCGATAACAAGCAGCCAGCGTCTTCGGAAAAACGCGTTTTCCGTCCAGGGAAGCAATATCTACTGACAATCCCATAAGACCGCCAGATGGACATCTCTGAGGAAGATTTCGTCACCCATGTGATGAAACATCTGTTCAGGGCCAGGGGAATAGACCTCTCGGGGTACTCCCAATCGTTCGTCATGCGCAGTATCAAGAAGAGACTGGGCAGGTCAGGAGCGACCGATTACACCGGCTATCTTCACCTGCTAACACACAACGAGCAAGAGACCAACGATCTGCTGGGAGCACTCTCCATCAATGTCACCGAATTCTTCAGGGACAAAGGGGCATTCGAAGGGTTCACCTCAGAGGTCTTACGCCCCCTCCTTGCCTCCAAGATCAGGGAAGGAGGCGTGTTGCGGATTTGGAGCGCTGGCTGTGCGACTGGTCAGGAGACATATACGATCGCCATCTGCGTTGCCGAGGAGATCAAGAGGCTCCAGTGCATCTCCGCGCCGGTGGTCGGCATACAGGGAACGGATATTTCATCGAAGGCGGTGGCAAAGGCGAAGTCGGGCCTGTACACACAAGCTGAAACGAAGGGGCTGACCGAGAAACACCTCAATCACTATTTCGAGAAGAAGGGGGCCGACTACGAAGTGGTTCAGCCTCTACGGAAGGGGGTCAGGTTCTCCGTCGAGAACCTGCTGGAGCCTCCCAGCGGGAGCTACTACGATGCCATCGTCTGCAGGAATGTCATGATCTATTTCACCCGCAAGATGCACGACGTCGTGACAATGCACTTGTTCAAAGCCCTAAGGGGCGGCGGGTACCTGATGCTGGGCAGAACCGAGACGCTCATGGGGGCGCCTAGGGCTAGTTTCGACGTAATCGATCTCGAGAACAGAATACTCAGGAAGAAGTAGCCACCTAATCGAGTGCCCTAGCCAGGCCCGTCTCGGACGTCTCCTCCGCGTCCATGATATCCTCCAACGAGGGGACTTCAATGTCACTCATGAAGTCGCAGATCGAACCGTAACCTTCGCTCAGCTCATCGGCAAGTTCTGCCTGGACATCGTCGAGTTCCTCGGCGGTGAGCGTTCTGGATATGATCTCCGCAAGTGTGACCCCTTCAGTCTCCGACTGGCGCACTAATTTCTGCAGTAGAGCATGAGACATGGCGACCCCATCCCTTCGTATGACAATCGTCAGACGATTGATGGGTTTCCAGGATATATAATACTTGCCTGGACGTGCCTAGACAGGCGTCAGCCAATCCTTGTACTTCGTGTCCTTCCCTCTGACGATGTCCAGGAATCTGCTCTGGATTGCCTTGGTGATCGGACCCGGGTTCCCGCTGCCCACGGACCTTCGGTCGACCTCTTTGACCGGGGTGACCTCAGCTGCCGTGCCCGTGAGGAAGATCTCGTCAGCGAGGTAGAGTTCGCTTCGAGCTATGTCCTGTTCGACGATCTCATATCCCATCTCCTTCGCCAGCACCATGATGGATTCCCTGGTTATTCCGGGAAGAATGCCAGCACTGACAGGCGGAGTTGATATCCTGCCCTTCCTGATCATGAACAGATTCTCGCCGGAGCCCTCTGCGACCATGTGCGTGTCGTTGAGCATGATCGTCTCGTCAAAACCGTTCATCTTCGCCTCCATGACAGCGATGGCGCTGTTGAGATAGTCTCCACAGACCTTTGCCGTTGCCGGTACAGATCCAGTAGTGACTCTGTGCCAGGACGAGGTGTGCACTCTGATGCCGTTCTTCATGCCTTCTTCGCCCAGGTAAGCCCCGATCGGAAATGCAATGATGAAGACCTCAATTGGATAGCCTATGGGGTTGACACCGAAACCGTGGAGCCCGTAGAACGCTATGGGTCTGATGTAGCACGCGTCGAGTCTGTTCGCCTTCACAGTGTCCTTCGCCGCTGCGCACAGCGCATCCACCGAGTATGGCATCTTCATCTGGAGTACCTTGCACGAGCTTTCCAGCCGCTCCATGTGCTCCTTCAGTCGGAAAATGGCCGGACCCTTCGGAGTGCTGTATGACCTGATGCCTTCGAAAGCTCCTGTTCCGTAGTGGAGCCCATGGGTCATCACGTGGACGGTCGCGTCCTCCCATGGGATGAGCTTGCCATTCTTCCAGATCTTCTCCGTCGGCTGTATCTGCATCTCTCTTCTCTCCTGGTCTGCTTATCGTGCTCTGACTACTTGGTTTCTGAGGTTTCCGACACCGTCCACCTCTACCTCCACAACATCCCCATCCTTCATGGGGGCAATGCCGGAGGGGGTGCCAGTGGCGACTATGTCCCCGGGCTCAAGAACCATTATCCTCGATATGTACTCAACTAGTGCAGCGTCCCCGAACACCCTGTCCGAGAGTGGGGAATCCTGAACTACCTTGCCATTGAGTCGGGTCGTCACTCGAGTCGGGGCATTGTTGGTGAGGAACGGTCCCACAGGCGCGAACGTGTCGAAGCCCTTGGCCCGAGTCCAGTCCACATCCGTCTTCTGGAGGTCCCTGGCGGTGACGTCGTTGAGGCATGTGTATCCAAACACATGCTTGAGGCCGTCCTTGACATGGCTGGCCCTCCTGCTGATGACAAATGCGCTCTCCCCCTCGAAATCCACCCTCGCGGACATCTCGGGCAGGAGTATCTTGTCTCCCGGGCCTATGATCGCGGACGATGGCTTGGAGAATATGATGGGCTCCTTGGGCATCGGTGCCTTCATTTCCGCGATGTGGCTTTTGAAGTTCAGTCCAATGCACACGATCTTGGAAGGTCGGTCGATCGGTGCAAGGACCTTCAGCTCGGAGAGCCTGTGCTTCCTCGCTGTCGGTTCGATGCCGTATCTGATGGCGTCCATCATGCACGAGGCGTCCGTCTCTATGACCTGGTCTTCGACGACCTCGCCGACGAATGTCCTCTGGCCACGGGCGAACTTGCCGAGTTTCCAAACCTGGGACTTGCGAGCAGTCATTGTATCTTCTATCCTCATGAGTTGCGGGTAGCCTGGAACCTAAGTGGACTACAGTGCTTGTTCGACCAGCTGCTCACTCGAACATCTTGCGTATCCTTCTGCCGACTACCTCTATCTGGGATTTCTCTCCCTCTTCCCGCAGCCTCGTAAGGGTGGGCATGCCGGCCTTGTGCTCAGCGACCCACTCTCTGGCGAACTTGCCTGATTGAATGTCAGCCAACAGGATCTTCATCCTTGCCTTCACCACGTCATCGATGATGACCGGGCCGCGGGTCCTGCCACCATACTCGGCAGTGTTGGACACTCCGTCCCACATGCCCTCGATGCCTCCCTTCTGAACGAGGTCTATGATCAGCTTGAGCTCATGGAGCACCTCGAAATAAGCAATCTCCGGCTGGTAGCCAGCCTCGACTAGGACCTCGAAAGACTTCTTGACGAGCTCGCTCGCGCCCCCGCAGAGGTCCGCCTGCTCCCCGAACAGGTCTGTCTCGGTCTCCTCGTCGAAGGTGGTTTCGATGACGCCCCTGGTGGTCGCCTTCAGGCCCTTGGCGATTGCGAGCGCTGTCTTCTTGGCATTTCCCGAGTGGTCCTGGTAGACTGCGACGAGAGCCGGGACCCCAATGCCAGAGAGATAGGTCTCCCTGACAAGCGCCCCTGGCCCCTTGGGAGCGACCATGATCACATCGATGTTCTTTGGGGGCACAATCCTCTTGAAGTGTATGTTGAACCCGTGCGCGAAGTCAAGAGTCATGCCCTTGCTTAGATTCGGCGCGACGTCCTTGTCGTAGACCGCTTTCTGGACCTCGTCCGGGATGAGCATCATGACAATATCCGCGCTCTTGACCGCCTCCGGTATCGTGGCGATCTTCATCTTGTCGGCCTTCGCCCTTTTCCAGGTCTCGTCCTTCAGGTTGAGCCCGAGGACGACGTCGACTCCGCTGTCGCGCAGGTTCAGGGACTGCGCCCTGCCCTGTATTCCGTAGCCTATCACTGCGACCCTCTTGCCCTTCAGGACCTTCAGGTCGGCGTCCTTGTTGTAGTATATCCTCGCCATCGCGTTCGACTCTCCTTGCTCAGATCGCGTTCATAGCCTGTATGTACTTCTCCGGCTGGCTCTTGCTTACGATCGCCTCGACCTCTTGGACGCTCCCTGTCAGCCTGCACAGGCCTTCCTTGCTTGACAGCAGCGCGTAGGCCTCGTGCCGGGACTGGTCGACGAGGTCACACTCGATGACCTCTTGGAGCGCCCTGATATGCTCCAGCACATTCATGGCCTTCTCCCTGTCCGTGATCGACAGGACTATCCTCGCCCGGTCCGGTATCTCGCACTTCCCGACGACGATCGTTTCGACGTTGATCCTTTTCCTGTTGAACTCGCCCATTACCCGCTGCATCACACCTGGCTGGTCGTAGACCAGCAGCATCATGACTTCCATTCAGCACACCCCGCCTTTCCAGGGGCACCTGCCCATGATACAGTCCACCGATGTCTTCCCTGGTGGTGTCATCGGGAGCACATCCTCCTCCGGGTCCACCACGAAGTCTATCAGGAAGGGCATCTCGGACTTAGTTGCCCTCTGTATTGCCTCTGCGACCTCGGAAGGCCTCTCGACTCTTATTGCTTCCGCTCCGTAGGCTTCCGCCAGCTTGACGAAGTCCGGTGTCGGGACCGTGAACTGGGAGGCTTTGTAGCGAGAGCCGTAGAACAGCTTCTGCCACTGCTTGACCATGCCCAGCCATCCGTTGTTCAGCAACGCCACCACGACTGGTATGTCGTTCTCGACCGCGGTCGCGAACTCCTGCGAGACCATCTGGAGGCTCCCGTCTCCTGCGATGTCCACAACCACGCTCTTGGGCCTGGCGATCTTCGCACCGAGGGCCGCAGGGAACCCGAACCCCATTGTTCCTAAGCCACCAGACGTGATGAACATGCGCTTCCCGTAGCACTTGTAGAAGTGAGCGGCCCACATCTGGTTCTGCCCAACCTCCGTTGTGACGATCGCATCGTCCGGGAGGTTCTTCGAGAGTTCGTAGATCACTTTCTGGGGCTTCAGCGGCTCTAACTTGAGGTTGTAGTCGCAGGAACACTCCTTGTTGAGCTCTATGATCCTCTGCTTCCAAGTGGGAGATTTCTTCCGCTTCTGCAGCCCGGCGATGAGCGCGTTGACGACTGTCCACGCATCGCCCACGAGCCCTACTCTGCCTTTGACGTTCTTGCCTATCTCCGAGGAATCGATGTCCACATGCACTACCTTCGTCTTCGCGCCGAACTCGCTGAGTTTTCCGGTCACGCGGTCGCTGAAGCGGGTGCCTATCGCCAGGAGCACATCGCAGTTGTTCAGAGCGTAGTTGGCGACCTGTCTCCCGTGCATGCCGCATACCCCAAGGACGAGAGGGTGGTTCTCCGGCACCGACCCCTTGGCCATCAGTGTCGTGACTACCGGTGCCATTACCATCTCCGCAAGTCTCATGATCTCGGTCCCTGCCCGCGACCATATGACCCCGCCCCCAACCATTATCGTGGGGCGCTCTGCGGTCTCCAACAGCTTGATTGCGTCCAGGAGTCCTTCCAGGTTCCGCTTCGGCTTCGGCACCCGGACCTCCTTCGCCATTTGCTCATCAGTGATCTCCGCCTGGAATATGTCGACCGGTATGTCCACATGGACCGGACCATACCGACCAGTGGTGGCGATGAGGAACGCCTTCTTCATCGTCTCCGGGAATAATTTGGGATCAACGACCCTGAAGTTGTGCTTCGAGACCGGCATCATCAGGCTGAAGGAGTCCGCCTCCTGAAAGGCATCATTGCCGAGCACGTGGGTCGCCACCTGACCTGTGATGGCCACCATAGGGGAGGAATCCATGAACGCGGTGGCAACGCCTGTCACCAGATTTGTCGCCCCTGGACCTGATGTCGCGACGCAAACTCCTGGCTTCTTCGACACGCGCGCGTACCCATCGGCCATGTGTCCGGCGCATTGTTCGTGCCTGGGCAGTATGTGCCTGATGTCGGACTGCACAAGCTCGTCGTAGAACGGAAGGAGGACGCCGCCTGGAATACCGAACATTACCTCTACGTTCTGCTTTTCCAGCAACTCCACGGCAGCCCGAGCACCTTTCACAACTAACACACTCCTCACTCACTGCCCGCATGGACACCCGAAAAACCGCTTGTGTCCATTACGGGCGCAAGATCCGCAGGTCGACCAGGACTCCTAGCACGACGAGAATAGGTGCCAATCCACATTGACCAGCGGAAGCTTGCATCGGGGCTCACAATGGCCAAGCGGATATTAATATCTTGTCTGGCCGTTTTTATGCACGTTCCGGTGTGCTGGCTCAGGCCTTCCCGAAATGACCCCTGCCCGACAGCACCGAAACGAAAAGGTGGTTCCTGGAGTCCAGCTTCGAGATGCCCCAGACGGCCCCCGCAGATGCCGGGAGGATATCGAGCTTCTCCTCTAGCTTGATGACTCTAGACGCCTCGATGAGTTGCTCGTCCGGGATCTCCACGCCCGCACCATTTGAGTCCAACATGGCCGACACTGCTTCATCGGGGTCCGCAAGGAAGTTGCCGGACAGTGGCTCGTTTATCTCAGTTATCGTCAGGTTGGGAACGTTCAAGGCAGTTCTCAGCCCCGAGGCCACCCCGTGGACCGCGGAGTTGTTGTTAGAAACGCCGAGTATCCTGGGCTTCATGCTCATGCTCCGGAAACCGTGCCAAACTCCTCCTATCAGGGAACCGTTGCCGACCGGGACTGAGACCCAGTCTGGCTGTCGGCCGATTCCCTGTGCGATCTCCTTCGCTATGTAGGTGTAGGCGAAGATGTCCAATTCGCTATTTACTCCTCCGGGGTTGGCATTGTACCATCGGTTGGCCGAAGAGTCTTCAGCAACCTTCCTGAGCGCGCGTTCGTAGTCTCCATCAACATCCTTCACCTCCGAGGACATGGCCTCGATCTCGGCTCTTCTCGGAGCGGCGAAATCTTTCGGGATGTATATGCAGGCCTGCATGTTCAGCTTCTCAGCGACGTATGCAAGCGCCGCGCCGTAATTGCCGCAGCTTACAGCCGTCACCTTCTTCATACCATTGTTCCTGGCGTTCAGGCAGTGTATGAGCGCGGCCCGATCCTTGTGAGTGCCTGAAGGGTTCTCTCCTTCTAGTTTGAGGAACAAACGGCGAATGCCAAGGCGCTTCTCGAGCTTCTGCGCTCTTACTAGCGGAGTCCCTCCGATCCTGAGGGACTTCATCTGCATCTCGAACTCTCTCATCAGCTCAAGTGGAATCAATCGCGGTCAGTACTCCTCGAAGTAGTTGTGGTTGCAGGCGGATATACTGTCCGCCTGCTTTGATGTTTGGTAGGGTCGCCTTGTTCAGTCCAGGCCGTGGCTTTGGATGTCCCTGTCCGCGTCCTTGACAATCCGCTCGAAGTCCTTCGCGATCTCGCTCGACACGGGCTCCACGACATGCTCCTTCATGATTTTGGCCGCCTTCTCCCTCGCCCTGTCGACTACGGACTTCTTGCCGTCCGCTTCCCAGGATTCTCCTGTTCTTCGGTCTGTGATGTCGGTGATGAAGTGCTCCTTGTGCAACCACTGCATCGTGTGTCTCTCGGCGAGGAAGCTTCCTCCTGGCCCGACCTTCTTTATGATATCCACAGCGAGATGGTCGTCGTCGATCACGACGCCCTGGGCCAACCTTGCCATTATTCTCGCCATCTCGTCGTCAATGACCATCTGCTCATACGAGAGCATGGTGACATCGTCCAAGAGCCCCAAACCTGCGATCATGTCACAGCCAGTGTAGAACTGCGGCATGCCGCTTGACATCTTCTCGTAGCAGGCCTGAGGTCCGGGCAGCTTCGCCGAGGTCACGATTCCTCCGCAGAGGATCGAGAACCCGTAATGGTGCGCCAGCTCGCCAGCACCTGCGGAGATCAGAGCCCTCTCGGGCCCGCCGCCGGCCCATGTCATCGTCCTCATGTCGAACGCTGCGCCACCGGTACCGTACATGAACGGCGACCCAGGAGCTGCCAGCTGGGCCATGGTCAGACCTCCCAGGACCTCGGCGTTGTTCACGATTATTGACCCTGCGAGAGTCACGGGACCCGTTATGCCCGCCTGTGGCATTCCGTAGAACGATATTGGGACGCCCGCGCGCGCTAGCTCGAGCGCTCCTTCAGTCGAGCCACCATCGAGCTGCAGAGGCGAGAAGGGACAGTGCATCGAGGAGAATATGGGCTTCCTGCGAAGGGCCTTCTTGTCACCAGCTAGGGCCGCCCCGATCTCAATGAGCCACTTCGCCTCCCGTCTGTGGCTCGTCGTCTCCACCTGCACATGCTTCTCGATGCTGGATAGCGCTACCTTCAGATCTACAACATGTCTCACATAGTCCGGGACGTCCTGGCAGCTCACGCATGGCCAGAAGATGTGTGCAGAGTCGAGAGCATTCGCGACCTTGCCAACCATAGCGAGGTCGTCGCTGGTGGACATCCTCCGCTTTCCGGTCTTGAAGTCCATCACGCTAGTTCCGTTTCCGTCCGTGGTGCAGAACGTCCGCCTGCCGTCAAGCACGACATCGTATTTCGGGGTCCTCGCGTACAGCGTGAGATTCTTCTTCGCCTTGTGGATCGCTTCCTCCACGAGATTGCCTGGGATCTTCGCGATGCTCGTCTTGTGGTCGACCGCGCAACCCGCGTCCTCGAGAAGTCCGAGACACTCCTTGCTGACCACCTTGATGCCCGCGTTCTCGAGAACATCCAGCGTTCCCCAGTGCAAAGAGCGCAAATCGCCCTTCTCGAACATTCGGAACGCGACCTTTCCTTTTGGAAATCCTATCATGTTATCGCTTTCTCCAAGTCCTGTCTGTCAGGGTTCAAACAACCTGCAGAGCCAGATTTATTCCCGTATTGACGCCAAGTATATAGTTAGTCGTGATTCGCAGGATTTCGTGAAGGCGAAACGCGTGATTGCACGCCCCTCTGAATTCGTGGCGTTCTTGCCTCCAAAAGGCTTTAATCAAACGAGAGATATGGGCGGACATCCAGCACGATCATGCGGGGGTAGCCAAGCTCGGTCAACGGCGCCAGATTGAGGGTCTGGTCTCGCAGGAGTCCCTGAGTTCAAATCTCAGCCCCCGCACCTCGCCCTCCGCTTCTTTCTCGTCTTCAAACGTGTTATTCGACCGCATCTTGATATCTGGTACGAGAAAATCTGATATACCATCGCGCAGCATAGAGTGTTCAGCAGAACTCAATAACCGGTGACGAATGATCGCTGTAACACACCTGGTCGTCAGCCTTCTGCTCATCGAGCTGATGCACCTCGACAGGAACGACGCATTCGTCGCATTGGTCTTCGGCGTTTTCATTGACCTCGACCACCTGTTCGGCCTAAGGGACTATGTCCGGGCAAATGGCGTTACGGCCGTCTTCGACCTGGGCGACATCGTCAACCCAGGAGGTCACTGGAAATCGTTAATGCACAGCCCTGTCGCCGTGATGGTCGTCGGGCCGGTATCCATCGCCTCTCGTCTCGCAGTTCCTCTTCTCTTCTGGGGAACACACCTTCTGATGGACATCGCCCAGGTACAGGTTCTCGGGGTGCTGTCCTCGCAGGAATCAGTGTTCCTATTCCTTGCCGCTGCAGGACTGGTCACGATAAGGTACGCTCGATGCATCGCAACGGGAAGTGCGTCTACGCTTGCCGAGTATCTGAGGTTCGAGATCGGAGGGATGAAGGCATGGACAAGGCCACGCATGATGTGATGGATCAGCTATCGCCGCGCTTCAACCGTCCTATAACGTGGTCGGTGAAACTTCTGGAGCCATGCCTACCCCCGATATCCGTCGTGAGGTGCCCGGAATCGTAGGTTGATTTGACCGCTTGCCTAATCGATACTGCCTCATTTCGCATCTTAAGGTGATCGAGCATCATCGCACCCGCGAGTATCGTCGCAGTTGGGTTGGCAGCGCCTTCACCCGCGATGTCGGGAGCGGAGCCGTGCGCGGGCTCGAACACGGAATAGACTCTTCCGATATTGCCAGATGGTGCGAATCCGAGCCCTCCTGCGGTCCCCGCCGCAACGTCTGAGAGAATGTCGCCGTAGAGATTCAAGGTGACAATGACATCGAACTCGTGTGGACTGTTCACGAGCTTCATGGCGGCGGAGTCGACAAGCTGCTCCCGCGCTTCCAGGACCCTTCCTTCGGATGCCATCAGTTCTCTGAATATGCTCACAAAGAGCCCATCCGACGCCCTGAGCACATTCGACTTGTGCACGCAGCAGATGCTCTTTCGGGCGTTCTTCAGCGAGTAATCGATTGCGAATCTCACAATCCTCTCCGAAGCAGCTCTCGTGACTCGCCTGAGAGTCGTCACACCTTTGTCATCGTACTGCTCGTTCTGCGTATACAGGCCCTCTGTGTTCTCCCGAACTATCACGACGTCGATGGAAGGCCTTCCCGCGAGGTTAACATAGTTCTTGACTGGCCTGAGGTTCGCGAACAGGTCGAGTTCTTTCCGGAACCTGAGAACCGGCGATGCCTCACCCAATGATTCAGAAGAGGTGATAGCACCAAACAAGGAGCTATCGCATTTCCTCAACAGTTCGAGGGTCTCGTCGGGCATGGTACTTCCGACCTTCTTGAGCGCGCTCTGCCCGATCTCGGCGTATTCGAATTGGAGATCGTCGGTCACCGCTTTCAAGACGGCGACTGCTGATTCTACGACCTCGGGGCCGATCCCGTCTCCTGGCAAAACACAGATGTGTTTCATGGGGGCATTACTCTTGGATCATCTTGGCCAGGTCTACAAAGTGCTTCTCCATCCTGGCGATCCTCTTTCTGCTATCGTGGATGTCCTTCTCCATCTTGGCAGCCATCCTGCGCATCTCGTCGACCAGGGTTTGGGCTTCCTTTTCCAGGGTCTGGATCTTGGAGTCGTGTTCGATTGACTTGCCAAGGTGGTCCTCGAT
>Ga0154903_164_pt1 | contig 17480 bp, 14 predicted proteins | sample Rifle2008BG19ft_FD_105584 | JGI IMG/M metagenome (GOLD analysis project Ga0154903, IMG submission 105584) | Euryarchaeota archaeon RBG_19FT_COMBO_56_21
GAGGTCGCCCTCGCCAGCAGGCACTGTGTATGTGTAGGATAGCATGACGGTCTGACCGATTGTGAGCGTCGATATCGAGGCAATCCATCCGACGAGGCTGTCGTCTACCTCTACGTTGAGGAGGTCCGTGTCTCCGATGTTCGTGACATTCACGAAGTACGTTATCAGGTCGCCAGGAGCCGCGTAGGTCGGACCCTCCTTCTCCACATCTATCTGCGGGTGCAGGATCTCGTACTGCCAGCTGGACTCCGAAGTCACCTTGTGTCCCTGGTAATCCCAGGCCAGGACGTAGGCGGTGTTGTCAATCCACTCGGAGCCTACAGGAACCGTGTAATAGAACGGCCCCAGGTTGAGATTGTCCATCGCCCAGATCGTGCCGGTCCACAGCGCTCCACCGCTCAGCAGCGGGTCGTAGAGCTCGACATACATGTCCGTGTCCCAGCTCGGGTTCTCGATGTAGAAGTAGTACTCGATGGTCTCGCCGTCGTGGGCGCAGCTCATCGGGGACCACTTGTAGAGATATATCAACGGGTGGAGTATGTCAACATACCACGTGTCCTCAGCGTATGCGAAGTGATCCTGTGGGTCCCAAGCATAGACATATGCCCAGTTGACGAGGGGATCCTCGGTGTCCCAGGTCACGTCGACGTAGTACGGACCCAAGAGAACGGATGTTCCCTCTGCGATCCAGCCCTCGAAGAGCAGTCCGCCGAGCATCCAGTCGTAGACCTGAGCGTACATGTTGGTGTCGCCGTCATTGACGCCGACCTCGATCCAGTACTCCAAGGTGTCGCCGGGTGCGGCGCACTGCCAACCACGGGCTTCCCACTTGTCCAACCAAATGTTGGGGTGGAGAATGTCGACCCACCATGAAGACTCAGCGTAGACAGTGTGTCCCTGCGGGTCCTCTGCCCAGACCCATGCGGTGTTCACAAGCGGGTCAGGGGTCGTCTCGTCGACCATGTACCAGAGACCTGTTATCGGAACCCAGTCACCGGGTTGTAGGACTCCCTCGAGCAGAGGGAATGGCGAGAACATCGGGTCGTAGACCTTGACATACATCGGGGTATCGTCGCTCGGGTTCCAGACCTCGATGACGTACCAGAGTGCGTCGCCAGCGGCAGCGCACTCCCAGCCATTGACCTCGTACTTGAGAATCTCGATCATTGGGTGGTAGATGTCAATGTACCACATGTCCCAGGCTGTCGCCGGGTGGTCCTGCGTGTCCCTGGCGTTGACCCTGACCTCGTTTATCAGCGGGTCGGCCTCATTCGGACCTACCGTGTAGTAGAGAGGACCGATCAGGTATGACGCACCAGCTGCGAGCCATCCGGACCAAACCCAGCCGAACATCGTGTCGTAGACCTCTGCGTACATGTCCGTGTCGGTGGTCGGGTTGGAAACCTCGATCCAATACTCGAGGACATCGCCCTCGGCAGCGCACTCCCAACCGTGGGCCTCCCACTTGTCCACCTCGATGTCAGGGTGCAGGATGTCGACTGACCAGGAGTCCTCATCATAAGCGTAGTGCTGCTGATAGTCCCATGCATTCGCCCATACGTAGTTCGTTAGCGGGTCGGGCTCATAAGCGCCGACCGTGTAGCTGAACGGACCAAGTAGGGTCGAGTCGCCGGCTCCGAGGTATCCGGACCATATCCAGCCGAACATGGTGTCGTAGACATCGGCGTACATGACTGTGTCCCAGCTCGGGTTTGAGACCTCGACCCAGTACACAAGGGTGTCGCCCTCAGCAGCGCAAGTCCAACCGTGCTGCTCCCACTTGTCGACAATGATCGCAGGGTGCAGCACATCTACCGCAGCTGAATCGGAATCGGAAACCTGCATGCCGAGCAGGTCCTCGCCCGTTGCTGTTGCTGTGTTCACCAGTATGTCGATCCACTCAGTGCTCCCAGGCAGAACGTAAGGAACAACGTCGCTCCAGGACTGTCCCGCGAGCAGCGTCCCGACATTCCACGAGCCGAGCATCGGGTCAGACACGACGACGTCGTACAATGTGGTCATGGACTCGGCCGGGTTAAGCACATAGATTGTGTACCAGACTGTCTCGCCTGGTTTCGCGCACTCTGGATCAACATCCTTCGTGATGTCGATCATAGGCGTTAGGATCTCGACTTCCCAGTCGTCCCAGTCCCATGCTGAGCGGCCCCACCAGTCCCAGCCGTACACATCCACAACGTTGTAGAGCCAGTGAGCGTCCGCCGCCTGGACCGTGTAGTCCAGTGTGACGGTTGTGCTGTCACCGCTCGCAAGGAAGCCGATGTAGGCGTAACCTGCGTGGTCATCCACTAGGTAGACGTACCAAAGGTCGACTGGGCCCGTGTTTGTTACAACGTATGTATAGGTGATGACATCGCCGATGTGAGCGTACCAAGGTCCGCTCTTCTCGATGTCAATCTCCGGAGGTCCGAGGATCTCGAACGGCGCGTCGTCCCACAATGTCGGGTAGTCACCGTTGTTGAGGTCCGAGTAGTCCATCCAAACATCGTTGTAGTAAATCCCAGGCACGTTTGTTACGACCTCAGCCTGGAAAGAGAGGTATGCATCGAAGGGATCCGATGGGCTGATGGCTGCGGGGAACCAGCCTACATACCAGGTCCAACCGCTGGCTGTGAGTGTTGGGCCAGGGATCGGGGTCATCGGGACCGGGTTGCTGTCATCCCAGTAGAGGAAGGTCCCTGGGATTATCTCGGCAGCCGGCTCCAATATGTCCCACAGGTTCACGCACGTTGCAACGCAGCCTCCTGCGTTGCTGAAGTGCACTGTGAACGTGATGATGTCGCCCTCGGATACATAGTACGGGTCACCGATCTTCTCGAGGTCCATCTCGGGCTGACACGTGACCTGGTCGAGAGATATCGGCACATCCCTGTTACCCTCATCCTTTGGAGGAGTCAATTCCACAATGCGGACATGGAGGGATTCGCCAGGGTAGTAGGACGCGCCGGGCTTCTCTGCCAGAAGGTCCGTGATCGCAAGGTGCGCACCGTACCTGACAACAGCTGACCTCGCGCCTGCGGCGAAGCTCATCGTGAACTCCCAAACCTGGACTGTCAGGTGCTTGCCTTCGTCGTAGATATTGGGAAGCCGCTGCTGGCTGGTGATCGTACCTTGAGACGGATCAACAAAGAAAGGCACAGACGAATTTGCGTATGTGTTGAACGGAGGAGACGGGGTTGGATCCCAATACTGCGTAAGGAAATCGATTCCGTACGTCGGGATGTGCAACGGAGTCGTGTCGATGAAGTCGACTCCGATCGCAACCGTAACCTCATCTGGGTAGCCCAGCTGTCTCTTGTTGAGCACAACTATCATCGGGACGCTGTCGCCCTCGAGATAGCCTTTCACATCACCGGTGGTGAACTTGGCGTGAGGCCTCAGAGTCCAACCTTCGATGTATGCGGCTGGGTCCATGAATTGTGTGAACGCGACCAGTTCCATACCGTCGACGGTCTGTGTCGCGGTGACATTCACAGGTAGCTGGGGATTGTAACTCAATTCCTCAGCGACATAATCATTGCAGACAAACCTTCCATAGAGATCTGGCGTTACCACAAAAGTCTTCGGTTCAAGATCTGGATGCTCAATCACGATATTCACAGGCACCCATTTCGCAAAGCCTTCTCCATAGATGTTTACGACATCTCCTGGCGAGTACTCGTCCATCCCAGTCCAGATAGCTGGCGGGACGTCCTCAGCTCTCGCCGTCATTGCCACAAACGCAGTCGAGACCATCACGAAGACGATCAGGACCGCGGCCAATCTCGCACTCCATCGTGGAGAGCTTACGTTAGCGCTGCTAGTTCCATCAGTCACTTTAGACTCCTCCCTCTTTGCACGGCGCCATTTCCCCCCGAGCTTAATTGCGCGACGGACACTCTCGCGTATCCGTCAACTTAGGCAAGGCGCCGAGGGACGTCATACCACAGTCGTGTAATTAAAGATTCGCTATACTGACTCACGCTGATCTGAGCGCGAACTCGGTGAAAAAATGCCACTTCATTTCGTCTTTTTTCACTCAAAGTCCATCGCTGCACTCCATCGGAAATCTAGCCCTTCGTTTCGGAGGGCGAGCGTTCTCTCCACGGTGATCGCTTCGCGCTTTCGCAGTTGCTCTCATAATATACTATAAGGGCGCGGGAACAGAGCAGCATACATAGAAATGCGAGAAATGCTGTTCACACTCGAAAGGTCAGTCAATGGAGATGAAGCTCCGCGGCTCAACACTGAGTATCACCCGTGAGAGAATCATCGGCTTAACGATTGTTTTAGCCGGCGTGATACTGTTGGCGTACGGGTACAGCGTTCATCTCGACATCCTAGAGATCGGAGAGACGACTGATCCCGTCCTTCAGCAAAGATTGTCCTCGCTTGAGGACAAGAGGGACGCAAGCCTCGTATCCTCGATAGGTTTCTTGTTCTTGGGCGTATTCGCCTTCGCCATCTTGGGAGAACGAGGCTCGCCAAGGCCAGTCTCCGAAGACGAGATGCTCTCGGCTGCTCGCATGGCCGCACAGATGACAGCGGGGTTCTCGCTGGCTGGCAACGCCTCCTATCTTCCTGCGAAGCACGGATTGACCAAGGAAAGGATCTTCATACCTTCGACAAAAAGCGAATTCGTGCCGCCCGTGGCCCTCTCGGACGATCTCATCCTGTCCCCGGGAAAGGATGGGTCGACTCCGGGGATAGCACTAGAACCACTCGGTCTGCCGCTGCTTGCCCGCATTGAGAGGGAACTGAACACATCCCTCGAGGGCGCCGGGATCGAAGCCGCGGAAGGCACTCTGCAGATGCTCAAGCACGGGCTCGATATCGTGAGGGACTTCCACTTCAAGGAGCGAGAGGGCAAAATGATCCTGCGGGTTGAATACAAGGATCTTCTTGAAGCGTGCAGGGCCGTGCGCAAGGATATGCCCGACACTTGCCGACAGATGGCATGCATCGGTTGCGCCTGCATTTTGACCGCTGCAGCCAGGTCGACGGGCAAAGTCGCGGTGGTCGAGGATGTTGAGAATGACAAGGACACGGTCGTTTTCACGCTGAGCCTGCGAGATTGGTGAGACACGTTTCTATCTCACGCCTGATACACCATTTCAAAGCCCAACACCCTCTGACGCAATCTATAAACATCTCCAGCAGTTTAGAGTCCGGTGATGGAGTCCCCACCCCGGACCCTCGCAGCACGAGCCAGGTTGTTCTCTTTCACCCTAGCCTGCGCCATTGTTCTCACTGCCATTCCAATCAGCGTTTCGGCCGAGCTGCCTCACGAGAATTTCGAACTCGTGGGGTCGGACCTCGAGATGGTCATCGCGCTGCTCAACTCCTCAATCAGAGCTTCCGAAAACGCTCTACGCCAATTCTACGAAGAAGACGTCCCCGAGGCGAACCAGCACCTGTCGATGGCGAGCGGGATTCTCACGCCCGCGAGCCAGATCCTGACGGAGATACGGGACCTCGCAGAAAGCTACGAGAACCTCAGCTCGCTGCTCCCTCCGTTTCTGCAGCTTCAAGGGCAGATGGGCGAGTGGTCCTCCAAGGAAGAGTCGCTGCTCGTGATGAGGGACGACATCGTCACCGCATCGCAGCTCGCCAACCTGACTGATGAGGACCTGATCGCAGCCATAGCGGCCATCAGGACGGTGCACTCGCTCATCATCTCCATGAACAGGACGATAGACAACATGCTCGTGTCCGCCGACGCGATCTCAGCGCTCACGGTCGACGCGGATCACGTGTTCGTTCCAAACGAGCTCAGGCCTCTGATCGAGAAGCTGAGGGAGCTGTTGCAGCTGATACTCGCTGAGATCGAAGCCCTGATCCAGGACGAAATCCCGTGGGGGCTGGACCCCACCGGTCAGGAACGGGCCTTTGTGCTCCTGTGGCTCGCGGACTCCCAGCTCTATCTCGGAGAGCCGATTATCGGTGGAGGATACCTCTATTACAACGGGAGTTTCCGAAGCAGCCAGAGCGTCCACGTACTCATGAATTCGAGCGAGCTCATGACCGTTATGACGGGCCTGATGGGGTCTTTCAGCTTCGTCCAGCAAGTACCGATAAACGCCTCGTGGCTCGGATCTCATGTGCTTGTAGCGACCGCGACAACCCCCTTCGTGAATCTCACATCCGACCCCGCCTCGCTCTCGATAGTTCTCATTCCATCCACCATCTGGATCAAAGCGGACAAGACGCTGCTCTCGATAGACGAGACCGTCACGTTATCAGGGACTCTGGTGGATGTGTACGGAGACCCAATCCAAGATGGGTCTTGCAGGCTGGTGATGGACAGCTCTACCGTGAACCTCACGACTTCTGAGACCGGGGAGTTTGAGCGGAGTTGGACTGCCCAGGAGCTGTGGTTCGGAGTCCACCAGGTCAAGGCATTCTACGACCCCGAGCTACCATACGCCCCCTCAGAGTCGAACTCGGTCGAGATCACGGTCAGCATTCCGACCGTCATGACGTTCCGATTGTTCTCCGAGAAGTTCCGTCCCGGATACTACATAGTCGGGAATGGCTCACTGATGGCGAACACGTCGGACCCCTTGGCCGGGCAGACGGTCACGATCTACATCGACGGGATCATGATCCAGAACGTCACAACGGTCGAGGGCGGTGAGTTCGCGATCGCGATCCTGGTCGGGGAACTCGAGCGAGGGACGCACACCATCCGAGCCGCATTCCAGTTCAGAGACAGCATGTGGAGGTACTCCGAGGCCGAGGAGACTTTCATCATAACAAGCCTCAAGCCCACGAAATATCCGTTCTTTCCGTTCTTCCCGGGATGGGAGGGTGGTCCCTTAGATAGGTTCCCGTATCTCTTCTTCGGCGAGAACGCGTACTACACTTGGCTTTTCGTCCTCATCGTCATCGCGATCCTCGTGAAGGCCGTTCAGGTCAGGAGGGTTCAGAAGAGACTGAGCAAGGAACAGACCGTCCTCTCGGAAGGCAGCTCGATCGACGTCTTCGAGGAGGACATCATAACAGAGGCCCTCGCGGCAGGGGAGAAGATGTTCGATTCGCTCCTCTCCCACAGTCCCGCGGACCCCAACGGTCGGATCATCTGGTACTACAATAGCCTGATCACCTTCCTCACCAGGAAACGGAGGATATCCATCACCGACAGCATGACCCACTGGGAGGTCGCGAGGCTGCTGAAATCTCTCGGCTTCCCCGGAGAGAATGTCGAGAGGGTGACGGTGCTCTTCGAACAGGCCCTTTACTCGGGGAGCGTCCTGAACGACCTCGACTCCATCAGCATGAGCGTCGCGATGGACGCGCTGAGGGGTAGGAAAGCGGGAGGTGGCGCTCCTGCGGGGTAGACTCGCGAAGGGCTACGTCTCGATTATCGTCATCGGAGCGGCTGCAGTACTCTTGCTGGTATCCATGTTCGCCCCGGCCGTGTCGAGCTCCGAGGACTTCGCCATTTACAACACGGGTTGGAACGGCACGAGCGGGCTCGCGGTCTCCACCTTCGAGCTCGGCAAGTTCTCTCCCAGCTTCGAGCTGGCCAACACTGGAACGAGCATGGAGGTCGTTCAGATGGGTTTGGAGGAGCTCGATCTAGAACCCGTCGACTCCGCCCTTGCGATCATAGGGCCTTCCGTGGTGTTCACCGCTGCGGAGGGAGAACTCGTGGGAGAATTTGTCAGGAACGGAGGGATCCTCCTTCTCGCGGACGATTTCGGCACTGGGAACACGCTCCTGGAAGGGATGGGCGCGAAGTCGAGGCTCTCGGGCAAGCTGGCGATGGACCTCGCCTTCAACAAGAAGCCCGAGTTCTCGGTATGCTTCGACCTGAGGTCAGACCAGCTGACCAAGAACATCTCCGCCCTACTGCTCAACTACCCATCATCCATCGACATCGACGCCGCGACCACGAAGCCCATCGCATACACGAGCGTCGCGAGCTGGCTTGACCTGAACAACGACATGCTCCAGGAGTTCGGGGAGCCAAGAGGACCGTTCGTCTTGATGGCCAGAGAGAGCCTGGGTGCAGGAAGCATCGTGCTCCTGTCGGACCCGAGCCTGCTGATAAACGGCATGCAGGAGTACCTCAACAACTCAGCGCTCTCGGACAACATCGTCTCGGAGATATGCACGGGGAGGACCTCCGTCTTCTTCGACGAGAGCCACAGGAACTACTTCGACCCCATCTCGATCACGATGGAGTTCACGAACTCCGTCTCACCGAACGCGAAGGCGGGGGTCGTGCTCTTGACCTTCGTACTGGTCCTATGGATCACCACGGACTACGTCGACAGGGTTGTGTCTCTAGCAATCAGGAGGGTCATCGTCGCATACACTTGGATCCTCAAACACATCTTCAGAAGCTCCCGCAAACCCACCGAGACCCACGCCTTGTCCCCCGAGGAGATCGAGGAGCAACTCTCGGAGAGGCATCCCGACTGGCGTCCCGGATTGATTCGGTACATGCTCAAGGAGAACGAGAGACACTCGAGTGCGGTCAGAGAGAAGCTCGCGGAAGGGCCTAGGCAAGGATGAGCCAGACTCGCCTCAGTACGACGACCACGAACAGCACGAGACCGGCGTAGATGAAAAGATCCATCCTCCGGCGAAGCTCGCCAGTGAGGAAGCCGTCGGTCAGCTCGCGCACGACCAACAGACCTATAAGCTCGAGCGTGACCAGGACCTCGATGCCCGCAGAGAGGGATATCAGTACCGAGACGGTGGTCCACACCAGCATGCTGATGAATATCTTGTGGGAGATGAGCAACTGGCCGCACCCGCTTACGCTTCCTCGATAAGGGAAGTGGGCCTATAATACGTTGGCGAGGAGCGCGCTAGCCTTCATATATCGCAATCGGATTCGGAGAGAAGAGCGATCCATGGAAGAGGGCAAGAGAGCGCCTTGGAGGGTCAAGTTCGAGATAAGGGACACCCCATACGACCTCGCCGCGTGCGCGCTTCTGGCGCTCATCCTTGTGGCACTGGTATTCTACGCCCCGGATAACATCGTCCGGCAGATAATAGGCCTCGTGTTCGTTCTCTTTCTGCCAGGGTATGCGGCCACGGCCGCGCTCTTCCCCGAGAACGACCAGATCGACGGCATAGAAAGGGTCGCCCTCAGCTTTGGCCTGAGCATCGCAATCGTTCCGCTCATAGGCCTGGGGCTCAACTTCACGCCCTGGGGCATCAGGCTGGACCCCATTTTGGCCTCCGTGTCCGCGTTCATAATCGCCGCGTCGCTTGTGGGCTGGTACAGGCGAATGAGACTGCCCTCGGACGAGAGGTTCGCCATTTCAGTGAACCTGGAGCTGGACTTCGGGGGGATGCCGCTCATCGACAAGATCCTGACCATAGGCATCGTGGTCATGCTGGTCGCCTCCGTCGTGGTGCTCGCATGGGCCGTCGCCACCCCGAGAGTTGGTGAGAGGTTCACCCAGCTGGCGATCTTGGGCCCAGGAGGGATGGCGACTGACTACCCGAGGAACCTCACTATAGGCCAGGAAGCGACCGTTCTGCTCAGCGTCAAGTCGTTCGAGCACCGGGTCTCGACCTATACCATGGCTATCATCCTGACGAGCGCGACCGACAACACGACCTCTGTTGATAGCTACTCAGTCGACTGGAACCAGACCCACCCGCTGACACCATTCCACGCCATCGCCCAGAACTTCACGCTCAATCATCTGGAATACTACAACACTACTTTCGAGTTCAGCGTGACCTCGCCAGGCACCTGGAAGCTGCAGTTCATCCTGATGATAGGCGACGAGCCAGTGTCGCAGGACTCGTACAGGGAAGTACACCTCTGGCTCAACGTGACCTAGGCCAGGGACCTCAGCCAGAGGGCGAATATGGGATCAACGATCCTGCCGTTCTCGATCAGGCCCCTCGCCTCGAGACTCTTCTCCGCCTTCTGCACATGCGAGCTGGACCTCAGACCGAACTTCTGGATGAATTCGTACGAATACCCTCCCCCGGGCTCCTTCGCCAGTGCGACCAAATACTTCCGCTGGAGGGAGCTTTTGGTCGTCTCCCAGGCATATAGGAAAGAGGCTTTCTGATGCTCCACCGCGTTGCTGACCGCCAACTCAACATCCTGCTTCTGCTTCGGCGACCTCGCGATGTCGAACAGCTCGTGCGCTATCTGCTGGGTGTAGTACGGATGCCCGCCGGTCACCTTGAGTATCTCCGCTGCAAGGTCCCGCTTCATGGACCCGCCTGCGGACCTGAACCTCGATACGATGAACTTCTCGAAATCGACCCTGGGTATGTTCCCCAACTCGATCGGCCGCGCGAACTTGTAGAACGCGCCCTCCCTCTCATCGAACATCTGGTGAAGGACATGCCTCTTGCTGCCGCAGAAGATGTACACAACATTGCCGTGCTGCTGAAACCTTGATCGCATGAGCTTGAGGAGGCTGACCCCGTCGAATGAGGACGCCTCCTGGAACTCGTCGAATATCACGACGACTTGCTTCCTCTTCTTCTTCGCCAGTTTCTCCGGGAGGTCCAGGATCTCAGTGATATCTCCAGGAGTGGGCTCCACCTTGAAGGGCTCGATCCCTAGCTTTCCCTCTGGAGTGACGACCAAGCGCAACCGCGCGGACTTCAACAGTCCCCAGAGCCCCGCCGCTATGTTCTCGACCTTGCCCAGGACCGCAGAGGTCGTCTTCTCGACGATCTCCTCAAGCAGCTGGGACTTGTCGGTCATGCCATAGAGGTCGATGAACACGAAACGGTACTTCTTGGAGTTCCTCCTCATGAATTCCGACAGCAGAGACGATTTGCCCAGGCGCCTGTCGGAGTAGAGAACAATGCTCTTTTTCGACCGGATTTCGCGCAGGAGGTCGGCCAGCTCTTTCTCGCGGTCCACGAAGTCTTCGCCGGTCACAATCGTCCCGTACTTGAATGGATTCATCGACATTGAGCGCACCGCCCGATGCAGTTCCGGACCGGAGCATATCCGGACCGCGGTCTATATACTATTAGGTATAATACTCTAAGATATAATACCTTCTGGTATGAAAATCGCGATACCAAAGGACGGAGGCGACCCCTGAAGACAAGGCCAGTAACGCAGCCTGGCCAGTACGCCGGCAACCACTGGGGCAGGTGCCCACGATGACCATCTTTATACACCGCTAATTAAATACCTCTGGCTAGCTGGTCCTAGACGCCTCTCGAGGTACTAAGTACATGAACACGAAAAAGGTGGCGATCGTCGGCGGAGGGAACATGGGCCTCGCAATGGCGAAGGGCATGCTCCAGACGAAGTGGGCAGACGCAGAGCGCATGATGATCGCCGAGCCGCTGAAGGACAAGCTGGAACACATAAAAGGGATAGCGCACGGCATCAAGGCATCCCACTCGAACACGGAGGCGGCCGCATTCGCGGACGTGATAGTCCTGTCCGTGAAACCTCAAATCATGTCCCACGTGCTCGACGAGATCAAACCCTTCATGAAGGACGACAAACTCGTGATATCCGTGGCTGCGGGCGTCACGACTGGCTACATGGAGAAGAAGCTGGGCGGAAAGGTTCCAGTCATAAGAGCGATGCCTAATATCGCCGCGGTCGTGAGGGAATCGGCCACAGCGATCTGCCCTGGCAAGTACGCGACCGAGGACCATCTGTCCATGGCTAGGAACATCTTCGAATCGGTGGGAATCGTCGTGGATGTCGAGGAGTCATTAATGGATGCCGTCACCGGACTCAGCGGGACTGGCCCGATGTACGTCTTCCAGATACTTGAGGGCCTCTCGGACGCCGGAGTCAAGGTCGGCCTTTCCAGAGACGTGGCCAACGTACTGGCCATCCAGACACTTATCGGTTCGTCCAAGCTGATCAAGGAGACCAAGGAGCACCCTGCGAAGCTCAAGGACCTGGTCACATCGCCCGGAGGGACCGCCATAAGCGCACTGCACTCGCTGGAGAGGAACGGCCTTAAGGCCCTCCTGATAGACGCGGTCGAAGTGGCCGCGAAACGCTCTAGCGAACTAGGCTCCAAGAAGGAGCAAAGCCTCTAGCCGAGAAGCTTCTTAGCCTTTTTCGGGTCGTCGGCCACGATCGCCATGGCCACCGGCGTATCCTTCTTTCCTATCAGGAACACGGAACTGATGTTCACATCAGCGCCTGCGACCCTCTTCGCGACCTTGGCAATCTCCCCTGGCCTGTCGATAAGATCGATCAACAGTATTTCCGATTCCTCGAACGCCAACCCAGCCCTAGTCAAGGCCTTCCGGGTCGAGTTCTCATCGTCCGTGATTATCTTCACGGCCGGCTTCTCCCCGAGCTTATCTGTGGCCAAACCCCTTATATTGATGGCGCTTTGCGCCAGCGCCTCGGTCACGCGCGCGAGCTCGCCCACCTTGTCTTCCACGAAAACGTTGAACTGCTTCATCTCTCGGGCCCCCACGTGCCAATATGTGTCAATCGGCAAAAAGGTTGCCCCGCCGGTCTATGCTCTAGAGATCTTGGGCCGCCCGTCAGAGCGGTAGTATCTCTTCCTGATCCACAGTGCGACGTTCACGAGGCTGATGAGCACAGGCACCTCCATCAGGGGTCCGATGACCGTCGTGAAGGCCTCGGTCGATGCGATGCCGAACGTGGCGATGGCCACCGCGATGGCCAGTTCGAAGTTGTTACTAGCGGCCGTGAACGACTGTGTCGCCCCCTGGCTGTATGTGAACCCAAGCTGGTAGGATAACAGGAAGCTTACGAAGAACATTAGCAGGAAGTAGGTCAGGAGGGGCAACGCTATCCTGACCACGTCGAACGGGTTGTCGATTATCTTCTCGCCCTGGAGCGAGAACATGACTACGATGGTAAACAACAGGCCGAGCAGTGCGAGCGGGCTGATCTTAGGGGCGAAGACGGTATCATACCACTCCCTACCCTTCCTGCGGGAGAGCAGGTACCAACTCGCGACTCCGGCTGCGAATGGGATGCCCAGGAATATTAGGACGTTCTGCGCGATGAACCCGATCGTGATGTCCACGACCGCGGCTTCCGACGATGGGGAGATGACAGGAGTCATCACCGTGATGAAGAGATAGGCGAGGGCTGCGTACATGCCTATCTGGAAGATCGAGTTGAGCGCCACGAGGACCGCACAGTACTCGCAGTCGCCCTCCGCGAGCATGTTCCAGACCAGAACCATCGCGATGCATCTCGCAAGGCCCACCAGTATCAGCCCGTTCCTGAAAGCGGCGTCCGCAGGGTCGGGGAAGTAGATCCATGCGAGAGAGAACATCAGGACCGGGCCAATCGCCCAGTTAAGGAGGAGCGAAGTGCCGAGCATCTTCTTTGCCTCCTTCAGCTTGCCAAGCTCGTCGTAATGGACCTTCGCGAGCGGGGGGTACATCATGACCAGGAGGCCGATTGCGATTGGAAGAGATACTTTGAAGACCTTGATCGAATCGAGGATATCGGCAATCTCTGGGAACAGATACCCGATGCCCACTCCCAAGGCCATCGCTATGAATATCCAGAGCGTGAGGAACTCGTCCAGGAATGAGAGCCTCTTCTTAGGCGCCTCGCATGCTTGAGCCGATGCCTGAGCGACCAGAGTATCACACCTACAGTATCCCGTACTTCTTCCTAAGCTCTTTCATGACGTCGCGCAGCTCTACCATCGACGGGAACGACAGCGCCCCCTCAGGGCACTTGATGAGGCAGCCGGTGCAGCTGACCACGCACCTGTATGGATTGGCAACGACGGCCTTATCATCGAGGACGTAGACCTTCTTCTGGCAGAACTCGACGCACGACCCGCAGCCATTGCATTTCTCGGAATCCACGCGTGGGTACCACGGGATCTCCTCCCTAGATATGCCATGATAGCTCTCCTCCACCTGGCCGAGGCGTTTCGCCCTCGCCTGCTTGAACTCCTCCCAGACTGCGTTGAGATACTCCTTCTCCACGGGGCCCGGGATGTAGTTGTGCACCTTCAGCTCGGCAAGGAGAGCATTCCTCTGATCGTCGTCGGAGCTGTTGATAAGCTCAAGGCCCTTGGCGATTATCTCGTCGAAACCAGAAATTCCGATGTCCTGGCCGCCTATCCTGATTTTCTTGGTGTTCGGTTTGCCGGGACAGCACGGACCACATGCGCACATCTAGCTGACCTTCATTCCTTGAGAGAATACCTTTCGCGGAGCTTCGCGAGCGTCTCCTTCAGTTCCGAATGTGTGGGGAATATTATGGCTTTCTCCGGACAGAAGCTCCTGCAGCTCGTCTTCCCAACCACACATTTGTAGGGCTTCGTGACCCGGGAAACTCCGTCGAACGTGAAGACTCCCTGCGAGCAGAACTCCACGCACGATGTGCAGCCAGTGCACTTCTTCGGGTCGACCTTCGGGTACCATGGGATCGATTCCCTCGGTATCCCCTTGTATGTGCACTCGAGCTGCTCCCTCCTCTGCACCCTGAGCTTCTTGTACTCAGGCCAGAGCGCCCTCAGGTACTCGGCCTCCGATGAGGACGGGACATAGTTGTGGGTCTTGAGCCGCGCGAGAAGCACCTTCTTCTGGACTTCGTCTGATTCGTCGATGTACTCCAGCGTGTCGTCCATGATCTGGCCGATGCCTGCGATGCCGACCTCCAGCCCGCCGACTATCAACCTGTTGTCCGGAGGCTTCTTGTCGCAATCGGAGCCGCCCAGTACCCTTCACCTCTCAGAGCCCAACTTCCCTTGGATTCGATGCGCAACGAACGCCTCTCATGAATTGCGATGCGCAACGCGAATCTGATGGCCCGATCAAGTAGCAGTAGAACGCCGCCAGTGCATTTGTTTCTTTTGGCGTCCGACAGTGCTGTCGGACGAAAACAAGGTCATTATCAGAATTGAGAAAATTATATATTCATCGAAGAATATCTTGTACTGGGATGCACTGAGTCGTCGACATCTTCGTACGCCCAGAGAGGGCCTTCGAGGCCGGCGACCACTCCCGACGAGGACAGTGGGATGGGAGCCTTGAGGTTCGAGAGCAGGCTTGCGGCGAGAGTTGCGCGGAGACAGAAGCAGGAATGGCCCTGGAAGAAGATCGCAGGGGTCGCTTTCATCGTGTTCGTCGTGCTAACACTGACCGCTAGCACGACAGCGGCATCTCAGGCCGTGATCCAACTGTCGGGCAAACATGCATATGCGAAGTACTTGGGGTCCTTTGACGGCAAGACGAACACGCTGATGGTCGGGACCACCTCTGTCGAAGGTTGGGTCGTCATCAAGGTGCCGTACAAGGGCGCAATATCAGATCTTCAGTCCATTTCCTTCTCAGAGTTCATGGTTCAGACAGGCGGAACCGAGGCGTGCCTTGAACCTTATGTCGTCCTCAAGCTCCCGAGGGGTCACAACCTCGTCTGCTATCCCGGTGAGTGCTACTCCAACGGCGAGTGGACGCTGCCCTACTTCAACTGGCAGATGAGGGATGCAGTCGCAAAAGGTCAGTGGATCGAACCATCGGCCGAGTACAAGACATCGTCCACGATGTCCTTGGACTCGTGGGGTACCCTGTTGAGCGACCCCACCGTGATCCAGATCTTGATAGTAATCGGCGGATGGGAGATAAGCAAGCCTTACAAGGTCTATGTCGGGGACTTCTCTGTGAACGGAGCGATGATAGACCTTTCGAACGCGAAGAGGACCATGAGCACTGGCTCGGAGCCTCCGCTGAATTTCTGAACATTGCTCCTCCGACCTAGCAACCGGCTCACGCATCGATGATCACCTGCGTGTGAAGTCTACGCAGGAACGAGACACGAGCTACGCCTAACGCCGACATGGGCCGACACCAATCGAGTTCAGTTCGATGGTTTGCTGGCGAGTATCTCCCAGGAGTAGTAACCCAGGATGGGAATTCGAAGTCTCCTGGCAATCCTCAGAAACCGGCTGGAATATGCTTTCTGATCAGCTCTGATTCTCCTGAGAAGTAAGTCGGTCAATGGATAGGCGATTCCAGTCTTGATGCTGGCAATGATTTCGAACCCGGCTTTCCGCAGCAAATCGATAAGTTGGCTATCGTCGTTGTACTCCCTCACGTGCGTGGGATCCAAGACCCATTGCCCGTTGTTTCTGTATCGATACCATGCGAAACTCTTCTTGAAAACCGTCGTCAAGTAGATATTGCCACCAGGCCTAAGGACCCTGTACAGCTCGGAAGTCATTTCCTCGTCGGATGCGACATGCTCTATCACCATTTGGGACGCTAGCAGGTCAATCGATGAATCTGGAATGCTCTTCATGTCGCAAACATCTTCCACGAAGCATCGGTATTTGCGATTGATCTCTCGAACCCTGGAAATCCTGGTCTCCGAAAGATCGACCGCGAAAACCTCCTTGTCCCGCAGAAGTCCTGAATTCTCCATCGCATTCAGGAGCACTCCGTCCCCGCAGCCAGCATCAAGAAATGTGGCCCAGTTACCCCCTCTCGCCAGGTTGAGTAGCTTCTCGGGTATGTCCACGATGTAGAACTGCGTTCGCTTGGCGTATTCTTCAATGCCGAGTCCTGACTTCGACATCTCGGAAGCAGCCACGGCCGCATATCGTCGGATGAGGTAGATAGTCAATTGCATTTCACATCGAGACCAAATGATGGCTGACAACGTGCGTCCACCCCAAACGGTAAATAGGCTTATCATTCCTAAGCAACCCAGAATGGGACCGATTGTTCGAGTCAAGGACCTAGTCAAGAGATACGATGGAAGGCCCGCAGTCCTCGACGGGGTCACCTTTGAAGTTAGCGAAGGGGAGTTCGTGATGATCTATGGTCGGTCTGGATGTGGAAAGACCACGCTCCTCAACCTCCTTGGTGGGCTCGATAGGCCAACAGCAGGCTTGATTGCCATCGAAGGACAAGAGATTGTAGGCATGCCGGAAGACCAGCTCGCGAAGCTCAGGCTCCGCAAGATCGGCTTCGTGTTCCAGGACTACAACCTGCTGCCTGACCTGACAGTCAGGGAGAACACGGAGCTCCCCCTGCGTTTGTCGAAGGTGCAGGATGACGGTAGGGTCTCCGAAATCCTCAGTAAGTTCGACATCGCGCAAATCGCCAACGAAACGGCAAACAAGATCAGCGGAGGCGAAGCGCAGAGGACCGCCATTGCAAGGGCGATGATGAACAGCCCGAAGATCATATTGGCCGACGAGCCCACGGGCAACCTCGATGCCGAGAACACGGAGAACGTGATGCGTATCTTCGAACTCGTCACCAAGGATTACGGAACGACGATAGTCCTGGCGACCCACGACAAGGACCTCGCGAAGCATTCATCATCCAGAGTATACCTCGAGAACGGGAAGGCCACTCTGGAGACCGACTGAACCAGGGTGCATTCGATGTCAGCTCACTCCAACGTACACATTTGAACGTCATGCCTGCAAACATAATAATAAGGCCGAGCAATCCACGACGGGGGCCACCCTAACGGACAATGACCTCGAATTCATAATCGGATTCTTCGTCGCTCTTTTGATGGCCTACAGCCTCCTGCCGTGGCT
>Ga0154903_165_pt2 | contig 17252 bp, 15 predicted proteins | sample Rifle2008BG19ft_FD_105584 | JGI IMG/M metagenome (GOLD analysis project Ga0154903, IMG submission 105584) | Euryarchaeota archaeon RBG_19FT_COMBO_56_21
CCTGCCGCTCCTTCTCAGCGGTCTTGGAGAAGTAGCTCTCCACTTTGGAGTTCAACATTGTCAATATGTTCGAGACCTTCTCGAGCTGTTTCTCCAGCCTGTCCACACGCTCTTGTACGTCGGCCGCGAGTGCAGTCTCATCTTCGGTCGACGCGGCCTTCTCCACCTCAAACATCCGGTTCTCAATCATCTCGAGCTTGTTCTCAATCCCGGTCACATTCTTTATGCCGTCTGAGATGCTCTCGAGCAGTTCCTTATCCGGGAAATCGATGGTCACGCTTTCTGCTCCTGGCGTGTACGCCTTGAGCGACTGCAGGGTCGCGATGGCGTCCACCGTCGGGAAGCCCTGTTTCACGCGAGATTCGAGGCTCCTGAGCGTCGATACGATCTCCGTGCCTGATTTCCCCAACCATGGGTTCGCCTTGACCATCCTCATGACATTCTCGATGGTTCCCTCGAGTTCAGCGCCGCTCTTGGACAGCTCGGACTTGTCGAGCAGCCTCACATCCCTGTGCGCGTCCCGCCTACCGCGTTTGTTCCAGTCTCCCAGCGAACGCCCCTCGAACGGGAAGAACCCTGCAAAATGGTCGACTCCCTTGACTATGAGCTCCTGAACCTGATCCCAATCTCTGATGCCGCTTTCGACCTTCAGCTCCTGCGAGGAATTGAAGATCATGCAAATGCAGCCATTGGGGAGGTAGAGACATCTGATGAGATATGGGGCCTCGTGGGCGAACTTCGGAAGCGTCTGAGGCTTCTTCTCGTCGACGGCCTCTATGTATGATTTGAAGTACTCCTTTGCGAAGGCCGCAAGGTCCTGCGCTGACGGTATCTCGGGGCCAATGTCCTTCGGGATCATTTGAAGCGTTCCTCTGACTGGTATGGCGTATTTGTGCGGAGGTTATTAATGCCTTCCCGGACGGCCACCTGACAGGACCGAACCGACCAGCATCGGTAGAGTGATTGTGGCATCGCCTTCTACGGTGATATACTGGGCGTTCTCCTTCACTTTTCCCCAGCTAACCGCCTCGCGTATTCTGGCTCCTGAGAGCGATCCGTCCCACTCCTCCGCAGTTGTGAGGTATACTGCGTACTCCATTCCGCCTCTGAATTGGTTCCACCAGATGACGTGGTGTTTTGAAATGCCTCCTCCGAGCATGATCGCACCAGACTTCTTCGCAGTGAACACGATGTCTGAGAGATCCTGTTCGTCCTTCATCACATCAACATTGAAGTCCGAGTGCTGCTGCTTAAAGAGCCAGAGCTGTGACCCGAACGCGCCGTCAGTGATTCCAGGCACGAATATCGGGACGTCGTTCTTCGCCGCCCAGTATAGTATGGATTTCCTGTCGCTTAGCCTCTTTCCGAATTCGTAGGCTAGCTCCCTACTCGAGAGGGTCTTCTTCCCGGACTTGTAGATTTCGTCCAGGATCGGCTGCATCTTCTGCTCTAGGACGATTCCATAGCTCTCGTTCGGGATCAGTATGTTCCCCAGCCTGTTGATGCCTTTCCTGTGCAGGTCAGCGTCGTCCATCAGGAAATCGCCGTGATAGTACTTCCTCCACACTCGAGCCAGATCGTGGTCGAGTGTCCCGCAGGTCGTGACTATGACGTCGACAAGCTTTTCCTCGACAAGTTTCCTTATGACGCCCCTGGTCCCTGTGGAGATAATGCATGCTGGAAACGAGAGGAAGATCGTGCAGTCCTTTTCCCGAAACATCTTTCGGACAATGTCGCACGCAAGCCCTAGTTTCTTCGCGGTGAAACCGCCAGAGGCAAGCATCTGTGCGGTGAGGTCCTTGACGCTCATGTCAACATCAATTTCGATGTCCGTGATCGGTTTGAGTTTCATCTGCATGCTATCAACCCCTGGATTGAGAGGCGTGCCGAGAGAACCTGCCGAAAACATTTATACCTTTCCAGGCGATGTTCAGCAAGAAACTATATGTTGAAAGTAAGAGACGTGATGACATCGCCAGTGGTTTCGATTGGTCCCGACACTTCCGTGAAGGACGCGTCAGCGCTCCTTGCTCAGAGAAATGTGTCTGGTCTCCCGGTCGTCGACGGTGACCGCGTCGTGGGGATCTTCAGTGAAGCGGACGTCCTTCGTTCGATGAAGACCATGAAGAAGGATCTCCGGCTCGTATACCCGTCGATATCGTCCCTCGGCATCGCGTTCCAAGAAGAGGTGACTCAACGGGAGATCATCGAAGCCTACAACGAGATTGGCAAGATGCCCGTGAAGCAAGTAATGTCCCCCCAGGTCGTGACAGTCGCTCCTGACGAGGCCATCAACGAGGCTATCGCCAGCATGGTCCGTAAGGGCATCAGCCGCCTTCCAGTGGTGGAGAAGAACAAGCTCGTGGGTATCATAACAAGGGGCGATGTGATAAGGGGCCTCGCAACGGAAGGATCCAGTCACTGACCTCTTGTGTCTAGTGCTACTTCAGGTTCACCATCTGAGCAGGCGCCTTTTCTTCGCGCCCGGTGCGGTGACCGCTGCGTCCCGGGGCGGTTGCGCGGAAGATTGCTTGGATTCGGTATCTGATGAAGTTCCCGATATCGATTGTGGTACGCTGGTGGGCTCTGGCCTGAACCCTTGGATCACGGATTCGCAGGTAAGGCATTTCCTTGACGAGTTCGGATACTCGTACAAGGATTCCTGTCCGCACTTCTCGCACTTCGCTCCGTCGACGTGCTTAATGGTACCCAGCTCGAGGCGTTTGTTGTCGAGATCCTTGTCGATTCTCTGGATAGTGTCCTTGACATATCGTCCGTACTTCGAAGCATTAACAGGGTCCCTGTTAATGAGCGCGGACTTCGCAATCCCCAACTTCGCCTGAGCATCTTTGACGTCAAATCCGTACGACGCTGCCTCCGCGAGAACGGGTTCGCATTCCACGATCCACGCATTTGCTTTCTGGAGCTGAACGGCCTCTAGATCTCTGCGCCTCCTCAGCATTTCCACGTGGTGACCATCCAGCGCCCTGTCGACTGAGGCCAGTAGCTCCACAGTGCGTTTGAACGAGCCGTCTTCGTACGCTTTCCTAGCATCCCCTATGTTCGACTCAACCACGGCCGTGTCTGCACCGAGCTCCTTCGCCTCTGCAGCGGATGCAGCAATCAGATGGAAGATGCCACCGATTTCCCGGACACGGTCCTGCTTGGCCACTTCGGCCTTCTCTCTCGCCTCATTAACATATCTGGAGTATTCCTCCATGTTGAATGTCTGCTTAGCGCTCGCAGCAATCTCAAGATATCTCCTGGATTCCTCGGTGCGCGTCCCGAACGACTCATAATCTGAGAGCAAGTTCTTGAGCTCCACCTCGTCCCCCTCGGTGTGCTTCACGAAGACGTCGTAGGTCTTTGCGGCAAGCGACTCCAGACTCTCAAGAGCCTCCTCCCTCTGTCTCGGGGGGCCGGTCAAGAAAGCACGCTTCGCAGCGGTGACCGCGGTCTTCAGCGTCGAATCTGTCTTAGGCATGCTATCGGGCAATCGAGCCAATAGCTCATCGACGGCCCGTATCGCGAGAGCGGCTGAATAGACCTGGAACGTGCTGAAACTGTCGAGGCATTTCAGCCTAGCTTCTCGGTTCGTCTTGATAGCCTCGTTGAAGTCCCCGATGAGCATTCTGTTCATCGCGCTCTCAGTAGTCGAGTCTACCTCGAAGAACGACGGCCTCATAGTCAAGGCTTCGTCGATGTGCCTCTCGACGAGTTCCTCGTCATGCGTTGGCATCTCAGTCGGTTCGAGAGGCCTTGCTGCGATTTCCTCGAGGTCCTTCCCGATCGCCTTCAGCTCCTCGGAAGGGCGCTCCTCTACGGATTTGGCTTTCGCAAGGGCCTTTCTCACCTGTTCCTCGGTGAGCTTCTTGCTCTTGATCTTGGAAATGTAGTCTTTCTTGTATTTGCAGACTGAGACGTCAATCTTGTGCTCTGCAGCGACAACTTTCAGTTTCCAGATGGGCAGCTCGTTCAAGAAGTGAGCCGGGTCCGAGGGCATGGTCATCTCCTGCTCTTCCCTGCCTTATTCGAGTAGATGCCTATTAACTCTTTCGAGGCATGGGTGCATGTCAGAAGTATGAGTAAAACCTAAGTATGTGCGTCAGCATCGAAGCCGGGTATGGGAGCAGCTGAGGACAAGCTCGCGGTCGCCAAGCTATCCGTCTATTCCAACTGCGCCCTCGTGATTCTCAAGCTCATTGCCGGGTTCATGATGATGTCAGTGGCCGTCATTTCGGAGGCCATCCATTCGGGGATCGACTTGCTCGCGGCCATGATCGCACGGTATTCGGTCAAGAAATCAGCCGAGCCCGCAGACAAGGATCACACTTACGGGCACGGGAAGTACGAGAACCTCTCGGGTGCGATCGAGGGCGCCCTGATATTCGTGGCCGCTGCTTGGATCATCTACGAAGCCGCGAAGCGGCTCATGGACAATGAAGTCGAGGTGGAGCTGCTGACGGCAGGCATGGCCATCATGGGGTTTTCTGCCGGTCTGAACTACTATGTGTCCACCAGACTCATGAAGGTCGCCAAGCGCACGGATTCGTTGGCCCTTGAAGCAGATGCGTATCACCTCAAAACGGATGTGTGGACCTCGGTTGGAGTGTTCATCGCGCTGATGCTCATCTGGGTGACCGACATCCATCTGATAGATCCTCTCGTGGCGATCATCGTTGCCGGCCTCATCATCCACACAGCCTATGATATCACCAGCAGATCCGCCGAGGGCCTCCTGGACAGGAGCCTTCCAGAAGAGGAGATGCGCCTGATAGAAAGGGTCATCGAGGAGCACCGTTCGGACATCCTCAGCTTCCACAGACTGAGGGCGAGGAAGATGGGAGCCGAGAGGCAGGTCGATGTTCACATGATCGTCCCCCGCAACCTCAGCGTGAAGGAAGGGCATGATCTGGTTGATCATCTGGAGAGGGAGATCAAGAAGGAGCTGCCGAAGTGCGTGGTCGTAATTCACATGGAGCCATGCGATGCGAATTGCGAGGGATGCAGAATGTCCCCGCCTCCTCAACAGCTCGTCATCGACCGCGCAGACGGCAAGGACTCAGATTGCAGGACGAAGCACTGACCTCGCCCTGAGCATTCTCTCGACTTCCCGGAACGGGCCCTCGCCGTCCTCGCTGTTGTTTACCGTCACCCACTCGTCGGATGCGAGCTGTCTGGCAACTTTCCGGATGGCTTCGAGCTTCTCCAGGGTCTCAAACATCTCGGGGGCATGACCTCTAGCTGCGATTCTCCTGATCGCTACTCTCGGTTCGATGTCAATGAACAATGCGAGGTCGGGGAATGGGAGGATCTTCCTGAAGAATCTGTATCCGAAGGGCGCAAGGATCCTCGGGAGATAGGCCGTTCCCATGAGGTATCTCACGAAGATGACGGTCCCTCGTTGGACACCCTTCAACCACCTCACGGACCACAGTATGTCAGCTGTGAAGAAAAGGGTGGCGAACAGCCTGGCAACCGGTCCGGTACCTTTGAGAAAGCGCTTGGACATGCGACCGAAGAAACGCTTCGACGGGTGGGAGACGAGCATCACTACTCCGCCCTCTGATTCCAGCAACTTTCTGATCCTCTCCGCATGGGTGTCTTTGCCGGAGCCGTCCAGTCCATCCACGACTACGAGCCTCAGACCTAGACCCCCATTCCGTGCAAGAAAGCAGCGACGACTAGCGGGATCACGAGGTTGTCCACCGACCCGGGCGTCACTGCTTCAAGGCATGCCACGAACCCAGAGATCGACAATGCGAAAAGAAGCGGTATGTAAGGAGCTGTCCCGCCGGAGTAGGCAATCAAATCGAAGTAGAACCAGAATAGCCCTATGATGCTCAGAAGGGTGGCTAGGAACACCGTCATGCTCCCTTCCAGACTGCGGTTGGAGGAGTAGCGGTGTATTCCGAATTTTCTCCCGATCAGCTCTCCCATCCCGTCTCCGAACGACATAGCCGCTACCGCTATTGAGGCAGCGACAAGGTCGTCGAACAGCACGTACGCTATGATGGTCCACGAGACCGCGTACATCACGAGGCCATATGGATGCCCTTCTGACGACCTCATGCCCAATGGGCTCTGGCGCAGAAATCCGATCGGCGATTTGGGAGTTGCCAGTAGCAGCAGCGGGACGAAAGGGAATGCGGCCAGACCGGCCATGACCAATCTCGTGTCGAAACTCCACCAGAAGAACACGATTCCCCCGGTCAAGATGTGTACAAGCTTGCGGGAGTTGTTCACCCTGTCCTTCAGCACATAGGAGAGTGCAACGACCGAGAGGACATACCCATAGACCCCTGCGAGCCCAAGGAGGTCGCCTTGCGTGAACAGGTCCACGCTGACGGATTATCAGCAGTGCTAGCTTATACTTTTGCAACCAGTCTCCGAGGAGACTGTCGAATTAGGTGGAGTCGCGCTTCCGCTTCAGCTCCTCGATGACCTCTTGTGCACGGTCCATCCTGATCTTCTTCTCTGCGATGATTATCCGGGTGACTTCATCGGCGAGTTCCGGCGGGCAATCCACGCTCGCGACTATGTTCCGGGCATGAAGGGCCATGTGACCCTTCTGAATGCCCACAGTCGCCAACGCTCTCAGTGCAGCGAAATTCTGGGCCAAGCCCACAGCTGCAGCGACCTCTCCCAGCTCCTGAGCGGTCTTGACCCCAAGCAGTCTGACACACGCCTTGGCAGTGGGATGTACCTTGGTCGCGCCTCCCACGAGGCCAACGGCCATCGGCAGTTCGATCGTCCCTGCGAGGTCGCCTTCAGGGGTCTTCTCGAATGTGGTCAAGGGTTTGTACATCCCGGATCGGGCTGCAAACGAGTGCGCTCCTGCTTCGATCGCCCGCCAATCGTTTCCAGTGGCTATCACAACCGAGTCGATGCCGTTCATCACGCCCTTGTTGTGGGTCGCGCATCGGTATGGATCGGCCTCCGCGAAAAGGTAGGCTTCAATGACTCCATCCACAACGCTCTCCCCGCCGATTGCATCCTTCGGCCAGAGCGCTCGCGCGCGCGCTAGTCTGTGAGAGGCGAGGTTGGACAGAATCCTGAGACCGACTTTCCCCCCGGAAATGCTCTCTATGATCGGAGCGACCGCTTCCGCCATTGTGTTGACGGCGTTTGCCCCCATCGCATCCCTCACATCAACATGAAGGTGCACCACAACATTGTGCCCCTTCAGCGTGTGGATAACGCGGACCTCAAGATCTTTCGCGCCCCCTCCGAGCTTCACCAGCATCGGGTCCTGTTTGTTGGCGAGGTCGATTATCTCGCTCTTGTGTTCCAGGAGCAAATGCGTCACCCTGCTGGGATCCCTGATGCTTGTGAGTTGTATCTGTCCGATCATTATAGGGGCAGTGCTGCTCGTGTGGAAGCCCCCTGCGTCCCTGGCCATCTTCGCGGCATTCGATGCGGCGGCCACGACCGATGGCTCTTCGATGGCCATCGGAACTAGGTAGTTCTTTCCATTGATGAGGAAGTTCGTCGCGATTCCTAGAGGTAGCTGGAATGACCCGATCGCGTTCTCGACCATCTTGTCCGGAATTGATGGATCCATCCCCCCGAAGCCGGCGAGCGCCATCGCTTCCTCGTCTGTCAGCCCTCCGAACTCCTTGACTACCCGCAGCCTCTCGGCCATGTCCAGCTTGTAGAATCCTTCGATCCTAGAGGTCTTCTCCATGTCCACACCAGTCGCGCACGGACAACCCATTCGCACTTTCTTAATCCTTTTGGAGGGGGCGTTCGGCATTCACCGTCTATGCGTTTGGCCAGACCCCTAGGTCGTTGTAAGGAAAAGGATATATTCGGAATCGCGACTGGAGGAACCACATGGTCACCTGTTCGGCCCCTGGCAAAATGATACTGTTCGGAGAGCACGCGGTCGTCTTCGGGAAGTCTGCGCTCGCTCTTGCCATCAACCTGAGGATAACATCCAGTGTCAGGAGCGCGAACCAGTATTCCGTCAATGGCCATCCGATGAAGAAGCGCCATCACATGTACATATCCGCTGCACTGGACGAGGCCTGGGGCGGGCCTCCGATCAACATTGACACGAGCTCTGAAATACCCTCGGGTTCGGGGTTGGGCTCGTCCGCTGCTGTCACCGTTTCATGCGTTGGTGCGATGATGGCGCACAGGGGCGGTATAGAGCCGGAGAAGATCGCCCTCAAGTCCTTTCTTGTCGAGAACAAAGTTCAAGGGCGCGCGAGCCCGACGGACACATCAACCTCTACGCACGGTCAGGGGATAATCGTCTCCCCGGAGAGACTAGACAATTTCCTGTGGCGCATCGAGCAAGGACAGAGGAGCTGGAACATCCATCATTGCGCCGTACCAAAGCTGCACTTCGTCGTAGGCTACACCGGGATCCATGCCTCGACTGGGCCGCTCGTCGCGGGCGTCAAGAAGCTAGCGGATTCAAGCTCGGAAGCAGTCCGCGCGATCGACAGGATAGGCGAGGTCGTTCTCGAGGGGGTCGACGCGATGGCCGCCTCGGACAAGAAGCGCCTCGGGCATCTGATGGATGAGAATCACATGTTGCTCAACTCGCTTGAGGTCGGTCATCCTGAGCTGGACAAGCTCGTCGAGGCGTGCAGACCTTGCTCATACGGCGCCAAGCTGACTGGCGCGGGAGGCGGTGGGAGCATGATTGCCCTGACTGACGATCCTCACGCGGTGGCGAAGGCCATCCAGGAAGCTGGAGGCGAGCCGATCATTGTAGATGTTGGGGTCGAGGGCATCAGGTTAGAGGATGGCGGGATGTCGAGGAAACGATAAATCGTAGCAAATGATTGACCCGGATGGTGTGCAATTGGTGGAGAAGGTCGCTCAACACAGACACTGCCAGAACTGCGACAAGGCGATACCGTACAAGGACACGTTCTGCGACGAGAAGTGCGAGGGCGAATATGAAGTGAATGTGAAGTCCAAGAAGAAGCAGCTGACCTACTTCTACGTGGCGATGGTTGCCATCTTCGTTCTGGCTATGGCCATGCTATTCCTGGGGTAGTCAGCATGCGGGTCGGCGTCGGTGGCACGTTCAATGTGATACACAAGGGCCACGAACTGCTTTTCGAGACCGCCTTCACAGTAGGTGATACAGTCGAGGTGGGCCTCACTTCAGATGATTTCGCGCGCTCCCAGAAAGGCGTGCCCGTAGCTCCTTACTTCGTTCGGAAGGAGAACCTCGCGAAGTTCCTCCAGAGATATGGCAAACCGTTCGAAATCGTGATGATAACCGATGCGCAAGGGACTGCGGCGACCTCGAAGATACTGGATGCCATTGTGATCTCACCTGAGACACGATCGAATGCGGACAGGATCAATGAGCTCCGGACGAGGAGCGGGCTGAGGCCACTACAGGTATTCGTCATCAGAGACGTCCGGGGGGATGATGCGCAGAGGATAAGCGCTTCCAGGGTTGTGCGAGGAGAGATCGACAAGGACGGACGTCTGCTGAGGCCAATCAGAGTGGCTGTTGGAACTGCGAACAGAGTCAAGGTCGACGCCGTCACGCGAGTCTTCACTCAGGTTTTCGGGCTGGTCGAAGTGGAACAGGTTGAGCCGATGCATTCGGTCAGCAAGCAGCCGATGGAGGAGGACACCATTACAGGTGCCATCGAACGTGCTAGAAACGCCCTGACCGCATCCAAGGCGGACTTCGGTGTCGGGATTGAAGCAGGTCTATTCTTCAACAAAGTTCTGAAGAAGCATCTCGACATCCAGTACTGCGCGATCGTGGATTCCTCAGGAAGGATGACTGTAGGGCACGGCCCGGGTTTCGAGTACCCCCCTGAGGTCATCAGAGCTGTCCTTCAGGGTGGCACCGTTGGCGATACGATGAGCCTGATAACCGAGATAGAAGAGATAGGTCACAAAATGGGCTCCATAGGGTACTTGTCAGATGGCTTGATAGACAGGACTTCGCTGACCGAGATATCGGTGCTCATGGCTCTTGTACCGCGCATAAGGAGAGAGCTTTACGAGGAGGATTCTCAGGCTTCTTCCTCGGCGAAGGCTTCGAGATAGTCCGCTAACGTCTCGCAGCTCTCTTTGCCGACACATCCGAATCTGCTGTACTTCTTGCAGTAGTCCCCGCTCAGCTCGTGGTGCTCGCACTTGAGCGCGTCCTGATAACGGGCGCATTGTTTTCTGATGCACGCGTACCCCGAGTACGTCCCGGAGCACAGTCTGTCCTTGGTCAGGTGCTTGCACTTCATGGTCTCACGGCTCCTCTCTGGGCTTCATAAGCCGTTCCTGATGGATCACGAGCTGCTTTCTGTACGATTCAGGGGTGACACAGTGTTCGCGTCCAGGGCAGAAGAATCTCTGGTACTTCTCGCAATACAGCCCCAGCCATTTCTCGTGCCCGCACTCGTCTGATGGAGCGCCCTGCTTCCTCAGAACGAGTATGTTCATGCCGGAGAACTCGCATTTGTCTGCGCCGATGCATTCCAGGCTGTCGACATGTCTGTTGGCGCATGCTCCGCTAAGATAGCTATACCTGCAGTTCATCCCATCCCATGCCCTTGCGAGCAGACTCTCATGCGCGTGCGCGCAAATAAACGTATCCGGAATGTCGCTTTTTTCGTACGCTCGATTGGTGACTAAGTCTTCGGCGGATTTGCCTTTATCCGTCGCATCTGAATCACCGATAGGGCGAGTGCGATGAGTGCAAGAGCCAGAGCGGCGACTCCTAGAACGAGTGGGACCGTGCTGTCGTTTCCGTCGGTATCGATGCTCCCCAAGCCGTTCTCTAGATCGGCTCTAGCCCTGAGCTCTGCGTCCTCAGCTTTGATCAGGTCAAGATCGTGGTTCACCTCTGCCCATCCGTACCAATGGGTGTGGTCTGGGCTGAAATGATAGCCGCCTTTCCACGCGGTGACTCCGTGGTACTTGTACATCTTGAAGAACAGCGTTTCGATTCCCGAGGTGTTCGAGTATGTCTGGTGTCCCATCAGTGTCAAGTTATTCCCGGTGATGGGGTTCGGTGCGCGGTCTGCGGGCATCGGGTCCAGGAGGCCGTCATTGTACAGATCGAGAATGATGTTCCTCGCCTCTCCCACTAACATATCTGTATCATTCTTCACTGCGTCCGTGGTCGAGAGTCGGGCTTCAGCGAACGACTGCGAATGGCATTGAGTACAGACAGTGAGCATCTCAGCTCTCTTCTGGACGAACTGGCTAAGTGTGATGTTGCCCATCGGGAATGGCATCGGTGAACCTTCTATGACCGCACCCGCTGATGTCCCACCGATGGTGATTCCGTACCCGACATTATGCGTCCCCTGGGGCATGTGACAGGTCGTGCACACCGGAGCAGTGAATGTGGATGTGTCAGACCAGTTCCATGACTCTCCCTCTAGGGCGTACATCACGCCGTGTTTCGAACTCAGATATGCCTCTATCTGCGGGTGGTCGGGGCCCATGTGGCATGTTCCGCAGCTCTCAGGTTTTCTAGCCTCTTCCATGCTGAACGAGTGCCGGGTGTGACATGAATCGCACTTTCCACGCGCCCCATCTGGGCTTATCTGACCTATGTTATGACAGCTGTCACACATCGCACCACGAATATCTTCAGGGATGTCCAGCCACCTGGCTGATTGTTCCATCTTCGTCCATCCGAGATAATGTTTGCTCGAGTTGAACTGATTCACTTGGGCCAAGTGACAGACTGCGCAGTCCTTGGCACTGGGTTTAGATGTGATCGTGTAGCCGTTGTGACTGATGGCATCGGCATCGGTGGACTGTGCATGGTGGCAGTCCGTGCACATCACACCCTCTTGTCCCATATCCCCGCTCATGAAATCCTCAATGATGAATGGCGTAGCTGATGTGTGGCATGTGCGACACGCGGAATCATCCGGGGCCTGAGAAGTACGTGCATCCTGAGGAGAGTCACCCAAGTCCAACGAGACCAAAACAACGACCGCGGTCGCTGCGATCACTAGAATCAGCAGTCCCCAGATTGAGACTCTCATGTCCTCTCCATGCCAATTGCGGTTCTTGATGGGGCAATGCGATATTAAATCCTGACGCGCCTTTCTTTGACATTTGTTAGAACGGACCGACAGCGTCGCTAGCAAGACCTGACTGTGCGCGCGCCAACATCATAATAGTCTCGAAGGCTACTCGGGAGGTCCGCCTGAGGGAGCGCGTGGAAGTCAAGACGAAATACGTGTCTGTCGTGCTTCTGTCCGCTCTCGTTGTCGCGTTCGAATCTGTCGCAATCGAGGGCGCGCTGAACATCGAGGACCTGAATGTTTTTCTCGTAACGGCAATCCCTTCGATAGTGGGTGGTCTGATCCTGATGACTGTCAAGCCATCAGGCACGGTCTCATTCACGAGAGGACTCGGCAGAAAGGGATGGTTCTGGATGCTCGTCCTGTCCCTCTTGGTTGCGATCGGGGTCCTCTTATGGTTCGATGCCGTGGGACGCATAGGCGCTGGCAAGGAAGCGCTCCTCGGAGGAGGGTCTTCCGAGGTCTTGTTCGTCGTCATATTGAGTGCGATCTTCCTCTCAGAGAGACTGAGCAAGCTGGAGGCTGTCGGCGGTCTGATGATCATTGTCGGGGTCTTTCTAGTCCTGACAAACACGGACGATATGTCTCTCAGCCTCGGATTCGGTGAAGTGGAGGCGATGGTCAGTTCCTTCTTCTTGGGATGCTCGATCGTGCTCACGACAGCCATGCTGAAGGAGCACGACCTGACTCCGCTTTCAGGGATGGAGCTCTTTTTGTCAGGGGTCATCGTGCTCTCTGTCGGAGTTTCGTCGGGATTCATCGCCTGGCCTGGAATGAACGGATGGCTAATTCTGGTGCTTCTGGGACTCTTCCCTGCGGTCGGCCTTCTGACTTACAATGCGGGACTGCCGAAGATAGGAGCATCTCTCACATCGGTATTGTTCGCCCTGAACGGCATCTTGACCGTTGGTGCTCAGCTCCTAGTACTGCTATTCTTCCCAAAAGCCAATTTCATGCCCCCGGAGAACCTCGTTCTCGCGGTCATGGGCGGTGCGGTTGCTTTCATCGGCGTGTATCTACTCAACATGAATCCCGGGGCAAGATCTCCATCACTCGCGACAACGAATCAGAGCGCTGAGGGGGAGATTTGAACTCCCGAGGTACGGAGTACCACCAACTCTCAAGGCTGGCGCCGTGAACCGAGCTTAGCTACCTCAGCAGATGGTGAACAAGATATCCGTTCATATCAGGGTTTCGGATGATACGCGGGCATCTAATCCGAACGCGGACTATCGTTCCGCACAGCGCGCAGCTTGTCCAGATCCAGCTCGAATGCGACCATGGGGTACCTCAACTCGAACGATTCTATCACGAAGGGCGATATCTCTCCCATGACCCCAACTGGTTCTCCCTTGATTTCGACTGACGCACATCTTCCGCCAATGAAGCTGGGGTGCGAGTGCTGGACAATCTCATAGTCGAGTCCAAGACCTGATACAACTGACTGCGCAAGCGACTTGATCTCGGTGAAACTGGCTTTTGCGTGTATCGCCACGCCCGACAGCAGTACTCGGTTCTTCCCGTTCACAACGACATCGCCAACCTCGAAAATCCTCTGAGGCAGCTCTCTGTGCTTGTTCCTTCTCAGCACTGTCATCAAGCTCGGGAGCAGCGAGGTCCTGACAAGCGTGTGGTCTATACTGACGGGGTTACGAACCCGCGTGGCGTTCTTATCTTCGGGGAGATTCATGGACGAGAACTGGTCCTTCGGATTCGACAACGACAGCGTCACGACCTCGAAATAGCCCAAGCCTACCATGATGGTCTTCACGGAGCTTCCGAACTCGAGGACAGGATCCTCGACCCCGAAGGTGGCCCTGATTGGGAGTGAAGCCCCGAATTTCTCGAATCCGTACCCGATGGCGACATCCTCGGCTAGATCGACTGGATGAAGGATGTCAGTCCTGTATCTCGGGACGAGGACCTCCAGTCCCGTCTTACCCGGGACCGCTCCGTATCCCATACGTCTGAGGCAGCCCGCCATCTCATCGGCTGAGAGTCCAGTCCCGATCCATTTGTTGGCGTAGACAGGGTCGAGGGACATCTTCTGTGGATTCAGGTCAGGTGCGAGGGACCCTTTTCCATCCTGCGTGATCCTGACGGACCTGATTCTGCCTCCCCTTTCGGCCAGAGCGGTGGTCAATATGTTGACCGCGCCCTTCACCGCATTCAGGTCAGTGCCGGTGCAGTCAACGAAGATGTCCGTGGTCTCTTCTGTTATGGCGGTTGTGATGCCGTTGATAATGGGGGGGAACGATAGCACTTCGCCCTCCTTGTCGACGATAATAGGGTATCGTTTCTTGCCATCGAGGACGAACGCGTACGCCATCCCCTTCTCGTGCTCCTTCAGGATCTCAGCAGGCGTCATCCTCCTCGAGCCCTGCAAGGGAATGAACGACAGCTCGTCGGGGAGGACTGCCTTATAGGTGAACGGAGGCTTCACTGTCCTGAAGTCGTGGATTCCAATCGCCACCTTCTTCCTGTTCCTTCCGTGCGTCAGATGAAGCTTCTCCTGCAGATCCATCATCGAGCGTATCAGAGGATCAGTGATTTCGTTTCCCTCGACCAGGGCGGACCATATGTATGGCCTGACCTCGTTCACGGATGGGTCGACAACCAGGTCCACATCCGAATCATCGACATTGTATGTCCTTAGCCCGGGTTCATATGCGAAGAAAGCTCGCACCGCCCTCGAAATCCCTTCGACTGAGAACAGGTCTGGTCTATCAGGGAAGAATTCAAAGGAGAGTTCATCTCCATCTTCCGGCACAGATTTCAGGTCCGCTCCAATCAGAGGCAGCTTCTCGCGCAGGAGGTCCCTGGGAACTTCTCTGCCCACGAGTTCGCATAGGTCTGAGTAGCTGAAATTGATGACTGGCATCGTCTGCAGGTCCGTCAAATGGAAACGGTTGCGTCTATAATAATGTTGTCCGACGCCGTCAGTCTTCAATGCCTGATGTCGAGGCGTGTTCATCGACTTTACTGATATCGGGCAATGGGGTCTTTCGCGTCTCAGCGACGAACAAAGCGACAATTCCGGTCGCGACAGCCAGCATGACAGTGCAGAGTATGATTGGCGCTTCGGGGCTCACTGTCTCGTAGAGGAACCCAAGCAGGACGAGGCCGACAATGTTGCCCATGCCTTGGAACGTGTGATACGCACCCATAACCCTCCCGCGCTCCTCCTCAAGCATGATGTCCGCGAGCATGGCGCCGACCGCTGGGTTCGAGATGGAGCCTCCGATATCTGCTATGGCCACAATGACGACTACCTGCCAGAAATCGGTCACGAAGAGGTTGAGAGCCAAGCCAAAGACCATCACAGCGCCCCCAATGATCATGTTGGGACGACGGCCGATCTTGTCCGCAATCACTCCAGAGGGAAGCGTCCCGAGCATCATGGCGAGCATCCCCACTGACAGTGCAATCCCTATCTCAGCAGTGTTGAGATTGAGCTCATTATACCAATATAGCAGCAATCCAAGATTCCACAACCCCTGCACAACTCCCATGACAGTCCCCCGGGCGGTGACTGCATAGAGCGCCCGATTGTGGGTGGCATTCCTCTTCCATGATTGGAAGATGGAGAACATGGATGGTTTCTTTTCCAAGAGGACGACTTTCGGAGCACGGATTTGCAGGATCAGAAGTGCACAGACCAAGGCGAGGATTGATGCGAAGTAGAAGGGCGAGTTGAGGCCCAACTCCGAGGCCAGAATTCCTCCCAAGCCAGGGCCGCCCATTGCACCCAAGAGCTCTGCCGTTCCCTCTGCTCCCATCGCGATGCCCCGTTTGCCTTCAGGCACGATGTCTGCGGTGAGGGCGAAAGCTGCGGGAGTTGCTAGCGCCGCACCGAATCCTTCCAGGAACCTGAGTATCGCGAACTGGTATACATCAGCTACGAAGGCCAAGGCCAGAGTGGTCACGCTGAAGATTGTCACACCTGTAACCAACACCTTCTTCCTGCCGAGTTTGTCTGCCCAATAGCCTGCTGGTAGCATGAAAACGGTCATTGACACGAAGAACAGAGCGAAGGTCAGACCCATAGTGGACTCTGTCATGTTGAGCCTGTCCTCCGCAAGCCTGGGCATTATCGGTGCTATGATGCCAAACCCGAGGCCTATCACAGCCAGCGAGAGAAGCAAGACTGTGAAATCACGGGAGATGCTCAGCGGGTTGATTCGGTCTTTCTTGCCTTTGCTGGATTCGGGAACACTCATAGACTTCCCTGGGGTCACATCTGCGGTCATTGATGTTCCCCTAGATGGTCATTTTTGCCTAACTCGTGACCACTTTGTTCTACTCGAGTTCGGGAAGCAAAAATATAAGCCTAACGATGGGGAATCCAGAGCTCAAGCAGTACCCTTGTCTCTTCCATCGCATGGTGGCGTAAGATGATTAAAGAGAAAGTCAAGACGGGAGTCCCCGGACTTGACCAGATGCTGGACGGCGGGCTCCTCCAAGGACGCACTTACGTCGTCTCTGGAACCTCTGGGTCTGGCAAGACTACGCTGGCGATGCAGTTCCTTCTTGAGGGCGCAAGGAACGGTGAGAGGGTCCTCTACATGGCGATAGACGAGCCCCCGAACGAGGTCAAGAGCAACATGAAGTCGTTCGATTGGGACATCTCGAGGATACAGGTTTTCGACGCGACACCCGACGTCATGAGCTATGACAAGACCCCGGTCAGGGATGTGTCGACAGAGCGCAAGGTCATCTACTTCCAGAGCGTCGGGGAGAACATCAGGAAGACCTCCGAGAGAAGCCCAGTGGACATGACGGTCAACACGATCCAAGAAATCCTGAAGCTGGAGATGAAGGTCGCGAGGTACACGAGGATCGTCGTGGACTCGCTAACATCGATGAGGTACTTCTACATCAAGACGAGCGAGGAGAACGCGACTCTAATGAGCTTTCTCAGGCTTCTGTCCGACATTGGGGTGACCAGTATTGTCACCGTACAGCTCCCGGAGATATCCAAACCAGACGTCGAGGCGCATGTAGCTCGGGGAGAGATCAGGCTTCACAAGTGGTTCGACGGCCGCGGGCTGATTCGCGGAGTGACCATAGAGAAGTACAGGGGCTCGGCTCATGACAATGAGCTCAGACAGCTGCGAATAGGCCCTCAGGGGATTGTCGTGAAGGCGCCGTCGCTCGAGAAAGCCGATAGGCAGCCGGCAATCGTCTCGGAGTCCGCTGCTCCTGAACCTGACGCGCAACGCG
>Ga0154903_117_pt2 | contig 17242 bp, 17 predicted proteins | sample Rifle2008BG19ft_FD_105584 | JGI IMG/M metagenome (GOLD analysis project Ga0154903, IMG submission 105584) | Euryarchaeota archaeon RBG_19FT_COMBO_56_21
TAGAGATCCGTCATGCGAGGACGAGGAGAGCGCAAGACTCGAACGAGGTTGTAGAATGGAGCATTTCAATAGACGGGCACGCCTAGCCTCTGGCGCACACATGAGGAAGATAACGGCAGTCACTTTTGACCTCTGGGACACCCTTATCAAGGAACATCCCGGAGGGTCCGACAGAGTCGCGAAGCTGCGCATCGAGGGGATAGGCAAGATCCTGAGCGAGAAGGGCGCGATACATTCGCTTGAGGAGATTCAGTCAGCCTATCAGGAGACGGGGGACTTCCTCGCCATGACATGGAGCAAGAGAAGGGACATGTCCGCCAGGGACCAAGTACTGTTCATGCTGAGCTCGGTGGACGCGAAGCTCGCGAGTAGGCTGTCCGCGCACGACATGGCGGACATAGAACGGATCTACAGCGAGAGCATACTCGACAACCCTCCCGTGCTTCTGGCGGGAGCTGAGAAGGCCCTTGAAGAAGTGCGAGGCGCAGGATACAGGATGGGGCTCATCTCGAACACCGGCAGAACCCCAGGATCCGTTCTGAGGATTCTGATGGACAGGATGGGCATACTCGAACACTTCGATGTGACGACCTTCTCGAACGAAATCCAGGTCAGGAAGCCCGCGGAAATGGCTTTCATGGCTACGCTCGACAGACTCAAGGTCGTCCCGAGGGCAGCGGTGCACATAGGGGACGACCCGGAGAGTGACGTCGAAGGGGCCAAGCGGTGCGGGATGAAGGCCATCCAGATACTGGCTGGCGACGAAAGGCCCTCGGATATGGCAGATGCAAGGCGAAGCAACCTGAGCCACCTCCTCGACGAAATCGCGAGGCTCTAGGGGCATCGTTTTCTATCCGGATTGAGATGCCACGACCATGGAAGACTACGACCTCTTCGGCATGGCCTTCTTAGATTACTACAAGAAGACTCCCCATCCGCTCTACCTCGAACGCGACGACGGCCATGTCGACGAGCAGGGCATGGACATATACTTCGCGAGCTTCGAGGACTTCCAGCCTGCCGAAAAGAAGGCACTCCAGCATGTCAAGGGCAAGGTGCTGGACATCGGTGTGGGCGCGGGACGTGTAGCACTCTATCTACAGGATAGGGGGCACGAGGTTGTCGGCATCGATCTCTCGGAGAAAGCCGTTGAGGTCTCGATGAGAAGGGGCGTTAAGCAAGTCCTCAGGATGTCCGCATGCGACCTGAAGTTCCCCAAGGCTACCTTTGACACCGCGATCGCATTCTGCAACAACTTCGGCCTGTGCGGTAACATGACCGGCGTGGAGCAGATGCTCAGGGACCTCCACCGGATAGTAAGGCCAGGTGGCCGGTTCCTGGCGTCATCGATACAACCAACGAGGACCAAGAACCCAGAGCACATTGCCTACCACAAGAAGAACCGCGCACGTGGTCTCCCGCCTGGACAGGTCAAGCTTAGAGAGAAGTACAGGGACGTGGTAGGTCCGTGGTGGGACCTCTTGATGGTGACCCCGAGCGAGATGAGGGAACTGTGCAAGAGAACCGGATGGCGCATAGACAAGATCTACCGCGGGGTAATGGATGTCTATGTGCTCATGCGGATCTAGAAGAGCGTGAGGGCGAACGCTACGAGCGTTCCTGCCGCAATTGACAAGAAATTATTGCCCAGCTTGCCGACCTTGCCCCTACGCTCCCACGTGGCTCCGATCAAGGAATCGATCTGGCACCCGAGGAATCCGCACAGCATCGGGATGAATACCGTGAACGGATCGGCCAAGAGCGAATCGTCCAAGAAAGCGAACACAACGTACGCGATCACTGACGTGTATGCGGCGGCAACAAACGCTGCCAGCTGACCGGTCAGAGACACGCCTCCATCGGTTCCGCGCTTCACCCGCTCGAAAGTGGTTATCATATACACTCTTGGATCGATGATTCCTATCTCGCTCGCGGCCGTATCGGACGCAGCCACGGCAATGGCGGAAACGAACAGGTAGCTTGCGATGTTCTTCGGGAACAGGGAACCCTCGGGGTCCGCCCAATCGGCAGCGAAGCTGGCCAGAGCGATCAACGCGGGGATAGCGCCGTTAGCGAAAACGTTCCTCCAACCCCGCTCACCCCGGGTGCCTTCCTGGAAACCCTCCGATTTCTTCCACTCGAACCGGTACTTCGTCGCTCCGAAACTCGACAATAGGAACACGAGCAGCAGGAGCAGCCAGAGCACGTTCCCGCAGATTCCTATGAGCATGCCCATGACGAACGCTGAGAGAGAACCCGAGAGGTTGAATATCTTCTTGTAGTACGAGCCACTGGCCATGACGACGCAGAATATCGTGACCCCTACGATGGTCAGTGTATCTGGGAGAGGGACCGTCAGAATATCACCTAAGCGTTCCTAGACCTTCTGCCGGGGAACATGGGCATCTTCGAATAGAACTTCTTGACGACCTCACCCACCCCTCTCATCTTCTCGAGGTCGCCGTCCCAGTCCTTCAGCTGTGGCCCGAACTCGTGCTCGATCTCCTCGACCACCTTCAGCATCTTCGCGGCGATCTTCCTGGAGGTCTGGCCGTGAAGTAGCACGGCCAAATACACATGTTCACCCTTCTCCACAAGTACACTCTTCTCGCCGAACTCGAGCCTCCTGAGTCTGAAGGATGTGATATCTTTGAAGGACTCACGGACGAAGTCCTGGATCGCAACCAGCATCCCGCCCAGCACGTGGTCGTCCATGCCCGGCTTGAGACGCCTGGTGCTGTGCGTTATCATCCGGCCATCTTTGTAGATGACGAAGACCTCGTCCACTGCGATCTTCTGCTCCCGCATGAAGTACCCAGCGGTGCCCATCGCGGTTAGCATGGCGGCGGTCAGGAGGTAAGGCCATGCCCAGTCGACGAAGTGCAATCTCAACGCGAGCGTGTAGGTCGGGGTCTCCTCCGTGTTGCCCGCGAGATCCGTTACGTTGGCATAGAGCTCGATGGACCCCTCGGTCTGGGGGACCCTCAAGACCCTGTAGAATGTGCCGTCGCTGCCCTTCGAGGTCGAATACGGGAGGAACACCTTGTCCCCTGGGAACTTGATGAAGAGGGTGACCCCAGAAGCTTCGACGTTCGGATCGAACACCTTGAGAGTCATGTTGAACCTGTCGCCACCGTACACGGTCTGCTTGGTCGACGACAGGAAGGCCGTCGGGGAGCTGTCATCTATCGTGATCATGAGGTAGCGGAATATCGCCAGGTTGCCCCCATAGTCCCAAGCTATGACCGCTATCCGGTATGATCCCTCGGCCCAGCCGGTTGTGTTGATCACATACTGCGTGGGGAACGGTCTGAACAGAGTGTCATTGACGTCGTAGGCGACCGACTGAATCGATGTGGATCCGGGGGATATGAGGAACAATATCGGGGTTCCGCTCCTGATGACACCGTCATCTACCGGCTCGATGAGGGTTATCTCCGGGGGATCGACGGATATCTTGTTCTTCATGACGAAGGTATAGCCATCGTCGTCAGTGACGGTCACATTGAGGAAGTAGTCGGCTCCGAGAGAATAATTGTGGACGATATCTACCACGGGCACCCCTGATACGAAGAGACTATCGCCGTCTCCGAAATCCCAGTTCATCGACACGATATCGGGATAGCGCGTCCCGAGGACAGATGCATTGAACGTCAACACGTTTGTGTCAGGGACCGACCTGAATATGCGGACGTCTTTTGTGAACGGTGAGAACCCGGCTTCTATCGGGCTATTGATGATGTTGACCGTAACGACCTGGAGCGTGCTGCTGCCGTCCGAGTCAGTCACCCTGACCTTCACGGTGAAGTTGCCCACTTCAACATACGAGTGATAGGAATCCCCGGTATATGTGACAAGGTCCGGAATGAATTCCGCGCCAATCGCACTGAAGTCCCATTCGAACTGGACCGCCGGATCCAGGCTAGTCACATTCGCTGCGAACTCCACGAGCGTGAACTCCATGAATGTTCCATCGTCCTCGCTCTCCGAGGTGGTTTCGAGATTTACCTCCGGAGCAATCTCCTCGATATGGAAATCGAGTAATGCTGTGTCCTCGTCGCCATCCGATTCGGACACGGTCAACGACATCGTGTAGTTGCCGTCCTGAAGTTCGGAGAACTCCCGATTCTCCATTGCGCGCCCGTCGATTGTGAATTCCTCGACAGTCCCGTTCGGGTGATCGAGAGTCCAGAACCAAGAATCGATGCCGTCGAAAGACGCGGATGTGCTTACGAAAGTGAAGGGCACACTCTCCTTGGGACTCGGGTCGGACAGCTGTATGCCAGCAACTGGACCGCTGTCGCTCACAAGGATGTCGATAGACGCGTTGCTCTCTTCGCCGTCGGAGTCGTAGACGCGCACGACAACCCGGAAGACCTTGGCATCGGTCGAGGCAGAGAATGTGTGCGTGACGTTAGCTGAGTTGGGCGTCTCGGGGTCCGGCACGAACGTGCCGGGAACATTCGAGAAGTCCCATTCGTAGGACACTATTTGGTCGACGGGCTCCTGCGTCCATGTGCTTCCGTTCAGGACGAAATGCCACTTATCGACCTCGACGGAGAATGTCACCGAGAACCCCTCGCCGAAGGGCTGTGGGCCAAAGGCCACGAGCTCGAGGTCCGGAGGTCTCGACTCCACATCGATTGAGCTGTTTGCGATGCCGACCGAACCATCCGCATCCTCGACCGTCAGTACGACTGTGTGCGTCCCGTTCTGGAAAGCAATCACGATGCTGCTCAGGTCGCCCTGAGATACTCCGTCGACGCTCCAGCTCCTGGACACCACTGGGTCGAAAGACCATGTCCCATCGGTGAATGTGACGTTCCTACCCTCTTCGACCGAACTCGGGGACCATGAGAATGACGTGTGCGGAACGCTGTCGAGCACATCCACGGTCGACGCGCTCATGTCGAAAAGCCCTGCAGGGTCGCGAGCAATCATCTGGATGCTGTAGGAGCCGACCTCAGTATAGTTATGGACCGGTCTTACCTGGCTGGTCCAGCCGCTCGTGTTGCCGTCCCCGAAGTCCCAGAAGTATTCCATGTACGGGATCTCGGATGTGCCCGTTTCGACCGTCCCGTTGATCTGGAGCAGATCGCCTTGCCTTGTGAAATACGGCCCGCCGGCATTTGCGACTGGGGCGAAGTTCAACTGCTCCCAGGCAGAGACGGAGTGCGAGCCGAGGTCGTTCACGAGCAGGTCTCCTCTGTTGTCCCCGGTGCCATCCCCAATGACAGCATACGTTGGATCGGCACCTGTCACGAACACCATCGAAGGAGTAGCGTTGAGGGCACCCGACTCCTGTCTATAGAGGTAGAGCAAGTCGGATTCAGTGAATATGGCAACGACGTCCGCGTGGCCATCATCTGTCGCATCGATGACGGACACGAACTTCGGGACCATTGGTAGCTCGAGCGTCCCGTATGGATGCTGAGCGACCTCGAAGTCGTTCTGGTCGAACAGATACAAGGACGGATCTGCTGGTCGAGTCGCAACGATATCGGTCTTGCCATCACCGTTCACATCGCCACTCCAAAGCTTTGTGAAGTCTGGACCCTCCGTGTGCGTAAGGTTCCGTGTAGGCGACAAGGGGCCGAGCGGAACCGTTGTGCTTTGAAGCATGACAACTATCTTCCGAATCGGCCTGGTGTAGGCCAAGTCGGTCATGCCGTCTGAGTTGTAGTCGCCGACGACAATGGACCAAATTCCAGGAGGAGTCGATTCAATATTGGAGTATGCGGAGAATGGTATTGGCCCCTGCGTGTTGTTGAACAGTGCGAGCGGCGTCTCCGCCGTTGCGGCCACTAAGTCAAGGAACCCGTCATTGTTGAAGTCCCCGAGGGCTGCGTCAGTAATCGAACCTCCGCATGAAATGTCGAATATGGTCCCGGGGAACGTCGGACTTCCCATCACGACCTTCGCGTTTGGCCCGTCGTTCTCGACCGCCACGATATCGTACAGTCCGTCAAGATTCAGATCAGCCACCATCAGGTCTCCTGGGACGAATCCGAGGGGGATGTCGTTGACGGAGCCCTGGAAAAAGTAGGCGTAGCGAATCATTGAGCCGGCAGGGTCGATGGTGACCAGGTCCTGGACGTGATCTCCGTTCAAGTCGCCGGTGGCCATCATGGAAATCGCTGAGCTGCCTCCCAACCAGGCTGTGGCATTGCTGTTGGAGAATGTGGGCGCTCGGTTCGGATAGATGGAAAGTGACGGTCCTGACCAATCCGCGCGAGCTCCCGCAACGGCGATGTCGGTTATGCCGTCGCCATCCATATCACCCACAGATGCCGCCCTCGGCATTCCCCCAGCAGGGAGTATGAAGTCGGGGGCAGATTCCCAGATTGGCAGAGTGGATCTCTGATAATGTCCAAATGTGGCATTGCCAGACGAAGACAGAATCAGGAGATCTTGGAGAAGGTCGCCGTTAATATCTTCAGCGCTAATCCAACTCGGTTCTTCAATGAGAGAAATGTTGTAGTCGGGAATTGAAGGCAAGACGCCAAGAGACTGGAGGAAGTAGTGCACTGCAGAGGGAGACGAAGTTGCGACGGCGAGATCGTCATAAGCGTCTCCATCTAATCTACCCGAGACTATGTCCGTTGGTGCTCCGTCGATATCAAGGATAGCAACAGGTGGGTCACCCGTGGAGAAAGGCTGGCCAAATATCATTATGGCCTGATCATTGTTAGTTGCGTTCGATACGGCTATCTCCAGGAGGCCATCTCCGTTGAAATCACCGGAAGCGATTGAGACAGTCCACAATCCTGCAACTAGAGTCTCTCGCATTCCGAAATCTGGTCCGAAGTATACCTCAACTTTGCCCTTGACAGAGGGGTTCGTTCCTCTGCAAACTACAGCAACATCCGGATAGGTGTCTCCCGAGAACTCACCAACTGCCATATCCGTAGCATTCGAGTAGGTTGAGTGGTCTGGCCAAATCTCAAATGAGAACTCGGATGTCAGATTATAGATCACGAAACGCGTATCCGAATAACTAATCCCACGCTCAAGAGCAATCACTTGGTGACCACTTGAGCCGAATACGTCAATCGGCAAGACCCTGAAAGGACTGTTGGCAGTGGAGATGTTGAATGAAGGATAGGTCTCGAAGGTCCCGTCGCTCTCCTTGTAGAATATTGAAATCGTCTTCGACGCGTAGATCGAAGCGACCAAATCGTCCAGGCCGTCCCCGTTCATGTCCCACAGGAACATATCGGAGACTCCATTTGGCAAAATGAGCGCCCGTGAGACGAGCGGATATTCAGAGACGTTCCTAGAGGTGTTCAGGATCTGATCGAATGTCAGCGAGAGTGATCCGGCGGGTACCGGCGACGGATATGCCTCCGTACCCTCCATTGCGTCATCGGAATGCAGTCCCGACCCGATGGATAAGCCTATAGGGACTACAAGAGAGAGACAGACGAGAACAGCCAACGTGGCAGACTTCATGGTCTTCAATCTGGCCCCATCCGATAGACTCAGAGTAGTCTTACTCTTATAAGATGTCTTCGGAATAAATTCCGACGCCAGTTCCACTCCTCGTGCTGTCCAAGAGTTATATATGATGTCAGTTCTAACGAGAGATGATGGCCACGGAAATCAGGATCGGAAGGATACTCGGAATTCCCGTATATCTCCACCTGACATTTCTCATCATCCTGCCTCTCTTTGTCTACCTCTTCTCGGCACCACAGACCCAAGTGAGGATCTTCGGGATGCCAATGACCTTCACCGACCTGGACGCCGACCTATGGGTCAAGTACGCCTTCGGGACTGCGGCCACGCTGATATTCTTCCTGACCATATTCACGCACGAGCTCGCGCACTCTTATGTCGCGCGTTCGTACGGGGTCAAGATCAGGAGCATCACGCTCATGATCTTCGGCGGGGTCTCCTCTATGGAAGACCTACCCCGCAATCCTGGCCAGGAATGGCGTATGGCCTTCGCTGGGCCTTTATCCAGTCTCGCCATAGGTGTCACCTCGCTGCTGACAATGTATGCAATTGATCCAATCATAAGCGAGTCGATGATCGGCGAGGGGATTGTGATCCTACTGGGCCTCATGGGGATCTACAACCTCCTGCTGGCAGGATTCAACATGATCCCCGCATTCCCCATGGACGGCGGACGAGTACTGCGCGCTTACCTAGCGTCGAAAATGCCCTACATGGAGGCGACCAAGAAGGCCGCTAGGGTGGGGAGGTACTTCGCCATCGGCATGGGCATCTTTGGGATATTCACATTCAATTTCTTCCTGATCCTGATAGCCATGTTCGTCTACATCGGCGCTAGCGAAGAGGAACAGGCTGTGACCGTCACAGAGAGCCTGCACGGTGTGCCCGTCAAGCAGCTCATGATTGGGGCCGTCCAAGTCGCGCACCCGGACATGACCGTCCAGCAACTCCACGAGCTCATGTTGGCCACTGGCCACATGGGATTCCCCGTTGTGGATAGCGCGCTCTTGGGGATTGTGACGCACGCCGAAAGCGTGAAGGTGCCCCGCGAGTCACTCGGCATTGTCAGAGTACGCGACATAATGACGCGGAACGTCGTCTCCGTTGACCCTGACATGGATTCATCGAAGGCACTTAGGGCAATGTACGACAGCAAGGTCGGTATGCTGGTCGTGCTAGACCACGGAGCGCTCGTGGGGATCGTCACTCACAAGGACTTCATAAGGGCCGTCAACTCTGCCCTTGCTCAAAGGCATGTCATGAGATGGGGAGAGCAGTTCCCGCCCCAACCTCCGCCTTCCTCGCCAGTCTGACCTCAGCCTGTGAGTTGCTTCCGCTTGAACATTATCAAGCTGAGGGCCATTGCTACCACGGTATAGACCATCATGACGATCGCGGCCGATGACACGGACGGGTAGTAACTGTATATCGTGAACCCGAACGCCTCCACGGACGTGTCGACCGGGTAAGGGTCGAGCACGATGTATGTGATCACGTTGGCAGCGAACGTCACAGAGGACTCGATCTTCACCCCGGCGAAACTGGAGACGCCGTCCACTATTGGCAGGATTATCACGAACAGGAAGAACGTCAACACTATCGCTCCCGTCGAGCCCTTCAGGATCGAGCTGATGAAGTATCCGACAGCGGTCGTCGCCAGGAGGAACTCCACCGCGAAGAGCATCGAGGCAAGGAAATCATCGTCGATTCCATGTACGGTGAGGAAGGACAGCAAGGCCAGTCCGACATAGAAGAGTACAACGACGAGCGTGCCTGCCGTCATGCTCGCGCAGAACTTCCCGAGGAACAGCACCTCCCTCTTCAGAGGGTTGGGGAAGATCAGATAGCCGGTCCTGTTCTGGAACTCGCCGACGAGCGCGTCGCCCGCGAACAGGGTGGCGCAGATGATGACGAGGATGGTGACGAATCCTAGGAAGAGGCTGTTGAAGTCCTCCTTCGAGGTCGTCCAATCGTAAGATGCTGTTACCGCACTTCCCGTGAGGTTCTCCATGAATACGACAGCGTTCAGCTTCGGGGAGCCACCCATGAAGGAAGGTAGCTCATCCGCAAAATCGAGCTGAAGGAAGACCCAGCTGGCTCCGTTGTTGGACGGATAGGTCGTTCCATTGACGTACAGCTGGAGCGAGTCGAGATCAATCATGCTCCTGTTGATTGTGCCGAAACTCTGCGGTGGTATCAGCCCGGGCATCGACATGTTGAGCGCGGAGAAATCCTCGACCCATATCGCAACGTTCTCGTCAGTGCCGTTGTAAGGCCTCCCGAGCGCGGGAGGGAGTATGTAGATGAGCGCGAGTATGGCGACGACTATTGCGATGGATGCGAGCAACCTCCAGGACCTTAGATATTTCAGCAACTCGTAGCTCCAAACAATTGGTATCTGCATGAGGTCGCTGGGGGCCTTCCTGTGGCGCGCTTGCTCTTCCGGCATCTTGGTCACCTCGACTCCTTCACGAGATCCATGTACATCAGCTCTAGGGGCAGGCCCACCTGGCTAAAACTGGCAACCTTCGCTCCCATTCCCTGTATCGCGCTCAGCAGCTCGGCCATTTCGTTAGACTGACCTTCCAATGTCACGATGAAGATGCTTCCGTTGATGCGTTCGACCGCTCTAACGTTCTTCAGCTCACGTACGATGTTCAGGAATGCGTCCTGCACCTGGCCAAGGACTGTCACCTCGATCTTACCGAGCTTGGTCAACTTCTTGAGGTTGTCCATCGAGTCGTACACTAACAGCTTACCGTGATCTATGAGGGCAGCCTTGTCGCAGACCTCTTGGACTTCCACTAAAAGGTGAGAACTCATGAATATCGTGTAGTTCTGCCTCTTGAGGTTCCTGATGATCTCCCTCACCTCGACCATGCCTCTGGGATCGAGGCCCGTGGTCGGTTCGTCAAGTATCAGTATGTCCGGTTCGTGGAGGAGCGCCTGAGCGATTGCCAGTCGCTGCTTCATGCCCTTGGAGAACTTGCCAATTCGGGTCGTCCGCCATTGCTCAAGCTTGACCTCCCCGAGCACTTCATTTGACCTGGATTTGATTTCGTCATGATGCATGCCCCTGATTCGGCCAAGGTATGCCAAGGTTTCGACAGGGGTGAGGTAAGGGTAGAACTCGGGCGTTTCTACGACCGCGCCTACGTGGCTCAGGGCCTCTTTAGGATGGGCTATGGCATCGACGCCGTGTAGGAACGCCTTGCCGCCCGTCGCCGAGATCAGGTTGGTCAGTATCTTGATGGTGGTGGTCTTGCCCGCGCCGTTCGGGCCCAGGAATCCGCATGTGATGCCCTCAGGCACTATCAGTGAGAGGTCATCGACAGCTTTGATGGCTCCGAAATCCTTGGTCAGGTTCTGTATCTCTATCATCAGTCGCTTCCCCCGGATGATATTGTCCGAATGAATCCTACGGATGTATATAACTAAGACTGCGGAACGTCAAACAAACGCACCTAAGAGCGATCATCGGCCGAGCGCGGAATACAGCTCCTGGGCGATCCTCTCCGCAGTCCCGCGATCCTTGACTGGGTGCATCAACAGCCTTCCGTGCGGGTACACCGTTATCTCATGCCCTTTCTTCACAACGAGCATGACCCTCGGATTCGCCAGTATCTCATAGCCCATCGCCCGCAGTACCTTCTCCGCCTCGTCAAGGTCGAGCGAGACCTTCTTCTTCGGGATGGCCTCATAGGCATCGTGCCTGCACGGCTTGACTGCAAGGAACTCCATCGACTCACTTCTTCATGACGAGGATGTCCAGAAGACGGCCAACTTCCGATCGGAGGTCTGCGATGGACGATTCATTGACGACCATGTAGTCGGCAAGCGCGATAGCTTCCCCAACGCCCCACTCGAGCTCCCGCCTATCCCTCTGGTCGAAGTCCGCCCGAGTCATTGGCGAGTCCGAGCGACCTCTGCCCTTGAGCCTCTCGAAACGGGTGGCAGCTGACGAGTGGATCGCGATGACCTTGAGGTTTTCGCCGAAGGCGTGCTTGAAAGCCCGGATTTCGTCTGGGCCACGGGTGCCATCGATTATTACTAGCTCGCCGCCGACGTACGGAATCGTCCGCTTCGCCCAAACATCCTTCCCGTACCTCTTGCGCTCCTCGTTCGCAAGCGTGCCCACGCTCGAGTCGGAAGGGTCCAATCCAAACTCCTTCGCCTTCTCACGGACAATGTCCCCCATCCTAATCGGCTTCGCCCCTCTCGCGATGCAGCATTGGAGGAACTCCTCCTTGCCTGAGCCGGGCATGCCTGTCGTGACGAGTATCTTCATGGTACCGATGACCTACCAGTTGTCTTCTACTAAAAGCTTTTTGACGAGTCGAATAGCTAATCGACTCACATGAGCTTGTGACCAAGCGCCGACTCCGCGCACGAAGAAATGGCCCCGATGTCGAACCCCACCTTCGCCCAATACCGGGGGCATAGTCCTAGTCCGAGGCATGTCTCGTAGTCTTTCAGCGCCGGAAAACTCAGCTCGAAATTGCCCTTGCTGGCTGGACGAATATCGTCATGTCGTGCCAGGAGAGCATCGATCGAGACAACATCTGGATGAGCGGAGCTGGCCAGAGCAGCTGCCATGACGGCTACCGGTTCCGCACCCGCCCGAGCGCAGCGTACCAACACTCTAGTCGCATCACGCGGACTGAGGCCGACCTTAGTCGCCATCTCGAGGGCTGGAATGTCATAGTGGAGATAGCCCGGCTCCTTGTGCATCAAGCGCATCTCCTTCGGGTCCTCCTCCGTCTTGAGGTAGGATCTGCAGGGGTACGGGCAGCCGTAACATCCGATGTATCTGTGTGCTAGGCTGACAAAATCGTCCACAGCAGCACCTTCGTAGTATGACTGCAGACCTTTGTTGAGCGCGAGCCTGGACAGATGACCTCTCATGAGCGCAACTGATTTCTCGAAATGGGCTTCAGGATCTGCGACTTCCAGCTCCCCCATGCCCCTGAACGCCACAGCAGCAAGGTTCCTCTTGCCGAACTCGGCGCCCATTCCGACCTTGTCCTCCCCGCCCCAGTGGTCAACGACCAGCTGGGCCGCAGGACTGCCAGCGTCGCACCAAGGTCCCCCGGACAGTACCTGTATCTTGGAGTCACCTTGGTCGGATCTTATCTTTTCGGTCCTCTGCCAAGAGTTGAGCTGTGGGCTCTCCGGCATTTCCACGAACTCCATGATCCCGTCCCGAATCCAGATATAGCCCCAGTTGGAAGCCTTGCCTTTCAGAACCAAGAAATCGAATCCGGTAAGCTTCAGCTCGATCCCGGCGTGGCCGAGTATCGGCATGGTATGCCGGCCCGTTGTCAATGTTCCAACGCACGAGGCCGGGATCAAGCTGCCAGTCAGGAGTCCGGTTCCGAGGACGATCGAATCAGGTCCGTGCTTCTCAAGAAGCTCTCTTGGGACGCCCTCCGTGAGAACGTCACCTGCGAAATCCTCCTCGCTTGACTCTCCCGTCGAGAGGTCAATTATCCCGATCTTTCCATTCCGCAGGTTCATCTAATCGACCACCGTGATGCATTTGGTTGGACAGATTTTCGCGCATTTCGGATGGCCGTCGCAGAGGTCGCATGCTTCCCTCAAGAGGATTGGTTTCGCTCCAGGACCGCCCGATCCCGAAGCTTGCTGGCCTGAGGAGGCGCCCTCAGGTCTGCCCAGCACCAGCCCCTCTGACTTGGTTTTCAGAACTAGTCCAAAGTAGTTGGCCTTGTCCTCGATGTGTAGGATGATGCTCGAGGTCATCGGAGTGAGAACCGAATCCCTGTGCATGCTGCAGACCATCTCGCAGACGCCGCATGCGATGCACTTGACTGGTTCGAGTTTCAGCCTCAGATCCAAGTCCTCCTTCTGAGAATTCACCTGATGTTCTCTGCGACGTCGGTTGTGACCCGGTCGCAGTAGACACACCTGAGAGTGATCGGCTTCTTGGACTCGACAACGAACTCTGGTTCCACAGGTTCGTCCTTGTTGGTAATGCATCCGGGGTTCGAGCATTTCATGATGCCTTTGATCACGTTGGGGACTTCGACGATGAACTTCTCGGCGACATTGTAGTCCCTGATGATGTTGATCGTGGCGTTGGGAGAGATGAGCGCGATCCTGTCCAGCTCCTTCGGGTCGAGCTCGCGGTCCTCGATCTTCACGATGTCCTTCCAGCCAGCCTTCTTGCTCGGCACATGAATGAGGACGCTCACGGTCGAGTTCACATCGTCCTTGACCCCGATGATCTTCAGGACCTTCAGGGCCATCCCGACGGTGATGTGATCGATGACCGTGCCATTGCGTATTGGCGTGACCTTGAACTCCTTCATTTCGACGCCCCCAGCACAAGCCCGAGGAGGGCCATCCTGACGGGGACCCCGTTGAACGCCTGCTCGAAGTACCTGGCGTGTTCAGTCGCATCCACCTCTGGTGCGATCTCTCCGACTCTCGGCAACGGGTGCATGATGATCATGTCGCGCTTGACATCCTTGAGCGCGTTGAGATCTATCCGGAAAGTGCCCGCGACCTTCTGGTATTCCGCAGGGTCGGGGAACCGTTCCTTCTGTATCCTTGTGACGTAGAGCACATCCGCCTCCTTGATGGAATCCTCCAGTGAGCTGCTGATCTTCGGCTTGTGGCCCATGGTCTCGATTTGCTTCAGATGTTCCTTCGGAATCTGGAGGCTCGGAGGAGCCACGAAGGTGAGCTGTGCCCCGAACATCGCAAGCGCTTCCGAGAGCGAGTGAACTGTCCTGCCGTATTTGAGATCCCCGAGGACGACAACGTTGATTCCCTCGAGGTTCTTCTTCTCCTTTCTTATCGTGAAAAGGTCGAGCATGGTCTGCGTCGGATGCTGACCTGCCCCGTCTCCTGCATTGATCACAGGTTTGTTGGCGAAGTGTGCAGCCAATCTCGCAGCGCCCTCCTGCGGGTGCCTTAGAACTATCACGTCGCAGTACGAGTCGACCATCCTGATCGTGTCCGCGAGAGTTTCTCCCTTCGCGACGGACGAACCTTTCGGTTCGTCGAACCCCAAGGTCCTCCCGCCCAAGCGCGTCATCGCGCACTCGAATGACAGTCGGGTCCTAGTGGACGGCTCGTAGAACAGCGACCCCAGAACGTGCCCCTCAAGGAGCACACTCCGCTCCTCCCCCTTAGCGACCGGCACCATCTTATCGGCCAGCTTCAAGACATGCTCGATCTGCTCCCTTGAAAAATCACGGATGGAGACGATGTCCATCCCCTTCCATCCTGCTGACATCGAGCACCTAATCTTTTGTCGGCATATAAGTCTTCTCGATTCTGAAGATACGAATGCCTTGGCTAGTGTTCAAGGGAATCGCCCCAAGAGCCAATCCAAAAGGAAAAGGGAAGAAAGAGGTTTTCGCGTGGGTCCCTGCATCCCATCTCACAGAGGACCCACGACTGTAGGCAATATGAAGCCCACGAAGAAGGCGACGACCCACACGACGATTGCCACGCCGAGGGCTTTCCACCAGCCCATGCTGTAGAGACTCCCAAGGGCCAACAGCCAGACGAAACCGGCTATCAATGCCGCCAGGAGCCCTTCGCCTAGGAAGTAGTATGCCAGGGCGTAGATCGCAGCCCCAACTAGAGCTGCCAATATGGCCGTCCCTACACCTTCTTTCTCTCCAAACATCTTCGTGATCACGTAGATGATGATAGTCGAAATGATCAGCCCGACGAAGAAGAAGATCAAGGCCTCCTCAATTGATACGGACATGTCTCAATCACCTCTCAGGTCCCCATGATTCTCTTGCCGGTCTTACGTCCCTTTACAGGGCCGCATCCACCGGGGGACTTCGCTGCGCGACTCTTTGCCGCTGTCATTCTTCCGCCTCTGCTTTTCTTTGCCATTTCATGTCACCTCCGATTTCTGTTCGATTCTATTTGATCTTGATGACTCCCATTAGCACCAAGACTACGATGGCTATCACTATCGCACCAAGAAGGCCGAATATCCACCAGCCTACCAAGAATGCGATTATTGAGCCCAAGCCAATGTGGGACCATTGCACAGTTATTGGCATCCCACGTCACTCCTACTTCCTAACCGTGCTAGCGTCCAATGTAACCGCTGACTGCGCCAACGCACTGCCGTCCAGAGTTGCGCCAGTATTCAGGACAATCGTCGTTTGACTCAACACGATTCCCTTCATGACAGCTGTCGTTCCAAGGGTCGCTTGGCCGGCGACCTGCCAGAAGATGTTGGAGGCCTGTGCGCCGCCACTTAGAGTGACTTGGGCACCGTCTGCCAAGTTCAGGTTCTGCGCAATCTGGAAGATCCAGACATCGCTTGCGCCACCCGAAAGAGTGACACCAGCAGCAGATATTAGGACCCCAGTACTCCACTTGTAAAGACCAGGAGCGAGTGTCATCGAGGTTATATCTCCCGCACCCAGTTCAGTATGATCAGGGTTAGTCCGTCCAGCTGCGTCCGTGTACGCGGTCTCCATGTCGCTTATAGCTGTAGTCATTTCAGTTGGAGTTGGAGGAGCGTAGTCGGCTGCATACACACGTCCAGTAACTAGAGATGATGTTGAGAACTCATTCGAGGAATCCATTGTCAATCCAAATCCAGTTATGAAAGATGCAGCTGCCGGACTAATCCCGACATCCCCAACAATCGAGCTGGTTCCCGTGGTTGAGATTCCTGTTTTTGCCAGAATCACAAAATCGCCAGCCGATCCAAGGCTCACCTTCGCTGGTCCAGATCCTGATCCGTCTCCAATTCCGTCTGAGTTGTACCATATGTAGCCCCCTACTCCTACCACTACGAGGGCAATCACAATAGCTACAGCAATCAGCACCGTTCCTTTCATTATCGGCTTTGACTTACTAGCTTCCATAGTCTATGGATACGCCAGCAGCCGTTATACCGTTGTTTCAACATCACTGACATTTGCTGCAGGATTTGATGCAAATCCAATTGACGGTTGGCAGCGGAAACTGGTCGAGATACTAGTCCATATCACTCAGAGGAGGCGTCACCCAAGCGATTCAAGAAGAAGATACGAAAACACTAAGATGGAAGAGGTTTAGGATCAGCGGATTTACTTCTTCCTCTGATTCCTGACTTTGCTGACTATCGCCACGACAAACATCATTCCGACCAAGGGGATCAGAGCTTGCGAGAATTCGGGTATCACAGTGCCCGGCGTATAGACAACATTGGCGTCCATTGTAACCGCTGTCTGTGCCAACGCCATGCCCTCAAGCGATGCGCCAGTATTCATCACAATCGCCGTTTGACACAATATGACTCCCTTCATGACAGATGTCGTTCCAAGGGTCGCTTGGCCTGCGACCTGCCAGAAAATGTTCGAAGCCTGTGCTCCGCCACTTAGAGTGACTTGGGCACCGTCTGCCAAGACCAGGTTCTGCGCAATCTGGAAGATCCAGACATCGGCTGCTGCGCCCGAGATGGTAACACCAGCAGCGGATACTAGGACCGCGGTACTCCATACGTAACAGCCAGGCGTGAGAGTCTGCCCAGTAAGATCTCCAGCGTACAAGTTAGTATAGTCCGGTGCCACTCCAGCTGCGTTGGTGTACGCAGTCTCCATGTCGCTCACAGCCGTGGTTAGCATAGTCGGAGTTGGGTCAGTATAGTCAGCGGCATATACATTTCCAGTGACTAATGAGGATGTCGAGAATGTTCCTGAGGCATCCATTACTAATCCGAATCCAGTTATTGCTGTCGAATCGATTGGACTGACTCCCATGTCACCCCAAATTTGGGTGGATCCCGTGGTTGAGATTC
>Ga0154903_163_pt1 | contig 16879 bp, 22 predicted proteins | sample Rifle2008BG19ft_FD_105584 | JGI IMG/M metagenome (GOLD analysis project Ga0154903, IMG submission 105584) | Euryarchaeota archaeon RBG_19FT_COMBO_56_21
GCTCGAGAGCATCCCGAGAAGCGCGGCGATTCCTCCGAAGCTCGCGCCATAGCCTACGCTTGTCGGCACCGCTACGACCGGCTTGCTGGTCAGGCCCGCAACGACGCTCGGGAGGGCACCCTCCATCCCGGCAAGGACGACGATAACGTCTGCCTTGTCGAACTGTTTCATGTTTGACGTCAGTCTGTGAATCCCTGCTACGCCGACATCATACAGCCTGTCGACCCTGCAGCCCAGTAACTCACATGTGACCGCGGCTTCTTCGGCGACAGGGATATCGGATGTTCCGGCAGTGACGATCAAGACCTTCCCGATGGGCTGTCTTCTCGTCATGCCTACGGACACCATCCTCGCTTCGGGGTACCATCTGATCTTCGATCCGAAACGATTCCGCAATCGCTCAGAGAGATCCTTGGGCATGCGCGTGAATACCGCCTCGTCTCCTCTGGCAAGTATCCTCTCGACAATGCCAAGAACCTGCTTGTCGGTCTTCCCCGGAGTGTAGATCGCCTCTGGAATTCCCTTCCTCAGCTCCCGGTGATGGTCCAGCTTCGCGAACTTGAGGTCGTCGTATGGTAGAGTGCGAAGTTGCTCCAGGGCGTCGGCGACCGTGCACCGTCCGCTCCCGAGCTGCTCGAGAATCCTCTTGATCTTCTTCGGGCTCATCTCAGGATCACCTCGTTCAGGCTTCCAGTCCTGTAGCCCTCCAGGTCCAGGGTCACATAAGCGAACCCGAGCGCGCGCAGCCTCTTTGATACCGCGGTCCTGGTGCCCGCGGAGGCTAGCCTCGGGATATCCTTGGGGGACACCTCCACTCTGGCGGTGTTCCCGTGCATCCTGACCCTCACTTCGTCAAATCCCTTCCCCTTGAGAAACTCCTCAGCCTCCTCTATCATGCCAAGCTTCTCCATCGTGATGATCTCGCCATACGGTATTCTCGACGCCAGACACGGACTTGAACTCTTGCGTGCGGTCGGGAGTTTGAGGATCTTGGAAATCATCCGGACATCCTGCTTGGTCAGACCGAGCTCCGCTAGCGGACTCTTCACCTTCAGCTCTTCCTTCGCCCTTAATCCGGGCCTGTAGTCGTGTAGGTCTTCGGCGTTCGAGCCGTCAAGGATTTCCTTGAGCCCTCGGCTTTTCGCTACGCTCTTGAGCTGTCCGAAATCATCCAGCTTGCACTGGTAGCATCTGTCCAGGGGGTTGCTGACGAAGACCTTGTCATCGAGTGGGTTGGCGTTGACCACAAGGTGCTCGATCCCGATCTGCTTCGCCACTTGTTTTGCCTGTCTCAGCTCCGATGCTGGATACAGGGGCGAGGAGATAGTGATCGCGATGGCCTTCTTCCCTAGTTCGTCATGAGCGATCTTCGCCACAAGTGTCGAGTCTGCCCCTCCGGAGAAAGCGACGACTGCGGAGCCAAGCGCCCTGACGTTGGCTCTCAGCTCCCTCAGCTTCCGCTCTATGGTTTTCATCGCAACGTTCCGAACAGCTGGCGCCTATTTCTAGTTTAGTAGCAAATGGTTCTGGGACAATTCGGATGATATGGAGTCGAGAAAGTGTGCTCCTTCATCGTCTGCCCGCTAGATGTAGCGAGTAGGGGCTAGTACTCTGGCCAACATGGATGTCATGATGGCGGCCAAGAGGAGAGGGCTTCCGGTCTTCAGGACGGACATCATGAGCAGCAGAACGCGCCCGATGTGTGGGTGGATACAAGATACCCGAATGGGCGCGGAGTTAGCGTGCGGGTGCCCTTGGCAGGCGATGAATCGCGCCATCGTTGGCACCGGCCTGCTGCATACAGCCATCTCCAAGAGATTGGAGGTGGCAGGGGGTCTATGGTTCGACCCCGGCGCGTTCCAGCATGACGTGATGATGATCCTCTATGACCCCGCAAGGGGCGCACGGTCGGAGCCGAATGGAATGAGTTGCGTCTCCGGGGTGACCTGACGGTCACCGCTCGATGATGGAGCAGAACCGTAGCTGAGTGTTGAGTCCGATGAGGTCGTATCTGTCACGACCGTGTCCACGGCGACCTGTTCCGTTCCCTCGAACCTCTTCCCGTCCATCTCGCGGAAGTCCTTGATCAGGTAGTCAAGAGGCGGAAAGGCCTCCGCCCTCACGTGGCTCGCGTAGTCCTTCACCGCAAGCCAGATCCCGGTGGTCTGCAGGATCACCGTCACATCGATTTCCGTTGCCAGGGCCGCATTGGCCATGACGAAGGGGATGGTCGCCCTCTCCGGATCCTCTCCTCCGTGGGTGGCGATTATCACCATTTTCTTGGTCGACATTTCGAATGCTTCGCGCCTCCGAAGGAACCTGACAATAAACCCCTTATCCCGAACGGTGCTTGCCGAACTTGAGATGGTATCATGGCAATTCCTGGGTCCAATTGGACAATTAATAAATAGCGTCGACCACCCTTCGAAGAAGCCCGGCCGAGTCTTGGAGGAAGGAATGGCAGACGAGAACACAGTCTACATTGGAAAGAAGGCTACCATGAACTACGTCCTCGCCGTGGTGTCGCAGATAAACTCCGGCTGCGACGACATCTGCATAAAGGCGCGAGGAAGGGCCATCAGCAGGGCTGTGGACGTCGCGGAGATCGTGCGCCACAGGTTCGTCCAGGGCCTGAGCTACAAGGACGTCAAGATAACGACGGAGTCCTTGCCAGGCCAAGATGGCGCGAGCGCGAACGTCTCATCGATAGAGATCTACATGTCGAGGTAGATCCTCAGTCAACAACGGTGTTCAGTCCGAGCTCAGGCATCTTCGGAAGCGGCCTCGCCATGGGTGGTCGAGTGCGTGCAGCATGCGCGCTATGCAACGGTTTTATGTCAGGCTAGGCCAATCGGCCACATGCGGAACCAGGTGACCGGATGATACTTGTCAAGCTCGGAGGCAGCGTGATCACAGACAAGTCGCGACTCAAGACCTTCAGGAAGGCGTCTTGTGATAGACTCTGTACGGAGCTTGGCCAAGCACGAAAGGCGCTCGCGGTCGTGCACGGCGCGGGATCTTTCGGACATATCGAGGCGAAGAAGCACGCGCTACACAAAGGCTACAGAAGTGATTCTCAGATCCAGGCCGTAGCGTCTGTTCAGCGCGATGTGAGGGAGCTCAATCTAAAAGTACTGGGGTCGCTCCTCGATTCGGGCATACGCGCGGTCTCCGTGCCCCCCGCGTCCGCGGGCTCGTTCTCTGGTGGGAAGCTACGCTCGTTCTCCAAGGCACCTTTCGAGATGCAACTCGACCTCGGCTTGACACCGGTCTCTTTCGGCGATGTAGTTCCCGACCGCACTATGAGATTCTCGATATGCTCTGGCGACCTGATGATGGAGGCTCTCGCCAAGGCATTCAAGCCGAAGCTGGTGGTGTTCTGCGCCGACGTTGACGGCGTTTTCGACCGCGACCCGAAGAGGAATCCGCGGGCGGAACTGATCACCGAGTTCGATGAATCTTCCCTCAGGAGTATGAGAAGAACGGAAGCAAGACACGCCGATGTCACTGGTAGTATCTACGGCAAGTTGGAGCGTATGCTTGTCATCTCCCAGCACTGCGAAAAGTGTATGATAGTGAACGGCAATGTGCCGGGAAGGCTGAGAAACGCGATTGCTGGCAAGCAAGTTGTCTCCACGCTTGTCGTTCCGGGATAGGTGTTTGAATGACCCCTCAGGATGAGCCCGTCAAGAAGCTCATAGAGAAGAGGAAGCACGACCACATCGAGATCTGTGCGAGTGAGGATGTCGGTCAGAGCTACATGTACTGGGACGACGTGAAGTTCCTTCACAACCCCCTCCCTGAGGTGGACTTCGAGGAGATAGACACCTCGACAACGATCTTCGGCCGCAAGCTGAAGGCGCCGATCGTGATATCCGCAATCACTGGAGGCTATGGCAAGGCCGAGGAGATAAACAGGAACCTCGCATCCGTCGCCGAGCAGTTCGGGCTCGGCATGGGCGTCGGAAGCCAGAGAGCCGCCCTTGAGAACCCGGAGGTGGCCAGGACCTATTCCGTCATAAGGGAATTCGAAATCCCTCTTCGAATCGGGAACCTGGGAGTCCCGCAGCTCATTCACCAGGGCAAGAAGCCGCCGCTCGACATTGAGGACGGGAAGAAGGCCATGGAGATGGTGGATGCTCATATCCTCGCTGTGCACATGAACTACCTTCAGGAGATCGTCCAGCCGGAAGGGGACACCAAGAGCAGGGGCGGTCTGAAAGCGCTCGAGAAGTTCGCATCCGTGCTCCCCGTTCTGGCTAAGGAGACGGGCGCGGGTATCCCCAAGGAGACGGCCCTGAAACTCAAGAAGGCGAAGGTGAAGGGTTTAGATGTGGGAGGCCTGGGCGGGACGAGCTTCGCCGCTGTGGAATACTACAGGGCAAAGACGGCCGGCGATTCGACGAGGGTGAACATAGGGAAGACCTTCTGGGACTGGGGCATACCCACTCCTGTAGCCGTTGTAGTCGCAAATGTCGGCCTGCCCATCATCGCGACGGGCGGGTTAAGGACCGGGCTCGACGTCGCCCGCGCGCTCTCTATTGGCGCATCCTCCGGTGGCATGGCGGGCAGACTCCTTCCTGCCGCACTCGAAGGACGGGAGGCACTCGTGACAGAGATCAGCACGATCCTAGACGAGCTGAGGGCGGCCATGTTCCTGGTCGGCGCGAAGGACATCAACGAGCTGGCATCGGCGAAAGCGATAATGACCGGTCGGTCCAAGGAGTGGCTAGACCAGCTGGCGGAGTGATTTCAATGACTTTCCCAGAGGACTACAAGGACAGGGTTCAGAAGATTAACGAGCAGCTGATGCATTCGTTCGATGTGATCCAGGACAAGAATCTGAAAGCTGCGATGGCTCACTATCCTGCGGCTGGCGGGAAGAGACTGCGGCCGCTTTTGGCCACGATCGCATGTGAGGCCGTCGGGGGCGAGCCGAATACGGCGTTGCCCTTCGGGGTCGCACTGGAGATGGTCCACAATTTCACTCTCGTTCATGACGATGTGATGGACGAGGACCAGACGAGGCGCGGCATCAAGACGGTGCACGCGGCGTACGGAGTACCCGAAGCCATCCTCTCTGGTGACGCGCTCTTCGCGCGCGCGTTCGAGGTAGTGCTCGACTCAGACACGAAGGACCATGACCTCGTGAAGCTGGTCGAGATTCTGGCGAGATCGGTCCGGCTGCTCGCCGAGGGGCAGCAGATGGATATGGACTTTGAGAATGCCAAGAACGTCACGTCTGATGAGTACATGAAGATGATTGAGCTCAAGACCGCAGTGCTGTACCAGGCCGCCGCCCAGGGGGGAGCGATATGCGGGGGTGCCCCCAAATCCGAGGAGAAAGCGCTCGCGGAATTCGGCAGGCTGATGGGTCTCGGGTTCCAGATATGGGATGACGTGTTGGACCTTCTATCCGATGAGGAGACATTCGGCAAGCCAGTGCTCAACGACATACGGAACGGCAAGAAGACGTTGGTCGTGGTCCAAGCGCTCGAAGATCTTAAGGGTCCGGATAGGACCGAGCTCTTGTCGACGCTCGGAAATGAGAAGGCGCCCAAGGAGGCGCTGATCAGGGCACGCGATATCCTGGATGAAGTCGGCGCGATCGACCACGCGACGAAGGTCGCGGACGGATTGATTAAGCAAGCGAAGGAGCAACTATCCGCCGTGAAAGACAGCAAGCACAAGACAGCTCTGATGGCGTTTGCGGACTTCATGGTCAAGCGGAAAACCTAGGCCACTCCGTTCTTGGTCAACTTGAAATCAGCCTTGCGTCCCTCTTCAAGGTGCCTGTGCTTGATGATTGTCGCCCTTCTTGATCCAGTGCCCACCTTGTCAAGCCTGATAATCGCCTTGGCGTTGTGCAGCAGTACATGGCCGCCGAGGGGCTCGAAGGTGCCTTTCTCGATGTCTGTGTAAACCTGCGAAGTCACAATCACAGGGATATCCTTGCTCCGCCCGACTCCGAGGAGCTTCGCGAGCTGAGGGCTTAGAGATTTTCTCACCCCTTTCTCCTCGTCGTTCCTGGTGAGTCTGTAGTGTATCGTGGCGGAATCGAGTATGATCACTCCGACCTCCAGGGAACTCTCCGCGAGTTTCACCGCCTTCTCGACGAACTTCTCCTGCTCGTCGAACGAGTGTGGCTCGAAGAACAGGATGTTCTTAAGAACATCCTCGAACGAATCTCCCGCCATCTGCTGGAGTCTCTCGAGAGAGACACCCTCAGTGTCAATGAATAGCACCTTCTTTCCAGCTCGGGCGACGTCCTTCGCGACCTGGAGGCAGATGTTCGTCTTTCCAGAGCCCGCCTCTCCGAAAAGTAGAGTGATGGCTCCACCCTCGAACCCTCCTTCGAGGAGACTGTCAAGAGTCGATGAGCCGGTCGATAGATGAGACACACGCCTCGATTGAGGTGGGTGGTGATAATCCTTGCCCATACAAGGCATCGCCTCGGAGGTGGAGCGCTATCGATGAATTCCTCAAGTCAAGTCTGCACACTCCCTCTTATGAAGGGAGTTGGGGGAGAAGACCAGCTTCGCCACACTCATCGTTGGGATTATCGCTACTCCCGTGGTGCTCAGCTGGGCCCTGCTCTGGCACCTGGAAAACATCAGGCCAACAGAGACGGGGACGGCCCAGAGCACTCGAACATCTTAATATCGCAAAGGTGTTTCTCGCATCCGTGGTAGTCCATAGAGTGGGCGCTGAGGCAAGGCTCGACTCCGCTACTTGGCTTGGCCGAGACGTGGTATTCAAGCAGCGCGTGGTCAAGGGCTATAGGCACCGCGCGCTCGACGAATCACTTCAGGCTGCCAGGATCAAGAACGAGGTCCGACTTATGCTCGAGGCGCGAAAGGCGGGCATCGCGGTGCCGATAATCTACTCTGTAGATCTTCCCGAGAACAGGATTGTGATGGAGGAGATTCCTGGAACGCGGGTCAAGGATGCGCTTGAGGAGTTGCCCAAGGATCAAGCGGAGATGGTCTGCCGACAGATTGGGGACATCGCCGCACGCCTGCACATGAGCGACATTGTCCACGGCGACCTCACGACAAGCAACATGCTCCTGGATGGTGACCGCATCGTGGTCATCGATTTCTCGCTCGGTTCCAAGACTTCGGAGCTGGAGGACAAAGGTGTCGACATGCATCTGCTCGAGGAGGCCTTCCACTCGGCACATTACAGACGGAGCGAGCTCTACGAAGCGGTCAAGGATTCATACGTGAAGACTTATCCAGGAGGAGCGGAAGTCCTGAAGAAGGTCAGAGAGATAGAGAAGAGAGGGCGGTACACACGGAAAGAATAGCATTCGTCACATCGAACGACGGCAAATTCAGGGAGATATCCCGGAAGATGCACGAGCACGGATTCGAGCTCGAGCATCTCAAGACGACATATCCAGAGATACAGGCGGATACTCTGGAGGAGACGATTGCCCCCGGATTGAGATGGTTGATGGAGAGGTATCACAGGCCGATGATGATCGACGATTCGGGCTTGTTCATAGACGCTTTGAAGGGCTTCCCGGGGGTCTACTCATCATATGTGTTCAAGACGCTCGGCTGCGACGGCATCCTCAAGTTGATGGCAGACTTGAATGTCCGGTCCGCCAGATTCGAGTGCTGCATAGGATTTCTGGCGCCTGGGGGAGAACCGGAGATGGTCAAGGCCATCGCCAAGGGGTCTATCTCGAACGAGAAGATTGGCACGGGCGGGTTCGGATACGATCCCATCTTCGTCCCGGCAAGATATGACAGAACCTACGCGCAGCTCGAGATCCCCGAGAAGAATAAGATATCTCACCGCGGACTTGCAATCGAACTCATCATCAAAGAGCTCTCCCGATTGCTGCGATGACCGTAGCAGAATCCTTTTATTCTGGAGGGCGTTAATCCCGTTCTGAAGCCGACCATGGGGTAGTGGTCTAGCTTGGTATGATACGTGCTTTGGGAGCATGAGGTCATCGGTTCAAATCCGATCTACCCCACCTTACCCAAGCTTGTCTTTTCGTTTCATCACGAGAGTGCGTACAACGCAATTCCGTGGAGCGCGAACGCGAATCCCAGGAATATGATGGTGAACGCGAACAAGAAATCCTTCCTTCTATGCCAGACCATCCTTTCAGTGTCCGGATTCATGAAGTTCTTCTCGATGTCGAACACGTAGACTGCAGCTATCATGCCCGCGAACGTGAGAAGGTTCATGAATCCAAGTGCAGCGAACATCATCAGGTCCGGTCCGAACGGTCTGTAGACGATCCAGCCTGCCGTGACGCTCGCGAGGACTGAGGCCACGACGAGGGCGGCCAGAATCACTATCCAGCTGTTGTGATACACTAGATTGGTCGCGGCAGCGCTCAACCCCCATTCAGGCTCGATCCAAAGGTCCTCTGTCAAGTAGTTCGAGGGCCCCGTCATTGTTATGATTGTGAACTCGACGTCACTAATGCCTCCCATGTCCAGGTTCCTCGCCCTGAGCTCGTTCTTGAAGAACCATGCGTTCTGTTCGTTGACATAGTATGACGGATCAAGGCATTGGTATGCGTCGACCAGCTTCTGCTCATCGTTGTCCTCGAACCGAATCGGATTTGCTCTCCCCAATACCTGGATAATCATGGGGATCTCCTGATCGTCGTAGATGCTTGTGAGCTTGAGGGGGTAGTACATCCTCGTGGCTGGGAAAGTCACAGAGACCCCGAGACGGTAGACGTAGCCACTATATCCCAACTGCAGCTGAGATTGGGACTTGAATTCGTCGATGTCGGATATCCAGGAAATGACAAATGAGTACTCTTGCCCAACATACCCGTCGAGGAGCTCAAGGGCCAACTGCGGTAGCTCCAGGCCTTTCTCGACGAGGTAACCATCTATGGCCGAAGAGTTGCTTGCAGATATCAGCTCGCTAGACAGGCCGAAGGCCTCAACATGCTCCGAGATCACTACACCTGTGAAGCCTTCCGAGGTGCCCTCGATCTCCTTCGACAGTATGGGTCTTCCTCCATACTCGCCAGTCTGCGTTCCGAGAGTCATTCCGAGGGCCAGGAGCGGGTACAGCTGAGACCCATAGACCCATGCGAACTTCTCGTCGACCTCCCTTCTCGCCAAGCTGCTCAAGAAATATCCGTCAAGCGAGCTGATTGTCTGTACTATGGTGATGTTCGCATCGTCTGGCCTGCTTGGAATGGGGAAGAACCAGACCGCCTGTGCGCCGGCAAGCAGGCTGTGCGACGAGACGCTTGCCTGGATGATCAAGTTTTCCTTTCCGTCCACGAGGCTGATCATCGCGAACTGAGAGTCTTCTATCGCGAGTTCCCACGTGTCGTAAGTCGGCACATACACATGACTCATGCCGTCTGCAGCCGCGCCGAGAGCGGTCAGGGGCAGAACTGTGAACATCGCTACAAGTCCGACGATGAATCTCTTGATCGCGCAAACCACCGTTCAGTACTACAGGATGACCCGCTATAATAACGGTGCGCGCGCGTTGACCTCGAAGTCATTCCTCAGCATTCGCAGGTTTCACGGAGTAGCTTTCTTGCGCTTGAGCTCCATGCCAACGCTCCATGCGCTTCCCAGTCTCCTACCTAGGCTCCAGTACCCCCTGTCGTTCATCACGAACAGCAGCGGGTCGACCTTGGCAAAATTGATCACTCCGCTGTCCAGGACATCTTCATCTGAGTAGGTTTCGACGACTTTCCCCACGAAGATGTCGTGGCTCTCAAAATCGAAAGTGTGGGTCAGCTCGCACTCCATGTTGATGGGGCACTCCTCTATCATGGGCGCGGTCTTGAGCGCCCCATAGAAAACCTTGAACATCTTGGCCTTGTCCTCTTTCTTGCCGGAGACGAGCCCGCAGTAGTCGGTTTCTTTCATCAGTTTGGTGCTCGGGATGTTGACGCCGAAGGTCCCATTCTCTTTGATACCCTGGTTCGTGAAGTGCGACTTCGACATGCCCATCGAGATCGAACCCGGATCAGCGATGCCGACATGCGCCATCGCGATGAAGTTCGGTTTTCCGTTGACCTGCGCGCCCACCAATACCGTGGGCAAGGGGTAGAGACAATTCTTTGCTCCGAGCTGTTTCTTCATCCCCAGTCCCATCCGATTGTTGAATTGCTGTATCATCTATAAGACAGAGAGCCCGCGGGGGAGAGTGGCGAATGCAGATGGCCTTAAGCTGCACTTACTCTATATAGCGGAACCCTATACCGTTTTTTGAGAAGAGGCCTTTTTGGAGGCCCGACTGGCATGAGAAGGTACAAGGACATCCCGCTTTGGAAGAATGTCAGTCCGAAGCAGTGGACTGACTGGAAGTGGCAGGTTAGGAACAGGATCACCGACGTGGAGACGTTGGCCCAGGTGATCCACCTCACCAAGGACGAAGAGGATGAGATTCGGAAATCGATGAAGTATCTGAGGATGGCCATCACTCCGTACTACGCCACATTGATGGACCCCGACGACCCCAGCGATCCCATACGTAGACAAGCGGTCCCATCGTCAAAGGAACTCCATGTCACGAAGGACGATATGGAGGACTCGGTCGCCGAGACCATAGATTCTCCGCACGAGGGATTGACCCACAGGTATCCGGACCGCGTGCTCCTCCTGTTGACCGACCAGTGCAGCATGTACTGCAGGCACTGCTGCAGGCGGCGGATAGTTGGCCAAACGGATCATCAGAGGAGCTGGGAGGAGATCAAGGAAGGCATCGACTACATCCGCGACACGCCGGAGGTCAGGGACGTCCTGCTCTCAGGAGGGGATTGTCTGCTCGTTTCCGACGAGTTCCTCGAGAAGGTCATACGCGAACTCAGGAAGATAAAGCATGTTCAGATAGTCAGGCTCGGCTCAAGAACCCCGGTAGTGCTGCCTTATAGAATCACGCCCGGCCTCGTCAAGATGCTGAGGAAGTACCATCCGGTCTGGCTCAACACGCACTTCAATCACCCGAACGAGATCACTCCAGCATCCAAACGGGCCGTCGAGATGCTAGCCGACGCTGGCATACCCGTGGGGAACCAGCAAGTTCTGCTGAAGGGAATAAACGACTGCCCGACCATAACGAAGAAGCTCTGCCAGGATCTGACTGCCATCAGGTGCAGGCCATACTACATCTATCAGTGCGACATCGCCAAGGGGCTAGAGCATTTCAGAACATCGATCGCCAAGGGGATAGAGATCATCGAGGCCCTGCGAGGACATACATCGGGCTACGCGGTCCCACAGTTCATGATCGACGCTCCGACGGGCGGCGGCAAGATACCTGTAGGTCCGCAGTACTTGATCTCCATGTCCGACAAGAGGGTCGTGCTGAGGAACTACGAGGGAGGCATCTTCCAGTTCCCTGAGGTCGAAGGGGACCGGATCAGCGTCTGTCCCCCATCGTGCAAGATGTGCAAGGATTACCCGCACCTCGAGTCTAAGGAGGGCGTTGCCGGCGTGCTCTCGGGCAAGAAGATGTGCCTCATCCCAGAGGGCACCCTCAGGGAGACCCGAAGGAAGGCAATCCGCAAGGAGTCGAAGCACTCAGGCAAGTGCCACGAGTTCTGATCCGCCTGGCCTCAAACCACTTCTTTCTTCTTCTCTTCAAGAACCGCCTGGGTGATGACGTAGTTGCCGGAACTCCTCTTCCAGTTTGAGTGCGCTTCGACGACGCGAATCTCCTTCGCGAAATTGGGTCCATCGAGGACGAAGGTTTCGAGCTCTCCACCTTCTCCCGCCACGCTTATCCGGTGCTTGTCTCTGAGCCGCTCCAGTTCCTTGATTGAGTGTATTGTGATGACCTTGCCGAGCCATCCCTCGTCGAAGCCCTCGGCATACACACCAGCGATCATGAATTTGAAGCCCGCTTGGACCATGTCCTCGAGGAGCATGAGCTGGTCCTTCCGCCAAAGGGGCGCGTACATGGGCTTTCCAAGCCTTTGAGCGATCTCGTTCAAGCGGGACCATTGGTAGTCCGAGGCAATCGCTCCGCAGACGAATCCGTCCGTGTCCTCTGAACGCATCAGCTCCTCGACGTCCTTCAGCTCCTCCTCCTTCAGCCCGGAACTCTCACGATATTTGATCGGGATCCCCATGGCATCCGAGTGTAGCCTGGTCCAGCGGATGTTCGGATAGTGGAACATGTACGAGTCGGAAGCCTTCGGGATGACGGTCAATAGGCTCGTGATTTCCCACCCCTGCTGCTGCAGCAAATACAGCGCGTAGGTCGAGTCCTTGCCCCCAGAGAACAGCGCAGAAATCCTCATTTCTGTTCCAGCGATTATGTATCGGAAGTTCGCTATTTGGATGTTCTGTCAGTATTCGATTGCGTTAAATCCAGGCAGAGCAATGTGCATGACGATGTACTACTGCCCTAAATGCGACCGGACCATATCGAAGGATCGCGTGGAGCGAGCGGACAGGGAGCTTAGGGAGAGATACGGCGTTAGCAAGTTATCCGAGCTCAGGTGCCCGATCTGCGACTGCGAGTACATCGACCTTGACAAGGTCGTGAAAAGGGGCGAGGATCATGTCGGCAAGACGAAGAAAGGAACCTCTGTACCTTGAGGAGCTCACGAGCACAGAGTTCGCACGACTCGTGAAGAAGAGGCCGCTCGTGATAATCCCGTTCGGATCGATGGAGGAACACGGATCGCATCTTCCCCTCGGGACGGATGCCTTCCAGGCGGAGGAGATAGCCCGTAGGGTGGGGATGGAGTTCGGCGCCATCCTCTGCCCGCCGATAAGGTATGGCGAGTGCAGGTCGACCCGCAACTACCCTGGCACACTAACGCTCAGCTTCGAGACCGTCCAGGCGATGGCATTCGAGCTCGTGTCGGAACTCGCGAGGAACGGCATTCGCCTCGTCATGATCCTCACGGGTCACGCGGGCTCAGGACACATGGCCGCGCTGAGACTGGGAGCCCTCAGAGCAGTGGAGAAGAACCGAGAGCTCAAGGTCATGGTCTTGTCGGACTACGACATCGCCTACGATCTCAGGGGCAAGGAGTTCCCGATCGAGGACGGGCACGGAGGGGAGATCGAGACCTCCAGGATACTGAACATCCGGCCGTCGCTGGTCCGGAAATCAAGGCCCAAGGGGACGACGCGCCCGCCTGAGTACATGGTCCTGCCAGACCCGGAGCGACACATGCCGACCGGCATATACGGGGACGCAGCGTACGGCTCGGCGAAAAAGGGCAAGACCATCGATGACTATGTCGTCAAGAAGCTGTGCGAGTTGGTCGAGAAGAATTTCCGCATGAAGAGGGCGTGAGATGTTGAACCTCAAGGAGAGGGCCGCCGAGGCGGCCGTGAAGCATGTCAAGGAAGGGATGGTCGTTGGGCTCGGGAGCGGGTCCACCGCCAGCATCGCCATCAAGATGATCGGCGAGAAGGTCAGAGACGGCATGCACATCGTCGGCATCCCGACTTCTCGAGACTCGGAGATACTGGGCAAGTCTGTGGGAATCAAGATCGGAGAACTGAAGGACCATCCGCAGGTCGACGTCACGATAGATGGTGCTGATGAGGTAGACCCGAAGCTGAACCTGGTCAAGGGCCTCGGAGGAGCCTTGGTCAGGGAGAAGATCGTGGCTACTGCGACGACAATGGAGATCATCGTGGTTGACGACTCTAAGCTTGTCGAGTACATCTGTCAGAAGTCCCCTTTGCCGGTCGAGATCGTGAGGTTCGCCCATGAAGCGACCGTTCGCAGGTTGGAGCGCTTCGGGTGCGTGCCGAAGCTCAGGATGTGGGATGGGGCACTGTATGTGACCGACAACGGGAACTACATCGCGGACTGCAAGTTCGATAGGATCGACAATCCGGCCAAGATGGAATCAGATCTGAACCTGGTCCCCGGCGTCGTGGACAACGGATTGTTCGTTGGGCTCGCCCATAAGGTCGTAGTCGCGTCTGACCGCGGCATCAGAATACTTGAGAAGAAGAAGTGAGTCTACTTCGCCAGCTCCTTGAGCTGCTTGATGTTGTTCTCGATTCCCTCGATTTTCTTCCTCTCTTCGCTCTCGATGATCTCTATGATCTTCTCGAAGGGTATCGCGAGTTTGTTGGAGTGCACGGGCCTCCCCTTGCCCTCCTTCTTGATGTCACGCTTGCTGACGTATTTGCGTCTCCGGAGCTCCTGCATCGCTATGGATACCTCTGGCTGCCGGAGACTAGTAGCGCTCTCTATCTCCACGGATGTGGTCTCTTCCTTCTTGCGGAGGAACACGAGCGTCTTCGCGATGTTCTTAGACAGGCCTGTGCGCATAAGAAGTTCGACGAGCATCTCGTCTTTCTTTGTCAGGCCTTTGTCCGTCATATTATGTGCCTAGCCATTTATTAATTGCCAAATATTTATCCCTTTCTATGCTAGTCGGCCGATATTGGAGCGACCGCAGTCGGAAGGTTGAATAGCGACGGACTCAAGCTGGGCGTTATCACTGGTGATTGGTCAGTCCCATGTGTCGCGGAGAATGCTTTAATACCAGTTCTCGCTTACTCTTCGCCTGCGCTGAGGAACGCTGATTTCAATGAAGATGCCCAGAGTCACCAAGGAGTACTGTCCCAAGTGCAAGAAGCACACATCTCACGAGGTCGAGAGAGTCAAGTCACGACCGAGATCCGAGCTCAAGTGGGGGCAGAGGCGTTACAGGAGAGCGACCTCAGGGTACGGAGGTTTCCCGAGGCCGAAGTACGAGGGCCGGCAGAAACCGACCGTCAAGGTCGCGCTCAGATACAGATGCAAGATTTGTAAGAAGGCACATCAGAGGACCTGTTTTAGGGCGAAGACCTTCGAGCTGAAGGAGGCCTGAGCGATGAAAGGTAAGGTTCCGGCTCCGAAGAGCAAGTTCATCACTGTCAAGTGCCAGGATTGCGGGAACGAGCAGATCGCGTTCGACAAGCCTGCGACGCAGGTGAAGTGCAACGTGTGCGGTGCCACTCTGATCAAGCCGACGGGAGGCAAGGGCGTTATCAGGGGGCAGCTGCTCGGAGAGGTCCGGTGATGGTGCACAAGGCCGAGTTCCCTGAAGTCGGAGATCTTGTAGTCTGCAGCGTCTCAAACGTCAAGAACTTCGGCGCTTTTTGCAACCTGGACGAGTACGAAGGTAAGGAAGGTTTCATCCACGTTCGCGATGTCGCCACCGGCTGGGTCAAGTACATAAGGGACCACGTCCGGGAAGGACAGAAGATAGTGTGCAAGGTGCTCGCCGTCGATCTGGACAGGGGGCACATCGACCTCTCCCTGAAGCAGGTGAACGAGCACCAGAAAAGGGAGAAGGTCCAGGAGTGGAAGAACGAGAAGAAGGCTGATAAGCTCCTGGAAATAGTCTCTAACAAGGTCGGGAAGAGCATGGAGGAGGCCTGGGCCGAGGCCGGAGAGAGACTGATCGAGGAGTACGGCACTCTTTACAACGCCTTCGAACAGGTCACGATAGCTCCTGAATCACTCAAGGAGGCGGGGCTGGACAAGAAGTGGTCAGCAGCCGTTGTCGAGGTGGCGAAGGAGAACATCCAGGCCCCGATAGTCACGATCGACGGTACTCTCGAGATAACCAATCCGAAGGGGGACGGCATAGACCACGTCAAGACGGCCCTTGCGGCGGGCAAGGACGTGGATGACACCGCGATTGACATTCACTACATCGGAGCTCCTAGGTACAGGATCACCGTCGCCGCAACGGACTACAAGGAAGCCGAGCAGGAGATGAAGGCGGCAGTCCAAAAGATCACGGTGGCCGTCGAGAAGACAGGCGGGTCGTTGAGCTTCAAGAGGAAGGAGGAGAAGTGAAGACTCTTCTGAGGAAGTGCCCCTCGTGCGTGGATTACACCCTCAAGGACACTTGCCCTAAGTGCGGCGGCACAACCTTCATGCCGATGCCCGCGAAGTACTCTCCAGAGGATAGGTACGGAGAATACAGGCGGCGCCTTAAGAAGGAGATAACGGGAGTGGCCTAGATGGAAGACATCGTAGTCGTTTTCAAGGAGAAGCCGGATCTCAAAGACCCGGTGTTCGTCGAGGGGCTACCTGGCGTGGGCAACGTCGGCAAGCTCGCCGCTGAGCACCTCGTGGATCAGTTGAAGGCAGTCAAGTTTGCGGAGCTGTTCTCGAAGTTCTTCCCGCCCCAGGTTCTGGTCAACGATTCGGGCATCATCAGGCTCGTCAGCAATGACCTGTACTATGTGAAGCGCTCCGACGCCAAGCACGATATAGTGATCATGACCGGGGACTACCAAGGGCTCACACCAGAGGGACAGTACGAGCTATCGGACAAGACTCTGAAGATCATGAAGGAACTCGGCGTGAAGCGTGTCTACACCTTGGGCGGCTATGGTCTCGGCAAACTGATCGAGAAACCCCGGGTGCTCGGAGCGGCAACGGACCCAGAACTCGTCGAGGAGATGAAGAAGCACGGCGTGACGTTCTCGAAGGGAGAGCCGGGCAGCGGCATCGTCGGCGCGAGCGGACTTCTGCTAGGTCTGGGCGGTCTGTACGACATGAGGAGCGCGTGCTTGATGGGAGAGACATCAGGGTATTTCGTGGACCCCAAGGGCGCCCAGGCTGTGCTCGAGGTCCTCTCCAAGATACTAGAGGTCAAGATCGACTTCGCAGAACTCGAGGCCAAGGCGCAGCAGATTGACATGATCACTTCCAAGCTCAGGGAGTCAGAGCCCGCACCAGAGCCTAAGCGGGAGGACCTGGGCTACATCGGATGAGCCAGTATCGCAAGAACCCTCAGTGACTCATTTGAAAAAAATAAAAAAATAGGGGGGAGGTAATCCTGATTGATGAGTCGCTGAATATGGTAGTTAGAGTGCATCCCATCCCGTTTCTGACTACTTCTTCAGGTACTTCTCTTCGTATTGTTTGATTGACGCCAAACTCTGTT
>Ga0154903_140_pt4 | contig 16833 bp, 18 predicted proteins | sample Rifle2008BG19ft_FD_105584 | JGI IMG/M metagenome (GOLD analysis project Ga0154903, IMG submission 105584) | Euryarchaeota archaeon RBG_19FT_COMBO_56_21
CAGCCGTCAGCACAGAAACCCCATGAACGACTTCTGTGTGCACGGATTGCATCTCTGCTCTTAGGCGCAGGTCCACATGGGTCGTTGCCATCATCGGATCTCCCACGACGAGAAGCACGACCCGGTTTGACTTGCAGGCTTCGAGTATCGATTTCCCATCCTCGACCGCCTTCCTGTCAAGCAGCTGGATCTTCTTGCCGGTAGCGGATTCAAGTCGGGAGAGAGAGCCCTCCGAGAGTATGGATGTGTACGATTCCGCGAAGACAATGTCGGCCTGCTGCACCTCGTCCAGCCCACGAAGCGTGATGCTTCGCTCATCGTGCAGGCCCAGGCCCACGAACGCTAGTCTGCCCTTCGCGTGCGCCATCCTCCCTTGATTGGGCATCCGAGTAAAGTAGTCTTCTCTCGAGGGCCGTCTCCGATTGAGTTATCTATCGAATAGACCGATTTGCTCCCTCGATGGAATCTCTCTGTCTCGTAGTTCCGAAGATGAGGGCGGAGCCGATCAGGCGAAAACTCATGGAGAAGGGCATCTTGAGAAAGGAGCTCCAGATACGCTCGGACAAGAGGAGCGTCTACTTCCCGATCTCTCAGAGGATAGACCTGGGCTTCCCGATCGAGACGGAGGATTTCAAGGAGTCGGAGGAGCAGGTGACGGACTATCGCGTGCTCGTCGACATTCCAGACGAGCTCCGCCCCTTGCTGCCCTCATCCTACGATAGCCTCGGAACAATAGCTATTGTCAAGATCGCCGACGAGGTCGCGCCCTTCGCCAAGCAGATAGGACAGGCGATAATCGCGACTCAGAAGTCGATCAAGACGGTGTGCCAGGATGCGGGCGTCGTTGATCAGTTCAGGACGAGGAACGTTAAGGTGGTCGCCGGAGAGAAGACGACCGAGACCCTGCACAGGGAGTATGGAATGGTATTCAAGATCGATGTCGCCAAGGCATTCTTCTCGCCGCGGCTCGCGACCGAGAGGGAGATAGTCGCCAAGCAGGTGAGGCCAGGCGAGGTCGTCATAGACATGTTCTCGGGTGTCGGGCCCTTCGCCATCATGATCGCCAGGACGAAACAGCCAAAGGTGGTCTACGCCATCGATGTGAACCCGGATGCCATCTCGCTCTTGAAAGAGAACCTGGTACTCAACAAGGTGGTATCGGTCACGCCCATTCTGGGAGACGCGAGGGCGGAAATCGCAAGCCTCGAGAAGGCGGACCGGATCATCATGAACCTGCCACACCAAGCCAGCGAGTTCGTGGCCGATGCGATGAGAGCGCTGAAGCCAGCCGGGGTCGTGCATTACTACGAGATCATCGAGGACTCCAAGCTCGGGGAGCGCTTGGACATGATCGCCAACCTGGCGAGGGGAGAAGGTCTCGTGATGAAGGAGCTGGCCAGGAGAAAGGTCAAGAGCTACTCCCCAACCATGAACTTCTATGGTTTGGACCTTCAGTTCGTCTGATCGCGCTTGGGCTGAAGCGTTATGCCCCGCTGCCCTTGGTAGTTGCCCGAGCGTTCCTTGTAGGTCTTTGCGGGGGGCGAGCGGAGTTCCTCGAAGACGACCTGCGCGAACCTGTCGCCGATGGTCAAGTCCACACCACCGTCCGATGCGTTGTACGCCGAAAAGGTCAGGTTGCCGTTGAACCCAGCATCGATTCTTCCAAAAGAGGACAATATCCCTTTTCTCACCCAGGTCGTCCTGATCCAGATCTCGCCGACGATCGTCTCGGGCAGGACCAGGTACTCCTTCGTCCCTATGACGAACCACAATCGGGCGGGGACGTTAACCACTCCCTCCTTCCTTCGGAGATCTGTCGACGGAACCCAAATCTCCTCTATGGTCACGTCATAGCCATTGGGAGTCAGATTGGATTCGCGAAACCCCTCAATCCTGAGACTGCCGTCCTTCAGCATTCCCAGTATGTCAGTGTCTGATAGGACCGCCACCAGCTCACCCGCGTTTCGAGGCCTTCTTGGTCTTGGTCTTCGAGGGGCTCTCTGCCGCTTCGTCCTCACGCTGCAGCTCGTCCGAGGCTTCCTTCGCGAGCTTCGAGAACCTGCCGAAGGCGACGGGCCACTTCTGCTGCAGCTCAATCGCGAACTCCTCAGACAATATCGTCGGATCTCCGAGGTCTATTCGTCCGAATCCTCTCTCCGTCAGGATCGGATTAACCTCTTCCACGGACCTGGAAATGCGCTCCCAGGAGTACAATTGTCCGATGCCTTCAAGGTCCTTCTGGAGCTCGATTATGTTGTCGGTTCCCAGACGCGACAGGAGTCTCTTGTACAGGTCCGCGAGCTCATCCGAAGCCTTCATCGCTGTCTTGCGGAGTCTCTGCAAGTACTTGTCCAGCTCGCCCTCTGTCATCTGCGAGAGCTTCCGGGGCGAAGCTGCCATTGAGTCCCTAGCTTCTGAGACAATCGCGGGGGCGAGGTCATTCTCGATCGATCTGATCAGGACTATTCCGTGTCTCGCCACCGCGGCCTTTGCCTCTATCAAGTCCCTCAGGAGACCCGGATCGAGCGAGACGCCCATGCCAGCACCTTTCATCAGACCTTGGTCAACCCATCGACGGTCTTCTTGTCCAGTTTCTTGACCAATTCGACGATGAGTTTCACGCAGTTCTCGGCATCCGACATGCTCATTATGCCAGCGTGTGAGTGAATGTGCCTCGTCGGCACCCCGAGAACGATGCTCGGACAGCCAGCGTAAGACATGTGTATCGCACCCGCGTCGGTCCCTCCTTTGACTTGGGAGAGCTGGTATGGTATCTTGTTCTTGTCAGCGGTCTTGATGACCAACTCGACGAGTTCCTGGTTGGGGATCATCGAGGTATCGTATGTGGTGACCGAGGGACCCATGCCGATCTTCGCTGCTGCCTCGTGTGCCTCTATCCCCGGCACATCTCCTGCGATGTCGACTTCGAGGGTGATGCATACATCTGGCTTCGTTACCCAGGCAGTGGTCCTCGCTCCGCGGAGACCAACTTCCTCCTGAGTCGTCGCTGCGCCAATAACCGTGTTCGGATGTTTGATCTTCTTGTCCGCCAGCGTGCGTACCGTCTCCGCAGCGATCCAAGCGCCGATCCTGTCGTCAAAGGCTTTTCCTATGGCCAGAGTGTCAATGCCTTTCCGTCTTCCGTCCTTGAATATCCTCTTCTTCATCGTCGAGAACGAAGAGTCGGGGATGACGGGGTTCCCCACCCTTATGCCCATCTCCTTCGCCTCTTCCTCGTTGGACGCACCGATGTCGATGAACATCTTCTCCTTCATGATCACCTTGTTCCTCTCCTCCGCGGTCAGCAGATGCGGAGGCTTCGCGGCGATTATCCCGGGCACGATGCCCTTCGCAGTCCTGACCTTGACCCTTTGTCCGAGGAGCACCTGGTCGAACCATCCACCCAGTGGGTTGAATGTCAGGTATCCCAGCTTGTTGATCGATGACACAATAAACCCGACCTCGTCGATGTGCCCTGGCAGAAGTACTGTCGGACTATCCGAAGTGCCCCTCTTCTTGAACATGAGCGATCCGAGCCGATCCGAGAAGACCTCGTCGGAGAATCGGGACACATACTTCTTCACAATCATGGCCGGTTCTCTTTCGAACCCTGAAGGTCCAAAGCAATTGCATAGCTCTTCAAGGAATTCCATCGCTTGCTGGTCAGCCAAATTTGCCACCTTGTCGCTCGCATCAGGTTGACAATAGATAATTCTATCTGTTTTGTCCATTTGCAGAGCAGTGGTGGCAGCGTCGCAGATGCAGGATTCCCATTCTCTTGCCAAGGGAGAAGTTATAAATTCGGATAACCACATCCCGCGCGTCGTGGGAGGCCAGTTATGTCTGTAGTTCTTCCAGACTTGAAGTACACCAAGGACCACGAATGGGTGAAGGCCGAGGGAAAGCTCGCTAAAATCGGAATCACCGATCACGCTCAGGCAGAGCTCACTGAGATCGTCTTCGTGGAGCTTCCGGCGGTGGGCAAGGATCTGAAAGTCGGAGAGATTCTTGGCAATGTCGAGTCAGTGAAGACCATCTCGGAGGTTTTCGCGCCCGTTTCAGGCGCAGTCAAGGAGGCGAATGACAAGCTCGTGGACTCCCCGGAGCTGCTGAACAAGGACCCATACGGTCAGGGATGGATCGCCGTCGTCGAGATGAACAACCCTGGAGAGCTGGCGGCGCTCATGTCTGCGGACGAGTACAAGCGACTGGTCGGCGAGTAGGCTACAGGTTATGGGACACTCCCACCAAAGAGGTTCCCGCATGAAGAAGGACATCACTGCTGATGAAGCCGAGGACTGTTTCTCAGGATTCCCAGTCGTTCTGGGAACTGTGGGTGGCGCGAAGGACAATATAATCACGCTTGCGATGTGCCATGTGTTCTCTTTCAGACCACCTTACATCGGTGTCGGGATCGGGCCGAAGCGCTTCAGTCACGAGCTATTCAAGAAGAGCAAGGACTTCGCCGTCAACGTGCCGGACCGGAGACTCCTCAAGGAAACCGAGATATGCGGCTCGAAGTCGGGGAGGCGAGTGGACAAATTCGAGGCCTCTGGTCTGACGAGGGAGAAGGCATCCAAGATATCTGCTCCATTGATTGCTGAGTGTCCGGTGAACATCGAATGCGTGAAGGTCAAAGAGGTCGATGCAGGCGACCATACTTGGTTCATAGGGGAGATTGTCGCCGCGAGACAGGACGCGCACTACGACAAGGCGGACATGATGTTGTATTGGGGCGAGTATAGGGTCATCGGAGAGTCGCTGAAGTAGGTGGCCGAAGTGGAAGTCAAGGACTCGATCAGAGCAAGACGAAGCATAAGGAAATACCGAAGCAAGAGCATCCCCCGCGAAGCATTGGAGGAGCTTCTGGAAGCCGCGAGACTAGCCCCGTCCTCGAGCAACCTCCAGGCATGGAACATCGTGGTCGTCACTGACAAAGCGACGAAGAACACACTCGTCCCAGCTTCCGGTAACCAGGGCTTCGTCGGAGAGTGTTCCGCCTACCTTGTGGGGGTGGCGGAGGCCGACTACAACGCGATCGACATCGCAATCGCGCTCGATCATATCTCTTTGCGAGCGGTCGAGCTCGGTTTGGGAACATGCTGGATAGGCGACTTCGACCCGCAGATGACCAAGAAGATACTGGGGATACCAGACAACCTCAAAGTGCACATCTGCATGACACTCGGTTACCCGGCTCAAAGCCCTCCTGCCAGGAAGAGGAAGCAGATGGATGAACTCTTCTTCAGGGACAAATGGTCCGCGAAGTGGAAATGACCGCGTCATCCATTCATGCCTGAAGTCGTCCTCGCGATTGTCAGGTGGGAAGTTGTTCCAGCCAGGGAATTTATAAATCCCCGTAGAATAGTCCAGTAGGTGCAGAGGCGCATCAGTCTTCTTCGACCGGAGGACCTACAGTTGTACATATTCAATACCTGCCCGAGAGACTGCTACGACACATGCTCTATCGTTACCAGGGTCAGAAACGGGAAACTCCACACCATAGAACCGAATGACAAGCAGCCCTTCACGAAGGGATTCTTGTGCCCGAAGGCCCAGGGTCTGAGTCAGTATGTTTACTCAAAGCAGCGAGTGCTTTACCCGATGAAGAGGGATGGCCCAAAGGGCAAGGGGAAGTTCAAGCAGATCTCGTGGGACCAGGCGCTTCAGGAGATCGCAGATCAAATCAGGGAAAGGTCGGCAAAATACGGGACCGATTCAGTTCTCCAGTTCGACTATGCCGGAACCATGGGCTTCATCCAGAGATACTTCCCGAGCAGGTTCTTCAACGCCATCGGTGCTGCAAGGGTAACGCATACGATCTGCTCCCGGGCCGGAGACAAGGCGCTCGAGATCGTGTGGGGCTCCGCTTTGGGAATGCTTCCAGAAGAGATCGAGAAGTGCAGGCTCATCGTGGTCTGGGGGATGAACCCTGCATGGAGCACGCCGCACGGAATCGACATCATCAAGAAGGCCCACAAGAACGGCGCGAAGGTCTACGTGATCGACCCGATACGGACGGCGACCGCTGAATTGGGCATCCATCTTCAGGTCAAGCCAGCGTCCGATGCTGCGATGGCACTCGGATGCATCAACCACATCATCGAGAATAGGCTCTTTCCGGAGGAGTTCGTCAAACTCAACACGACCGGATTCGAGAGGCTGGTCGAGATAAGCAAGAAGTACGACCTCCTCACAATGGCGAGGATAACCGGGCTCAAGATGAGGGATATGGAGGATTTCATCGCGGACTACGTCTCCCTGCGCCCCAACTGCATCATGATGGGCTACGGGATGCAGAGGCACAGGAACGGCGGGGAGATGATACGCGCGATAAGCATGCTCCCCGCGCTGATAGGGGAGAACCGGGGCTTCTTCTATTCCACCGATGTTGATGATTTCGACAAGGCCTATCTGGAGGGGACAACTCTCACATCGAGGAAGAAGGTCTACTACAATATGGTCGACATCGGCAGGTCCCTTGAGACTGGCAAGATCAAGATGGTGTTTGTCTACAACTCGAATCCGCTGGCCACTCTGCCGAACCAGCAGCTTGTGCGCAAGGGGTTCGCCAGTGAGGACATCTTCACCGTAGTCCACGACCTGTTCATGACTGACACGGCCGACTTCGCCGACATCGTGCTGCCTGCTACAAGCTTCTTCGAGCACTTCGACATTCACGGGTCATATATGCACCAGTACCTCTCGCTGAACGAGAAGGCGATCGAGCCTCTGGGAGAGGCAAAGTCCAACAGCGATCTGTTCCGGTCGCTCGCAGGCGCGATGCGCCTCACATCGAGAGAGCTGTTCGAGGAAGACGAGAAGATCGCGAGAGCATTGATGTCCAAGAGCAAAGCAGTCGAGGGGACCTTCGACGACCTCAAGAAGAAGGGGTTCGTCCGCATGAAAGTGCCGAACAGGAACGTTTATCCAACACCCTCGAAGAAGATTGAACTCTTCTCATCAGCCGCCATCGCAGAGGGCCTCGGGGGGCTCCCAGCGCATGTGGAAGTTGAGAAGAAGCAGCCCTACCAGCTTCTGTCACCAGTACACAGGTTGCTGGTCAGGTCGCAGTATCACCAGATGCACCCCGAAATCCAGCCAGTTGTCTACGTCAACGCCAAGGATGCGGAGGACGAGGAGGTGGAGAACGGGGGCACGATCACACTCAAGAACGAGTTCGGAGAGTGGACAGTCAGGGCGGAGATATCCCCCATCGTCCCCCGAGGCGTGATGATGTCGTACTCGGTGCTCTGGCCAAAGCTCTCAAGCGGCAAGAACGTGAACTTCCTGACGACTGACTATGTTCAGAAGTACGGGGGAAATTCCGCCTTCAACTCCACTTTCGTTCGAGTTGCCTAGGAGACTGGATTGTTCGCCGTGTTCTGGTGTAGTTCCTTGCCCCAGAACTCGTCGTGGATCGCCTGAATGGTATTCTTCAGATCTTTCTTGTCCACCGTGAAGTGATAGGCTACCATGGAAGCGCCTGCCGATATCAAATCGACGTTGACGTTCCTCGCGGCGACAGCGTTGAAGACCCTGGCAGCTACCCCCTTGGTCTGGCCGAAGCCTTCTCCCACTGTGCATATCAGTGCCATGTTCGGGACGACCTGAAAGCTCTCGCCCATAGTGCCCATGAGTCCCTTCACAGCCTTCTTCGCATGGGGGACATCGTTCTCGTCGATCAATATCGCGACGCAGGTCTGTGAGGTGGCGGCGGAGAATATGTTGATTCCAGCCTTGTGGAGGCAGTCGGTGACTTCCGCGAGAAAACCGGATTTGTAGCCAGCGCCCGTGTCGTACACCTTGAAGGTCGCGACATTGGGCAAATAGGAGACGCTCTTGATGATGTCCTTCCTGGTCATCTTGCTCTTCCCGATCACCGTTCCCGGAGACTCCGGTTTGAACAGGTTTTTGATCACGATCTCGATCCCTTTCAACCTCGCTGGATGGACCGCCCTCGGGTGAAGTACCTGGGCTCCGAAGTACGCCAGTTCTGCTGCCTCCTCATATGAGAGCGTTTCTAGCATGAAAGCGTCCTTGACCAGCTTCGGATCCGCGCTCATGAATCCGTCGACTTCCTTCCATATCTCGATCGGACCAGCTCCGAGCGCGTGTCCCACGACAGCCGCAGTGTAGTCCGTCCCGCTCCTTCCAACGGTCGTCACGTGTCCTGATTCCGTTATGCCGAAGAACCCGGTCACAACGGGCACTTGCCCATTCTTCATGGCAGCGTGCAACGGGGGACCCATGTTCTTCTCGCACTTGTCCAGAATGGCGATTGCGTTCCCGTATTGTTCGTTCGTTATCATGCCAATGGTGTCCGTCTCCAAAGGGGTCGCATCCATTCCCTCGTGGGCGAGCCTCGAGGCAACCACGATCGCGGATAGCCTTTCGCCGAAGCTGAGGATGAGGTCGTTCGTCCTGGGAGTCAGCTCCTCGGTGTAAGTGACTCCATACAGCAGTCTTTCGAGCTTCGTTATCTTTGTCTCTATCTGCTCGATGGCCTCTTTCCTCTTCTGCCCGTCCTTCTTCGGTAGCATCTCGACATGTCGGAGCTTCGTTTTGAGAAGAAAATCATCGATCTCGCTCTCCTGCCGTGGTTTCGACAGGAACTCCCTAATGGAGTTGGTGACTCCTGAGGCCGCGGAAACAACGACGGTCTTCTCCGCTTCGACTTCTTTCACAACCTTCGACACTCTGTGGAGCGTGTCCTCCGATGCGAGACACGTTCCGCCGAACTTCAGTATCTTCAAGTTCCCACCTCGGTACGCTGTTGTTGAGCGCCCAAGTACTTGCTCGATGACATCTTAGTGTGGACGGTGAGCCTATCAGCTCTGTGCTCCACCTCGATGATCCTCGGCAGACGTCCGTGGGTTGCCACGGAGCCTTCGTACATGGCAAGCCCTCCGATGAATCCGGAGACGCTCTTGAAATCGCTGAAGCAGGTTCTGAGGTCTTCTGCCTGCGATACCCGGTTGGCCACGGCTGTTGCGAGCGCGTCCGCAAGCACTGCGTCCTCAGCCATGACAACCGCCACGTCCGCATCTCCAAAGCTTATCGAGTGGCCGAGTCTCCCGCTGCTCGTGCAGATGCCGATATGTCCATCAGTCCGCTCAAGCTCCAGAGCGAATGCAGATGCACTCCCGGGCTCGGAGAAGACCTCGAGCGTCGCCGGTTCGTTCAGCTTCAACGCGATGTCCCCGCCATTGTCGACCCAACCGTTGGTGCATCCCGCAGCTTCCATGGCCTCCAAAGCCCCCTGTGCGATTGTTCCCGCAACTGTCGCCATCGGTCCTACTCCAGCGACCTTTGAGGCTTCGCACATCCTCTCTATGATGCGGCTCGAAACCTTCTCCGGTGCATAGGGTTCGAGTGTGGTCAGGAAGAAGCGGTCCTTTCTGATCTGCCTCTCTATATCCAGTCGCGCTGCTTTGATGGCTTCCACTGCGTGGGGGATGAATTCCCTCTGCGCACCTATCGTGGCCGCTGTCTCCTGGATCTCAACCTTCGCACAGACGAACTCACTCATATCAGGATCTCCATCGCCCTCGGCGGACAAGCGTCGATGCACACTCCGCACGCGACGCATTTCTCCTCGGTGAAGGTGATCTTTCCCGTCTTCGGGTCGTATGCCAAAGCCTTCGTGGGACATATCGACACACACATCCCGCAGTGAGTGCACACATCGTCGTCCCGTCTGACTCCCTCTTTGATGGGGCGGACACCGACGCCGTTCTGCTTCAGATAGTCGATGCCCCTCCGGATGTCATCTGCCTTTCCAGACAGCTCGATCACCATCTTGCCACCTATCTCGTCAATCTCCGCCCTAAGTATGTTCACATTCAGATGGTGCTTCGCGATCAGGTTGTTGGTTATCGGCTGGTTCGCCAGCTCTGGGTTGAAGTTGAGGACAACCTTGGTCTTCAATCACATCGCCTCCTTCTCAGTTCTCACATCTAGTGGTTTGAAGACCCTTTCGAGCGAGAAATTCTGGATGGGCTTCTCGATCATGAACTCCCTCTTCATTATCTGGGTCTTCAGGAGTTGTGCGATCTGCCTCGCCTTGTACAGGCTCGAGAGGGATGATGTTGGCACCATCTTGCCCTTGATATCGATCTCGCCAGATCTGAGTGCGGCATATGAGACCTCCCTTAGCACAGTCCTGGATCTGGTCTGTTGGCTGTAGTCGAACACCGCCGTGAAGATCAGGTCGTTCGTGACCGCGCACGAGCGCGCCATCTCCTCGTCGAGGATCGGGATCGGGATGCCAATGCCCAGGCCGAGAGACGAACCGTACCTCGTGAAAGTCAGCCCGCGCAGGAAATCCGGAGACATCTGCTTGAGGTCGCCGATGACAGCCAGCGAACCAGCGGGCCTCTTCGGGACTCCTTCGGGGGTCCTCGGGACTCCTGGATTGAACTGCGTGCCCTCCCAGATGACGAACCCCTGCCCACCGCCCAGAAATATCCTCGTTCCGATCCCTATGCTGCGGTAGTACGGGTCGTTGAGCAGCGGCGACAGCTCACCGGCACTGGAGTAGGTGGCGTTACCGAACTCTGGCAGCAGCTTGCCCATATACGTGTAGAGTGTCCTTGAAGACGAGTTGGTCGCGACCGCGTAGTTCTGGTAGCAGTTGCGGACATTGAGTAGGACTGCCTGGTTGACCGTCTTGAGGCTGACATAGGTGTCCATCTCTTTCCTGGGATAGCAGTCGGTCCCATACGCGGTGGCCTTCAGGCGGACTGCTTTGCCCCTCACGAGGTCCTCGATGACGTGCGCCCCCCCGTGCATCATGTTGTTGGTCTCGTCCAGCTCCGTCGCTCCCAGGTAGGCGTCCACGGCGGCGAGGCCTGCGTGAGCCTGTATTCCGTCCATCCAGACTCTCTGCATCTTGATCGGGGGCTCTGTGTGCCCGAAGTTGAAGTACGCACCCGAGGAACACATGGCCCCGAAGGTGCCCGTAGTCACCACGTCGACTTCCGTGGCGGCCTTCTTGACGCCGTTCGTTTTGACGAACTGCTTGAACTCCTCAGCAGTCATCACCACGGCGTCGCCGTCTGCGATCCTCTTCCTTATCTCGTCGTAGCTCTTCGCTCCGGGTTTTCTCTTCTTCTTCTCAGTCGTGCTCAGATGACTCCCTCCTTGAATGCCAGCTCCGCGTTCAAGACCGAGCCCCCCGCTCCGCCTCTTATAGTGTTGTGCGACAGGAGATAGAACCTGAGGCATCCTTCGGTCACTCTGATTCTCCCCACTACCGTCGCCATCCCCCGAGCCCTGTCCGGTGTTCCGGCGTAGGCATCGAGAAGTGGCTGAGGCCTGTTCGGTTCATCCATAACGATGATCGGCTGTTCGGGCGCGGTCGGTAGCTTGAGCGTCTGTGGTTTCGCCCTGAAGTCTCGGAGAGCCTTCGCGATGGCCTTCGCATCCGGGATGGCCCGGTCCCTGATGAACACCGCTTCTAGGTGACCATCCCTCACATGGACCCTGGCACATGATGCCATGATGTTCACGGGGCTATCCACGAATCTTCCGTTCTTCCAAGCGCCTAGGATCTTCTTCCCCTCGACGCCCATCTTCTCTTCTTCGTTCTTGATCAATGGGAGAACATTGCCTGTGATGTCGAGGGACGAGACCCCTGGGTAGCCCGCTCCGGAGAGCGCCTGGTATGTGGCGACGTCGACCTCGGAGAATCCGAATTTGTCGATCAACGGCTTCAGTCCCAAGGCGAGCCCGGTCACCGAGCAGTTGGCGTTCGTAACCACGAATCCGCCCTTCTTCCGCCTCCTCTTCTGCACATCGACCGAGGCGAGGTGGTCTGAGTTGATCTCCGGTATCAGGATCGGTGTGTCGGGCTCCATGCGGTGTGATGCCGCGTTGGAGAATACTGCAATGCCTGCCTCGGCGAGGTCATCTTCGATGGGCCCCGCAACCTCGGATGGAAGACCGCTGAAGGCCACGTCCACACCCTCATTTATGAGTGCGGAGGCTTCGGTCGCCTGAATGACCTCATTTGCCAGCCTAGGGTCGATTTCAAGGTCGCTAAGTTTCCAGACGTCCTCGAGCTTCTTTCCTTCGGATCGGTCGGAGGCGCAGTAGGCGACGACATCGAAGTATGGATGGTTGTTCAGCATGTGGACGAATCGCTGGCCGATCATTCCGCTTGAGCCTAGTATCACTGCTTTCTTCTTCGCCATTTCAGCACACCTCTAGGTATTTCTCGCATCTGTCCATGACAGTCCTGAACGCTCCGGGATCCTTGGCGAGAGCCGCGCGCCTGAGCTCGGCCAGAGACTTCTCCATCCCGGAAATCATTTCTCTTGATTTGGGGTTGAGGAGCTGGATGTCGTGATATACTCTTCTGCTTTCTTTCGAAAGTTCGATTGCGCTTCTTGCCAGACGGTCGAAGGAAGGTCCCTGAGCTCGTGCGAGGTCGGCGAATGGGATTCGCGACCTCTCCACTGTGCTGGCGAATGCGAGAGTGCACAGGTGTGGGAGGCCTAGAACATAGGCCATCAGCTCGTCGTGTTTGTCCAGTCCGATTCTCGTGACCTTGGCTCCGGCCGAGGCGAACAGGTCGGCAATTTCCCGATCTGCTCCAGCGCAGCCGCACCTGCAGACAATTACGTTGCGCCCTCTTGGAGAAGCGACTCTGGGTCCGAACATCGGGTGGACGCTCGTTATGCGGACTCCTGCAGCCGCCGCGCTTCTTATGACTTGGACCATGTGGTCCTTGACGCTGCAGAGGTCGAATACGAGTCCTTGGGGTGACGACTCGAGAACTGCTCGGAGTTCCCTTGCGGCTACACCCAGTGGGCTTGCGACGACCACAAGGTCGGATTCGCTGGCGGCTTTGTGAACTGACTTGACCGAGTTGTATCCTGACAGCGAGCCCCGTGGATCCCACACGGTCACCGATGCTCCTCTGCCGGATAGGAACCTGCATGTCCACACCCCCATTCGGCCGGACCCCCCTACAACGAGGGCAGACTTGCCACTGAGGTTCTTCGTGACCTTCCTCGCCTGAGCCTTGACAGCATCGTGGATTAGAAGACCTGCGAGTTCGGTAGCCAGATCCTCGTTTAGTCCGAGTTCTCTTGCATTACGGGCGAAGGATGCCTTGATCTGCTTCTCCCTGCCAGGATCTCTTGTCGGGAGACCGTCCTTCGCTTTCACGCGGCCGATCTCACCGGCTATTTCGGCCCGCCCCGCAACGAGGTCCAAGAGCTGAGAGTCGATCTTCGTGATCTCCTCTCGGAGCGACTCTATCTCAGTCTTGGTCAGACGAATCCCCCCTGCAGCATTAGATCCAGGATCACAGCCGCTGTGGAGTTCTCCACGACAGGGACTGCCCTAGGAACAATGCACGCGTCGTGCCGACCCTTGATCTCGAGTTCGACAGGTTTCTTGTCGACGACGTCCACACTCATCTGGGGACGCGCGATCGAAGAAGTCGGCTTGAATGCGACTCTGAATTCGACTGGCATGCCTGTGGAAAGCCCGCCCAGCACTCCTCCTGCGTAGTTCGTCTTCGTGACGATCTTGCCGTTGCGAACGCCGTATGGGTCGTTGTGGGCGCTGCCTCTCATCGAGGCGGCATTGAAGCCCGAGCCGAACTCAACGCCTTTTACGCCCGGGATTGAGAACATCATCGCGGAGAGCAGGCTCTCCACGGAACCGAAGAACGGTTCTCCGACACCGACTGGGAGCCCAATGACGGTACACTTCACGATTCCTCCGATACTGTCCTTCGCCTCATGTGCTTTGACGATCGCATCGGCCATGAGCTCGGCCTTGCCCCTGTCCGCGCACCCCACGGGGCTTGTCCTGACAATCTTCTCGGCTATGCTGAAGGGCACGTCTTTGTCCACCTTGACCGGCCCAATCTGGACGGTCTGAGCTAGGAACGCGACACCCTTCTCCTCCAGGACCTGCCTCGCTATGGCTCCGCCGATCACAAGCCCAGCGGTCATCCTTCCGGAGAACTGTCCACCACCTCTGTGGTCGTGGTGCCCTCCGTATTTGACAAGCGCGGGGTAGTCCGCATGTCCGGGTCTGGGGACTCTCAGGAAAGCGTCGTACGCGGTGGAGTCAGTGTCCACGTTCCTTATCGTTCCGACGATTGGGCCGCCAGTCGCCCTGCCCTTCCTTATGCCCGAGAGTATCTCGAGCTTGTCCCTCTCCCTTCTGGGACTGGTGACTGGGCCCTTACCAGGGCTTCTCCTATCGAGCTCTATCTGGATGGCCGCTTCGGAGATCCTAGCACCTGCTGGACAGCCTTCGATCTTCGCGCCCACGCATGGTCCGTGGCTCGACCCGAAGATGCCTATCCTGTACTTCGCCCCGAACTCGTTCATTTTCTCACCGTTAGCCGGCACCCGAGCTGATGAAGGTCCCGGATGAACCCTGGATATGAAACGTTGAATGAATCAGTGTCATCTATCTTCGTCTCCGAGGAAGATACCAGCGCAGCAACCGTTGCGGCCATTAGTATCCTATGGTCCCCTTCGGTATTGACCGACGCGCCATGCAGCTTCTGGACGCCCACTATCTCGCATCCATCCTCCTTGGGTACGATATTGGCGCCCATGTCGAATAGGAAGCGAGTTGTTGTCGCGATCCTGTCGCTCTCCTTCTCCCTGAGATTCTCCCCGCCGCTCAGGACGGTCTTCCCGTCCGCGACGGCGCCGACTACTGCCAGTATGGGGAATAGGTCCGGGGTGTCTCTCACGTCTATGTCGGTCCCCTTCAAGTCCGCCCCCTTCACCCGGACAGAGCTGTTGGTCCGCGTCGCCTTGGCCCCGAAGGCCCTGAGGTGCTCTAGGAACGCCCTGTCTCCTTGCGGTGAGACCTTGTCCAGGTTTCTGACAGTCACATCGCCGCCAGATATCGCTGCTGCGGCGAGCGGAAACGCTGCTGATGAGTAATCCCCTGGGACGGTGTAAGTCTCGCGGGATAGCTGCTGTGCGCCCTCGACGAAGAAGCCCTCTTCGTTCTCCTCTGCGTGCGCTCCGAACTCCTCCATCATCTGCAGAGTGATGTCGACATAGGGCCTGGAGCGGAGCTGTCCCTCCAGCTGTATCTGGGTGTCACCCTTTTTCTGGGAACATGCAATGAGCAGGGAGGAAACGAACTGTGAGCTGATGTTCGCGGGAATCTCCGCGCGTTCGCCGGTGATTGGACCCGTTATGCTGAGGGGCGGACGTCCCGCTGAGCTGTGGTACGAGACCTTGGCCCCAAGCTGCGTGAGCGCGTCGACCAGGGGGCCCATGGGCCTCCTCACGAGGCTCTCGTCCCCGGTCAAAGTCGTCGTCGAAGGCAAGAGCGAAGCGACCCCGGTGATCAGACGAATGGTGGTGCCAGAGTTCCTGGCATCGATCACAATGCGGGCACCTTTGAGGGCATCGCAGTGGATCGTCACTCCCCTTGTGTTGCTCCTGAACTCGGTCCCGAGCGCGTAGAGAGCGTCCAGAGTCGCCCTCGTGTCCTCGGACATCAATGGGTTCACGAGCGAGAAACTGGAATGTGTGAGCGCCCCGAGCACCATCGCCCTGTGCGTGTAGGACTTCGAGGGTGGTGCCGTGACCGTCCCGTTCGCTATCGATGACTTGACTACAATAGGCGTGGAACCACCTCCCTCGCCGGGACGTCGTTGATGTGGGCCCTCAATAACGTACCCTCCTGCTTCTGGAGCGCGCTGGTGAGGGTCCCGACATCCGCCTTGTCGCACAGGATCGCAGTCGCAGGACCAGTGCCCGAGATGCCGGCCGCCAGAGCGCCCTTCTTGCGGGCAAGCTCAGCGACATCCTCCGAGACGTCTAGGATCTTGGCGTACGCCCTGGAATTGACCTCCATCGCCTTCATGTAGCTGCCGTTCATGGCCAGCTCGTAGGCCTTCTCGACCTCCTTCTTGATCGGGCTGAAGTCGAGCCCTTTGACGCTTGCCTTCGTGATCTTCCGGTCCGGGACGTGGAGGAGCACTGCGAGGTCGGGGTCAAGCGTTCCCCTGTGAAGTATCGTGAAGTTCCTGTTGTCGGTCACCACGACACCACCGAAGAAACACGCGGATGCGTCATCGAAGGCCCCAGTGATTGTCACTCCTGCCTTCATCGACTCGTCGATGCCTGCCAGCAGAAGCTCCATGTCCGGAAGGTCCGTCCCGAGCGCCCTGGCCGTTGCCAGCACCACGGCGTTGGACACAGCGCTGCTGCTCTTCAATCCTCTAGACACGGGTATCTCGGACTTGACATGGACCTCTCCGTTCAGCTCCCTCTTCCCATAGGTCTTCTTCGTGATTGCTCGGACGCACCCCGCGACGAGGTTTCCCCCCTCTTGCGAATCTCTCAGCACGATCTCTCCAGGTCCGTTCGCGAGTTCCACCACCGCATCTACCTCGAGCGAGATGCCAAACGCGGCCCCCCTCCCGGTGGCGATGGCGTTGACTATCGTGGCGGCCCCTCTGGAGGCAGCCTTGCCGATCATTTCAGCGCCCTCCTCGCGGCGTTCCTCATCACGCCCACATCTGGGTCTTTTCCTGTCCACAGCCTGAAGGACTGAGCCCCTTGCTGGACGAGCATCTCGAGCCCTCCATACGCTCTCGCTCCTTTTCTCCTGGCCAGCTTCATCGCTGCGGTCAGTTCGGGATTGTAGACGACGTCTATGAGCACGGATCCTCGCTTGAAGAGATTCGCCTTCACTGGACTGCCAGGCATGCCCTTCATGCCGATCGGGGTACAGTTGACGACCAGGTCGTAAGGCTCTTGAGCGCTCATAACTGACCGGACTGTGACCGCCCTTCCTCCGAAGGTCCTTGCGAGTTCGGTCGCCTTGGAT
>Ga0154903_107_pt3 | contig 16033 bp, 13 predicted proteins | sample Rifle2008BG19ft_FD_105584 | JGI IMG/M metagenome (GOLD analysis project Ga0154903, IMG submission 105584) | Euryarchaeota archaeon RBG_19FT_COMBO_56_21
GCTTCGTTAGCTGTCGCACAAATGATAGGCAGCAGCAGGCAAGAGGCATTCGAAACCGCCCACATCGCTGAGATTGAGAACAAATGTGGGCTCGGGGACATCTCTGCCCTCCACAGAGGAGGGATTACGATTCGCCAGCGGCCAGGCCTGCCTCCCAAAGGAAAGGTTCTGAGGATCGACGGGGAGCCCGAAGTAGTCCTCTGTGTTCTGGGCGGACGGCTCCTCACGCGCAGCGTCCTGACAAGCCCTGCCAAGAGGAAGGCCATCAACGCTAGTGGCTCGCGGAAAGTAGATCAGATTGTCAGAAAGCCTTCCATGAATGAGCTGCTCAGACTGAGCTCCGAGTTTGCCATTGAGACTGGTCTCGCCTCCAAGAAAACGCTCGAAGCAATGAGCGCAGCCTCCAGACTGGGCATGGCGAGCATGTCAATGCTCGGCAACTCGGTATTTGCAGTCGGAGACACTGATGGGCTCCATCAAGTCCTTTCGGACTTCGGCGATGTGTGGATCTGCAAGGTTGACAAAGAAGGACCAAGAATACTGTGACCTGACTGACGAGGTTTGATCACTCGAAGAGCGTGAACAGTCTGTCATCGCCACCCACATCGAAGATGCCTATTCTCGCACCGCTGTCCAGCCATCCGTGCGAATAGTTGATGCACGCAAAGGCGTTGACGAGATCGCCCTTCTCCTCGAAATCCTTGGCGTCGTCGAAGTACGCCCTAGCCATCCGCAGGAAATCATCTGCCAGTTTCCTGTTGAACGATTTCTCAGGAGCGGCGATCTTGATCTTCTCCAGTGCCTGTGAAGTGAGCTGTATGTACCGCTGAACCCGCTCCTCAGTGATGACCGAGCCCTTCGCGGTCATGCGCGTTACCCCTTCGAGGGGATGACCTCGATGCTCTCGCCACCGTGCTTAGACTCCCTCGGCCGTATCTCAACCAGCAACGGCATCGAGACGCCACCGCCTGTGATGATCGCGCTCCCAATCGGCAAGCGCTGGATCTCCTCTTCCATGCCTACCGTGAGGCCCTCGATGGACGAAGCGATAGCGCTCAAGTCATTCGGATTGGTGACCTTCAGAATGACTTGCGTGTTGCACTGGCTCAGCACGTTCTTGTCTATCTTGGCAGCCCTTTGAGTGATGACCATGAGGCCGAGTCCGAATTTTCTGCCCTCGGACGCGATGGTCCTGAAGATCTTGGAGCATGCCACCTGACCCTGCTGAGGACAGAAGTTGTGCGCTTCCTCGACGACGAGCATCATCGGGGGGATCTTGTCCACTTTCCTGAGCTCGAACAGCGCATTACCTATCCTGTTCACAATCAGCTCCTGAATATCCGGAGGCGTGCCTCTCAGGTTGATGATGGTGCATTTGCCCTTCTGGATCAGCTCGTCCATCTTCGTGCCCTGCTCGGCGAAGACGTCTATCTCATTCAGGTACTCGAGTTCTGTGATGAGCGCGCCGCTCGCGCCCTCGCCGCCCTGCTCCAGGACCGCGATGATGTCGTTGAGCGTGAATGTGCCCTTGGTCTCCTTGAGGATGTCAACTGCCCTCCTCAGCATCGTAAGGAAAGTCCGGACGTTCTTGATGTTCGTGAGGCTCAGTATCTCCCTGGCATCAAGGTTGTGAAGGGTGAACTTCAGAGGCTTGGCGCCCTTGTTGATGCTCGGATCGGTCGCGAACTCCGAGATCTTGTCGTCATAAGCCCTTGGGGTCACGCCGAAGTCTCGCGAGGTCTTCTTCACGACGCCTTTGTGTTTCATGCTGGAGTATTCTCCGTGGGGATCGATGACGCACACCGTCACGCCGTGCTTCATGAGCTCCTCGATAATGGCCCCTGAGCAGTATGATTTCCCCCCGCCGGTCTTGCTCAGGATGCACACATGTTTCTGGACCATGACATTGATGTCCAGATCGATCTTGACGTTGTGCCCCGCAAGAAGGCCAATATATGCTCCAGCCTCGGAGCCCTCCTTGATGCCGACGACCTTCTTTATGAGCCCTTCCTGTGCCCGGTAAACGATGGTTCCTGCCTTGAGCGGCGTCCGCGGGACTTGCAACAGGTTCCTGTCGTCACGGTAGCCTACTATGGAAATGGCGGCAGACTGCTTCTCCTCGATGTTGACCGGAGTGCCGTGATCGATTCCTACTGCGCCCTCGATGGTCAAGTTGGTCTTGTTCTCAACCTCGGAGACCTGGCCCAACACCCAACCGTCTAAGTCGTGTTTGACCTGGACATATTCCATCTTCTCCAGCGGGGAAGTGACGCCACAGTTGAAATTCAGAGTCCCTACATTGCCGTAGATGATGCCGACCGCCTGCATGCCGTCGAGCGGTTTCTTCTGAACAACACCGCGCGATCTGTGCTGCGGAGAGCTGTGCTGTGCGGGAGCCTGGATAGCGGGTGCGGAGGGCACCTGCTGTGAGAGGTAAGGCTGGCCAATGCTGCTATTCAACTGCATCCCATCCGACTGCTCAATATAATACAGTAGATTCTATTTATGCTTTCGCCAGCGCTGCCCAACGCCGTTTTCGCGCGAGCGAACTCGCTCAACTTATAAGAGAAGGTACTCCATTCCCCGCTCAGGATATCATGTTCGTCGTCGGGGGATCGGCTTCTCAGCTCCTTTCTAAGGAGCTGGCGAAATGCTTGAAGGCGAAATTGGCGAAGGTCGAAACCAAGAGGTTTCCGGATGATGAGTGCTACGTGCGGATCGAAGACGACCTTGAGGGCGAGGACGTGTTCCTCGTCCAGACTGCATGGCCCGACAAGAACATCGTTGAACTGTTCCTTCTTCAGGACGCAATCCGCGAATGCGAGGTAGCCTCTCTTACGACAGTGTGCCCGTACTTCGGCTATGCTAGGCAGGACAAGCAGTTCAAGCCGGGCGAGCCAATAAGCGCTCGTGCCATCGCGCGCTTGGTCCAGATGCAGACGGACGAGTTCATTACCGTCGACATTCACGCGCCATCCGTGATTGACTGGTTTGACAACGTGTCAGCGAAGAACGTGCACGCGTATCCGTCCATAGGCAAGCACCTCAAGGGAAAAGGTGTCGAGCTGGTCCTTTCACCGGACGAGGGACGGGCGGACAACGCAAAGCGAGTCGCAGACGTTGTCGGTTGCGAGGCAGACTTCCTTGTCAAGGAACGGCTGGACGGCGAGACCGTCGAGATGACCACTAAGAAGCTCGAGGTCAAGGGAAGAAAGGTCGCGATCGTCGATGACATAATCTCCACAGGTAGCACGATTGCCAAGGCAGCCGAGCAGCTGAGGAACCAAGGCGCCTCGAAGATATTCGCCGTCTGCACTCATGGAGTATTCGCGAAGGGCGGACTCGACAAGCTTCGGCCTGTGTGCGACGACATCTGTTCCACGGACACTATCGAGAATCCCACAACTTGCATAACTGTGGCTCCGGAGATAGCCAGGATAGCCCAGGACTGAGGTAGTGGCCACCAAAAGCTACTTATTCACCCCTTCGTTTCTCGAACCTGTCATGAAGAAGGCCGAGGACTTCAGCGAGTGGTACAACGAGATCGTCGAGAAGGCGAACTTGACGGACAAGAGGTATCCGGTCAAGGGAATGAACGTCTGGACGCCCTATGGCTGGAAGATCATGCAGGCCATCGACGGCCATATCAGGCAGGAATTCGACGCCACGAACCACAACGAGGTCTGCTTCCCGCTTCTGATCCCCGAGGAGCAGTTCAAGAAGGAGAAGGAGCACATCAAGGGTTTCGACTCAGAGGTCTTCTGGGTCACGTACGCAGGGCTCAACCCGCTCGATGTCAAGCTCCTGCTCAGGCCGACGAGTGAGACTGCGATGTACCCTATGTTTGCGCTCTGGGTGAGATCGCACGCGGACCTGCCCCTGAAGACATACCAAATCGTCAACACCTTCAGATACGAGACGAAGCAGACCCGGGCATTCATACGCGTAAGGGAAATCCACTTCTTCGAATCACACACTTGCCATTCCGATTTCGAGGACGCTGAGCGGCAGGTCAAAGAGGACTACGAGATAATGGAGCGACTGTCGAGGAAATTGTGCATACCGTACCGGCTCCTGAAACGAACTGACTGGGACAAGTTTCCAGGGGCTTTCTACACGGTCGGGATCGACACATCGCTTCCCTCTGGCAGGAGCCTGCAGCTGGGATCGATACACCAATACATGGAGAACTTCTCACGCCCATACGAGATAAAGTACGAGGACGAGAAGGGAGAGCACAAGTACGTCCACCAGACCACTTACGGCATGAGCGAAAGGCTTGTGGGCGCCGTTGTCGCCATACATGGCGATGACAAGGGACTGGTCCTGCCACCGGATATCGCGACCAACCAGGTCGTCATCATACCGGTCCTTGCCAAAGGGACCACTGAGATGGTCAGCAAGGCCGCGAAGGAGCTCTTCGAAGAGCTGAAATCCGCTGGGATAAGGGTCCACCTCGACGAGCGAGATGTGCGCCCAGGCGCGAAATACTTCGATTGGGAGCTCAAGGGCGTCCCGTTGAGACTGGAGCTCGGGATTAAGGACATGGAGAAGGGAAAGGTCACATTCGTGAGGCGAGATACTGGCGAAAAGTCTCAAAAGGACCGGACGGGGATCGTCGGTGAGATCAGGGAAATGCTCGCCCTCATCTCGAAGGACATGTTCGAGAGGGCCAAGAAGGAGATGGACGACAACCTCGTCACAGTGGATTCGCTTGACCAGCTGCCCGAGAAGATGATAAGGACTGGCTGGTGCGGAGTAGAGGATTGCGGGCACGAGATAGAGAATCGTTCGGGCATGGACATCCTCGGCACACCCGTAGACGGGGAAACCTACTCTGGCGCCTGCGTGATATGCGGGAAGCCCACGAAGACTCAGATATACATTGCACGGGCGATGTAGCGAGAAATCTCCGAATCAGGCTTTTACTGGCTTCTTCCTGTACAGCAGAATGCCGATGACACCGAACGCGATGAGCGGGACGTAGATCGTATAGATCCCTATGTTTCCCCTGTCGGTGAATGGGTTCCAGGTGTCATGCACAAGCCCCCAAATCCAATAGACCACGATACCTGCGATAAGCAGGAGTGCGAAGAACGCGAAGATGATCTTCCTCTGGAACTCTGCAACGTCGCCGTCAGCCATCAGCGCGGCCAACGAGGTCGGTCTATAAATTCGTTTCCCACGGTCGCCATTGGAAGAAGTGTTATGTCGGAGGAGCGCCATTAGCCTGGATGGTGGGGAAACCCAAGCCTAAGTCACTGCCCTCTGTGGGGGGGAAAGTGGGACTATTTCATTTGGATGTGTGAAGGAGACCGACGCGGTCAGCCAAGGAAAGCCGAAAACCTCTTCGTTCATCCGCTCCGTCCGGGCGTTTTTTGCCGGCGTCGCAGTGTTGGTATTGGTCTTCTCGGTTGTGCCCACCAATCCAACCGCTAACGCAGACGCTTCAGTCACGACGCTCAGGATTGGCATGATCGAGCCCATCGACAGCCTTAACCCGTTCATAGGAGTGAACGACAACGCATACATCTTCTACGGTCTCGTGTACGATTTCCTTATGTGCGTCGACGAGGACCTCAACCCGGCTCCCAACCTCGCCTTGAGTTGGAATGTTGTGCCCGACGCTCTGCCATTGGGCTCAGTCTGGCAGTACAACCTCACTCACAACGCCTTCTGGCACGATGGGGAGCATTTCGATTCGGAGGATGTAGTGTTCACGTTCAACTATCAGATAGGCCTCAACTGGACAGACATGTGGGCATACCAGCCGTACACGGTGCTCGTCGACTCCGTGGAGGCGGTAGACGAATACACGGTCAGGGTCCACTACAAGGATTTCCAGGGGAACCCCGCGCCAGCTTCCTATGGCGCGTCGATGATGCTGCCGATAGTGCCCTCGCACTACTGGAGCAAGATCCTGCCTTCTGCCGCGGGCTTCTCTCACACGAACCCGAGGCCCTTGGGCACGGGTCCGTTCATGTGCACGGACCAGACATACAGCGAATTCCTCACGGGCGACAGGCTGATACTGTACCGCAACCCCAACTACCACGGTTTCACTGACTTCGGCTGGGACATCAAGTTCGAGAGGCTGATCCTCGAATTCTATCTGGAGCCTTCGGCCCTCGTGACCGACATACAGAGGGGCGGTATCGACCTCGCTGAGCTGAGCCCGCCGCACTACAAGAACCTGGTCGACTGGCTCGCGGACAAGTCGACACAACCAATCGGTATCGACAACAGCCTGAAGTGCACCCAGTATTCGAAGGAGATCAGCATATGCATGACCGACCAGTCTGGGGCAGACACCAACCTCCTGCGGCTGGACCCGGTCGTCAGGCAGGCCATGGCACACGCAACCAACAAGACTTTCATCTGCGATGCGATCTTCAAAGGCTACGCCGAGGAAGGGGCGTCTATTATCTCGCCCATCTCGCCGTACTGGTTCTGGGAACCTTCCACGGCTGAAGAGTACTATTTCAGCGTCGAGAAGGCCAATCAGCTGCTCAACGATTCGGGGTACAATCTCTGGACAGACGATCATAAGTACCGCAAATCGGTCCCCGGACTCACTTTCCAGTGGCAGGACAAGACCTACACCTTCCCCGACTCGAAGGTGCTCGAATTCGAAGTCGTTGTCGAAGCGGAACTCTACGAGGATCTCGAGGTCTACAACTATCTCGAGGAGGCGTGGGCCGAGTGCGGCATAAAGCTGACTCCGCGCGTCGTCAACACTGCTCTGTGGGGCGCCATAGTGTACGGCGGATACTTCGACCTGACCATTACTTACTGGAGTGGAGACCCCGACCCGAACTACCTCGTCTACATACAGTCCACATACGCGTTGAACGGGTGGTCTGAGAACTGGTACTCCAGCCCCTTGTACGATGAGAACTACACGAGTTCGCTGTTGGAGCAGGACCCGGTCAAACGCCAGGAATACATACGCAACTGCCAGTACTGGGACTACATCGACGCTGCGTTCATCGTCTACTGCTACCCGCACGGATGTCACGCGTGGCGGACCGATCACTACACCGGTTGGGGAGATTGGAAGGCGCATCCTGGCCGATCCCTCGCCAACTTCTGGTCAGCCAATCCTTTGTTCTTCGACCTCGAGCCCGTTGTGGGCAATGAACCTCCGATTGCGCTCCTCGACAACGTCGCAGGACCGATGGGTCAGTCTCTGACGATAACCGCATATGCATACGACGGTGACGGAGACGAGATGACTTACAAGCTTGAATTCGGGGACGGAGCAAACGAGACGGGCACGGTCCCCTCAGACGGTGAGATATCTGCAACCCACGCTTTCATGAACGCGACGACGTACTCGATGGAGCTGATGGTCTATGACGCCAACAGCGCGGACGCCGCGAGCGCCCCCGCGACCATCATAGGTCCAGGGGGAAACGCCCCAGTGTCGAACCTGCGTCTCAAGCCAGATTCGTTCAAGAAGCTCTCGGCTGGGCGGGATATAGGCTTTGCCATCACCGGAAAGGACATCGAAGGGGATCCGGTCGACATCGTGCTAGAATTCGGGGACAACGCTGCCCCATTCGACGATTCGTTCTCGGACACCGACTCGGGGTTCGAGACATCTACCAGTCACGCGTTCGAAAAGGACTCGGATTACACCCTGGTCCTCAATGCCACCGACGGACACAACGCTACGGTCGTGACATTAGTACTCGCAATATCCGAGGAGGAAGGCGGCACGCCCTGGATGCTCATCCTGGGCATCGTCGCGGTTGCCGCGGTAGTGGCGGTTGTCGCCGTGTTCCTGATTAGGAGGAAGCGCGCAGGGGGAAGGGAAGAGGAGGAGATTCGGCTTCCCTAGGACGCCAGCTCTCAATCGTGCGCGTCCTGCGCGAGGCTGGATTCCTAGCAGTCACCGGAGGGACTAGAGATGGCACGCGACTTCCGCAGTTACATGGCGCGACGTCTACTGTACACGCTGATAACCATCTTCCTCATCCTCACATTCAACTTCCTGCTCTTCAGGGTGATGCCAGGGGATCCGTTCAGGATCATGGTCCCGAAGGGTGCGGACGATCTGACCCGGGAACACTACATGGATCACTATGGCCTCGATGAGCCGCTCATCGTCCAATATTTCATCTATCTCGGCCAGACCCTGACCGGCCATCTGGGCGTGAGCATCAGCAAGTTCCCCGGGTCCGATGTGGAGAGTATCCTCGGCCCGTACCTCGACAATACTCTGATTCTCGCTGGGCTAGGGACGGTGCTCTCGATATTCGTCGGCGTATTCCTTGGCCGGGAGACCGCGTGGAGAAGGGGCAAGATGGCAGACCGCATCGGCAGCGCGTTTTTCTTGGTCTTCTACTGCATGCCGACTTTTCTGTTCGCACTCGTCCTCCTGATGTTGTTCGCCCACTACATCCCTGAGTGGCCGATAAGGGGTTCGTACGGAGACGAGTACTTCGATCTTGACTTGCCCGGGAAGCTCTGGGACAGGACCATCCACACTGTCCTCCCGTTGTTTGCCCTGGTGATTGAGACCATCGCGACTTTCTCAATCATCACCAGAAGCTCGCTCATCGATGTCCTCACCGAGGAGTACATGGTCACCGCGGTCGCGAAGGGACTCAGAGGGCGTCAAGTCCTCAGAGGGCACGCAATGCCGAACGCCATGCTCCCAGTCGTGACCGTTGTCGCGATGAACGTGGGTTGGATTGTGAGCGGGTCGATCATGATCGAGATAATCTTCTCGTACAGAGGCCTGGGCGTCCTGACCTATGAGGCCGTCATGGCGCAGGACTACCCGCTCGTTCAGGCGATATTCATGCTGGAGACCATTGCAGTCCTGATAGCGAACTTCCTTGCAGATCTCATGCTCTTCCGACTGGACCCGAGGTTGAAGGTATGAAAGGCGAATCTGTTGGGGTGCCCACAGCCAAGTTCCTTCTGCCCCCTAGATACCAGGAGAAGCTCCACCTGCTCGCCAAATCGGCCAAGCAGATCTGGAAGCAGTTCCGAAAGAACAGAGGTGGTATGGTCGGCCTGGTTACCCTGGTCATCTTCTTCACCGTTGCGATTTTCGCCCCATGGCTGGCGACTCATGAGAATCCGGACAGCACTTCATGGGCCTCCATAAACCCGATCTATGCGTCACCGTCACTGAAGTTTCCCTTTGGGACTGACTACTTGGGCCGCGACGTATACAGCCTCACTCTCATGGGTAGCAGAGCTTCGCTCATCGTAGGTGTCGTTGCATCGGTGATTTCGATGGTGCTTGGGACGCTTGTCGGGGTATTCTCAGGATACTATGGCAAGGTGGCGGACGAGATCCTGATGCGCTTCACGGATTTCTTCCTGGTCATACCCTGGCTCCCCCTGATGATAGTGTTCGTGATGCTGTTGGGAGCGTCCTTCACGAATGTCATAATCGTGATAGGGATCACCAGCTGGCCGTCCACGTCGCGGATCGTGAGGGCTCAGGTCATGTCAATCAAGGAGCACACGTTCATAGAAAGAGCGAGATGTGTTGGCGCGAGCGATACGAGAATCGTGATCAAGCACATACTGCCAAACGTCGTCCCGTTGATATTCGCCAACACGATCCTGCTAATCGCCAACGCGATCTTCTCCGAGTCGTTCCTGGCGTTCTTCGGGCTTGGCGACACGCAGGTTATCAGTTGGGGAACGATGCTGGAGAAAGCCTACAACAGCGGCGCATTCACCAGCTTCGCCTGGTGGTACATAATGGCACCGGGCGCCTCCATACTGATCCTGATCATGGCATTCTACCTGATCGGCGATGCGCTCGACGAGATCCTGAATCCGAAACTGAGAAGGAGATAGCCTTCGGCGCTGCCGCTCCACGGTCAAAAGCATAGAAGGAATTGGTTTGGGAAGCGGTTTCTAGGATCGCGCCTATCCTGGAGGTGAGGAAGTCCCCAGCTTGAGGAACTCTTCCTCGTCCTTCAGAGCCTGCTCGAATATCTCGAAACCCTTCTCGAGTTGCGCCTTCGAGATGCAGAGCGGTGGGGCTATCCTGAAGACGTTCCCGAAGAACCCAGAGGTTATGGTCATGAGGCCTGCCCTCCAGCACTTGCCCTGGATGTTGGTCGCTTCGTGGGGTTCCTTGGTGTACTGGTTCTTCACAAGCTCGACGCCGATCATGAGTCCCTTGCCACGGACGTCCCCGATTATCTCCCTGCGCAGCTGCATCTCCTTCAACAGCTTCATCGCGTAGTCCCCGAGCTTCGCGGCGCGGTCAGCGAGATTCTCCTCGATTATGGCAGTAACGTGAGCAAGGCCCGCGGCCATTGTGATCGCATTGCCTCCGAAAGTCGACGAGTGCGAACCCGGCCTCCACTTCTTCATGATCTCCGGCTTTGCGATGATCGCACCTAGCGGAACGCCGCCTCCCAGCGCCTTCCCCATGACGAGTATGTCCGGCACCGTGTTGTAATGCTCGCAAGCGAACATCTTGCCCGTCCTTGCGAACCCGGTCTGTACCTCGTCGAAGACCAGAAGCGCACCTTGGTTGTCCGCCAACTTGCGCAGCCTCGGCAGATACTCCTTGGGCGGCGGGACATAACCTCCCTCGCCCTGGATCGGTTCCACGAATATGGATGCTATCTGGCCAGTCGTGCCGCCCATTGACAGGACCTGGTTCTCTATGTAGTCGACACAGTACAGACCGCACTCCGGGTAGGACTGCTTGAACGAGCACCTGTAGCAGTACGCGAAAGGCGTGAATATGATCCCAGGCGCCAGAGGTCCGTAGCTGTATCTCAGCTTCAGCTTGCTCGTTAGCGCCAGCCCGGCTCCTATCCTGCCGTGGTACGATCCGAAGAACGCCAGATGCTCGTTCCTCTTGGTGTAATACCTTGAGAGCTTGAACGCAGCCTCGACGGCCTCGGCTCCGCTGTTCCCGAAGAAAGTGCCCTTGAGCGCCTTTCCGGGTGATATCTCCGACAGCAGCTTCGCGAAGTGGGCCTCCTTATCGAAGTACGCGTCGTTCGCCATGCTGTGTATCAGCTTCGCAGCCTGTTCCTGGATCGCCCTCGTGACCTTGTAGTGGGTCCATCCGGCGTTCTGGACGGCGATTCCTGACGAGAAATCGAGCAGGACATTGCCATCAGCGTCCATGACCGCTGCGCCTGCGGCCCTGTCGATTGTGAACGTGAAGCACCTGTCGTACGCGTACGAGACGTAGTCCCTGTCGATCTTGATGATCTCTTTGCTCTTGGGACCCGGTGCCCTCACCACTATCTTCGGAGCCTCCCTCGCCCATTGTGGCACCCAGTCCGGCAAGGGGAACTCCTCGGTCGTCGTACTGGCAGTCTCCTTGTCTTCGGTCGGTTTTGTCTGCTTCGGGACCTGCGCAACCGACTCGTTTTCTGTCATCTCACTCATCCCTTACTCCTCCCGATGCGTCTCGAGAGTCAACGCGCCTGGCTTGCAGGCTTTCACGCACGCGGGATCACCCGCGCACAGATCACATGAATATGCCGTCTCCACACCGAATGAGCCCTCGAAGAACACGCCATCGAAAGGACATCTCGGGATGCACGCCATGCATGCGAAGCATCTGTGCTCGTCAAGTGTCCAATACTTGCCCTCGTCGTGGAACTCGAACAGCGCGGACGGACAGACCTCGCTAGGAGGGCAACTATCACAGTGAACGCACATCAGCGCCTTGATCTTCCCCCCATCGTTCTTCGACACCTTGATCCTCGGCTTCCCGGCCGCTACGCTTGAGGGGTGTGCTTTTACGCAGGCCTTCTCGCAGTCCAAACAGCCTGAGCATTTATCGGGGTGGAAGACCAACCCGAACTTCTTCTTCCCGGCGCTCATCAGTGCATCCTCCTGAGTTGTCCAGCCAAATAAACTGACATGCTTGGCGAGATGAGTTGGGCCGACTCACTCCGGTAATCTACCCTAAGTTGCTCATTCCATTTATAACCTCGCCAATAAGGGTATTTCTAAGTTGCATATGTACAATTCCGAGTGCGCCTTTGTGGAAAACTTTCAACCAAATGGGGGAATAAGTTGAAAATTTCTTAATTAGGATGGGGGATTTGCTAAACATTCGAAATTAACAAAAACGATAATGAAAAGGGGTCGAAAATGGGGTTTAAATCGCGACGGTCATATATTTTTGATAACCGTCGCATCGTTTGAGGGGTCTCGTCGCTTCCACTGGAGGAGGCGACCAGTCCAGCGAGGGCGCTTGTACATCAAGCGACACAACTGGCCATCGGTCATTTCACTTCAAGTATGGCAGCTTGCCGACGATGTCGCCCAACCCTGCCTCCTGAAGAGTCTGCTTGGTCGGCCTCCCCTGATCGTCCCAGTTCCAGAGCTTGTAGTACTCCGACAACATCTTCTCGAAGTCCGCTCTCGGGACTGCCTTGCCCTTAGTCTTGCCTGATTGCAGCGGCTCCTTCTCCATCCTCTCGGGCAAGTTGTCATCCTTCCTTGTGAATCCCTCTCGGGCATTGAACGCGCGGGTGAGGTTCCAGACGCGCTTCCCGATGGATCTCAGGCTCTCTTCATCCGCCGGAGCGCCCGTGACCGCAGTGTAATACTTCGCCATGTTCTTGAAGCTCACAGCGTAGAAGTCACAGAAGATGAAGCTCCACTTGACGCTCGTCCTCGTGTTGTCCTCTACGCATATCGCTGCCTTGCCATCGGGATTCCACGGGTCACCGCTCCCGTATGCGTCCTGCGCAACGGGCCATGCCCTGTTGTGGTCCGCGCCCCGGTCCGACGTGGCATACGCGAGTGCCATGCCTATTGAACCTCTCGGGTCGTAAGCGGGATACTCAGAACCCTTAGATTCAATGACCAGCTTCTCAGCGCCCTTGCCGATCTTCCTAGCAGCTCTCTTCGATCCATCGGCGAGCGCGTCGCCGATGTGCTCTCTGCTCGCGATCATCGCAGGCATCTTGGCGAAGGCCTCCTCGTTGCCGAACTTCAGATCCAGGCCGCCTGTGTCCTTTTTGGTCAAGATCTTCCTTTCGTACAGATCCATCGCGAATGCCGTGACGCTCCCCGCCGACATCGTGTCGAGGCCTAGCTTGTCACATTCCTCGGCGAACTTGATGATCGCCTCAATGCTCTTTATTCCGCAGTTCGAACCCGAGAGTCCTATGGTCTCGTATTCCGGACCCTCCGTCGAAGCTCCCTTGAACATTCCCTTCCTGGCCTTGGACCAGCTACCACATGCGAGTCCGCAGCCCATGCATGCCTTTCGTCTCACAAGGACTCTTGTCTTTATGGCATCCGAGTTGATTTCGGCTGAGCCCTCGAACTCACCTGAGCTCCAGTCCCTTGTCGGCAGAATAGCCGCGTTCTGGCTCATGTCGACGATGATCGGCGTTCCGTCGGTGATGGAGCCAGCGTGATCTGGATTCTCGACGACATCCTTGAGCAGCATCTCCTTGGACATCTTAACGAACTCATCGATGTTCGGAACTTCAACACCCATCGTACCACGACAGGCAATCGCCTTCAGGTTCTTCGACCCAAAAACCGCCCCACCACCGCCTCTTCCAGCGTTTCTTGTGAGATCGCTAGTCACGCCAGCAATAAGCGACAGCTTCTCGCCGGCAGGGCCTGTCGAGGCCACTCTCGCATGGCTCTCGCCAGTTTCCTTGCGAATGAGCGCTTCAGTCTTGAAGTTGTCCTTGCCCCAGAGGTTCTTCGCATCCCTGATCTCAGGCTTGCCATCCTTGATCCAGAGATAAACTGGCTTGCTTGCCTTTCCCTTGATAATCACGCCGTCGAATCCAGCGTACTTGAGTTCGGGACCGAAGTATCCGCCCGCGTAGCTGTCCAGGAATGTTCCTGTCTGCGGGGACTTCGTGATGACAACGTATCTGCTGGTCAACGGCACCATGGTTCCTACAAGAGGTCCCGTCCAGATCATGAGCACGTTGTCTGACGAAAGAGGGTCTACACCCGGCTTCAATTCCTCAAAGAGATACCTCGCTCCGAGCCCCTTTCCGCCAATGAACCGCTTCGCCCACTCACGGTTGATTGGCTCAGTGGCAATCTTTTCGCTCGTCAAATCGACTCTCAGCACTTTTCCAGTGTAACCATCCGCCATTCAATTCACCTCTTCAATACGCCCTTGGGACAGATTTCGACGCATTGGGGCGTCCCCCCACATAGGTCGCATTTTATCGAATACGTGCCTGACGGGTCCAGCCAGCAACCCTCGTACGGGCAGGCTTCGACGCAAGCTCCACAAGCAGTGCACTTCTCTTTGTCGACGACGTATATGCCAAGCCCCTCATCGAAGACTATTGCCTCCACAGGACAGGATTCGACACATGGGTGTTCATCGCACTGGAGGCAGTAGTTCAGTTTGAACTCCCCCGGCTCCGGGAATTTGTCCTCCACATTGATCCTGGACTCGCTCGGATTGAACTTGCTCACATGCGTGCCAGAGCAGACCAACATGCACAGCTGGCAGCCAGTGCACTTCTCCTTCTCGGCCTTCAAACCCTTGCTCATCTGTTCTCCCTCCCAAATCGTGATCGTTCCTTGAAGTGTATGTTGGTGCGGGGGTCGTCGAAATGGTTCTCGAAAAAGCTGGATCTATACCCCTGTACCAAGCCCCCATGGGACGATTAGCGTGAACGCAGACTCCGTATATATCTCTTATCGGATTGGGGTAGACTGGCATGGCGTTGAGGCAGTTGACGTTTGGATGGTCAGTAGCAGACCACGATATGCTCCTCTAGACCTATCGCCTAGAATGCCATTTTCACAGATGATTTAAATATTATTGTAGGCATTTATTATATCAAGGATGGGAAGGCATGAGTCTCGAGCTCGCAATAGCGCTCGTTATCTTGGTAACCTTGGTCATCTCAGTCTTCGCAGGAGTTGTCATCTTGAACGCAAGGAGCCGTCGTCCCGCTCCGGTCGTAGGAGGCCCCGAGTACAAGCACAACCTCGGCCAAGTGCAGTATATTGGTCAATCCACTCCGAATCCTCGGCAACCCCCGCAGATCACGGAGAGAATAAGGAGCCACGAAGACTCCCGAAGAAATCCACTACCTAGATGTGCGTCCTGCGGGGTGGCCTTGGCCTTTGGGGACGCAACGTGTCCCAAGTGCGGCAAGGAGCTAAGACCCTGGTCGTTGAAAAGGTAATATAATCAGGCCACACTCATCCAGAACCGATGATACCCGAGGGGACCCAGGTAATGCTGATCGACGCCTCCGGGAAGAAACATCTTCTGAAGGCCCGGAAGCAGATGATCGAAGTTGGTGGTCTTGGGGTCATCAATGGCGATTCGATTTGCGGTTCGGACTACGGGGACGCGCTCAAGGTCGGGAGCAAGGAGTTCCTCATCTGCAGACCGAGTCTCAAGGATCTGTTGGGGATCATCGAACGGCGCGCGCAGATACTCATTCCGAAGGACTCGTTCTCAATACCGATGCACTTAGACCTCGGCTGTGGCGATCGAGTGATTGAAGGGGGCGTTGGCTCGGGTGCTCTGACCCTTGTGCTTCTCCGGGCCGTTGGCCCAAGCGGAGCTGTACACTCGTACGAGATCAGAAAGGATTTCGCGGCCATCGCTGAGAAGAACGTTTCCTTATCAGAGAATGCGGGTTCTTGGAAGCTACACATCGCTGACATCTGCACCGCGGATCTCGAAAAAGAAGCAGATGCCGGGGTCCTCGACATCCCCAATCCATGGGATGCGCTCCCGAACCTTGTCAAGGCCATAAGAATCGGCGGATTCGTCTGCTCGTACGTGCCGAACGTGAACCAACTTGAAGCTACCGTCCGGAAGATGCGCGAGCTAGGTCTGGACGAGGTTGTCGCGTTCGAGACGCTCCAGCGTGAGATGATCGTCCACGAAGGCGGCGTAAGGCCGAGCTTCGACATGCTCGGGCACACCGGGTATCTCGCTTTCGGCCGCAAGATGCGCAATTTGCTTTGACCCCTCAAAATCTAAGTATGCGCTTCTGCAATCTCCCACGCAGGTGACATCGGGATGGTTATTGCAGAGGTCAGGGTCGAGCTGAAGAAGGGG
>Ga0154903_149_pt1 | contig 15695 bp, 25 predicted proteins | sample Rifle2008BG19ft_FD_105584 | JGI IMG/M metagenome (GOLD analysis project Ga0154903, IMG submission 105584) | Euryarchaeota archaeon RBG_19FT_COMBO_56_21
TGGCTGTTGACGCCTGCAAGAAGGTCTATCAGATCCAGAGGGACGCGCTGAAGAGACGGTACTCCGCTAGAGCAGCCGACGAGGACGTGCCCGCACCAATAGTGGAAGGCGCAATGATGAGGGAGGGACAGTAGATGGGCAAGGACGTTGTAGCGGACCTGAAGAGAGACTACATCTCGAAGTTGCTTGCCAAGGGCGTTCGTGTAGACGGCAGGAAGTTCGAGGAGATGCGCCCTCTCACGATCGAAGTCGACTACATCAAGTCGGCCGAGGGCTCTGCGAGGATACAGCTGGGTGACACGCAAGTCGTTGTCGGCATCAAGATCGACAAGGGAGAGCCTTTCTCGGACACTCCCAACTCTGGAGTGCTCACCACGAACGCCGAGCTCATACCCATGGCCTCTGAGACTTTCGAGAGCGGCCCGCCGGACGAGATCTCTATCGAGGTCGCGAGAGTCGTCGACAGGGGCATCAGAGAGGGCCACGCGGTGGACCTCAGCAAGATGGTCCTTGAGCCTGGCAAGGCGGTCTGGATCATGTTCGTGGACGTGCATGTCATAGACTACGACGGCAATCTGTTCGATGCTGCCAACATCGCGGCGAATGCGGCATTCAAGACGGCCATCATCCGCGGAAGCAAGGCAGGCTTGAGCGAGGATCAGCCGCTGCCCGTGCAGCACCAACCGATCTCCGTTACCGTCGTCAAGATAGATGGCAAGATACTTGTGGACCCGACGCATGACGAGGAGCGCGTCGCGGACGCGAGGCTGACGGTCGCAACACTTGAGAATGGCAACCTGTGCGCCATGCAGAAAGGGCTGAACGGGGCATTCACGATGGAAGAGGTGTTCAAGGTCGTCGACTTGTCAAGAAGGATCGGGGCGGACATCCGCTCGAGGTTCTGAGGGGATGGTGAGGAGATGTCCAAGAGGACCAAGAAGGTCGGCACGTCCGGTAGGCTGGGCCCGAGATACGGCGTCAGGATACGGAAGCGGATAGCAGACGTCGAGGCCGTATCCAAGGGCAGGCACGAGTGCCCCAAGTGCAGGGTAGTCGCTATGCAGAGGATGGCGAACGGCATCTACAATTGCAGGCACTGCGGGGCCAGGATGGCATCAAGCTCATACATGCCCACGCCTCCTGCGGCAATCAGGAGAGAGCTCAAAGAGGTGCTGGCGAAGGCCGAAGGCACGGAGGCCGAGGTCGAAGCCGTGGAGGAGACCGAGGAGCTGCCCAAGGAGCAGCCCGAAGTGAAGGAGAAGCCCAAGAAGCGCGTGAAGAAGGCCAAGAAGGAGTAGATGGCATGTACAAGTGCTCGAAGTGCAAGGAGCCTGTGAGGTCGAACGTCAACACCGTGGGGCTCCAGTGCGAGAAGTGTGGCTCGAAGGTATTCTACAAGGAGCGGCCGAACGTAAGGAAGCTCATCAAGGGTAGATGACTTGCCCAGCAGGGCCGAGCTGATAGTGAGGACCGAGCGACCAGAGGTCGTCGCGGGAGCGCTCTCACCAGAGCTGGCTGAGCACATCCCGAGGACGAAGGTCTCGGTCGAGAGCAGGGCCGGAGAGGTCGCCATAGTGATCGAGGCGGACGACCAGGCCGCTCTGAGGGCGGCCCTGAACTCATATATCAGATGGACTAATGTAGCAGAGGAGACGGCTAAGGAGGCGGGAAGGAGATGATGGACAACATACCACCAAGGGTTCAGAATCAGATAGCTCAGTTCCAGCAGCTGACACAGCAAATCCAGATGGTCACCTCGCAGAAGATACAGCTGGAAGCTCAGGTGAGGGAGCTAGACAGGACCCTCCAGGAGCTCGAGAAGACGGCGGAGGACTCGGAGGTGTTCAGGAATGTTGGTTCGCTGCTGATCCAGGTCAAGGACAAGGCGGCGCTTGTCAACGAGCTCAAGGAACAGAAGGAGAGCTCGGACGTGAGGATCAAGACCCTCGAGAGGCAGGACAAGCACCTGAGGGAGCGCCACAAGAGTCTACAGGACCAGATCACGCATGCCCTCCAGATGCCAGAGGCCGCAGCCGCCAAGCCAGAGGCGGAGTAAGAACTATCCATCGTTTCTCTCAAGAGACAATCAGCTCCGCACTGGGCGGAGCAGATTCATTTTATACATCGTTTGTTCTGACACCTACTCGTGCTCTCCAGCATAGGTAACGAGCTGTCAAAAGAAGGCGGCACCCTCGTGCTGCTCCATGGGAACGCGGATGCGGACGCCCTCGCAAGCGCGTTCGCAGTCCAGCAGGCTTTTCCCGACATCACGATTGGTGTCCCAGGCGGGCTGGACAGAGTCTCGAAGCAGCTGGCCAAAATCCTGAACATCCCGACGAGCGAGGATGTCTCGAAAGTGCACCATGCGAGACTGCTGATTCTCGACACATCTGGCCCCGAGCAGCTCGATTTCGTCCTCGATCTGACCAAGGCTATGATCATCGACCACCACGCGCGGAACGAGAAGTGGGAGAAGGCGGCGATGTATCACTGCGACGACACGAAGAGCTCCTGCTCTGAGATTATCTACGAGCTGCTCAAGAAGGAGAAGCGCAAGGTGACAAGGGAGATGGCCCTCGCGCTCCTGTTCGGGATGCTAACGGATTCGGGATACTTCAGATTCGCGAAGCACGACACACTCACGACCTTCTCCGAAATCATGTCCACGCAAGGCATTCAGATGGACGAGGCGATGAACCTAGTCGACCTCGATGTGGACATTTCGGAACGGATCTCGCAGCTCAAGGGCGCTCAGAGGCTGAAGTACTGGAAGGTCGGGAACTACATCGTCGCGACCTCCCAGGGGAGCGCGTTCGAGGCGTCCGTGTGCAAGGCGCTGCTGGGACTCGGCGCCGACGTCGTTTTCGTGGGCTCTCAGAGAGGCGACCAGTTTAGGGTGAGCGCCCGCGCCACGCAGGCGATGGTGAGGAAGGGCGTGCACCTGGGGAAGCTGCTCGGAGGTGTCGGCTCCGAGACCGCGAACGGCGGCGGGGGACATCCCGGCGCGGCGGGCCTCACGGGGACCGGAGATGTGGAGGCGATCCTGAACATCGCTGCCGAAAACGCCATGAAGCTGCTCCAGAAGACGAAATCATCTGGTGACTGATAGTTTCTTGACCTTCTCCAGATTCTCTGGATGATTCTTGAAATACTCGCGGATTGGCTCGAGCACTCTAGTCATGCCGTCGGCTGCGCCCTTCTTCAAGTCCTGAGCGTGCAACTTCCCCGAGGTGTATGCCAGCAACACCTCGTTGAAGCTAGCGTAATCGATGGGCCCTCCGTACTTCGCAGGGCGGTCGATGTGAAGCGATCCGAGCTTCGGGAACACGATCAAACGGAGTACGTCTATCACTGGGTTGCCCTCCGCCTCTGTAGGACAGAACGCGTTCTTCATCTTGCGTGTGATATCCTCTGGGGAATCGTGCAAGAAGATGGCGCTGTTGGGGCTGCTCTTGGACATCTTCGCTTCCACGGGGTCCATCCTGCCACCTCCTAGTAGGCTGACGAGCAGCGGCGTGTGAATGGCTATCGGTTTCTTCCAAGCCAGCTTGTCAGCTGCATCACGGGCCAACATGTGAGCCCTGCGCTGGTCCATGCCAGCCAAGGCGATGTCCACACCAAGCTCGAAGATGTCCGCAGCCTGCATCGGCGGGTACATCATCTTCGAAGAGTCCATCTCGGCCTCGTCCTCCGCCCTTCCCATGATGGTCATCGCACGCCTGATCCGTGACATGGAACTGGACTTGGCGATTCTGATGAACCTCTCCCAGTAGCGAGAGCTGTCGCACAGATCGCTGGCCCAGACGAACTTGACGTTGTCTTTGACGCCCACGGCGAGGAAGCACTCCTTGAGGTACTCCCCGCACACCCGGATGCTCTCCAACTTGCCCCCGAGCTTGTCGTTGATGAGCGCGTGCCAATCGGCAAGAAAGATCGTTACCTCAACACCAGCTTCCTGCAGATCAATTATCTTGCTAGCGGTGATGGCCTGTCCTGCATGAACGAATCCGCTCGGCTCGTACCCGATGTATGCTGTTGGTTTCTCCTTCGTCTCGAACAGGGTTTTGAGCTCCTCGGGTGTGACCACCTCAAGCGCGTTCCTCGAGGCCAGTTCGAGCTTCTTCTGAACATCCATATTTGCGCCGAGGCCCGATAATCGAGTGTGCGGAAAAAAGCTTTGCCTACATTCGCATCGATGATGGAACCACCCTGAAGTCACATCGTAGACGTGAGAGATCCGCCCATTCTTGATTTACTGGTCATCTCCAGTCATGCGAATTCGACGGAAAGCGTTAATAACCGCCCTCGCATTAGCACTAGTCCCACTCGGGGACTGAATTCAAAGGGGGAGTGCATGAAGGTCTCAGCCATTCGCAATGGCAAGATGATAATCAAGGTGTCCGAGGTCAAAGAGGCTGCGGGAGAGGGCTTCAGGATCTCCGAAGAGTTCTACTACGAGCTCGACCGACAGGTCAACGAGATAATCGAAGAGGCCAAGAGGAGAGCCAAGAAGAACGGCCGCAGGACGATCAAGCCTTACGACCTGTGAGCGTTTTCGGAGGGCCGCGTTCGGACATGGCCAGACCCAGGAAGAGAAAGGACTGCAGCTCGGCGGCCGCCGCGTGGAGGGAGCGAGAGCTGCTGGACAAGAAGCTCGTTGACGCTGGTGTCGTCATTCTCCGAACAACTGGATGCAGCCACTTCCACCAAGGCGCGTGCTCGATGTGCGGATACAATATCGAGTCGAGTGATGACATCAAACCCGAGGACATCAAGAAGCAGTTTGACACCGCAGTCGCTACACTGGGCGATCTCCAGTTTCTGAAGGTGTACACATCCGGCTCTTTCTTGGATCAGCGTGAAGTCCCAAGAGATGTGGCAAATCACATCCTGCAACACTGCAAGAAGATGAGATGGAAGCTGCTGTTCGAATCGCGGCCAGAGTTCGTCACTGACGCGAGACTCGATGAGGTCAAGGAAATCCACGAAGACCTTGAGATAGCTCTTGGGCTAGAGAGCGCCAATGACAGGGTGCTCGCATACTCGATCAACAAAGGATTCACCGCGGCCGACTATGTCCGTGCCGCAGAAACAATCGAGAGGCACGGAGCTGCGATCAGAACCTACGTTCTGCTGAAACCACCTTTCTTGACGGAAGCGGAAGCGGTGAAGGACGCGGTGGCGACGATACGCTTCGCGGCGAAGCGGAGCGCCGCCGTCTCCCTGAATCCCGTCAACGTCCAGCGAGGCACCCTCGTCGAGAAGCTCTGGCGCAACTGGGCGTACAGGCCTCCGTGGCTATGGAGCGTGCTCGATGTGCTGAAGTCGACGAAGGGTGACTGCGTGAGACTGATCTGTGATCCTACTGGAGGGGGCAGCGAAAGAGGAGCACACAACTGTGGTGAATGCGATGGAGTCATCTTGGATTCCATCCGCGCTTTCAGCATCTCTCAGGACGTGGGCAAGCTCGGGAGCCCCGACTGCAAGTGCAAGGAGACCTGGAAAACCATCATGGACGTCGAGGGGTTCGTGTCAGGCGGTACTGTCGACTTGCAAAGATTTTTCAGGCCGCAACGAACTTAGACCCCAGGGATAGAGGATGCAGCAGTACGACATCAAGCGAGGCCTCCAGGAGAACCTGGAGAAAGAGAAGTTGAAAGCGACCGCTCAGAACGTTTTCGGGAAAGCCGATGAGAAGGACGGGAAGCTGGTGATATCTTTCGGCGCACTCAAGGAATTGAAGGTGTGGAGCGAGGGGAAGAAGCTCTGCGTCGACACCACGATGGACACCAGCGTGGGCAATGACATCGCCGCACAGACGATCAAGGCGTACAACACCTTCCTCGAGCGCGTGACAGGGCTGACCTCGAAGGAGCGCGGGAAGAAGGCGCAGAAAGCCGCGAAAGAGGGCAAGCTCTGAACACCTGTATGGCCCTTCAGAGCCCGCGTTTGTCATTCCAGTCGACCGACATCGATTTCAAGGGCCAGGTGGTGGGGGCGGTGGTGGAGCGCCAGTCTCCGGCGGTGGCATCATCGGCATCTGTGCTCCGCCGCGCTTCCGCATCATCAGTACGACCGATAGAACGACTACGACGACCACGACAATCACGATCATGATTATCAGCAGGTTGGTACCCGAGAACAACGATGAAGCCCCTGTTCCCTTGCCGGCATAGGAGTACGATTTCAACTCAGAATCTCCGAAGCCAGTAGTGAAATCCCCCGAACCGGCAGCCTTGACGTAGTTGCCTACGTCACTCGAGTAGTGGTACGTCATCAACGCAATATCTCCGTCAAGGTCCAGAGTGAGAGTATACTTGTAGCAGTCGAATTCCCCTGCGGGGACAGACACCGTCTCGTTCGAGGCTGCGATTTGGATCGTCTGGGTTGCGTTGTACGTGGATGTGTCAGAGTCACTGATTTGCTGGCCCAGCATGTCCATCTCAATGGTCGTTGTGGTTGTCACATTGCTGTGGGAGACGATTGTTGCGCCATGTACTGGGAGGGTGTCCCCGATGTAGTCATCCAAAGCGGGACTATAGGTCTGCAGGATTCCCATGATCATATCTACTGTCTCTCCCTGCATGGTCATGCTCATCTTGATCTCCAGATCGGACGAAACAAGGCTGAAGTTCGACACAAGCCGTTTCAGTACACCCGAGTAGGTCACGCTACCAGACACGCTGTAGCTGCTGTAGCTGCCCGATAGATCACCGGATCCGCTGAGTCCTATGACGTATGCCTCAGCAGCACCGCTGCCTTCCGTCCCAGTCACCTTCATCTTGATCGAGCCTGACAGAGACATCCCTTCGATGTCGGTGTCAGATTCATAGGTCCAGTAATCTCCCTCCTCTGCGGCGGTCGCAGCCTGCCCGTGATTCGCGACAGGCAGGAGCGAAGCTACCAGCAGAAACAGGCCCACCAACAATGCGAGTTCGAATCTCTTCATTCACGTTTCCTCCTTCGATCGCAACCGTTTCCAGGAACGACCTCTCGATATATAGTAGCTGTCAGCCAGATGCACTGGCATCGGGGTCTCTCGCACAACTCCAACTCAAGCCGAAACGCCATTCCATCATGGCCCGAACGCGAACCCAACTGTGCTGGTACGTTTATATATCAGTATCCCATTCAGCGGCTTGCGATACCAGAGGCGGTATCGGCCAGACGCTATCTGGGCAATGCCTCCGAGCAACCCACCACTCACGCTGGAACAAGTTTTCAGGCGCGAACGAAGCGTCACGGCCGAGAATGAATGCCTCGTGGGCGCTGTGCTCGACATAGCGAGTACTCACAGCGAGGTCTATCGACCCAAGACGAGGGATTGCGATGCCAACCACAAGACGACCGAGAAAGGGCTCAATGGGCTACTCACCAAGGAAGAGAGCCAGGAGCATAACCGCCAGAATATCCAGCTGGCCTGAGGGAGGCGACGGGGCAAGGCTCCAAGGCTTCGCAGGCTACAAAGCGGGGATGACGCACGCGTTCATCGTGGACTACCGACCGCGCAGCACGACATCCGGACAGGAGGTCCAGATGCCGGTCACGGTTATCGAGGTCCCCCCGATGAGGGTGTGCGCGATCAGAATGTACCAGGATACTGCCTACGGCCGGAAGGCCGTCGGTGAGGTCTGGGCAAAGAACCTCGAAAAGGAGCTCTCAAGGAGACTCCCGGTGCCGAAGGAATACGACGAGAAGGCCGGATGGGAGACCGCGGGGAAGCTCGAGTACGACGATGTCCGCGCTCTACTCTACACGCAGCCAATCCTCGTGACAGGCGTTCCGAAGAAGAGGCCGGAGCTCATGGAGATCCGGATCGGCGGCGGGAAGATGGACGAAAGGCTGGCCTATGCCAAGAGCATCCTGGGCAAGCAGGTCACTATCAAGGATTTTACCAAGGAAGGCGAGATGGTCGACGTTGTCTCCATCACCAAGGGAAAGGGATGGACCGGAACGACCAAGCGTTGGGGGACGAAGCTGCTGATGCACAAGAACAGCAAGCACAGAAGGCTTATCGGTACGCTAGGTACCAAGAGGCCGAACTATGTCCGGCCGACCGTTCCCCAGGGCGGTCAGAAAGGATTCCACCAGAGGACTGAGCTCAACAAGCGCGTTCTGAAGATCGGCGACAAGGGCGAGGAGATCACCCCCAAGGGAGGATTCCTCCACTACGGGCAGGTGAGGAATGGATACCTCATGCTCCACGGGTCCGTCCCCGGACCGTCGAAGCGGCTTGTGAGGCTGCGAGAGCCCGTCCGATTGAGCTTCATCAAGCTCGACGAGGCTCCCCAGGTGTCGTTCATCTCTCTTGAATCAAAACAGGGGGTGTGAGTGAATGGCCGAAAAGAAAATCAAGAAAATAAAGGCAGAGGAGAAGACCGAGGAGACAAAGGCCAAGCCCGCCCCTGGAACGCTGAACATCTACGACCTGGAGGGCAATGTCACAGGGCAGGCGAACCTGCCCGCGTCGTTCAAGATCGAGTACAGGCCCGATGTGATCCGCCGGGCAGTGACCTCGATAGAGGCGAACGCTCGGCAGGCATTCGCGCCCGGCCCCAACTCAGGCATGAGGCACTCCGTCCAGACCTGGGGAAAAGGAAGGGGCGTATCCAGAGTACAGAGGCTGATGGGCAGTTCGCGCGCGGCCCAATCGCCCAACAACGTCGGCGGCAGGCGCGCGCACCCGCCAAAGGCGGAGAAGGACCTCGGCAAGAAGCTCAACAAGAAGGAGCAGGCGCTGGGGAAGCTCTCGGCGCTGCACGCGACCAGCAGCCCTGAGATAGTCAAGGCCAGAGGCCACAAGTTCAACGACAAGCTCACCGTCCCCGTCGTCGTCAAGGACGACTTCGAGTCGATCAAGACGACGAAGGAAGCGGTCAAGGCCCTGTCCTCGATCGGCGTCTACGAGGATGTCGAGCGGGCCCTGAACGGGAAGAAGATCAGGGCGGGCAGAGGCAAGATGAGAGGCCGGAGGTACAGGATGCCGAAGGCCTTGCTCGTCGTCGTCTCCAAGGACTGCGACGCATGGAACAGCATCAGGAACCTCCCCGGCATCGACATCGCCACACCGAACGGGCTCAACGCGTCCATTCTGGCTCCTGGCGGCGCGCCTGGAAGGCTGATGCTCGTGACTGAGTCCGCTCTTCAGACGATCGGAGGCTGGCACAGATGAGGCGCACGATCATTCTGCATCCGTATGTGACAGAGAAGACCATGAACGCCATGTCTGGCACTCCCCAGCAGGACCTCAAGGACGGCAACCGGCTCGAGTTCGTCGTCCGCAAGGACGCCACGAAGACCGAGATCAAGAAGGCCTTCGAGCAGAATTTCGAGGCGAAGGTGTCCAAGGTAAACGTCAAGTTCATGAAGGACGGCAAACACGCGATCATCAAGCTCAAGGAGGGCTACAGCGCCGAGGAGATCGGCATGAGGATAGGCATATTCTGAGGTGATTCGAAATGGGAAAGAGATTGATAACTCAGAGAAGGGGACGCGGCTTCGGCAGATACAAGTCCCCCAGGCATCTCAGGTTCACGGACGCCAGCCACCCGAGGATAAGGGAGGGCGTCGGCACCATAGTCGACTTCGTGCACGAGGCCGGCAGGATCGCTCCTCTCGCGAAGGTCTCGTACGACGGCCATGAGGAGTACATGATCGCACCCGACGGAGCCTTCGTCGGCCAGCAGGTCACATTCGGCGTCCGAGGAGCTGTCGAGGCGGGCAACACGATGCCCGTTGGCAACATACCCGAGGGCACGATCGTATACAACATAGAGTCACAGCCCGGGGACGGCGGCAAGTTCGCCAGGACCGCGGGCAACGCGGCCACGATAGTCTCGCACGGGACGAAGACGGTCCTCCTGATGCCATCGGGCAAGTTCAAGGAAGTCGACCGCAAGTGCCTCGCGACGATCGGTCTCGTGGCTGGCGGCGGGCACAAGGAGAAGCCGTTCGCCAAGAGCGGCAAGAAGTTCTGGGCGTACCATGGAAAGGCCAAGGCGTACTTCAAGGTCAAGGGAGTCGCGATGAACCCAGTCAACCACCCGCACGGTGGTGGCGGCCACCCGCATGTCGGTACCCAATCCAGCGTGGGCAGGAACACCCCGCCCGGCAGGAAGGTAGGCAGGTTGGCTCCTCAGCGGAAGAAGAGGAAGGTGTGATGAATGGCCGATGAGAAGAAGAAGGACGCTCCAAAGCAAGACGCGAAGTCATCAACGGCACCGGCAGGGAAGACCATTGTCGGCGGGAAAGCCCCAGCAGGCGGCAAGGCACCGGCGGCGGGCGCGAAGCCAGGCGCAGCTGCTCCAGCAGCCGCACCTGCGGCGGCTCCGGGCGCAGCCCCAGCCGCTCCAGTGCCCGAGAAGAAGGCGAAACCCTCCGCGCGGTTCACAGGCACTGCCAAGGCCGCGAGAAGGAAGATGAGGAAGAAGAAGAGCCAGATCCAGGCACGCAGGAAGAAGGAGTTCACCTACAGAGGCTACACGATGGAGGAGCTGTTGAAGCTGCCGTTCGCAGAGATCATCGAGCTGCTTCCGGCGAGGGCCCGGAGGACATACATCCGCGGCCTCAACTCCGAGCAGGAGTCGTTCGTCAGGAGGCTCAGGGCATCGGAGAAGCCAGTGCGGACGCACAGGCGTGAGATACCCATCCTGCCCGAGTTCGTCGGCAAGAAAGTACAAGTCTACAATGGTCATGAGTTTTCACCTGTGGACATAAAGCCCGAGATGATAGGACACTACCTCGGGGAGTTCGCGCTCACAAGGAAATCCGTGAGACACTCGGGTCTGGGAGTCGGCGCTACCAGGTCTTCGAAGTTCATGCCGCTCAAGTGAGGTGAAACAATGGGATACACTCTTCAAACGGATCCGGAGACGACATCTCGCGCGGTGGGCGTGGAACTGAGCGTTTCTCCCAAGAAGTGCCGGGAGGTCTGCAAGATGCTCGTGGGCAAGAAGGTGGAGGACGCGAAGACCTACCTCAAGGGAGTCGCGGCACTCGAGATACCGGTCCCGTACACTCGGTTCAAGATGATGCTCAGCCCGAAGCCGAAGGTCGGCCCGGGGAGATACCCGAAGAAGCCCGCGCTGGCCATACTGCGTGTGCTCGAGAGCGCACAGTCGAACGCGGAGTACAAGGGGCTCGACGCGGACAACATGCGGGTGAAAGTGGCGGCCGCTCACAGGGGAAGGATAGAGAAGGCCATGATGCCGAGGGCGCAGGGCCGGAGCACCCCATGGAACGAGCAGACCACGAACATCGAGATCATATTGGAGGAGATCAAGGCGTCCTAAAGACGACCGGAGGGAAATGAATGGCTAGCGAGAGGAAGTTTGTCACTGAGAACATCCGGAGACACCTGCTCAGGGAGTACATGATGGCCAAGGTCGGCAGGGCGGGCTTCGGAGGGCTGGACGTTCAGAGGACGCCTATGGGCACGCGGGTCACCCTCATGACCGAGAGGCCGGGACTGGTCATCGGCCGCAGGGGAGAGGCGATCAAGCTGCTGACCAAGGCGATCGAGGAGGAGTTCAAGTTCAACAACCCGCAGATCGAGGTCCAGGAGGTACCCAACCCAAACCTGAACGCTCAGATCATGGCGGAGAAGCTCGCCAACGCGCTCGAGCGGGGCTGGCACTTCAGAAGGGCCGGGCACTCGACCGTGAGGAGGATCATGGACTCCGGCGCGAGAGGGTGCCAGGTCGTCATCGCCGGCAAGCTCACGGGCGCGAGGCACAGGACGGAGAAATTCAAGGAGGGCCACATAAAGTATTGCGGCCAGGCGAAGCTCGACTTCATGGAGAAGGGATTCGCCGTCGCGAAGCTGAAACCCGGAGTCATGGGCATCACGGTCAACATAATGAACCCGAACGCGAGGCTTCCGGACGAAATCGAGATTATACCTCCGCCAGCGGAGGCTGCGCCCGCAGTCGAGGCCCCGAAGCCAGCGGCAGATATGGTCGCTGAGGAGAAGAAGGCTGCCGAGGCGGTCGCGACCCTGAAGAAGGAGGCGACCGCTGCCACAGGAGCCATCGCGGCGGCACAGAAACCAAAGAGGGCACGGAAGAAGAAAGTCGTGGGAGCGCCCGAAGGGGCAGCAACCGCGGCAGCGCCCGAGGGAACGCCTGGAGCCGACGACAAGAAGTCAGTTCGAAAGCGCAAGAAGAAGGATGGCTCGGAAGAGGCGGCAGCGCCACCGGCGACCGAGGCGATCACCGAAGTGAAGCCTGGGGCGATCATGACCGTCGAGCCCAAGCCATTGGCCGAGGTGCCCGAGAAGAAGCCGGAAGAGAAGAAACCAGAGGCGCCGCCGGTCGAAGAGAAGAAGGAGGCCTGAGTTGGATGGCGTTGCTGAAGCCGAAGGAGCTCAGGGCGATGAGGCCCGAGGACATCAAGGCCAAGTTCAAGGAGCTGAACGACGAGCTCATGCACGAGAGGGGCATTGCCGCGATGGGCGGGGCGCCCTCGAGCCCCGGCAAGTTGCGCGCTTTGAGGACGAGCGTCGCTCGGATACACACTGTCATGCGGGAGACGGAGCTGGCTGAGGCCAAGCAGAAGCTCGCGATTCAGAAGAAAGAACAACCCAAGGAGAAGAAGAAGGAGAAGGCTTTGAAGCCGACGAAGGAGGAGAAGAAGTAATGGCAGGAATTTGCTCGGTCTGTGGACTTCCAGAAGAGCTGTGCATGTGTGAGCAGATTGCGAAGGAACAACAGAAGATAAGGATACTCACGGACACCAGACGCTACGGCAAGATCGTCACCGTTGTCGAGGGCATCGACAGCACGGACATCGACCTAGATGACCTAGCGAGGAAACTCAAGACCAGGTGCGCTGCGGGCGGGACGGCCAAGGAGGGCAGGATCGAGCTGCAGGGCGAGCACAAGAGGAAGGTCAAAGAGGTCCTCGAAGAGCTGGGTTTCTCCGTGGAGTGAGGAAACCGAGCATATGAATTCACAAGATTTCCGGAGACGGGAGCTCATAGGGCTTGAGGTGGAGGTCATCGAGTCCACGTGCCAGGAGCACCTTGGTATCAAGGGCCGAGTCGTGGACGAGACGAAGAACACATTCACCATAGAGCAGGGAGGGCGCGAGAAGATGGTGCCCAAGGACTGCTGCAAGTTCAGGTTCGCGGAAGGCGAGAGCTCGTTCGTGGTCTCCGGGAAGGACATCAAGTTCAGACCTGAGGACAGGATCAAGAAAGTACGGTAGGGTGAGATGCGATGGCGAACAAGGTCAAGAAGACAGCCGCAGCCGGCGTGAAGGACATAGGTCTCGATGTCGAGGCTCCCAAGAGCCCGTGCAAGGACCAGCACTGCCCATTCCACGGCAAGCTGTCGGTCAGAGGGACGACCCTGGACGGGACCGTCGTCTCAGCGAAGATGCAGGGCACGGTCACCGTGCAGAGGGAGTACATGAGGTACATCCCCAAGTACGAGAGGTACGAGAAGCGCACGAACAGCTACCTCGCGCACGCTCCGGACTGCATGCAGATGAAGCTCGGGGACAGCGTGAGCATCATGGAGTGCCGCCCCCTGAGCAAGAGAGTAAGCTACGTTGTCATTGAGAACAAGAAGAAGGAGTGAGCGCGATGAAGGGCATTCCAGGAAGACAGACCAGAGGCATACCGACCGGGGCGAGGCTAGACTGCATCGACAATACTGGAGCGAAGATCGTCCAGGTCGTAAGCGTTCCCAACTACCACGGCACCAAGAGAAGGCTGCCGAACGCCGCATTGGGCGAGATGATGGTCATCACCGTGAAGAAGGGCACCCCAGAGGTGCGAAAGCAGCTCTTCAGGGCGGTCATCGTGCGCCAGAGGAGGCCGTTCAGAAGGCCTGAGGGCACGATGGTCCAGTTCGAGGACAACGCGGTGGTCCTGGTCACGGACACTGGCGAGACGAAGGGCACTGACATCAAAGGCCCGGTCGCACGAGAGGCCGCCGAGAGGTGGCCGAGGATCGCGGCGACGGCCTCCATGATAGTGTAGGTGAATGCGATGATGACCACGAGCACGAAGGCGAGGAAGCAGAGGAAGGCGAGATACAACGCCCCGCTGCACAAGAAGAGACGCATGGTCTCCGCGCACCTGGACTCGGCCCTGATGAGCGAGTACAATGTCCGTTCGCTCCCGGTAAGGAAGGGCGACACTGTCAAGGTCGTCCGCGGGAACGAGGACTTCAGGAAGATCGAGTCGAAGGTCGCGCGCGTGGATGTCAAGAACCTCAAGATCATAGTCGAGAACGTCACGGTGGCGAAGGCAGATGGCACTCAGAAGCCGAAGCCTATCGACCCGTCCGATGTTGTGATCACAAAGTTGGATCTCTCCGACCCGTGGAGGAAGGAGAAGCTCGACAGCCTGAAGGGGGCGTGAGGGCAGATGAAGAAACACGTCAAGAGGATGGCCGCGCCGAACAGCTGGGCGATTCCGAGGAAGACGAGCCACTGGGTGACGAAGCCCAGGCCCGGTCCGCACGGGACACAGGGTTCGATGCCGCTCCTAGCGGTCGTCAGGGACATGCTGAAGCTGTGCGACAACTCGCGAGAGGCGAGGTTCATCATCGGAGGCCGTGGCATAGCGGTCGACGGGCGCGTGGTGACCGACTACAAGTTCCCGGTAGGGCTGATGGACGTCATCACTGTACTGAAGACGAAGCTGAGCTACAGGATGCTCGTTGACTACAAGGCGAAGCTGCAACTCGTCGCCATAGACGACACGGAGAAGAGCTGGAAGCTCGCGCGGGTCGACAACAAGGCCGTCCAGAGGAAGGGCAAAGTGCAGCTGAACCTGCACGACGGCAGGTGCATCGTACTCCCGAAGGACCAATACAAGTCGGGCGATGTGCTGAAGATCGAGGTCCCTTCCCAGAAGATCATGAAGGCGTTCAAGCTCGAGAAGGGCAACATGGCGATGCTAGTCGGTGGAGCGCACCCCGGAGCGGTCCGAGTCATCGAGACATACCAGATCAGGAGAGGCTCTGCGCCGAACCTGGTCACTTTCAGGGAAGGCGGGAGCACGGTCAAGGAGAACGTGTTCGTCGTCGGGGACAAGGCCCCTGAGATCAGGCTGTTGGAGGCGAAGGTCGCATGACCGACATGAGGGAGATACGGCTGCACAAGGCAGTCGTGAACATCGGGGTCGGAGACGCAGGCGAGCGCCTGCTCAAGGCCGAGAAGGTCCTGAAGATGGTCACGGGGAAGAAGCCCGTGAGGACCAAGTCGAAGACGACCAACAGGGACTTCGGGATCAGGCAGGGCATGCAGATAGGCTGCAAGGTGACGCTCAGAGGCAAGGAGGCCGAGGAGTTCGTGAAGAAGGCCTTCTGGGTACGCGAGAACCGGATTGCCACCTACTCGTTCGACCCGGAGGGCAATTTCTCGTTCGGCGTCCAGGACTACACTGACTTTCCAGGGATGAAATACGACCCCGAGATCGGCATATTCGGGCTGGACGTGTGCTCTGTCATCGGGAGACCTGGACGCAGGATCTCACAGAGGCGCGCCCTGCGGAGGAAGGTGCCGACAATTCAGAGGGTCACTAAGAAGGAAGGCATGGAATTCGTCAAGAAGAAGTTCGGCGTGGAGGTGGTCGATTGAAGCCCAAGAAGAAGTTCGGCAGATCAGAAGGCTGCAAGAGATGCGGCCGCAAGCGGGGCATCATCAGACGCTACGGGATGCACCTTTGCAGACAGTGCTTCAGA
>Ga0154903_139_pt1 | contig 15450 bp, 16 predicted proteins | sample Rifle2008BG19ft_FD_105584 | JGI IMG/M metagenome (GOLD analysis project Ga0154903, IMG submission 105584) | Euryarchaeota archaeon RBG_19FT_COMBO_56_21
TGCATGATACACTACACGACGCCGGACGGGAGGATCATCCCGTTCTGCGCCTACAACTCCGGCCCTGTCTACAGGACCGAGGTGGAGAAGAAGTTCTCAGTGCCCCTCGCCGAGTGGCGGAAGAAGCACGGGGAAGAGTACACGTGAGCTGATGGCCATGGCCAAGGAATTGGACGATCTAGATGTTGACATCACCAGATGCATGCACTGTGGTGCGTGCGTCGGTTCGTGCCCTGTGAACGCGATCTACCTGAACGATGTTCTGATAGAGTTCAACGACGACTGCACGATGTGCAAGCGGTGCATCAAGGTCTGCCCTGTCGGGGCGGTCCATCTCGCGGGGGAGAAGTAGATGACCGGATACGATGTGGTCGTGGTGGGCGGAGGGCCAGCGGGCACCATGACGGCCAAGTGGGCCGCTAAGGGCGGCGCGAAGGTCCTCATTGTTGAGAAGAGGCAGGAGATAGGCGCACCCGTGAGATGCGGAGAAGGGATATCCCGCTCATGGCTCGACAGCGTGGGCATCAAGCTCGACCAGAAGAGCGTCGCGTGGCAGGTCAAGGGCGCCAAGATCGTCGCGCCCAACGGCACCTCGTTCTTCCTTTCAGAGAAGATGGCGGGGAACGAGGTCGGCATAGTCCTCGACCGAATCTTCTTCGACAAGCTGCTGGCGCACGACGCCGTGAAGGCGGGTGCCGACCTCATGCTGAAGACCTCGGCGACCGGCCTGCTGAGGACCGGCGGGAAGGTGACAGGTGTCAAGATCAAGTCATTCGGTGAGACGAAGGAGATCAAAGCGGGCTGCGTGGTCGCAGCCGATGGCTTCGAATCTCAAGTCGGCCGTTGGGCAGGGATTGCTACCAGCCTCGCCCCAAGGGACATCACGAGCTGCATCCAGTACAGGCTCACGAACATCAGCTACGATCCCAACTACTGCGAATTCGTCCTGGGCTCCAAGGCCCCGGGAGGATATCTCTGGATCTTCCCAAAGAACGAGGACACCGCGAACGTCGGCATCGGCATGCAGCTGACCAAGCTGAAGGACAGGGCAGATGTGAAGAAGTACCTTGATAAGTTTATCCAGAACGATCCGCGCCTGAAGAAGGGCAAGGCCCTGGAGATCGTCGCGGGGGCGGTGTCGATATGCGCTCCCCTGGACAAGACAGTCGGGGACGGCATCCTCTTGGTGGGGGACGCTGCGAGGCAGATCGACCCGATCACCGGCGGAGGGATATCGAACAGCTGCAGGGCGGGAAAAGTCGCGGGCGAAGTGCTTGCCAAGGCCACCAGGGAGAGGAACTTCAGCGAGAAGTCGCTCGAGCGCTACGAGAAGGGCTGGAGGGACCTGATGGAGAACCACCTCTACAGGAACTGGATGGCCAAGGAGAAGCTGGTGACGCTCAGCGACGAGACTTTCAACAAGATCATATCCGCCCTGAACGAGGTCGGCGTGGAGAAGATGTCCACATTCGCCATACTGAAGGCGATAGAAGCGAAATACCCCGACCTGGTCAAGGAATTCCATGACCTGCTCTGAGCCCGGGGCACAATCAATATGCCCGTTAGCCGTTTCCGACCTGGGGAGCGGGCCACATGAAGCTGCTTGAGAACCTAACCACTGACAAGAGGAAGGTCCTGGCCGTCGCGGTGCTGATCCTGGCGGCAGCTGCGTTCCTCAGGTTCTACAACATCGGCTGGAGCTTCTCGAACAACGGTGTCGACGAAGGCATCATGCTCGAGAGGGCAAGGATGGTCAGCGAGGGGTACGACCTCTACACTGAACTCCCCTGCGACCAGGCACCTCTGGTCTTTCTCATCGGCTCCGTGTTCTCGGGAGACGTCGTCGTGCTGAGGGCATTGACCGCTGCGCTCAGCCTGGTCGCCATCGCCGCCTGCATGCTCGCATCGAAGAAGCAGCAGGGCAACATGGCGATGATGGTGACTGGTCTTCTTCTGGCGGTCGATTTCGCCCTGTTGCGCGAGTCGAGGCTCTTCTCGCTCGACGGCATCTCGACCGCATTCCTGGCGCTCTCGCTGCCGCTGTTCCTGCACTATCTGAGACATGATTCCAGAGTTGCGCTATTCACTGCAGGACTGCTCGTTGGCCTCTCTGCGGCATCGAAACTGTTCGGAGGGATCGCCCTTCTGGGGATGCTCATCTTCATGTTGGTCGAGTACTGGCGGAGCGGCAAGGAGAACAGGAAGGCTTCGAGAACGGTCTTCGACTTGATCATCCTGGCAATCGCTGCAGCGCTGCCCCTTGCTGTCGCGATCGTCGTCCTCGGCCCTTCTGACATGTTAGATGGGATACTATTCGATCAGGGGCACCGGGCGTTCGATCTCGCGATGAAGCTCTCGATACCCGTCTTCTTCGGGCTCAACCTCGCGTACGCGCTCCCGCTATTGTACGCGCGCAGAACGTGGACCCACTCGAAAGAGGCGAGGTTCCTTCTCATCCTGACTGTTGTGCTGCTGGCAGACTTCGTCTTGCAGCCTCTCGTATTCCTGCATCACATGGTTCTTTTGAGCCCCGGGTTGGCCATACTCTCCGGCATGTTCATCGCGCGGGAATATGAATCGATAAAGAGACAAACCACAGAGAAGATAAACCCAAATAATAGGAAAAAGGGGATATCTGAGTTGGATGTCTTCTTGGCAGTGTTGCTCGTTGGAATCGTCGTGTCCGCGGGGCTAGCCTCATATGGCCTCGCAGCGCAGGGGAAGCCACCTCAGCTCGCCTACGCAGAGAAGATAGCAGCGTGGACCTCTCCGAATGATTGGATCATCAGCGGGGACCCGCTCATCACATCGTATGCCGAAAGGCTTACCCCTCCCTTCATGGTCAACGTGGGCACGCGTGTGTACCCGGTACTGGAATTCGAGCAAGTCCGGGCATCAGTCGATTACTACAATGTGGCGGTGGTCCTGCTCAGCTATAGACTCGTCGAGGAAGACATGCTAGGGTTACCATTCTTCCTGGAGTTACGCGGTTACGGCATGGTCGCGCCTGACTTCATGGGGGAGTGGCATGGCTCTGCATTCGCCGCCTTCGAGAACTTCGACGCACCCATGGTTTTCGTCAGAGGGGACATCGTAGAGGCGTTCGATCTGCCCACTGAGGACTGGAAGGCGTCAGTCTAACTGCGATTCCTACTCCTCCTTATGTCATGCCTGAATGTCCAGGCAGAGTTCGCGAGAAAATTGAACACGCTGATGATAAGGATGCAGAGAGCCTGAACGGACACCAGGAGCAGACTACCTTTGTCAGGGACTATTTCCAGCGCCGGGAACAAGTTGTAGACGATTACATGGAACAGCAGCTCGTTCAGTGCCAACCCTATCACACTGATGATCAGGAACTGAGGATACTGGAACTTGATCTGACCTTTCGACTTGAACGTCCAGAGCCTGTTCCAGATGTAGTTGTTCGTGTCGGCGACGACGAACGCAATCGCGATGGCCCAGAACGGTGTTTGGTCGAGGACCTCTGCGACTATCCAGAAGATCGCCAGGTTGATGAGAGTGCCGATGCCCCCTATGAGGGCGAACTTCAGATACTTCCCGAGCCAGAACCTGCGATGCTCGTAGAGCATCGAGACGTGGTCGATGTACCTGAGCATCTCCGAACCGCCGAGCTTGCTCTTGCCCGCCTTCCTGTTCGCGAACCTGATCGGGACCTCGACGACCTTCGAGTACTTGCCCTTCACGAGTATCTCAAGGCCTATCTTGTATCCAACCGGGTCGAGAGTCACGCCATCGATCACCGACCGCTTGAGCGCGAAGAAGCCCGACATGGGGTCCTTGACTTTCGTGAGCCCTCTCGCAAGGAGGGCTGCGCCCTTGGAGACGACCTTCCGGTAGAATGGCCAGTTCTCGATGCTGCCACCCTCGACATGTCTGCTTCCGAAGACGATCTCCGCTTCGCCAGACTCTATCTTACCGACCAGCTCGGGGATCTTCTCCGGCGGATGGCTGAGGTCAGCATCCATCACGACTAGGATGTCTCCGGTCGCGGCAGCGAAGCCTTCCATGACAGCCGAGGACAGACCGAGCTTGCCGGACCGAGTGATGACCTTCATCTTGTAGGACTTCGCGAGCTCCCTGACCCTGTCGCTCGTGCCGTCCGGGCTGTTGTCATCCACTATGACGATCTCCGCGCCCGGGTTCGTCTTGGACACCCGCTGGACGAGCTCGTCGATGTTGTCCTTCTCGTTGTAGGTCGGCACTATCACGGAGATCGTGCGGGTTCCCTCCCCAAAGACTGCTTCTTCTTGTATATCACGGACGCGATGATGCTGGCCGTGATCACTATCGCGACTATTGCTAGCGAGACCCACGGGGCGACCTCGTCCTTGAGGGTCTCGAAGCTCAGCCAGAATACGATGATGTAGAACGAGAACTTGGCGATGGCGCTCGTGAAGATGTAGATCGCGCACTTCTTGAGGTTCCAGTTGCACGCAGCGATGAACGCGCCCGTGTACGGTATCAGGGGAGCGAACCTGTTCAGGATCAGCAGCCTCTCGTCCTTGAGTATCAGCCAGTTCGTGTACGCCTTCATCGCCTTCTCGACCCTCTTGGGGAGCTTCGCGGTCTTCACGAGATAGTAAAGTGTGAAGTTCCCCGCGAGGCTGGCGACGCTCGCGACCAGCACCACGGCAGCGCCCCACCAAAACGAGGTCGCGTGTGTTCCGAATATGAAGACCATCCACGCTTCGGGCAGCGTAGGGAAGGCTGTGCCGTCGATCCAGATGATGACGGCTATCGCCATGAGCATGCCCGCGTCGCCCAGGTCAGCGAATAGGTCGATGATGTCTTGGCCGATCATCAGACGGACCTCCCCGCTGCCAACGATTCGTACAACTCCTTCAACATCAGAGCGGTCTTCTTGATGTCGTGTTCCTCCGCGAGAGCGGCGGCGCCCGAGATCATCTTCCTGCGGAGAGATTCGTCGTCCAGCATCATTCTGAGCTTCTCGGCGAACTCGTCGTCGGACCTCGCCTTCAGACAGTGCTCCCCGTCGTGGACCCATTCTTCGTAGACCGGGATGTCTCTGATGAGCAAGGGGCAGCCGCAGCTGGCTGCTTCGAGCATCACATTGCCGTAGCTCTCGGCCCTTGTGGGGAACACGAATACATCAGCCGCGGAATACACTCCGATGATCTCCTCGAACGGCACATGGCCAGGGAAGACAACGTTCCCGGGAGAGGTCTTGTCAAGCGCATCCTGCAGGAGCGCCTCAGAGGCGCCTACCCAGACGAACTTCACATCCTTCCTGTCCGAGAACTTCGATGCCATGTTCACGAAGGTGTCGACGCCCTTCCTAGGTATCCTCAGACCGACGCTCAACACGAGTCTGTCGGATTCTGAGATGCCCAGGCTCTCCCTGAACTTCATCCCACGGGATCGGTCTCTCACGAAGACCTCGCGGCTGATGCCATTGGGGATGATCTTGAATGGTCCCTTGACGCCGTCCTTGGCCAGAGATTTGGTTACATAAGGCGTCGCGCCGACCACGACCGTCCCCATGTTGTAGAACCTGACGGAGTACTCCCTCACGAACGGGTAGATCAAGGAACCTCCAACGAACCCTCCCTTGACCAGTTCGGGCAGGTGGCGTCCGTGGACGATCAGCGGCTTGCCCGCCCTCCTCCATCTCATCGCCCAGTAGAACGAATCCGGCAGAGGGCTGTGCAGGTGCAGGACATCGTGAGTCATGCTGGGCTTGTTGAGAATGACGTTCACGCCCACCTTCTCCAGCTCTTTGATGACCATCGGCACGTTGGTGCCCATGCCTCCGGGGTTCTTGAACGGGATGATGGACCTGTATCTCTCGAGCTCGGTCATCATGCAGACAGATACCATGCAGTCACCTTGAGCGCAGGCTGTCGGAAGAGAGCTGAAGAAACCCCCCAGCCTCCGCGCGAGCATGAGCCTATGCCGATATATAACTAGTCTGCTCGTCCGAGAAGCCCAATGCTGGCCATGCCAGAAATTAGTGCTCCGCATATGTATTTATACGGTTCCAATCTTCGCTCGCGCCGTGGAGCGGAAAATCATGGCCTCTCCGGCATTGTTGTTCGCCCTCGGCACATTCTTCCTGTGGGGGACTACGAACATCCTGATCGGCTATGGCGAGAAGAATCTCGGAATGGATGCGCAGGTGTTCACTGCCATCATGTGGATCTCAATGGGAGCGCTAGGCGTCGGGCTGCTCGCATACCTACTGCTGACCGGAAAGGAGATCCAGTGGGAGACGAAGCTTCTGTACCCCATAGCTGCCGGACTGTTCCTGGGCGTAGGCATCCTGTCGTTCGTGTTCGCGATGTCCCAGAAGGACATGAGCACTGGCGCCACTGCTGCCATAGCGACCTCGAATGCGGTCTTCACGGCCACGCTTGCGTTCTTCCTGCTGAAAGAGGACCTCTCGATAAGGCAGTGGACAGGCATCGGCACTGTCATACTGGGAATAATCCTGCTCAGGGCCTAGGCGGCTACCGCTCCCAGACAGACCGACCGCCCTTGATCACGAGAGAGACCTGGTTCGTGCCGAACTTGTACGGTATGTGAGCGTGCGTTGGGATGTCCAGCATGATCACATCGGCCCTCTTGCCCTGTTCGAGCGAACCGATCTTTTTTTCCAGACCCAGGGCCGCAGCCGCGTTGATCGTTGCGGCCGTGATCGCCTCCGCGGGCGTCATGCGCATTTTGTGACACGCAAGGCTGATCGTGAACTGCATCGACTCGTTCCAGCAGTTGGGATTGAGGTCAGTTCCCAGCGCGATCGGGACGCCGAGGTCTATCAGCCGGCGCCCGTCGGCGTAGTCCTTGGACATAGATGAGAACGGCGTTCCAGGCAACAGCACGCCGATGGTGTCCCTCCTGGCCATCGCCATGATGCCGTCATCAGATGGCTTGTCAAGGTGATCGGCCGAGATCGCGCCCACCTCCGCCGCCAATTGTGCCCCACCAGAGTTCGAGAATTCGTCCGCGTGGACCTTGAGTCCCAAGCCGAGCCCTTTCGCTGCGAGAAGTACCTTCCTCGACTGGGGGACGTCGAATACGCCCTTCTCGCAGAACACGTCGCAGAACTCTGCCAGCTTGCGCCTGGCGATATCGGGAAGCACCTCGATCGCCATGAAATCCACATAGGCGTCCCCATCACCCTTGAACTCCGGGGGCACGACGTGCGCCCCGAGATAGGTTGGGACAATGGAGATCGGGTACTCATCGTCGAGCCGCTTGATGGTCTCAAGCATCCTTATCTCGACGTCCTTGTCCAGCCCGTACCCTGACTTCGCCTCGATGGTCGTGGAGCCGTGGGCCAGCATCGACTCAAGGCGCTTCGCGCTCTGTCGGAAGAGCACCTGCGGCGAGGCGTCTCGCGTGTCCCGCACGGTCCTGAGTATCCCGCCTCCACCCTCGAGTATCTCCATGTAGCTCTTGCCCTTCGCCTTGAGCTCGAGCTCGAACTCGCGAGAGCCAGCGTACACCAGATGAGTGTGAGGATCGACGAACCCCGGCATGACGACCTTACCGCTCGCATCGATCTTCTCGATCCCCGTGGAGCCGTGGTCCCTGAGGATCGACTCAGTCTTTCCAACATCGACAATGACGCCGTCGGAGATGGCAACCGCCCCGTCCTGTACGATCGATAGGTCCGACATCTCGGCTTTCGCCCTCGCCCTTCGTGGGCCTTTGAGGGTCACGAGCTCCGATGCGTTCAGGATGAGCAGGTCGTCAGCCATGGTAGACGAACGCGCTAATCCGCTTAGCTGTGTATAAACAAATCGAGCCCCCTAAGGGCCCCGTTTCCCCAGGATCTCGTTGGCGACATACTGGAATGTGTCCTGCGGGTTCAGGAGAGACCTGAAGTACCTGTAGTCGGAGGCCTCGAGCTCTCCTGTGAGGTAGGAAACGGCCCCGTAGGTGATGGTCCCCAGGACGGCTAGGAACATCAGCGCCAGCCAATCGACCTTCGGGATCAGCACCCAATGGATCGCGTAGAGTACCCCCACCATGATGATTGCGTTGATCAGGTGCCTGTAGGAGCGAGAGTTCGGGACGATCTTGGCAGCGCTCCAGGCCATGTACCTCAGGACGAAGAAGTAGTAGACCGACGAGATCAGAAGCGCCAAGGCCGCCCCCTGGCCCTTGAGCCCGAATGTCTTGACCCCGAGAAGTTCCTCAGGGACGAGCAACAGCAATGCTATCAGTTGGATGGCGACACCACCTATCCCTATGTAGAACAGCGTTGAGTGCTTCCCCGTGCCGGCGATGGCTGACCTCAGGGGGAGCGCCAGGGCGACGACCACTCCTGAGATGACGAGCACGTCCATCGTCCTCACCGCCGCCGTGAATTCGTGTGTGAGGAACTCGTCTAGTATCTGGGTGCCGAATGTGAGGTAGAAAGCGGCAGTCGGGATGACGATGAGGGACACGTACCGCTCGGCCTGGTTGACCACATCCCAGCTCGCGGCAACATCCTTTCTGATGAAGTAGGTCGTGACCGAGGGCAGTATGAGAGTGGCGACCGAAAGAGAGAACACTCCAACGAATACCGCCATCTTCTGGACGCCGAAGTAGAGTCCGAGCTCGTAGTCCCCCCAGAAGAATCCGACCAGGGCCTTGTCGAGGTACAGGTCGATCACGATGATGGCCGAGATGGCGAACACAGGAGTCAGTGAGCGTATGTACTCCATGATCGTTGCTCTGTCCGGCCGGATGATCTTGATCCGGCGCATCATGAGCGCGACCAGGATCGACGAGGCGACTATCCCTGCGGCATAAGAGGCCGCGAGGAGGGCTGCTCCCTCAGGACTCGACTTGAGAGAAGAGGTAGCGACGTAGATGATGAACGAGACTCGGACCACGAGCTCGAGCAAGGAAGGCACATGGACCTTGGCGACCGACCCAAGGCCCTCAAACGTGTGAGTTGCGATCTGGCTGATCCCCAACAGGATGTAGTATACGAGAAATACCTGGAGGGAGTCGACGACCATGAACGTGTGAGGCATCTCGCCTCCCAAGTCGGTCCGCTTCCAGGTTTCTATAAGAATGAATGTGACGACTGAGAAGATCGCTATCAGAACAAGACGGATGGCCGCATAGGCACCGACGCACTTCCCGACGTCACCACCGGCCCTGATGTGATTGACGTGTACAGAGCCGACTCCGAAGTCCGATAGAAAACTCAGGAGGCCGACAGTGGCGATGGCGTAGCCGAGTATCCCGAGGGTGCTTGGACCCATGTTCTGGGCGATGAAAATGAGCGCAGCCGTGCTGAGTATCGCCCCGGCGACGCCGTTGACCACGGAGATCGCGGCTTTCGGGCTCATCAACCGGTGGTTGCCGCCCGAGCTCTGACCGCCATCCGCGGGCATGTTCCCTTAACATATTGATGTCAATATATAACTACTGGTCAGGGGCCCAGCCCACCCAATCGAACGGATACCGTGACCCACTTCTGGTTACCTTCATGCGATGAGAGACAGTATCCTGGTCACACGAATAGCGTGACCTGAACATGAACACGACATCCAGTACTCGCACCAGCGTGATCTTTCGGGGATATCGTCCAGATGACCTGAAAGCCTGCGCGCGATTGGCCAAGGAGGCCTTCCCCTACGGCAGAGGGACTTCAGGGAAGGATGAGGGTGAGATGACCATGAAGGGCTACGTCGAATCGTCTCTGCTCTACTCCACGTGGTCGGAGGTCGCGTGCATTGGCGACGCGGTCGTGGGGTTCCTCTTCGGCAGGATCGAGAAGACCTGGAAGGGACGCAGCCGGATGAGGACTCTACTCGTCGAACTATCGATGACCGCTCGATTCCTCCTCCGGAATCCCCTCATGCTCGCTAGGTCGTTCGGACTTATGTGGAATGTCTGGATCACCGAGTTGAAGCTAGCCGAGCACCGTCCAAGGAGCGATGCGGAGATCGAGCTCCTGATCGTCGATTCGAAGAACAGGGGCGAAGGTATCGGGAAGGATCTCGTCGACAGATTCATCACGGCCGCGAAGGAGGCTGGAGCTGAGGTCGTGACCCTGTACAGCGAGGACCTCCAGAGCAACTACCAGTTCTACGAGAAGTACGGATTCAGGAGAGTCGCCACATTCTACGACGATGTGACATCGTATTTCGCGAACAAGGCCTCGACAGCCATCATCTACGCTCTTGACCTGAAGCAATCAACGGATACCGAGAGGCAATAGAGACCTGCTGCTGAATATCCTCGCCGAAGGCTGGGATCGCAAGTCCTGGATCCACCTCGATGGAAGCAGCGGAGGCGGACCTGCTAGAGGACTTGTGATAGGCCACGTAGATGTCCGCCTCGAGCATCGTCAGGTTCGACGAGAAGTAATGGTGCACGAAGTACAGGTTTCCCTCCGAGTCCATCGTGCATTCTCCCGCGAAGTTGGACAGCACCTCCACGGCTGGGTCCCAGCCCGAGCCGTTCTTGATGCACCTGAATATGGCCGGTCCAGTGTACCCGAGCTTGCTCGTTCCTGTGTACCAGAGTTCGCTCCCGTCCTGGGTCAGGAAGGGATAGCCTTCGGTCGAGTCGGTGTTCACATCTGGGACCTTCACAGGCTGCGACCATCCACCTGCGACTTTGTTGGTGGTCCAGAGGTCCATGTTCTCCCCGTAGCCTAGGTTGCCAGTGTGAAAGTAAATCGTATTCCCGTCGGCCGTGAGATGGAACTCGCCGATGTCGTAGTCCACGTTCAATTGGGACCCAGCGTTCTCCACGTTGCCCCATTCGCCTTCCTCATACTGAGCCGTAAAGATATCGATCTCGCCGTAGTTGCCCGCGCGTATCGAGGCGAACCACAGGGTGTCTCCGAGGACGAACTCCGCCCCGTCGAGCGCAAGATCATCATTCAGGATGATCTTCTCGGGCTCGGTCCAGACGCTGCCGACCTTCTGTGACCACCAGATACCGGTGACCTTGTCCAGGAGCTGCTTCTCCGCCGGTACCCTCACATCCGGAGTGAAGAAAAAGAAGAACCTGTTCCCGTCGGGTGTGATGAATGGAGAGTCCTCGGCGCCCGCGGTGTTAATGGGCCCCGACATGGGCACAGGGTCTTCCCAGTCATCCAAGTGCAGGACCGGTTTGAAGTAGTCCGTGGCAGGGGTTCCCTTCGCGACATCGGCCGGGATGGTATCGCTCCTGAGCGGAACCTCGGTCTCCGAGTCCAGGGTGCTCAGAATTGCTGCAATCATCAGAACCGCCACCAATACCACGACCACAACTATCACTATCAGTCCCTTCCGAGACAGAAAACCACATCCTATCGGGCAATGCCCGACCCGGTTTGGGATGGCATTCTTCCATATTAGGGACTTTTCGAGGGGACCGAGGAGGGGCACGCACATCGTCTCCAGCCCGTGGCCGGTGCGAAAGTTTCTTGTATGCATTCTTGCATGAGCACCCCATTCGAACGAATAGGAGGTTCCCGGAAATGATGTCCAGAATGGTTCTAGCAACTGCGCCGGGGACCGCGTGATTCTGAGAAGCGACCCTGGCGTTTGGCGAGCATTGGGCCTGTAATGCGAACGCTCTCGACGAACTAGACGAACATGCCAAACGATCCATATCTTGACGCCAGTGTCGCCTGGCGCATCAAATCAGGGATCCTGGACCTACATGAGGCAGGGTACCGAGACATCAGGGAGGCCATCCTTTCTTCGGGTCTCGCAACCGACGTGATCGGACTGATCAGCGCAGGCAAGGAGGCGGACGTCTACCTGGCAGGCTTCAACGAAGGGCCGATAGCGATCAAAGTCTATCGTCTGTATCAGACATCGCACAAGGGAGGAAGGCCGATCAAGCTCGACCAGACAGGCTGGTTGGCTGCGAAGGAGTACGAGATGACCCGACAGGCGTGGAAAGGAGGCGTCCGCGTCCCAACCCCCGCGAGAAGGGCGGAGAACATGTTCTCGATGAGGTACCTCGGAGATGAGAGCGGACCAGCTCCGAGGCTGAACGATATCGAGCTGGATGAACCTGAGTCATTCCTCACGAAGGTGATCAACGGAGTGGAGGAATTGGCCAAAGCGGGCGTCGTTCACAGCGACCTGAGCGCATACAATATCCTGGTGTACGAGCACGAGCCGTGGTTCATCGACTTCTCCGAGGCCTTGCGCGTTGACCGCTTGGGAAATGCGCCTTGGCAAAGGCTGCAGGAAGCATCGGTGGCTCTTGAGCGAGGGCTGAATTCGCTGAAAGGATATTTCTCCAAGTACGGCCTCGAGATCGACTCCAAGACAGCAATCTCCAGGATCTTGAGAACGCTTGACAAGTTCGGCGTCCTTGAATGAGATGCGTGCCAAACGCAAATGGGACATGCATCCGATGGAGTTCGGGGCTCTCACGCGAACATGAAGGTCTTCGCCTTGAGGTCGGTTATGTCGACCACAGCGTCTCCGCCCGATACTGTCACGGGCAAGTAGCTGGGCCAGCAGCCTCCCGCAAGATTCTCGGTTCCAACGCTGTTGATTGCGAACTCCTTGCCGCAATTGTTGCACTTCATGACGTCGCCGACCTGCTGGTAGCCCTTCTTCTCAGCATAGCACACATCGCAAGCGTCCATGGCCATGTGAACGTAGCCGTCCGTTCCGACGGCGGCGAAGTAACGGACAGTCGTACCGCCCGAGTTGTAAGTGTAGAACAGGGCGCTGGCGCTCAGCTGACTCACTGGAATCCGCACAGCGCTGTCCACTTGCGGAGGTGGTAATTGGACCGGAGATGGCCCTGGCGTATCGTTTCCAGACGTGAGGTAGACTGCGGTCCCTGCGAGAGCGACCAGCAGAATACACGCGGCGACCGATAAGTTCCGTGTCCTCCTCTTTCTGACCAGCTCGCCCTTCCTGGTCTCCGCCCTCTTCCCCTTGTTGGAGCCATGATGACCCTGTCCTTCGGAGGCTGCCATGTTGTGCACTCTTTTCATGTGGTCGCTATAGTTCTTGCTCCTAAGTTCGCAGTTACAGACTGGGCACTTCTTCGTGTCTGCTCTACTCTTTGGACCGGCCATCCTAGCCCCCTCCTACTCGATTCGAGGTCTGCTTGAACGAAACCGCCTGACCGTCCAGGAATTCGACAAGCACCTCTCCCATCGTGGCGATTTCCGGATTATGCGTGATGAGAACGATCGTGTGGTCATCGTCGTGCAGGTCCTTGATGAGGTCCAGCACGATCTCACCGTTCTTCTTGTCCAGGTTCCCCGTAGGCTCGTCAGCCAACAGTATCTCCTGGTCATTGACGAGTGCGCGGGCGATGCATACCCTCTGCTGCTCTCCGCCGGAAAGTTGCGATGGAGTGTGGGTCAAACGATGTCCCAGTCCCACGCGTTCCAGCGCCTCCACAGCGCCTGCCTCATCGACAACGCTGTGGTAGTATTGCGCGAGCATCACGTTCTCGAGAGCCGTGAGGTAGGGGACCATGTGGTACTGCTGAAACACCAATCCGAGATTTTCTCTTCTGAAGGATGCTAGAGCTTTCTGTCCTAGCTTGGTCACATCAGTCCCGTCGATCAACAGGGACCCGCTCGTCGGGGAATCAAGGCAGCCAATCATGTTCAGGAGGGTGGTCTTTCCCGAGCCCGAAGGCCCCATGATGGTCACCCAGCTGCCTTTCTCAAGCTCCAGGTCCACGCCCCTCAGCGCCCAAGTGTCTGGTTTGTACAGCTTCGATATCCCTTGCATGCGGATGATCGGGCCATCCATATCAATCACCCCTGAGCACGACCGCGGGTTCTACCCTCGTCGCTCTTCTGACAGGGAGCAGAGATGACAGCAACGCGACGCCTACTCCGATTCCGACGGCTATGGGAAACACGAAGAGATTCGGCATCACTTGGGAGGCGAACACGCTGAGGCCGATGAGGTACGCGAGCACGAGCCCGACCGCGTAGCCCAGGATCCCGCCGAGGACTCCCATGATCCCCGCCTCAGCCAGGAACAGGGACGCTATCCGGCCGTTCTCCGCGCCCATTCCCTTCATGAGCCCTATCTCCTTCCGCCGCTCGACAACCGAGGCGGTCATCGTGGTCCCCACACCCAGCGCGGAAGCCGACAGAGCCACTGTTGACACGAGAAGCATCATGTCTTCGATCTTCGACAGGAGGCTCATCTCGGCGTTCGCCAGCTGCTTGACGGTCCTCGCATCGACGTAGTTGATCTTCTCTTCTATTTCTCTGGCGAATTCGTCAACATCGCACTTCGTGCAGAGAGCGCTCACCTGAACCGTGTGAACCATGTTGGGCCTGTTCGTGAGCTCCTGCGCCGTGTCCAGCTTCGCGAATATCTGATCGTCTTCGGGGCCGCCCGCGCTGATGATTCCAACGATATTCAGTTCGAGGTACGTGGCGTTCTCGAGGTCATCCGGTCTTTCGCTGTAACTGACCGTAACGACGTCTCCCAATCCCACCCCGAGTTTCTCGGCCGCATTGGCACCGATCATGGCGTCTTGAGAGGTGCCGTTATCGTCCACCCATGTGCCTTCGACGTCCCACCAGCTATTGATCGTCTTCACACCGGTCTTGAACACCGTGCCGTCCTCCAGGACCGTGTCCTTCTCGAACCAGGTTCCGGTCAGGATCGCGACATTCGACTCGTTGCCCGTCTCGACCGTAACCGCCTGATACAAGAACGGAGCATACCCAAGAACGTTCTTCGCCCAGTAGATGGTCTTGATCTTGTACAGGTCGCTCTGATTGATGTACTTCTGTTCCGTGACAGCTCCAAACCCGAACTGACCGATTCCAATGTTGATTGTGTCTGAATCGGGGATGACGAGGAGATTCGCACCGAACTTGCGGAATTCGTAATTCATCTTCTCGTTGACGTCGAGCGACACGGTCAGAAGCGCCGTCGTTACCGACGCGCCCATGATGACTGCTACCACAGCGATCGCGATCTTTCCTTTCCTCTTCGAAATCGATTTGGCAAGTATCCTCAGGAACAACTCAACCTCTCCCAGACATCAGTAGTGTGTTATCGTCAGACTCGAACTGGCGGCATATATCACAGCGTTATATACCAGGGCTACTCTTTTCAATTGTAAGAGCGACGTATGAGGCGAAATGCGTTGCTGCCAGCAATCCGAACGGAGCTTCCCCTACGGAGCATTTGACAGATCGCTCTCAGAGCACTACCAGAGAACATTCACAATTGACAGAACCGAGCCTTAAGGCCGTTCACGCGCCGCCGAGTGCCTTGCCGAGATCCTTCTTCAGGTCATCTATGTCTTCGATGCCGACGGAGAGCCTGATCAAATCATCCCGTATCCCGGTTCTCTTTCTTGATTCGGCCGGTATGGATGCATGTGTCATTGCGGCGGGGCTCGATATCAGCGACTCGACCCCTCCGAGGCTCTCTGCGAGGATGAATAGCTCGGTCGTCCTCAGAATCCTACGGGACGAACGGACCCCTCCCTTGGGCCAGAACGAAA
>Ga0154903_137_pt2 | contig 14669 bp, 17 predicted proteins | sample Rifle2008BG19ft_FD_105584 | JGI IMG/M metagenome (GOLD analysis project Ga0154903, IMG submission 105584) | Euryarchaeota archaeon RBG_19FT_COMBO_56_21
CCTGAGTTCGTGGGAAATGGTGTCCACGAGACTGTCCTTCATCTTGTCGAGGTCCTTGGTCTCGTCATAGGCCTGCTGGACCGTCTCGTAGTTCTTCTTCAGCTCTTCCTTGAGCCTCGCGTTTTCGATCGCTATGGCCGCGTGCGTCGCGAAGGGCTCCGCCACCGCGACTTCCACTGCCGTGAACTTCCGATTCTTCTCTCGGTAGATTTCAAGGACTCCATGTACTCCCTGCTTGGTCTTCAGCGGGATTGCCATCATCGTTTGGCGTATCTCTAGGTCCTCAATGCCCGGGATGTCTTCGACCCTGGGGTCGTCCATTGAATCCTCCACTATCTCGACCTTTCCGGATTTGGCCACCTCTCCCGCGAGTCCGGTCAGAGGTCCAATGTCTGCAAGCACCTCGTCGACGTAGGGTCCTGTGGCGTAGATGGGAACTAGCAGGCTTCTGTTCCAGTCGACTAGATAGACACTGATCTCGTCGAATGGGACCATATCGTTCATCCTATCCGCAATGGTCCGCAGAGTATCCTTCAGATCGGTCGATTCCTGGATGGCTGCAGTCGTTTCCAGGAGCGCTCTGAACAGCTTCACAGTCCGGTTCAGCGCGGTGACGAGCTTCGCATTGGCGATGGCGATCGACGCCAAGCTACCGAACATCTCGAGCGAGCCGACGGTCTCAGGAGTCGGCAGCTTCCTGTCCATCGGGCCGTCGGGCTCGAGGAAGCCGAGCAAATTCCCGTCGGAATCCTGGAACAGGACGTACAGTACATCGAGTTCGTGCCAGTCGTTCGGGTGGGCCCTCGGCTCCTTGACTCGTTCTGGGTGCAGGACGCTGTAGTAGCTGGTCCCGTTCTCCTCGGGCTGAGCTTTGAATACGTACGTCGTTCGGCCGAGTTTCTCGGACTTGTCCAGGTCCTCAGTTATCGACTGTCTGGATTTGGAGAATCCAGAGGTCCTATCCGAAATGTCGCTTGGAAAACCCTTGCTGGCCTTGAGAACGAAGTTGTCGTGCTCCTCGTCCAAGATGAAGACGTCACACGCCTCGAAGCCGAAGTTGTCCGTGATGGCGTCCACGATCATCCTGAGGATGGCGTCGATGTCCCGTGCCGCCATAATGGAGGCGGCAATCTCGACCGTCTTTCGAGCTTTCTCCTCGTCCACACTCATTCATCATTAGGCGTGTATATCTCCCTTTTGCACGTGCATATCATTCTTGAGAATCAACATATGACAAGCTTCAATAGGGAGGGGGCTGAATGACATGCGATTGTGCGAATTTCATGCACAACCATAAAATACGGCGTCGCCATAGACCCGTTCGATAACATGCCAGTGAAGTTCGAACGAAACCTCTGCGACCAGAATCCCTACTGCCCGGCAGCGAGGAAGTGCCCGAAGGGCGCACAGTTCATCGATCGCAAGACCTTCAGGCCGACCTTCGATCACGAGATGTGCACCGGCTGCGCGGTCTGCGTCTCAAGCTGTCCTCGAGGGGCGGTCCACGAGACCTAGGCCTTACGCCTTCTTCCAGAAAAGACCACAGTGGCACTTGCCGTTCTTCTCGACGTCTCCGCCCCTAGTTGGTTTGCACGGGCACTGATACTCGGGCACATGCTCCATCCTGCAGGGGCAATAGAAATCGCCGAAACGCTTGTACTTGCCCATCAGTCCCTCGACGATGTCCTCCTTGACGTCGTTGAAGACGTATCCCCGTATCTCCGCGAAGCCGTCGATCCTGTCGCGAATCTCCTTTTCGGTCCCCTTATCGATTCTGTCCCCGACCCACCCGTCTGCGGACTTACTGATGGTCAGCCTCTCCCCGCAAATGGGACACACGACCACGGATCCTTCCGACCAACCCTCTGAAAACTTGAACTTGGCCAGGCAGACCGGGCAGTAGATCCTTTCGACTTGCGAGCTGCTCATATGTTTAATGCCTTCTTCAGCTTCTGCTCGTCGTGTCCGACTATTATTTCCGTGCCTACGATGACGACCGGGAACGACTTTCTACCGGTGAGTTTCTCCACCTTGTCAAGGACCTCGTCCTGTTTCGAGTCATCGAGAAGGTCGACATCGACGTGTTCGTACACGACCTTGTGGGCATCCAGAAATCGCTTTGTCCGTTTGCAGTAGGGACATGTGCTCAGAGCGTAGACTATGATCTTGTGTTTCTCGGCCATCAATATCACTCCGCTTCGCTTCTAGACTTCGCGGCTAGTCGCATTCGGAAGCATTGTTCTCCAGCAATAAGCCTTTATCCCGAACGCTCTCATCCATTGACCCTGCCAAGGACGCGTCTGCAGACCTCGAGCTGTTTCGAGACGGCGTCGTGTTTTCCTTGCTCCGGAAAGACGACCTTGACATGCTCCCGTGCGTAGTCAGTGCTGCTCTTCCCGCCCCACTCGCCGAAGACTCGCACATCCTCGTTGTCCAGCGAGATGACTCCGAAGGTCACAGCGAGGTCAAAGAGCAGGTCGGACATCTTCCACGGATCTATCCTTGCGTGCTCGGGAACCGCAAATGGGATCTCCAGCGGGAGCGGCATCAGCTCGCCGGCGCGGGCATGGGTCACCATGTCCTCGTCCGCCGTGAGCAGGACGACGTCGTAGTCGTTGCTCCTCGCCCAGTGCTTGTACGATTGGGCGATCTCGATATCGTTGTGCTCCTTGTCTCTAGCGGGCGTCCCCTTTATCCTGAGGGCGCGCAGCTCTGTCAACAGATATTGCATCTCGTTGATCGCGAGCTTCGCCACTCTGGTGCGACGGCCGCTTCCGTTCGAGAATTCCTGGAGCAGCTCAGGATGCGAGAAGACCTGCGCGAGCGCCCTTATCTCCTCCCTCGAATACTTGTGTGTCACCCTCGAATCGATCTCGAGGAGCACCACCTCGCTGACGACGTATCTGAAGTCCCCCGCCTGAACGCTCCTGCCAGTGGGATCGGTCAAGGGAAGATGTCTGGACAGGAAACGGTCGTAGAGTATGTTGGTGTCCACCGCCACAAAGACCGGCCGCGGCCTCTTGTTCGGATCTCTCGAGTCCTCCCTCAAGGCCAGGAGTCTGTCCGTTATCTCCTTCTCGTTCTTGTAGCTCAGGAACCCTGAGGACAACAGGCAGTTCCTGAGGTCCGAATAGGATGGGAGCTCGTCCGCGCTCACGGATCTGTCGAGAGGCTTCTTCGAGCTCCTCGCCCAGTCGAAGGCATCCGGCCGCACGATGTCCTTCAGTTCAGGCTTTCCGACGTCGAGCGTGAACAGCTCGGTCCCATAGAACGGATATGAGACGTGGATGTACCTTGTGTCTCCCCTGTAGATCGCGTTTGTGAGGATCTGCAGCTCTTGTCGGGACATGATGAGCTCCTTCACTTCCACACCTCCTCTTTCAGGTCCACGAAGTGCTGCAGGTGGAACGGTATCATCGGATACGGGTTCGCGGCGTTCCTCATGTCCTCGAGGTAGAGATAGAACACATGGTCGACCTGCTTCTGCCAGGCCGAGATCAGCGCGGAGGAGATGATGGCCTTCCTCCCGGGCGTGATGTCGATCGCAACTTCGTTTCCAGCTGCTCGCTCCTGCTCCATTACGGAGGTTATCTTCTTGCCCGAGGAGGCGAACTCTCCCTCGTCGATCTCGAGCAGCTCTGGCGCGACCCGCTTGCCGTAGGCCTCGGTCAGTATGTTGATCCACTCGGCGAGGCTCTCAGCCTCTTGCATTCGTCCCCTCGAGGTGAAGAGGTAGATCTTGTCTGGCATGTACCCCTTGCAGCAGATCGCAGCCCAAAGCGCATTCAGCACTGGCCACTTGCTGATGCCGGTCATCGTGATGTAGACTCTGAGCGCCATTCCCGTCGGCTGATAATGCCTGAAGGTCGTGATAATACTCACGCAGCATCATACTGGCGCGAATTCCGCCACAGAAACCCACACTCAGATACCCCGATGCGACAGTACAAATAGAGCCATGTTGTTTCGTAACACGGGGGTAAATCATGAGGAGACTATGGATCGTCGCAGCTGGCGTGCTAGCATTGGGCTTTGTTGCCGCTTTGGCAATTGTTGGAGTCGCACCTGACGGAGGACACACGTGGATTGACTCCATACAGACCGCATTGAACTGTGCTGTGGATAAGGTCAGCCCCACTGGCGGACACACCTGGATCGACTGAACAACGCATTGATGAGCATCAAAGGACGGAGGGCTCTCCGTCCATCAGGAATTTTCCATGCTCTCGTGTCAGAGTGCAAATTCTGTGCCGTTCTCAGGCCGCGGCCGCTCTTGTCTCGATGACCCTCGCGCGCTCTACATTGCCGATATGTCTGTAAGCGGCGGAAGATTTCTTCAGAAGTCTCTTCGCGAGCTTGAGGTTAGCCATTGACAAGATCAGTGCAGTTCCGTACTCGTAACAGCAGGCCGCGTACGTGTCCTCCACGCTAGAGGCCTTGGCTGCGCGGATGCTCTTCTCGAACCAGTCGTACGCTTTCTCAGTGTGATGACACCTGAACTCTATCAGGCCGTAGTTTCTGTAAGCGAGTGCAAGGTAGTTCTGGTTCGTTGTCTCCCTTAGGATTGACATTGCTTCATCCGTGTTTGCCATTCCCCGCGCGATGTCCCCTATCCTGGCATAGCAGTAGCCAGCGTTGATCAGTGTGGCCCCGAGCACAGTCCGGTCTCTTGTTGACCTGCTTGCCATGATCGTCTTGTCGAAGTACTCAGCCGCTACGTCGAACCTCTCTCGCGAAAGGTTGAGGACACCGAGGTTGTTCGCAATCTTGGAGCATGTGAGGTCGTCCCCGACCTCGCTGAAATACGCAAGGCAATCCGTGCTGGCAATCTCGGCCTCATCCGTGCGTCCTTCCAGGTCCAGGATTATCGCGAGGTTGGCCTTGGCCTTCGCCTCAGCCTCGCGGTCGCCGATCGTCCTCGCCATGGAAATGCTAGTCTCGAAGCATCTATGAGCGGAAGCGTGGTCTCCCTTGTTGCCGTACACGATCCCCAGCTGCCTGTTGGTGTCGCAGACCCCCTTCCTGTTCCCCGACTCCATGTACTTCTCGAGCGCTTCGAGATATGACTCGAGGGCCTCATCCCAGCGGTTCTGGGCGGCTTCTACTCTGCCTATGTTGAATGCCGCGAATGCCGCGCTCTCGACGTCCTTGTTCCTTGAAGCCAGCTTCTTGAGCTCAAAGCAATTCACATGGGCGCTGTCCCAGTTGCCCATCGAACACGCGTTGAGAATCAGCCGTTTCAGGCCTTCCTTGCGGATGCCGTTCGAGGCCTCGTCGACCTGCCTTATCGCCTCGATGTGTTCCTGCACACGTTTGTCGAGTGAGTTCAATGTCGGCTTCTCCGAGGCGATCCTTGCGCCCTCCTGCGTGAGCGAATAACTGCCTTCGAAGTCCGCGATGCCCCCGTAGCCGATCCAACCGAGGTCCTGAAGTCCCATGAGCGCCGCGGTCCTCTGCTCCTTGGGCACTGCGTCTAGGCCGGATTTGATCTGCAACTGCCTGTTGCCCTCGCCTAGAACGTAGAAAATGAGAATTTCTAGTTCTTTTCTAGATGCCATTGGTTCCCTGAGGAGACTCGAGATAATTGGTGTTCGATGTAGAAATAGTTGTCCATCGGAAGGGATGGTCAGGGAGGCGTACTGACCAGCATCTAACGCACCCTGGATTTCCACTGAATCAACAGGCATCCAGCGCGATTGGACTCCGGTTCTGCGCAAAGTGCATCCTGCCGCGCTCAAGGGAAGCACCCTCTCCGAACGTCCAAATCTACACATTCATGATTACGCTTCCTGGTCTGATAAGAATGCCTGCCAAAGCACACAAGTTCGAGGCCGAAGGCGACTTCGTAGAACACCTAGAGGGCGCGAAGCGGAGAGAGCGGCTGCCGCTCAACGAGATTGTCGCGAGATTGAGCCTGTCGAAGTCGGACTTGGTAGTCGACCTCGGCCCGGGAACGGGCTACTTCACATTCCCGATGGCGGAAGCAGCGAAGCACGTTGTCGGGATCGAGATCGAGGAGAAGATGCTCAAGGTAATCAAGCAGCGGACAGGAGAACGCTCGGCCGACAATGTGTCGATCGTCCGCGGGGACATGAATCGGATGCCGATCGCGGACTCATCTGCCGATCACGTTCTCGCAGCTTTCGTCTACCACGAGGTTGAGAACCAAGCGAAGCTCATTGCCGAGTGCGCTAGGATACTCAGGCGGGGCGGGTGGCTGACGGTCATCGATTTCCAGAGAAGGATAGAGAGCGACGGTCCTCCAATCTGGGTGAGGAAGAGCCCTGCACACGTGAAGAAGACCGCCTCGAGTTTGTTCAAGCTTGCCTCGAGCTCCGGCACCAAAGGGTACTATCAACTGATGTTCTCGAAGAATTGAGATGGCGCCCCGGTCGGGATTCGGACCCGAGTCCCGAGCTCGACAGGCTCGGATGATAGACCGCTACACTACCGGGGCATTGATGGAGCGCTCTGGACAAGCGAATGTCAGAGCGCGCTCTTGAGGCAAAAGCGGACTGCGTATATAAGAGTTGGCGGTTGGCCGACTTGCTGGCTCACACCGAAATCCGCGTTGCTGGCTCAGGCCTTCTTCTCCTCGGGCTTCGGCGCTGGAGGAGCCACGGGTGCTGCGGGCGGAGGAGCGTCCTTGAACTCTTCGACGGGCCTCGAGGTGTACACGCCGCACTTCATGCAGTAGAAGCTGACGAAGTCATCGTCCTTGTCGTCGGCAATGAGTATCTTGCCGCACATCCTACACGGTGTCTTCATGTCTATTAGCTTCATTTCAATCAACTTGTGAGCGTGGTCGGTATGACTGGGAGTTCTTTAAGCTTTGCGCACTCGGCCAGCGTACCTCACAACAGGACAAAGCAACGCTTGTTCACGCTCTCGATGCCATGATCTTCAGGATGGCCTCCGCAGGGGCTCCATCCGTCTCCTCGAGCGCTTTCCTCGCCTGCGCTTCCGTGCATCCCGTCTGCTCCATCACGAGCCTGATATCCTCCTTCGGGATGCCCGCTGCCTCTTCCTCCTTCGCCCCCGACTCCTTCTTCCGCTCGCGCTCCTCCGGGGTTCCCATGATCTGATAAGTCTTCTGGCCTTGGACGGTGACTGCCATGACGGACGCGTCCTTGATGACGATTTCCTTATTCTTCATTCGGATGACGACTTCCTCGACGTCCTCCATCTCCTCTTGGTTTATCCCCATGCGCTTCATCATCGCCTTCATCTGCTTGGGGTTCATCCTTCCGCCTGGCATCATGGTTGTCACATCTTCGGCTTCTTGTGGAACAGAGACTACCGATAAAATAGTTTCCGGCCACGGGCGCAACTCCCGCGCCACCACACGCGAGTATCATCTAGAAATATCCAGCTGCCCAGGACATTCTCTAGACCGATTCCATAATGCGAATGTTTTATACTCCCTGCGAGTATTGATGCCTCACCTTCAAGGTTCAACGGCGGGTGCGTCAGAATGGCAGGCATCGAGAAGGACCTCATGGATGCGCAGGAAGCTATGGCGAACGGCGATTTCGAAGCCGCGGTCTCCAAGTACACCAAGGTGCTGAAGGCGGACCCGAAGTGCGCGGAAGCGTACTTCGGCAAGGCGGAGGCATCCGTGGGAGTCCCGAAGATGACCCCGGAAGAGGTCATGGACCTCTACAAGAAGGCCGCCGAGTTCGATTCGAAGAACCCGCTCTACTTGTCATCATACGCCGCGTACCTCACGGAGATCGGCAGGTTCAACGAGGCCGAGGCCGCATACAACAAGGCTGCCGAGGTCGACCCTGACAACGCGAGGTACTACTGGTCGGAGTTCGGCGTGGAGTACTTGCAGCGCGCACCAGTGGTCATGGAGAAGTTCCTGGACGACAAGACAAAAGAGATGATCCAGAAGAAGGGCTTGAAGTATCTCCTGAAGGCCGCGGGCCTGGAAGAGGAAGACGCCAAGAGGCTGCTCTCGACTCCTTAGGTCGTCATCTTGGTTCCTTTTTGCCCTGAACCGCATATCCTGCAGATGTGAGTGATCGGGTCGGAATCGCGTGGGCAGACCAGCCTTCCGCACAAGGGACATGAGGCTGTTGCTGGGCCTCCGCATATGCTGCACGTGCCTATCATCGTCATAGCTGAGGAAACGAATCGTCCTCGCCAGAAATAAACCCTTCCTGTTCTGAGCCTTCGAGGGCGCGCTACGTGAGGATGCGCCTCAGGAGCGGGGAGAAGGCGCAGTCCACGAGGTCCACTATGTTCTCCGAGGACACGACGAAGATCTCAGGATGCTGCGCGAGCACGCCCGACCTCTCGAACGGGCCGATGTACTCTCCCATCAGGGAGCTGTATTCCTTGAAGCTGGCGAACGGGTACACCGCGAACAGCTCGGAGTTGCGCTCGAGCGTGTAGCACGATTGCAGCCACCAGTCGTCCCCCGCGATCGAGTTCTTCTTATCGAGGTTCACTGACGGCTTGAACTTCAGGTGGACATAGGCCACCGCCCCGAACTCTACGGAATTCAGGGTCGGAACCGCTGTTCGAGTGAACAGCTCCCTCTCGAGGAAACCGTTCCTGAGTGCGGTCACGCTCTGCCTCGAGCGCTTGGTCCGGCTGGCGATCTCCGCGTCGGTCGCCGTGGGAAATTCGAGCATCTCGAGTAACACCTTCGTCTCCACCTTCGACAAATCCGGCGTTTCCAACTTGTGCCACTTCGGCTCTCTCCCTGTCGGCTCTGAGGCGCTCACACCCAGTATCCTGTGGATGCAGGGCGCGAAGTTGTAGACGTAGCTGCACCTGGAGATCTCGAACGGGAAGATAGCCACCTCGAGCAGCCCCTTGGAGGTCGGCAGATCCTCGAAGAATATGTCGTGCCTCTCGTTGAAGTTGAGCAGGTCGGAGACCTTCGTGAAGGCCGCGCTGGCCATGAGGAACCCCTCCCCGGAGACGGCGTCGAAGATCTGCGGATTGCGTCTGAAGAACCTCGTGTAGACCTCATTCTTGTCATCGAGCGGGATTGCCGGATTGGTCCTGCCGAAGAACTCGACCAGGAACTCGCACCCGAGCTTGTGGAACGCGGGGTAGTTCGCGAACTTCAGATGCCCGTTCTTGATCAGAGAGCGTCTGTGGGCGCCCACAGTGGACTCCTTCATGCCGACCCGCTCGGCCACTTCGGAGTCCGTGCGCATCCCGTCCTCCGTGAGCGCGAACAGCACCATCCTCTCAGGCTGCGAGAGCTGCTTCTTCATCGTGGTCCCCTGCGATTTCTCGGGCCTCTGCGTAAACATCGAGGAATCGGATAATTGTTGTGTATCTAGAATGAGGTACGAGAACAGCTCCAGTCAGGCTACCGTCTCGTCATCAGGACCTGATCAGGCCGAGCCATTCCAGGCCCTCGAGAACTCCCGCTCCGTGGGCCCGCTTGGCGACGAACGCGGCGGCCTTCTTGGTGCCCTCGAAGGCGTTCCCGACCGCGATCCCCCAGCCGCACTCGCGAATCATCATCTCGTCATTGTCGCTGTCGCCTATCGCAGCGACCTGGTCAACGGAGATCCCCAGGAGTTCGCACCCCTTCTGCACCCCGAGGAACTTGTTCATGTCCTTCTGCATGATGTGGATCGCCCAGCCTGTTGTCTGCACATCGACGTCCCAGCCCTCGAGTATCTTGCGGACGAGCTCAAGGTCCACTTCCCTCCTCATGCCGACCTCGGTCTCACGCCACTTATCCGTGAAGAGCCTCGGAGCGGGCATCTTGGTCGTAAGGTACGCATAGGCCTCTCGCGGCCTCTTCGAATCTCCGAGCACCCACACCTTCTGCTGGTAGCACACCATGCCTCCGTTCTCCGCGATGAGGGGCCCCTTGAAGCCGAGGTACTGCTGCAGCGCGTAGGTGATCGGGAGCACGTTCCCGCTCGCTAGCATGACGCTGACGCCCGAGTCCTGCGCCTCCCGGAGCGCGCCCACCGCTGCGAGGTCCAGTCTCCTAGAATCATCCGCGAGCGTGCCGTCGATATCCACCGCGACAGCCTTCACGTCTCCGGCACGCGGCCTCTCCTTCCCGCTCAGCGAAACCACTAACTCCTGAGTTCGCCCAGTGTAGTGACTCTCTCGGCTAAAGCGTTGTGCTTATGGATCGATTCCTCGCTCTCGCTCCGCACGGTGACATGGACGGAATCGTCCAGGTCCTCGTACTTCAGAAGAAGCTTCCCCAGGATCTCGCGCACGACGTCCTCAACGAACTTCGGGTTCCGGTGCGCCCTGAGGACTATGTTCCCCTCGTCCTTCCGCTTCAGTATCCCGAACGTCGGGCTGCTTATCGAGCTCTCGACGATGTCGATCAGGTCGTCTGCCTCGACCTCCACATGCTCGGGCACCTCGATCATGAGCGTGGTCCGGTTCCTCTGGTTGTGCGAGATCATCGGGACCTCGCCCGCGAGCTTTTTGAACCCGGGGACCTCATCGGAGACGATGTTCCGGACGGTCTCCTGGGCGCACGGGCACACGGTCATCCCCTGGACCTCTACGCCGACCTCCTTCATGAGGCCGTTCCCGCGCATCGCGGTGGCCTTCGCCATCAGCCTGAACGGCTCGAGCGACTCCTTCCCGCCCTCGGGCCTGCGCTCCAGAAAATAGTCCGCCGCCATGCGCACCTCGGCGAAGCTCGCGTAATCGTGCCTCTCGAGCAACCTCCTGCAGATGATCGCGGCCAGCTCCTCCAGGCTCGCGACCTTCTTGCGGACGCTCGCGTCGATCATCTCGGCGACCACCTCCACATCTCGCGACATGTGCGAACCCCTCTGCGTCGAGGGAAGGTCGACGAAGACATCGATATCAGCAGTGAGATGACACTCCTTGCCGTCCCTGTTCACGATGATCGGCTTCTTGACCCCGGTGACGCCGACCCGCGTCAGCTTGAAACTGTTCTCAAGCCTTGCCGCCTGGCAGTCGGGGAACTCCTTTGGCTTCAACGAGCGGCTGTAAGCCAGGCCCGAATATAAAACGACAAGAGTTTACTAGCAGGACGGTAAGGGGAGGCGCTTTTTTATTCACTCGTACCGCTGGCAACGGAGACAGTAGTACCTGTTGTACTCCGCCATGTACTTCATCTCCGCATTGCACCTCGGACATGGCCTCCCAGGGATAGCAGGAGCGGTCGGAGGAGACAACGCAGCCACCGCCACCGGACCGGAAGCCCCGATGGCACGCATCCGGCGCTTCATCTCGGACTCGTCCTTGAGCGCCACCATCTGGAACGTGGTTCCCAGGACCATCACGGCAAGCAGCGCTAGCACAACGAAGAGCATGTCGAACTCGAGCCAAAGCGTCCCGATGCCGACCAACAGACCTCCGACTATGCCGGTCACCACTCCTATAGCAGTCTCGATGTACGCGAGAGTGATGGCGAACACTATCACCGCGGCTATCACCCCAGCGATGGGGCTCCCGAGGATCGCGGCGACCACGATGAACGCCAACAGCCCGGCGATCGCCCCGAGCCCGATCTTGGCGAGGAAGACCATGACCGCGCTCCCGATTATCGAGGCCAAGGTAGCCACCACCAGACCCATCAAAGGGTCGCCAAGGGAGGCACCGATCGAGTATCCGATGATACCTCCGACTATCGCGCCCGCGAAGGACATCACCTGCTTCCAGACTCGTCTCCCGAAGAACGCGGTCGCAAGACCGATCACGACAAGAACAATTGCGAACAGCGTCAGCCACTGCCCCTCAAGCTCTACCCCGAGTCCGGGGATCTCCTGCAAAACATGAGTGGTCATCGCCCGCCAATATCCAGTCCCGAGCCAATAAGCGTTTCCGAAAGGCCTTCAAAACCTCTATCTAGCAACTCATTCATGTGACTCGTACATGATATGCGGGGTCGACGAGGCAGGCAGAGGCCCGGTCATAGGACCAATGGTCATATGCGGCGTGGCCGTGCGCTCCGACCAGGAACTACGAGAACTCGGCGTCAAAGACTCCAAGAGACTCACCCCGAAGAAACGCGAAGAGCTCGAGCCGAAGATTCGCAGAATCGCGGAGGTCGAGGTCGTCGAGATATCCGCGGACCAGATAGACTCCGCCCGCACACACATGACCATGAACGCACTCGAGGCAAAGGTGTTCGCCACAATCATCGAGAAACTATCGCCAGACGAGGCATACGTCGACGCCGCCGACGTCAACGAACGCGAGTTCGAACGTTTGATAAGATGCGGCCTCAAGTGCAGACCGAGGATAATCTCCGAACACAAGGCGGACGATACATACCCAGTCGTCATGGCCGCGTCCATCGTGGCCAAAGTGGCGCGCGACGCGAGAGTCCGGGAGATAGAGCTGGAGATCGGCATACCAATAGGCTCCGGATACCAGACCGATGAGGTCACCATGTCCTTTTTGAACGATTTCGTCGAACGGAACGGTAAGTGCCCTCCGCACACGCGCCGCTCATGGGCGCCCGCGAAAAACATTATGATGATGAAGTCCCTAAGGACCCTGGATAAGTTCGAGTGATCGCATGGTCGAAGAGTTCTTCAAAGAGATGATTGTCAAGTTCAACCAGAAGGCTGCCGAGGACCCGAAACTGGCCAAGGAGCTGGCGGGCGTGAGAAGGGTTATCGAGATCGACGTCACCGACGGAGAATCCTTCAACTTCGTGCTCGAGAACGCACGCGTCGGAGAGCTATTCAGGGGGAAAGTCGAGAGACCGGACATACTGGTTGTCGGGAGCAGAGACACATTCTTCCAGATGCGAAGTGGAGAACTTCGACCGATGAAGGCACTGGCACTCAAGAAGATACAGGTCAAGGCAACTCTCGAGGACATGCTCAGGCTCAGGAAGTTCTTCTGATGTCGCTGAACGCCTACGCGCGCTAATACGGATACTTTTAACTATATCGTTCACGTTAGAGCCGGACAGCGGGGTGGGGTAGCTTGGAAATCCCATCAGGCTCATAACCTGAAGATCGCTAGTTCAAATCTGGCCCCCGCTAATTTTAGCCCCTCATTATTATAAAAATATGTGAATTTATAATGTCGATAGGATTGCCCCTTTCTTCCTCTGCTGGGTAATGATTCCGAGCTGCGTCATGTGGCGAGTCTCATACGAGGGGATTGCGAGGGACCATTGACAGCTCCAGAACCCATTATTCTTCAAGAAGAGGGAGGCGACCCGGACCCTTGGGTGGAACCCCAATTTCTTGAATAGGTCGGCCACATCACCCAGAACCTCGCTCCTTGAGAACGCCCAACAATACCCTAGGATTGGTACTCCATGAACTTGGTGATCCTTGAGGTATCCAGCTGATATCGACCTTCTCGAGTCTCCGCATATCAGATGTCTCGGAACGCTCTCACAATCCAGGTCGGTGTGCCTAGCCTGAAGCATCGTGAACCTCATGGGTCTGCCTTGCGAACTCCCTTCCACATGCCCCTCTCCATCGCACCATGGTTGAAGTGCGGCACTCCAAGTCAGAGGGTCTCCTGACTTCATTATCCAAGCGGGAAGATGAAGTTCTCTCGCTGCCTTGTCTCCTGGATGCACGCCATGCTCGATCAACCATTCAGCGATGAATCTGGAGTAGATGAATCCACGGATGGCTGCCGTGCCATTCCCTGGTTTTTGCGGTGGTCCGATTTCATAGAGGAAGACATCAAAGCATAGCGCTCTGAAATGTTCATAGAGGTCTGTCTCGTGATCTGCGAAAGTGATATTGACCGCGCACTCTCCCCACTTCGCTTTCTGCAACCACACCGACCCTTCCGCAAGCACATAAGAGACAATCGTCGCCGCCTTCCTCCTCAACTCATCATTGCTCTCAAGGTCTTCCCTCGTCGGTAGCCTCAGCTTCTCTCTGCATATTTCCCGATAGATGCTTATTGCATACTCATTCGCCCATGTCCGGTCTTTCTCGACCGCCTTCTCTTTAATGCATTTCTCCAGGTCGATATCACCAGCTATCTCCAGCATTCTCTCGAGGAGTGAGACCGGAATCGTCAATCTGCCAATCCTGTAGTAGTGCACGGACGACTTCGGTATGTTCAGGTGTTTTGCCAGCTCCTGGCAGTTGCCGTATTTCGCGGCCGCCTTCTCGACGAGTTCCTTCTGCAGTTCGGGTGGGAGTGAGACTCTGTCTTCCTTTCTGTACGCTCCTCTGGTGCCTCTGTTTGTCATGGTATCCAGAGGTTCAAGTCTGAGGGGACGTATAACGTCCAGTACTGCAGTTATGCTACGTCCAGCAAGACAATCAGGTCACTCGTCCCGTACTAGTGAATCGAAATCGTGATATAGCCCCGATGACACATACGAGGCCCGTGACTTTTCATCCAACCTGCACGGACGTCAAGAAGCAGCGGCAGTTGTGCCCGGTCTGTATCAGCTGGGACCCTCGTCCTGAGGACGGTGCGGGGCCCGGGGTCGGTTACTGTCTGAAGAAGGATGTCGTGACCCGGATACGTTGCGAGTGCGATGTCTTCGAGGAGGCGACCCAGATGAAGGTACAGGCCCGTAACCGCGCTCTTTATGGGACGATAGACGAGGAGCAAGAGGAGGAGTGAGGCCTGGCCTCCTCTACAAAACTCTTAAATCGGCGCAACCATGTAGCTTGCGGGCTGGTGTGTTTCTCATGAAGGCTGTTGTGCTGGCTGCGGGCGAGGGGATGCGTTTGAGGCCTTTGACCGTATCC
>Ga0154903_137_pt1 | contig 14283 bp, 9 predicted proteins | sample Rifle2008BG19ft_FD_105584 | JGI IMG/M metagenome (GOLD analysis project Ga0154903, IMG submission 105584) | Euryarchaeota archaeon RBG_19FT_COMBO_56_21
TGAACTCCCTAACCTGTTCCCACATGTCGCAATCAATCACTACCTGCTCTAGGGAGGATCCTTTTGCCTGGTCCAGCCCCCCAATTCCCGAAGCGAAGTCCGTGAGAGTCATCGACGTGATGCTAGTGAACACGAGCTCAGCAGGGTCGATGTAGATGCCGGGAACCTCACCGCCTAGCCCGAGCCCAAACCCTCCAACCATGGTCGTGGCGCCGTAGTGCTTCGCCATCTGTGCGGATGCCGCGGCGAGCAGTATCTCTTCGAGAGCGCCGTAGTGGATCTCCCCCGTGTGCATGTTGGGCGCCGTCGACTCCGAGCTGTACACGACGGGTGCGCCTGAGGAAGCCATCTGGGACACGGCGAAGCTTGCCAGGTTCTCAGCATTGATTATCGCGATGGTCGCGGCGAGAGTTACCGGTGAAGTCAGGCCGGTCAGGGCCATCGACATGGAGACCACTGGAATGCCAGCTCTGGCGAATTCGATCACCGCCTCAACGGAGCCCTTCTCTAGCTCCAATGGGCAGATGGGGCATTGGATCACCGAGAAGATCGGTCGCTTGGTCAGCTCGTCTGGACCTCCGACCACCGCGGATGCCAGCTCCACCTGGGCACGGGCCTCATCTGCGGAGAGCGCCTCGCCCTGGAAATGCTTGGTCGTATTCTCCAGACCTGTCGCGAGGTCGTACAATGACCGCGATCTCTCCGGCGCGTCGTGAGACGTCACGATAGGCCACACATAGTCTAGGGGAGCCATCGCGTCTGAGAGGATCATGAATTTGCGCAAGTCCTTGGCGAGTGATGTTCGTTTCTCCCCAGTGTCCGGATCTGCGACATACACAGCCGTGCCGTTGGTGGCCATGTATGGATAGTCGGCCTTCGGAGCCGTCATGTCCTGTTTCGGGTTCCTCGCGCAGAGCCTAACCTTCTTCGGAAGCTTCCTAACAGTCTCTTTCACGAGTCCTTCGGGTATGCTCGCACGCATGCTATTGCGGTCGATTCTCGCGCCCCCATCCTCCAAGAGCTTGAGCGCTCGCTCGCTGTGGATCCGCACCCCAGGGTTCTCAAGTATGTCAAGTGTCTTCGCGTGCACGGCCTCTATGTTATCGTTAGACAGTATGCTGATCCGGGCAACGGCCATCGTCCTCTCCCAAGACCGTAGATTGAACGCTGGATAAATAATCCATTGTGCTGAAGGGTCGTTGCTTCTTATCCTAGAAAGTATTGTCGGTTTCCAGCTTCGGTGATAGATGCCATGTTCATGGAGACTCTGAGGAGCGCGCCAAGGGCATTCAAGGTGCTAGTAGCTAGTGCGCTCATCGAGAATGTCGGGTTCGGGCTGATATTCCCGTACCTCACGATCTACATGGTGAAGGATATCGGAATCTCGGAGCCGCTTGCTGGAGTGGCTCTCGCGGGATATACGATGTCAGGAATCCCAGCAATGGTTCTCGGAGGCATGTTAGCTGATAGGATCGGGAGAAGGCCGGTCCTACTGATGAGTCTCGGCCTCATGTCAATTACATTGGCTATGTACTTCTTCGCATCCGATTTCCTGACGCTGTTCATCATTATACTCGCCGACGCGTTCGTTGGCACACTCTACATGCCGGCAGCGAACGCAATGATAGCCGACGTCATACCTCCGAAGGATAGGCCAGCTGCGTATAGCACACTGAGGATCGCATGGAACACTGGGCTTTTCATTGGGCCTGCGATCGGCATGTTGATCGTTTCCGCGTGGTCCATCAGGGAGCTGTTCCTCTTTGGTTCTGCGATATTGGGGGGAGCTTTCGTGATGAACGTCTTCTTCATACCCGAGACCAAGCCGGACAGCGTCGTGTCGGAGGAAGTCACGTTCCGCAAGACGATGGCGGTCTCCGGCAACAGGCCGTTCTTGATGCTGTGTGTCATGACAGGGACTCTCTGGTTCTTCATCTCCCAGTGGATGTCAGTCCTTACAATCTACATGACAGAGGACTTGGACTTCTCGCTGAACACGGTGGGAGCGCTGTTCTCGGTGAACGGGGTCATGGTGGTCTCGCTCCAGCTCTGGGTCACTTCCAAGATGGTGAGATTCAAGCGTTCCGCTGTCCTGTTATCTGGACAGCTTGTGGCTGCACTCGGCTTCTCGTTCTTGTTCTTCGTTGGAGATCTCCAAGGGGTGCTCGCGTGCATAGTTGTCATGACTTTGGGCGAGATAGTCTACATGTCCATCGTGGGAGCAATAATCGCGGACATGTCGCCTGAGGCGGAGCGCGGGCTGTACATGGGCTTCGCGGGGTTCATCCAGAGCCTAGCCATGGGCGCCGGCTTGTTCTTTGGCATGTTGTTCTTGGACATTCTCGATGGAGACAAGATGATCTGGCTCATTTTCGGCGGTTTCGGAGCTGTCACCGCCCTGGGCTATCCGTTATTTGCCAAAATGATCGGCCCTGAGAAGGACAATCCCGCGAAGTACGGTCATCAGCCTGCGAAGCAGGAGCTGGTCGCCGGGAAGTGAATAAAACAGAAGTGGTAAGTGGTTTCTCGCCGCCTCCGAAAGGAGACGGCCGCATGATCAATGGGCGCGACTAGAATCGCCTGCGGCCCTTGTTCATGTAAGCTGGCCTGTCGCTGTCGGAGGAATCTCTGTCCCTTCGGTCACGGCCGTATCCGCCTCTGCGGTCCCTGCCGCCTCCTCCTCCTCCACCACCGCCACCGCCGCCGCCGAAGCGCCTGCGCTCCTGCTCGTACTCCTTGTCGCTCATGTTGACTGCCGTGCTGGGCGAGTCGATGGGCTTCTCGGTCTTGGCGATTGTGCCATACTTGCCGACGTTCAACCGCATGTGACCGCGGACCAGCGAGACATATCCGTTCTTGATCTCGACGACGTCATCCTTTACGACGGTGCCGATCTGGTTGTCCCACAATGACAGGATTATCGCTCCTGTCTCGTCCGCGATTGTTGCCTCGGCGACCTTTCTGCTGTTCCCGAACTTGCCGGGGATGTCCTTAGGCTCGCCAACTTCGAGGCACTTTGCCACAACGTCTACTCTCTTTGACTGCGGCGTCAGGTCCTTGATCTTGACCTCGACGCTTGCTTGCTCTGTTGCAGTATTTCCTGCGCTCTCTTCCATGGCTATTCTTCCTTTGTTTTGCGCACAATTGCATCCGGCTGTTACGCGAGTCAAACCATCGGCTTCAGAAACATGCGATGTTCGGCTTGTCGTCTCGCTCGGCACAACTCGTGCTGGTTAGCGACTATACTGAATGCTATTAATAACCTTGCGCCATACTTGTGGCATTCAGACAACTTAGGACCTGGAGAACCACGCCAGAACACTCAATCCAGGCACATACTCGCGGATTCGTCCAAGGAAAGGGCTATATATGTACCCTAGCGTACGGCGTTATTCGTTTGAGGAGCACAAGGCCATTTGAGTCCACAAAGGCTTTAGGATTGGAGGGCTGCTCCCCACCGGAGCAAGTGGCTCATGGTGCTCGCGCTCTCCAACCAGAAGGGACTCCGAGGGGCATGGGTTCCTGAGGGGGGATGCACAGAATGGCAGAAGAAGGAGTAGGCCCGCCTATTTACCGCAGCAACTCGGCCCCTCCCCCGCCTCCGACTGAGTTCTCAGCGAAAGAGGAAAGATCCGATGGAAGGCTCGCAGAAGCCCTCCGGGCGCTCGGCCTTGATGACGTGCGCATCATCTCGTCATCAGGGGAGCGCATGCTGTACTCGCGTGACCAGTCCGAGATCCCCCGCTTCATGAAGGAGATAATGTTCAACTCCGCGCCCACGGTGGTCGTCCAGCCTAGAAGCGAGAGTTCTGTATCGGCCCTGCTCAAGTTCGCATCTTCGCACCGCGTTCCTGTAATTCCTCGAGGCTCGGGCTCATCTCCTTTCGGCGGTTCCGCTCCCGTGGTCGGTGGGATGGTCCTCGACATATCGGTCATGGATCAGATCCTCGCTATCGATGTTCACAGATTGACAGCTCGGGTCCAGGGGGGCGCACGCTGGGCTGATATCGACCACGAGCTCGAGAAACTAGGCCTCGCTCTCAACACGTGTCCGTCGAGCAAGTTCTCCACAGTGGCGGGGTGGATGGCAACTGGGGGAATGGGCCTCAACAGCTACTCGAAGGGCCATCTCAGGGAGAGTGTTCAGGCCGCCAGCCTCGTGACACCCGATGGATGGGTCAGGAAGATGGACAGAGGAGACCCGTTGTTCTCCGCCCTGTTCGGCAGCGAAGGGCAGCTCGGGGTGATCACGGAGGTGACTCTGTCCGTACGGAAGAGGCCCGAGATGTCCAGGCCACACCTCATCATGTTCAGCGATTTCAGGAGCGCTTTGAGCTTCGCGTATGCACTGGGCAGCAGCGATGTCGGCCCCGCTCACATCGTCTACGAGAGCCCGTTGAAGTTCTCGCTCGTCAACCGTATGCTCGGAGGGGAGAGGTTCACTGCGGAGCACGGGATCATCGTCAACATCGAAGGAAAGGACTCGGAGGATCGGTACCAGCAGTTCGTGAAATCCTCAGATCTCAAGGATGAGAAGGAGTACCTCGCACGATACATGTGGAACGAGCGGTTCTTCCCGATGAAGATGAGGAAGTACGGGCCAGGGCTGCTCGGATCAGAGGTCGTCATGCCGCTGAAGATCCTCCCGGATTCGCTTCAGAAAGCCGAGGACCTCTGCAAGGAGCTGGGTCTGGAGCCATTGTTCGAGGTGCACTTCCTCAACGATGGGAACGGTCTGCTGCTCTGCTACTACATTACCGACCAGGGGAATACGATCAGCTTCACGCTAGATGCGGCCAAGTCCATGATCCTGACCTCGATGCTCATCGACAATGGAGCGAAGCCGTACTCGATCGGCATCTGGAACACGGCATTCACGAACGCCGAGGAGAAGGCGCAGCTGACGAGGCTGCGCGATGCCAAAGCGAAGCTCGACCCAGGCAATGTCATGAACACGGGCAAGTACTTCTTCCTCTCGGGCCGGTTTGGAGGCGTCCTTGGTACAGCATTCAGCCCAGGGATCATGCGCCCAGCCCTGAAGACCATGAGAGTCTTCTCACCGCTCACAATGAGGCTCATGCGGACAGGATACAAATTCGCGGAGCGCAAGCTGAAACCGAAGACGCGCACGGAGCTGCTGAAGATCGCCGACGAATGTGCGATGTGCGGTGCTTGCGTGAGCGTTTGTCCTGCGTACCTGATCGTCAAAGACGAGCGTGTCACCGCGAGAGGAAAATTGCTGACGGTCAAAGCGCTGGCTCGCGGAGACAAGATCACCAAGGAACACTCGGACCGCACGTTCCTCTGCATGAGGTGCAAGGCGTGCGAGCAGGTATGCCAATCGAAGCTCCACCTCGTCGATGCCTTCGACAAGCTCGAGAAGGAGCTCGAGGAGCTCTTCGGAAAGGATGAGAAGGAGATCGAGAAGTTCATCAGGTACGCCGAGAGCCAGCCCGAGTTCGACAAGCTGGTGGAGCGGGGGCTCGTAGTTGGCGCCCCCACGCATGGAATGGGAGGTGAGCGCGATGAAGTATGAGCGCTATCACATCCCGCTGAAGTCTGTCCCGAGCAGGATCGCCCCAGTCCCGAAGTTCGTCATCATCAGAGCGGACAACTGCATCAACTGCGGCAAGTGCGAGAAGTCCTGCATATACGGGGTGCACAAGCGGAGCGAGGTTGATTTGCGTAAGATGGCGGACCCCGTCAACAACTTGTGCAAGAACTGCTTCAGATGCATACAGGACTGTCCCCAGAGGGCCATCACGATGATGGTGGGCCCGGACTACAAAGCGCTCGGACGAGGCCTGTGGACATCACTGCGAATCTTCACCGTCTGGAACGAGGCCGAGACTGGGAAGATCCCCGTCTTCGGTGCGGGATACCGCGGACTCTTTGCTGGACCCGGCTACGACGGCATGTGGACGGACATGTCCGAGATCGTCAGGCCGACAAGGGACGGAATACACGGAAGGGAATACATCTCGACGAGCGTCGACCTGGGCAGCAGACCGGCTTGGTTGGAGTTCGACAAGGCCGGACAGCTTGTGACCGACATGCCGCCGATCACCGAACTGCAAGTGCCTTTTGTCATCGACACCACCAGGCTCAGAGCTGTCACCAATGCCATGAAGACTGGCATGGCCAGAGCCGCCAAGCACGTCGATTCGTTGTTCTTCGCCGCTCCCGAGTCGCTTCCAGAAGAGGCCGCCTCGGAGCTGAACGGGCAATTCGTGCCTGTCTATCCAGAGGGGGCCGACGTTCGGAAAATAGTCCTCCCGAGAGGCGCGCGCATGGCAGCGCTCACGCTTGGGTCGACTTGGAGGGAGGATGCAAAGCGCTTCAAGTCGATGTACCCGCAGACGGTACTCGCCTTCCGAGTGAACGCAGGAAAGGACGTCGAGAAACGGATTGTGGAGCTCGTGAAGTCGAAGGTGGATGTCGCCCACGTGCTCTTCGACGAGGAAGGCATGGAGCTGGATTCCGGCGAGCCGAGATATGCGAAGGACAGTCTCAGAGCGATCCACAAAGCGCTTGTCGCCAAGAGCGTCCGTGACCAGATAACGATCATTGCAGGCGGAGGAATCGCCGCCGCCGAGCATGTCCCCAAGACCCTGATATGCGGAGCCGATGTTGTCACGCTCGAGAAAGCAGCGGTGCTGGCCCTTGAGTGCCGGGACTGCATCACGTGTTCCATAGGCTCTTGTCCCGCGAACTTGGGAGATGCCCCTGCGGACTGGATCGAAAACAGGCTCACCAACCTGATGGGCGCCTGGAGGGACCAGCTCCTAGAGGTGCTGGGCGCCATGGGCCTCAGGGAGGTCAGGCGGCTCAGGGGAGAGCTCGGAAGGGCGATATTCTTCGAGGACGTGGAGCGCGAATCCTTCTCCGACATAGAGGGAGGTGCGGGCAATGGTTAAGGACACGAAGGCCTGCGCGAAGGACCTGCCAGAGGCAGCTCTCGTTCCTTCGGAACACCTCAGGTTCATGAATAGATTCACCGTGACTAGAGCTGATATGTGCATCTCGTGCGGGCTCTGCGCGAGCCTATGTCCATACGGCGTCCACAAGCGCGTGGAAGGCCATGTGAGGATACTCCCGCCCGATGACAGAAGATGCATAGGCCCGTCCTGCGAGGTCAACTACTTCTTCTGCGTGGCCAACTGCCCGACGAATTCCCTGTCCGTGGGGCCGAGCGAAACCTTCGCCAGCCTCGGGGACCCAAGGTGGACCTCGGAGATGATACTCGCGACCTGGGCGATGTCGGAGACGGGCAGGCCGCTCCCGCTCGACCATCCGGGCAATGTGGGTGCTTCCGGAGGAGGTTTCGACAAGCTCCACTTCAAGCTGCCTGAGTTGAAAGGGAAGGTGGATCCGAGCCAGATATGCACGGCCATCGACCTGAACCGCCGTGATTCAGGAGCGAAGATACGGATCCCCATTCCGATCTACGGCGGCGGGATGTCCTTCGGATCCGTGAGCGCATACACGATGCTCGCCCGGGCCAAGGCCGCGAAGAGATGGGACACATTCACTTGCACGGGTGAGGGCGGATATCCAGAGCTCCTGATCCCGTACAAGGACCACGTCATCACGCAGATCGCGACGGGCCTCTTCGGCGTCAGAGAGGAGTCCATCCAGCGCACACGGATCATCGAGTTCAAGTACGCACAGGGCGCGAAGCCCGGCCTAGGAGGACACCTCCTGCATGACAAGAACACGCCCGAGGTCGCTAGGATGAGGGAGGCGGTGCCGTACACTAGCCTCTTCTCCCCGTTCCCGTTCCACAGCGTGTACTCCGTCGAGGACCACAAAAAGCACCTCGACTGGGCGCACGCGATCAATCCCAAGGCGCTCATGTCCGTCAAGGTCTCCACACCGAACGATGTCGAGATGGTCGCGGTGGGCAGCTACTACGCGGGCGCCCACATCGTCCATCTGGACGGCGGCTACGGCGGCACGGGGGCTGCCCCCGAGATCGCGAAGAAGAACATCGCGATGCCGATAGAGTACGCCATCCCGAAGGTCCACAAGTTCCTCGCGAAGGAAGGCATCAGAGAACAGGTCACCCTCCTCGCGAGCGGAGGTCTGAGGACCGCGCTCGATGTTGCGAAGGCGATTGCGCTCGGGGCGGATGGCGCCGTCATCGGCACGGCGGATCTCGTGGCCCTCAGCTGTGTGAGGTGCGGCAACTGCGAGAGCGGCAGGGGTTGTCCGAGGGGAATCGCCACGACGGACCCTGTCCTCGAGAAGCTCACAGATGCGGACTGGGGCGCTGAACGGATATCCAACCTGTACGGCGCGTGGAGGCTCCAATGGTGCGAGCTCCTCGCCAGGCTCGGGATGACCGACATCTCGGAATTGCGCGGCAGAACGGATCTGTTGGTACACGGTAACAGCCAACCCAAGGAGGCGAGCAAGTGACAGCTGAGATCGAAGTCCTTCTCGAGAGCAGGAGATGGATGCTCGAATCCAGGAATGACATGTCTGCCCGACCTCAGGAAGCCGAGGGAGGCTGCGGCGTCGTAGGCATAGCCAGCACTGTCCCGATCGCCGGAAGGCACATCCTTCAGCCGCTCCTACAGATGCACAACAGGGGCAATGGGAAGGGCGGCGGGATTGCAGCCGTCGGGCTGAATCCAGATCAGATGAAAGTGACAGACCGCGTCCTGGAAGAGGACTATCTCATACAGGTGGCCTATCTCAAACCGAAGGTTCGGGACGACCTGGAAGAGGAGTTCATCAAACCGAACTACAAGGTCGAGAAGAAATACAAGGTCGAGGTCTCCGCTGATGCGGATTACGTCAAATCGCTCGAGGTGACACCCCCGGAGGTTTGGAGGTACTTCTGCAGGGCGAAGAAGGAGGCTCTCGATGAGTTCGTGAAGAAGAGCAAGCTCGAGAAGCTGGACTCCCGCAGGGCAGAAGATGAGTTCGTCTATCAGACGAGCTTCAAGATCAACAAGAAATACTACGCAGGAACCACCATGACCGCGTTCGTCATGTCGCACGGCCGCAACATGATGGTGATGAAGGTCGTCGGCTACGCTGAGGACGTCGTCAAGTACTACAAGCTGGAGGATGTGAAGGCATTCGTCTGGATAGGCCACCAGAGATACCCCACCAAAGGAAGAGTCTGGCACCCAGGCGGAGCGCATCCTTTCATAGGTCTCGACGAGGCGCTCGTGCACAACGGGGACTTCGCCAACTATTACTCAGTCTCAGAGTATCTCGCGCAGAGGAACATAGTGCCGCTGTTCCTCACGGATACGGAAGTCTCAGTCCTGCTCTTCGACGTGCTCAACAGGACCTACGGGTACCCGCTCGAGCATATCATCGAGGCGCTCGCTCCGACAACGGAGCGGGACTTCGCAATGCTTCCAGAGGAGAAGCGAAAACTGTACCGCGCAATCCAGGCTACCCACATCCATGGCTCTCCCGACGGCCCGTGGTTCTTCATAGTTGGCCGGAATTGCTTCTACGACAACAAGTTCCAGCTGATGGGCATTACCGACACGTCGATGCTCCGACCCCAAGTGTTCGCGCTCGTCGACGGGCATGTCCAGCTAGGGCTGATAGCGTCAGAGAAACAGGCAATCGATGCCGCGCTCAAGAGCATATCCACACAGTATCCGTCAGTGCCCCACTATGCGGACCAGTACTGGAATGCGAGGGGCGGGAGCCACACGGACGGAGGCGCGTTCATCTTCACGCTGTTCCCCGAGAAGTCAGCCCCGGACGGACTTCGGCTCATCTGCACGGATAAGTTCGGCACGCCGGTCACGACCTCGCAGGAATGGGACAATGTCGAGGACTTCGCGATGGCCGACCCGCTGCCGCAGAAGCCGAAGCTGAGCTCGCTGGGCGCGGAGCTGGTCGCGAAGAAGAGCCCGAGGGACGCCTTCAACCTCTTCGTGAAGAAGGTCCAGGGGATTTCGGGCAGCGACCTCAACAACATGCTTTCGCATGTCGTCCAGGAAGCGTGCAGGAACGATTCGAACATGGCTGAATGCCTTGATCTCCTCACCCTGATTATCGACATGAAGTACTCCTCTGGAAGGATCAGGCGCAGCAGACTGAACCAGAAGGCCAACGAGGCGATCACGAGGATGCTCAGGTGCGCCCCGATGGTCGAGAAGAGCGCCAAATCCGCATTCGCGCTCGTGGACCTCAAGAATCGGGACAAACTGAGGGTCCCAGTTTCCCCATTCGACAGGCTCGTCATCGACTGCGAGAATTTCCCGATGGAGGGAGACGACGGAGTCTCGTTCCTGATCAAGAGGGCAAGGGATCTAGGCTGGAACCGAGTAGTCGTGATCGCTACCCACGGCCAGAGATTCATTGGAGCCGGACTGGGTCCAAAGTCCAAGGGGCTTAGGATCGATGTGTACGGGAGCCCCGGGGACTACCTGGCCTCCGGGCTGGATGGCGCCGAGTTATTCGTCCACGCCAACGGCCAGGACCAGCTAGGGCAGATACTCGCCGAAGGCAAACTGGTCGTTCATGGGGATGTCGGGCAGACCTTCCTGTATGGCGCGAAGGGAGGCGATGCATACGTCATGGGCAACGCTGCGGGCAGGCCGCTCATCAATGCTGTTGGAAGGCCGAAAGTCGTGATCAACGGGACTTGCTTGGACTACCTCGCTGAGTCCTTCATGGCAGGGAACCCTCTCTACGGAGGCGGGTTCGTGGTGCTCAATGGCATGGCCTTCGATCCGAACGGGAATCCGACGGACCTCCCCGCTCCGTATCCTGGAGGCAACCTGTTCTCGCTCGCGTCCGGAGGAGCCATCTACATCCGCGACCCGAAGAAGCTAGTGGGCGAAGATCAGCTGAACGGGGGCAGGATCTCTCGACTCACGAAGGCGGACTGGGAGCTGATACTGCCGCACTTGAAGGAGAACGAAAGGCTGTTCGGCATCTCTGTCGAAGGCTTCCTGCTCAAGGTGGACGGCATGACAAGACAACCAGAAGAGGTCTACAGGAAGATCGAGGCGGTGCCGATGGTGACTCTCGCGGGCACGACGCAGATGCAGGAGACGGGAGACTGAGAAGTAGTCATTTCGAATCTTGAAACCGTTTTTAGAATATGATTCTGAAATCGGAGTATGGCCGTCGGTTTCCATCGGAAAAATCAGCCCTTAATAATCGTAATCCCAGCAACCTTATATACAAACTTGGAAATGCAGCGCCGACAGGCATCACGGCCTCGTTTCATGCCCTCTGGGTCGGGCTTCTGGCCGAGGGCAGGATGCGTGCTAAAATGTATGAGATAGTCAAAGCAGAGAAGCTCACGCCGGATGTCATCAAGCTGGAGATCAAGGCCCCACACATCGCGAAAAAGGCGAAGGCCGGCCAGTTCATCATGGTGACTCCGACAGAGCACGGTGAGAGGGTCCCGCTGACGATGGCGGACTTCTCTCCGGAGAAGGGAACGATCACGATTGCAGCGCTGGAGATCGGCAAGACCACCAAGGAGCTCGGCACGTTGAAGGCCGGAGACAATGTGTTCAGCCTCGTCGGGCCGTTGGGATTACCGACGCATCTCCACAAGTTCGGCAATGTTGTCTCCATCGGAGGCGGCATCGGGCTGGCCCTGATGTACCCGGTCGTGCGCGCATTCAGACAGGCTGGCAACCACACGGTCAACATCATCGGCGCGAAGAACGAGAAGCTGCTCATCTACGAGGACGAGATCAAGACCGTCAGCGACGAGTTCTTCGTCTGCACGGATGACGGTTCTAAGGGCCATCACGGGTTCGTCAGTGACGTCCTCAAGAAGATGATAGCCGAGAACAAGAAGATCGACCTCGTGTACGCCGTCGGCCCCATCATCATGATGAAGGTCATCGCGAACATCACGAAACCACACAATATCAAGACCATCGTCTCGCTCAACCCGATAATGGTCGATGGGACCGGCATGTGCGGCTCGTGCAGGGTCATCATATCCGGCGAAACGAAGTTCGGCTGCGTCGATGGGCCAGAGTTCGACGGTCACGCCGTGGATTTTGACAACCTCACATCAAGGAACAGGAGATACATGCCCGAGGAGGCTGTCTCTCTCAAGAAGTGGCAGGGGGCGAAGTAGTTGGCGGATGAACCACAGCAACCGAAGCAGCCAAAGAAGATAGTGCCCAAGAAGTACCCCATGCCCGAGCAGGACCCGATGGAGAGGATCAAGAACTTCAACGAGGTCCCGATCGGACAGGAAGCCCAGACGGCCATACTCGAGGCTCAGAGATGTCTCCAGTGCAAGCGTGGCCCCAACAGGAAGGTCTGCACGGACGGGTGCCCGGTCGAGATTGACATCCCCGTGTTCATCAAGCAAGTGCAGGAGGGCAACTTCGAGGAGGCCATCAGGATCATCAGGCAGAAGCAGAACCTGCCCGCAGTGTGCGGCCGGGTCTGCCCCTACGAGAACCAGTGCGAGGGCCTCTGTGTCGTCGGGAAGAAGAACGAGCCCGTCGGGATCGGCAGGCTAGAGAGGTTCCTCGCTGACTGGGAGCGCAGGGAGATGAAGAAGGGCAAGATCGATGTTCCACCGCCCACGGGCAAGAAGGTCGCCGTGGTCGGGGCTGGGCCCGCCGGTCTTACGGTCGCTGGAGACCTCGCCAAGCTCGGACACAAGGTCACCGTCTTCGAGGCGTTGCAGTACTGCGGCGGAGTGCTCGTGTACGGCATCCCCGAGTTCAGGCTTCCGAAGGAGATCGTCCACGCCGAGGTCGATTACATCAGGAGGATGGGAGTCGACATCAAGAACGACTATGTCGTCGGGAAGCTGGACACGGTCGACGAGCTCATGCAAAACTTCGACGCCGTGTTCGTGGCCACCGGTGCTGGCCTGCCCGACTGGACCAATCTGAAGGGGGAGAACCTGAACGGCATACTGTCTGCGAACGAGTTCCTGACCAGGGTCAATCTGATGAAGGCGTTCAAGTTCCCGGAGTACGACACTCCCATCCGCGCCGGCGAGCGCGTCGTGACCATCGGCGGCGGCAACGTCGCCATGGACTGCGCAAGGACTTCGCTCAGGCTAGGTTGCAAGGAGAGCGTCATACTGTACAGAAGGTCCGATGCCGAGCTGCCCGCTAGGCGCGAGGAAGTGCACCACGCCCAGCAGGAGGGCGTCAGGTTCGAGCTGCTCGCCGCGCCGGTCGAGTTCATTGGCGACGACTGCGGCAACGTGAAGCAGGTCAGGGCCATACGCATGCAGCTGGGTGAGCCGGACGCGTCCGGAAGGAGGAGGCCAGTGAAGATCCTGGGCTCTGAGTTCCTGATCGACGCGCAGACGGTGCTCATCGCAATCGGTCAGAGTCCCAACCCGCTGGTGCCGATGACCACGCCCGACCTAAAGACTACCAAGGAGGGCACAATCGCGGTAGACGAGGAGGGCCGGACCTCGAAGAAGGCCGTCTGGGCCGGAGGCGATATCGCCTCAGGCGCGGCAACCGTGATCCTCGCCATGGGCGACGGCAAGAAGGCCGCGAAGTCCATGCACAAATACCTCACGCAGGACCAGTCTTGGCCCGCGCCCGAGGTCTTCGAGAAGCTCTCGTGCGAGATGTAGATCGACCAGAACGATTCGAAACCCCTTCCCAAGGATTTCATTCAAAAAACTCGCGGTCGTACTGATATCTATTTGAATTGTACGAATTAAGTCGGGCGTTGCTTGAAGGGCACCGTGAAGTGGAAAGTGCTCCCTTGACCCTTCTTGCTCTCGAACCACATGTCCCCGCCGTGTCGCCTCACGATCTCTTTGCTCGTATAGAGGCCGATTCCGACGCGTCCGTCCTCCCTCACGAGCCCTGCGTCAGCGAGGAAGAACCTGTCGAATATCTTGTCCTGCTCCTCGTCGGCTATGCCCACACCGTTGTCCCTGACCCACAGGTGCACCTTGCCGCCCAGTATGTCCGCGCCGATGGTGATCTTGCCGCCCGCGGCCGTGTACTTCACGCCGTTGCTGATGAGGTTCTCGATGACATCGTGTATCCTCACTCTGTCCGCCATGACGGTCGGGAGCTCGTTCCCGAAGAGGACGTTGATCGTGTGGTTCTTGCCCTGGATATCGCTGTTGAGGTCCTCGAGGACCTCCCTAGTCACCATGGCCATGTTGATGGGTTCGAAATCGAGTTCCAGTGTCTTCTTCTCAAGCCGCGACATCTCTAGCATCGAGGAGACGAGGACATTGATCCTGTTGACCTGCTGAAGTATGGTTCTGAACCTGTCCTGCATCTTCGCGGTCACTTCTCCGTACATCCCGGAGGCGGCCATCTCGATGTACCC
>Ga0154903_103_pt1 | contig 14051 bp, 14 predicted proteins | sample Rifle2008BG19ft_FD_105584 | JGI IMG/M metagenome (GOLD analysis project Ga0154903, IMG submission 105584) | Euryarchaeota archaeon RBG_19FT_COMBO_56_21
CGTTTCTGACTACTTCTTCAGGTACTTCTCTTCGTATTGTTTGATTGACGCCAAACTCTGTTCGGCGTGTTCGAACTTTTTCATCCTGTCGACGACGAGCTCGAGTCGGGCATAGATGAGGTCCCTGATCGAGGCGCGGATCGCCTCGGACCGGGAGGGGAAGTCGTCGATCTCCACGAGGAAGTCAAGTGCCCGCAGGTGCCTCTGCGGTATGCGGATGGTGATTTTCTCAGTGTCTGGCTCCATACGAAATCGCCCCGCTTGTTGACCCATTCCCCGTAGCGACCACGGCTGCCTTCTGTACCTCTTTTGCCTTACGGTCGTCCGACAGCCCCTTATATTAGTCCTAAATATATAATACTTAGGTTTTCTTTTCCGGCCACTTTCGAAAACGTTCCAGATTCACACTTCACGCCATCGAAAAACGCTTTATACAATACCCATAATAGGGAGCGCGCAACTGTCATTCACGCAATCAGCGAATCCCGACTTAGCTCAGACTGGTTGAGAGCGGCTGACTGTAGTGTGGTAATCGGTACGACCGATCACGGTCGCTGAAATCAGCAGGCCCCCGGTTCAAATCCGGGAGTCGGGACCAATCTTTTCTCAGATGGGCTCTGGGATGATCATCCACTTCTCCGGAGCGTCAGGCCTCACGACCTCTTTGTTGCGCTCAAGGAGCGCCAGCTCCTTCTGGTCGAAAGACCTTGGGTCTATGGTGATGATCAGCCTCGAGCTGCTCGTCATCGCGCTCTCGGTCCATCTGTCAATCGCGCGGATCACTCGCGCGAAATCGTTCGTCGTGATGAGGTACTCGATGCCGTCGACGAGCACAACTCCGTTGTGCGATTTTTCCATGAAGTTGATGAGGAGATCGGTCAGAAGGTTCAATTTGGCAGGGTCCATGTTGTCCTTTCCCGCTACCGTTGAGAGCCATACGATTGGAGTCGTCTGCAGGTAGTGTTTGGATCTGATATCATTTGGGAACTGTCGCGTCACGACAAGTCCCTGTGGCCTGCTCATGTATTTCTTGCAGTCCCTGCACGGACACGGGAGCTTGCACTGACCGCAGTCGATGCTCTCGCACGGGAAGCTGTCGTCGTTCTGGCAATCCCAGCAACGGCTCCTGAGTATGTCTGCGAAGACACGGAAGGAGAAATCCGGCTTCTGCTCCTTGACAAGGTAGATGTACCTGAGAAAGAGCCTGTAGTTCGATTTTGTGCTGGACTTGAGTTTCTCGGCCATTGGGGTGCTCATCGTCATCCGGCCCATGGCGATTGCGTAAGCGAAAACCAGCCCTGAGGTCCCGACGCACAGAGAGAGGAGAGCGAACATCGTGTCTTCAGTCAGGCCAGCTGTCTGCGTCATGTACAGGGACCAGGCGACGCCCCCCGCTGCTATGGTCCAAATGCCGATCAAGAAGATTACGCCGGACTGTCTGCCCTTGTCGTCGACCTTGTGCCTCGACATCATGATGAAGGCCGTCGTGAGGCACATCATCGAAGTCACCACTGGGATCATCAGCAACATCATGGGTTCGGTAAGGACTGGCGAATCCGCATGGACGTAGTCGACTTCCGCGAAGGCGCCAATTACGACCACGGCGACGACCGCAGCAATCATCGCTATGGCCATGCCGTTCGGCGGACGGAGCGAGACCTGTCTTCGATAGGGGTAGACGACAGACAGCTCCCACAGGAATGTGAAGCCCAACAGCGACGAGATGACGAATATCTTAGCGAGAACGTTTCCCACATCGGATTCGTCGCTCTCGGTCGCTGGGAACGCTGGTCCCGAGACCATCGCGGCAAATGTCGAGACCATCGCCAGCAGGAAAAGAGTGGATGAGAGGGAGCTGTGGGCCCTGCTTCTCGCCAAGAGACCAGCGCCAAGGCAGATAGCTCCGGCAGCTACCGACGCCGCGAGAAATAGATCCGCCATCTAGTCATCTCCGGGCTCATGCGCACGCTGGTTCTTGGCACTTTGATATCAAGCTCGTACGAGGTTCGTGGAACTCACGATGCCGTTGTCGCTGCTCTGACGGCCTCGAGGAGCCTCTCAACCTGGAACGGCTTCGCGACGAAATCCACCGCCCCTGCTCTCATCGCTTCCTTTCTGAGAGCCTCTTTGACAAGAGCGCTGACTACTATGATCTTCGCCCTTGGGTCGATTTCGATGATCTTCATGATGGCCGAGAGTCCATCCATCCCGGGCATCAGGATGTCCATGAGGACAACGTCCGGCTTCAGCGCTTTGAATTTCTCAATAGCCTCAAGACCATTCGCAGCCTCACCGGCTATCTCGTGGTCGTGCGACTCGAGTATGTCTCTGATCATCTCCCTTATAAAGGGCGCATCTTCAACTATCAGGACTTTTGACATCGATTCAAACCCAACTTTTCACTGCTGTTGGTAAAGACGAAATCAATCATATATAAGTTGGCTAGTGTGATTATCGAATACGATAACACAAGCGAAATCGCTCAAGAGCTCACGCGGATTTCTTTTGCCTGTCCGCACCCGAGGACGATAGAGTCCGGACCCACTGCAGAATGCCATAGGCATTCATGTCTGACGATTTCTCATGGTGGGATCGGATGGACCAGCATCTCACAAGAAATAAATAGCACCAAATGCATATGTGTTTTCGTCTGACGCTCGTCGGACCGAAGGGATGGGCATGGTACTCGGCTTCAGCAGAAAGGATGCTCGCGAAAACGAAGACCCCAGCAGACAGAAGAGGGTTCCATACAGATTGGCGTCCTACGAACACGACGTCGAGGGCAAGCGGTTCAAAGCTAGCAGCGTCGTGTACAGTTTCTGGAGCGCCTCAAAGTATGTACTTGTTCTCTCGCTCATGCTCTGGTGGCTGCCCATGTTCGGGCAGATGATCGCAGGATACGTCGGCGGACGCAGAGCAGGCGGCCCGTGGAAGGGCGTCCTCGCCTCCATCATACCTGTCGTCGCGATCTGGGGTGTCATGACCGGATTCGAGACAGGACTGATTCCTTCTCACATGTTCGGAATGGCAATCGCCCCTGCAGCCATCGGCGCGGCCATCAACACCGACATTCCTTTCCTCGCCCCGTATTTCCAGTTCTCGTCAGAGTATGTCGGCGGGTTCGTCGAGGGTCTGGCCGGCGCGAGCCCTTACGGCATCAACTACTACGTGCTTACCGTTGCGTTCGCGTACGTCGGCGGTGTTCTGGCAGCACAGAACAGACGCGAGATCGAGTTCACCTCGGGCGCCGTGATGAACACAACCACGGTGCTTGTGCACGACCCTTCGGGATATCAGCAGGAAGCGGTCGAGCAGGGAGCCCCGCACGGGATACTCAGCGGAGTCGGAGCTTTCTTCCATCTCCCTGGCGGCCACGGCGACAGGCAGTCGGCAAAGGCTGCGAGGTACTCTGCCCGCAGGCACGGCAACCCATGGGGACGCGCGGCGGAAATGCACTATGAGGATGCTGATTATGGCGCGCGCGACCCTTACATGCTGCCCCCAGGCGATTTCGACGACAGCCGGTCGGGAGGAATGATGTCCTCTCGCACGACGCGCGTGCGCAAGCAGAAGAGGAGGGGCGCGCAGAACTTCAGCTCGAAGCCTCGGTTCAACTACCAGCAGTACTCGTACTCCCAAAGGCAGGACCCGGGATACAAGGGGGGCATTATCCGCAGGAACAAGGGACCCAGCAGGTTCACTGTATCGCCAGATGCGCACTCGATAAAGCGGGCCCAGAAGGTCATCGACGACGAGTGGCGCGGAGGCCACAAGAGCCACGGCCCATCCAGGTTCGCTGAGGATTTCGATGACGCAGAAGAGACAGAGGCCGTTGCGGTCGCACCGCCGAGAAGAAAGGAGCCGCATAACGGCCAGTGGGACTCAATCTGAGCCGATGATGTCAGACCCGAACCTTTTTATTGTCTGACCGCTTCGCTCGTCCCCAGCACATAACGGGAGCGGAGCGGTCTACTCATGTTCTGTGAAAAGTGCAAGAGCCTGCTTTTTCCTCAGGATGGGAAGCTAGTCTGTAGGAAGTGTGGGACGGTCCACGAGCCGGCCTCTAAAACGCAAGTGATCAAGCACAAGAGCAGGGACAAGGAGTTGGCCGTGCTCGGGGAGCTCTCGGGCACGTTGCCCACGGCCGATGCAGAGTGCCCATCTTGTGGCCACTCCAAAGCCTATTGGGTCTTGAGGCAGACCAGAGCGGCTGATGAGCCGGAGACTCGCATATTCAGGTGCGTGAAGTGCGGGCACTCGTGGCGCGAGTACTAACGCTGGATGCATGCACAGCTTTTTTAAATGCTGAAAGGTTACAGGTAAGGTACGGAAGGGGGGCTAATGTTCCAGGCGAAAGCCAGAGCTGACACCTTGAAAGAAGTTGTGAACGTCATCTCCACACTGGTGGATGAGGCGAAGTTCACAGTGAACGCCGAGGGTCTGACAATCAGGGCCGTCGATCCAGCGCACATCGCGATGGTCGACCTCAAGCTCGGAAAGGAGGCCTTTGACGAATTCAAGGCCGACGAGAGTGAGATAGGGCTCGACATAGACAAACTCAACCAGTTCTTGAAACTTGCGCGCGCGGACGACATCGTTGATATCAAGCATGACGAGGACAAGAGGCGTCTGAACATTGTCGTCGGGGACATCACCAGGCGCATGAGCTTGATCGACACTACGGGAATGAGCGACCCCAAGGTGCCCACCCTTAACCTTCCAGCGAAGCTGACGGTCAAGGTCGACGATCTAGTCCAGGGCATCAGAGCAAGCGAGACGGTCTCCGACCACATAGCGCTCGTGGCGAGCCAGGAGGGCTTCGAGATGACCTGCGAGGGCGACCTCGATCAGGTAAGCTGGAAGAAGGCGAAGAAGGACCTCGAGGAGCTCACCACGCCCAGCAGCGTCAGGAGCCTTTTCCCGCTGGAGTACTTCGCGAACATGCTCAAGGCGGTCCCCTCTGGCAGCAACGTGACCATGTACCTGGGGAACGACTATCCAGTCAAAGTCGAGTTCAAGATCGCGGGCGGCAAGGGAGAGGTCAGCTATCTGCTAGCGCCGAGGATCGAGAGCGGTGACTGAGCAGATGCGAAACCTCGTAAACCACTTACTGATTCTTACATTCCGGGCTGAGGACAGCTAGAGTGAATTCCATGCGGAGGATAAGGATAGGCGTCTTGGCCTCGGGCGGTGGGACGAACCTGCAGGCGATAATCGATGCCTGCGACCGCGGGGAGATTGACGGAGATGTCGTCGTTGTGATCTCCAATGTGTCTGAAGCCTTGGCACTTGAGCGCGCGCGCAAGCATAGAATCGCGGCTTTCGCGTTTCCTCACAAGGGCATTCCAAGGGAGCAGCACGAGCAGGAGATTATAGACTGCCTCGAGCAGCACAAAGTTGATCTCGTCTGCCTTGCGGGGTACTTGCGCATGATGACTCCTCTGATCATCAGGAAGTATGCAGGCAGGATGATGAACACGCACCCAGCGCTTCTCCCATCGTTCGGAGGGTCCGGCATGCATGGGCTCAATGTCCACCAGGCCGTCATCACGTACGGGTGCAAGGTTTCCGGCTGCACCATACACTTCGTGACCGAGGAGGTCGACGGGGGCCAGATAATCCTTCAGAAGTCCGTGCCTGTGCTGGAGAACGACACGCCTGAGGCCCTCCAGGAGCGCGTTCTCAAGGAGGAGCACAAGCTGTTCCCGAGGGCAATAGAACTCTTCGCCCGGGGCAAGCTGAAGATCGAGGGCCGCAGGTGCAGGGTACTCGAGACATGAGCGGCTGGTGTGCTCGAATACTTTAAGGCAGGCACACGGGATATCCGATTGCAGGCAACTGAACCAGGGGGGCGGACTTGGAAGTCTACGATGGCGAGTTCATCACGGAACTCGAGGCGATTGCCAAGCGCATCAGGCGTCACTGCATCAAGATGATTTACGAGGCGGGGTCCGGTCACCCTGGAGGCTCGTTGTCCGCTGCGGACATCCTCGCTGCGTTGTATTTTCACATATTGCGTCACGACCCGAAGCGTCCGGACTGGCCGGACCGCGACAGGTTCGTAATGAGCAAGGGCCATGCAGCCCCCGCATTGTACGCAGTTCTAGCAGAGGCCGGATACTTCCCCTTGGACGAGCTGAGCTCCCTGAGGAAGCTCGGGAGCAGGCTCCAGGGACACCCGTGCATGCAGAAGACCCCTGGCGTCGAGATGTCCACTGGTTCGCTCGGACACGGGCTCGCAGCTGGCAACGGGATGGCGCTCGCTGCGAAGCTGGATCGCAAGCTCTACAGGATCTATGTGCTCTGCGGAGACGGAGAAATGGACGTCGGAGAGACTTGGGAGGCCGCGATGTTGGCAGCGCACTACAAGCTGGACAACGTAACGGTCTACGTCGACAGGAACAAGCTACAGCTCGATGGCCCAACGGAGAACATCATGTCGTTGGAACCTCTCTCCGACAAGTGGAAGGCCTTCGGTTGGCACGTGATCGAGATCAACGGCCACAACATGAGGGAAATCATTCACGCCACCAACGAGGCCAGAGGAGTCAAGGGGAAGCCGACGGTCATCATCGCGCATACAATCAAGGGAAAGGGTGTCAGCTACATGGAGGGCGCCCTGCACTTCCACGGAAAAGCACCTTCGAAGCAGGAGTACGAGATCGCTATGAAGGAGCTCGGGGGTGACAAACCGTGAAGTGGAAGGAGGAGAGCCAGAGGAAACAGTACGGGCGTGCGCTCGTCGAGCTCGGCAAAGAGAGGAGCGACATAGTCGTGCTCGATGCTGATTTGTCGAGCTCAACAAGAACCGCCGACTTCGCTGCGGCATTCCCGGAGCGGTTCTTCAACTGCGGGATAGCCGAGCAGAACATGATGGACACAGCTGCTGGGCTCGCAGCATCTGGCAAGACGGTCTTTGTGTCGACCTTCGCGGTCTTCGGGACCGGCAGATGCTATGACCAGATCAGGCAGTCGATAGCCTATCCGAATCTCAATGTCAAGATAGTCGTCTCCCACGCTGGAATTACGGTCGGCGGCGATGGCGCCTCGCACCAGATAGTTGAGGATATCGCGCTGATGCGCGTGCTCCCCAACATGACGGTGATAGTCCCTGCAGATGCGGTGGAGACATACAAGGTAGTCAAGCACGTCGCCAAGATGAAGGGCCCAGTCTATGTCAGGATTGGCAGATCCGATGTCCCGACCATATCGGACCAGGCTTCAGAGTTCGAGCTGGCAAAGGCACCGGTCGTGAGGGATGGAAAGGACGTGACGCTCATAGGGTGCGGGATCATGGTGTCGAAATGCCTGGAAGCCGCCGACGAGCTGACCAAGCACGGCATAGACGCTCGCGTGGTCAATCTGCACACGATCAAGCCGATCGACGAGAAGACGATCGTGAAGGCGGCGCGCGAGACGGGGGGCGTTGTCACAGCGGAGGAGCACTCTGTCATGATGGGCATGGGCAGTGCCGTCGCAATGGTCCTTGTCGAGAACTTCCACGTGCCTATGAAGCGCGTGGGAATTCCAGATGTGTTCGGAGAATCAGGCGCTTGCGATGAGCTGATGAGCAAGTACGGACTTACAGTCGACAACATCGTGGAGGCCGCGCACGATGTCCTGAAGAGGAAGAAATGAGGTGTGCCGATGAAGATCTTCATAGACACTGCGAACCTTGAGCAAATCAAAGAGGTCAACAGCTGGGGAATCCTTGACGGCGTCACGACGAACCCGACGCTCGTCGCGAAAGAAGGCTGCGATTTCAAGTGCAGAATAGAGGACATATGCAAGGTCGTCGACGGACCAATAAGCGCTGAGGCGGTCTCCACGGATTCCGAGGGTATGGTTCGAGAGGCCAGGGAGCTCTCCAAGATGCACAAGAATATCGTGGTGAAGATACCGATGACCGCCGAGGGACTGAAGGCGGTCAAGGTGCTCTCAGGCGAGGGCGTGAAGACGAACGTTACTCTCGTGTTCTCCCCGAACCAGGCGCTTCTCGCGGCGAAGGCTGGCGCGACATATGTCTCGCCGTTCGTCGGTCGGCTGGACGATATCAGCCACGACGGCATGGACCTGGTCCGTGACATCATCACGATCCTGAAGAACTACGGTTTCAAGACACAGGTTATCGCCGCCAGCATCAGGCATCCGGTGCACGTCACCGAGGCCGCACTCGCGGGGGCGCACGTGGCCACGGTTCCATATGACGTGCTCAAGAAGATGCTCAGGCACAACTTGACGGATGAGGGCATCAAGAAATTCTTGGCCGACTGGGAGAAGGTCCCCAAGAAGAAGTCATGAATCAGCTGATGTAGCTCGACGTGCTCGATTTGTCAAAGCCCTTGACCAGCTCCAACTGATAATCCTCTGATGGCTGCCACCCGTAGTACGGGTACACTAGTTTCGGGACGAACCTTGAGAGGTCGGCCGCCAACTGTGTCACAGGATGCTCCTTCCCGAAGGTCATCGTGCTGATCTCATAGGCCTTCTGCCGAGTCGCTGCCTCGTCGATGATCCCGAGCGTGTGCAGGTATTCGTGCAGCAGGATGTGGAACACGTATGGCTTGTAGAGTGCTGGATCCGTCTCCTTGACCCGTTTCAGCGGGAGGCTGTTCATGACGATTATGTTGGTGGCGATCGGATAGAACGCTCCCACGAATCCCTGTGGCCCTCCTCCTAGGTTCGCCAGCCCAAGCATCAGACCTGCTCTCTCCCTGCCCGTGCTCTTACGGACTGCGACCTTCACCAGCTCGAATATGTCAGGCAGGTCCTTGGCAGACTGCAATTTCGAGTCGAATCCTAAGTCGGTTCTCACGTCAGCCAATAGAGTCGAGGCACGATTTATTATCATCGCCAGACATCTGGAAGACCGGCAACATGCTTTCTTTCAGCAATGCTGAAATAACTGCGAGCCCTCTCACGCGCTTGTGCAAACAGATGTCGTAGTCGTGGGCGGAGGTCCCGCCGGGTCCACCGCTGCTCGCGTGCTGTCAAGAGAGCACCGAGTCACCCTGGTCGAAGAACACGCTTCTCCTGGAGTTCCCCTCCAGTGCGCCGGTCTGGTTACTCAGCGCGGTGTACCTATGTTCGCACGGGCGAGCGTTCTGGGTGAGGTGAAAGGCGTGAGGATACACTCTCCTCTTGGTTTCACTCTAGAGCTGGAGGCCCGCTCCTCGCGCGCATACGTCATAGATAGGCCAATGTTCGACCGAATCATGTTCCACAAGGCCGTTGATTCAGGGGCAGTGCCTCAGCTGGGGACATCAGTACGGAGCATTGCTCAATCCTCAGGAGTCGCGAGGGTCGAGGTCAGATCCGAAGGCTCTTTGAGGTCTCTGTCCTGCTCGTGTGTCATCGGTGCGGACGGTTACAAGTCGGTGTGCAGGAAAGAGGCCAAGCTTCCACCGCCGAAACACATGCTGACAGGTATCCAGGCAGACCTGAAAGGAGCGGACATAGAAAGGGAGTTCGTTGAGATATTCCTCGGTCATAACATCGCCCCTGGGTTCTTCGCGTGGGTGATTCCAGCAGGTGATGTGGCCCGAGTCGGCCTTTGCACCTGGGATGCAAACGACCTCCCGGCCAGTTATCTGAGGAAGTTCCTGGCCCGCCCTGAGTTCAAGGGAGCAAGGAACGTGTCCACCACCTCTGGTAGAATCCCAATCGGCCCAGGCCGCTCGGCCGTCGGTGGTCGGATCATGCTTGTGGGAGACGCCGCATGTCACGCCAAACCGCTATCCGGGGGCGGGGTCTATACAGGAGTCCGTGGGGCAGAGCTGTGCGCAGAAGCTGTAGACATATTCTTGGAGACCCACTCAGAGCCAGCGCTCCTCGAGTACGACAGACTGTGGAAGGAGGAGTTCGGGAAGGAGCTGTCAAGAGCCTTCAGGATTCGGAGGATTTTTCTCAACCTGACGGACAAGAAGATCGACAAGGCGCTGAGGATATTCGCAGAGCCCGACGTTCGGAGACTGCTGGAGCAGCACGGGGACATCGACTATCCCGCTTCACTTGCTTCTTCTGTACTTCGCCTGGCTCCTAAGCTCGCTCAGTTTTCCCCGCAGATTGTAGAATCGTTTCTCTAGCCGAGGGTACTTGCCGGGATTGTCCAAGACATAGTAGAAGAGGCCCGTGAAGCAGAAACCGGCCGCTGCGGCGATCATCACGGCCAGGGGCCAGCGGGGTATCGGCACTTTGATGCCGAAGGATGTGTCCGGGAGAAGGCCGTCAACGCCGAGGCTCTTCATGTAGGTCGTGTTGACGATGGGTTCTCCCGACTCCCACGATACCATTGTGTTCCATTGCGCAGCAGTGAAGAACCCACGCGACTTGAGAACCACAACTGACGCGTTGCCTTCGAAACTGAAGTTCAATCCAATCCTTACAAAGTAAGTGCTCTGAGAGAAATAAGATCCGTGAGGGGTCTTCTCAGAGACCCAGAATGGGACACTAAAATTGAGCCTGCCACGGGAGTCGCCGGGATCAGGAATCAGCCTATCCCACGGGATGGTCGTCTCAGTCGAGGTTCCCGATATGAGCGGAGGATGGGGGAAAGTCTCTGTTATGTACTCATCGTGGTCCTGGGTTGCATACCGGTAAACCCCGATAGTCAAGCTGATATTGATCATGTCATCTGTTAGATTCGAGTATGGGTCTATCAATGTGAAGTTCACCCATGCGTTCTGCCCCGGCTCGATTGTTGGGGTCGCGAAATCCACTAGCATTCTGTTGGCATAATGGGGACTCCCCGGGTCCGACACATCAACTGATGCGGCGTTCGTGGAGAGTAGACTTAGGCTAGACATTATCGCGACGGCAGCAAGCCAGACCTTCATCTGGTTGGAGAAGCAACAGAGCGACTATATGACTTTCGGTCTCTGCCTTTGCCCGTCCCCGAGAAGTGTTAATACGCGCCAGTGTATTGAGAAGAATGTGCTTGGCGTCAGGGTGCGAAGGACAAATGCTAAGGTCCTCAGAAAGAAGCTTGCGTGCGCGGGCATGCTTGACAAGTCACACGCAATAATCGACGAGCATGAGGATGTGATGATACCTGTTCTGTCGAAACCACCACCTGATCTTCTCAGGGAATATGTCGCTAAGGTTGTTGATTGCGACTTTCCCGGTAGGAAGACAATGAGGGACCCGATTGATGAAATCAGGGACATTGCGACGATTCCTGAGGGCCTGAAACCTCTGCTGCCTGACAAGTGGGAGAAGCTCGGAGACGTTGCCATAATCAAATTGGACCCCAGGCTGGACAGGTACGAATCTAAGGTGGCGGGTGCGTACGCGTCGGTGCTCGGTCTGAAGTCCGTTCTGAAGGACGTGGCCGGCATCTCGGGTCAGTTCAGAACTCCTACAACGAAGTTGCTGCTAGGCACGGATACGGTGACAACTCACGTAGAGAATGGAGTGAAGTACAGGTTCGATGCTGGGAAGATCATGTTCTCGTCGGGGAATATGGAAGAACGCATCAGGATGGCGAACGTGGTGTGCGATGGGGAAGTCGTGGTGGATATGTTCGCGGGCATAGGCTATTTCTCTTTACCTTTAGCCGTGTACCAAAAGCCGAGGAAAATCGTGGCGTGTGAGATCAATCCAGTCGCTCACAGATACCTGGTGGAGAATGTAAAACTAAATCATGTGGAGAGGCGAGTCGAGCCATTCTTGGGAGACAACAGGGATCTTCCGGGCAAGGATTTCGCAGACCGCGTTATCATGGGATACGTCAAGACGACGCATGAGTTCCTGCCAGTCGCCATGCGCCTTCTCAGGGATGGAGGGATAGTTCACTACCACGAAACATGTCCAAACGAGCTGCTACCTGTTCGCCCGATACAGAGAATAGTTGACCACCTTCACGGAGGAAGAGCGGAGATCTTGATGTTCAAGGTGATCAAATCATATGCCCCAGGAGTATCGCATGTGGTCGTAGACGCCCGGATTTTCAGGCCCTCTTGACCTCATCGGTGCACCCAGCCTGTCTTAGGAACTCAACAAACGCATCGTGGTGTTGTTCGGTCTCTTCGCTCTCCAAGAGCCTCTGGGCATACTGTTTCAGGTGCTCTCCGTACTGCTTCTCCTCATCCGTGTACTTCCATGACTTTGTAGTCACACCAAGTGCCAGGTAGAACGCATGCGCCATCGAACGGATGCGGTGATCAGATGACTTGTCACCATCGAGAGCCGCAATCGCCCCGGCGGGACCCTTCGTCTTGTACCCCTTGGTAACGCTGTCAGCGAACGAACCATAGTGCGACAGGCATGAGTATGTTGGGATCCTCGAGGAGATGGCATCGTGCTGCTCCTCTTTGAGGGCGCTTCTGATGGCCCTCAGCGGAGATTTCTCGGTCTCTGGGTCCTCGAAGTACCTGTCCGCAAGCTTCTTCGACACAACCGCTCGGAGCGAATCCAGGCCATGCTCTTTCCAGAATATGGTCAGCAGCTTGTTAGGCGAGTCAGACTGCTCGATCACGACTGGGTGCTTCACCTTCGCCAATAGCCCATTGAGCGCCTTCCTATCGGTCTCGTCGGAAGCAAGGTCGCTCACGAATGAATCCACATCCTGACCGTAGCAGATTTCCCCACGGACGTATACTCTCTTGTCTCGGGTCTTGATTGACTCGAGCACGTTTTGCATGTGCCTCTCGATGAGGTCCTTGTTTCCAAGCTCACCGTTCGCGTACTTCTCCAGTAGATCGTCGTCGATCTGGTCGTCTAGGAGTCCGTTGCACGCCCTTTCACCCGACTTGTTCCTAAGGGGTCTGATGATATCTACGTTGAACTCATCCAGGATTCGCGGGACAGCCATCCCCTGTGCCAGCTCGGCTAGGTTGTTCTTGATCTTGCCAGAACACTGATCACAGAGGACAGTCTTCATCTTCGCATTGACCCACTCGAATACTATGTGATTCATGTTCGTCGGGGAGTGTGGGCAGACAAACGTATCTCCTTCTCGTTTGGTGGCTCCGACCGATTCAGAAGCAATCTCAACATACTCCGCTGGGGGCTTCGGCGATCGACCGGTGCAAATGAAATTGTCACCGTATGAGTAGAAGTGCAGGTTCTTTTTGTGGACAAGATCGGCGACGCTCAGGACGCGCCATTTCGGGGAATCGAAATTCTGCACGCCGATTAGCTTCTCCTTTGGAGTCTTTCCCCTTAGGGCGTACGCGACTGTTCCCGCGGGGTAAGTCGCAGTTGCTAGGTATGGGGTCTTCTCTTCGTGCGCAAGCCGAATAGTGGCCGCGTATGCGCGCGCGAGCTTGTCCCCACCTCGCGCGAACTTCGCCAACTTGACAGGGTCATCTTTGTACCGTTGGATCTTCTCGATGCGCGCACGAGTCTTCTTGAACGGGCATGACCCACAGTCCTCGGCACAGTCGGGCAGGATGAGATCAGGATCGTCCATGAGCAGCTTCGCTTTTTCACGGAGGTCTTTCTCCATGACCTTGGAAGCTATCCTCGCCTTGAGCCTCAACCGGGGAATTCCCTTCTTTCGCATGCGCGCCTCTGCCTCGGATTATGGCCGAAGGTAATAGCTTTTTTCGCGGTACCCCAGGGTCCAGCAGGGGTGTGTCTGGAAAAGGGTTATTAGTCTGGCCCTCCCATAAGGAAGGTGCACGCTCGGATGGGATAGATGTCTCAGGAAGAGGACTCCGCCAGAGGCTACATCAAAGGTTTCCAGGAAGGCCTGCAGGAGGCTTGGGACGAGATTATCAAGCTCTCCACCAAAGGCTACACGTCCCGTGAGCTTCAGATAATGGCGAAGACTAAGAAATCCATGGTTTTCCAACGGGTCCAGCAGAAGGTCGACGAGCTCGAGCGTGCTCTCGGGAAGAAGCTTACATCTGCGGAGGTCGTCGTCGCTCAACCTTCTGCCCAACCTGTCCGAGCGATGCCTGGCTGGAGCTATGTGGTCAAGGAGGAGAGGCCGGACAAGAGCTTCTCCCTTTTCACCAGCATCCTCTCTCAAGGGAGCAAAGGGCTCTGCATATCGCGAACTCACCCGGACGTGCTCAAGCAGAAGTACGGTTTCGATGCGGAATCGA
>Ga0154903_162_pt2 | contig 14043 bp, 10 predicted proteins | sample Rifle2008BG19ft_FD_105584 | JGI IMG/M metagenome (GOLD analysis project Ga0154903, IMG submission 105584) | Euryarchaeota archaeon RBG_19FT_COMBO_56_21
ACGTCGCATTTCATGATTTTTATATATTTGAAAATATGGTGGTTCGACTGCTGAAGTAGGGTCTCTTCCTAACCCTAGACGAGCACTCGATTCTCATACTTCGTGACGTTGAGAACGACCTGCGTGTAGGTCCTGTCCACGTTCTCGTGGTCGAGCACCTTCTTCACGAACTCGTTCAGCTGACCTCTGTTGTGGAACCTGGCCAGCATGATGGCATCCCATTCACCGGTCGAGTCGAACACCGCGAAGACTCCTGGCTCCTTGGCCAGATCGCGTTCCGTCTCCACGATCCTGCCATGGATGACCTTGATACCTATGACCACCATGATGTCATATCCCAGCTTCTCGGGGTCGATCACGGGGATGTACCCCTGTATCACCCCGTTCTTCTCCATGGCCCTCACTCTGTTGGAGACGGTCGTGAGGGAGACTTGAAGCTCCTTCGCTATGTCTCTGAAGCTCTTCCGCGCGTTCGCGTTCAGGCTCCTCAGGATGTCAATGTCCAAGTCATCCAATTTGAGTGTGCCAGCATCGTCCTGACGGGCCGTCATGCAATGCTCGAAACTACTTCTGTTTATAAATACCTTGCATTCAGAGTGGCATTGGGTGGTCATTAGAACACATAAGATGAGATATGTTGGTCAAATGAACGATAAATTCAAAATAATATTGATATATGGTCATTATCATATGGAGTACTGCAGGAGGCGACATTACTTGGTTTCAGGAGAGAGCATGACATACGATGCGAGGATCCGATACTGGGAAGAGGAATGGCTGTCGGAGCTCCTGCAGGAAGCCCTGAGGTTGAAGAACGCCTCGTGCCACACCTCGGGCGACCAGTGAGCGTTTTTCGTGGCTCGTCCCGCCTTCAGATATGATATCACTCAGGGATGGCCTTGGTCCGCGCCGCCTTGACTGGGCCGAACTCTGATATCCTCTTGAAGTACGCGTAGAAGATGATCGACCCCGCCACATATAGCGCGCCGCCGATCCAGAAGGGCCCGGTCTTCGAGTAGTCATCGGCCCAATAGGTTCCCGCAAGCGCGAACGAGGCCGAGTATCCCAGCTGCCAAGCGAGCTGCGACATGGCGAGGAAGGACGCCCTAATCTCCTCCGTGCAGATGTTCATGACATAGGCGTTCAGCACGGGCTGGGGCACGAGCATCAGGAAGGACCTCAGTGCGTAGAGTATCGCGACCCCGATCAGCATGGGTGAGTAGGGGATTGCGACCATGAACGCCACCGACGCTATCTGGCAGCCGGCTATGAGCGCGACGCTCCCCCTGAAGTCCGCGAACTTGGGGACGACGAACCAGCCGATCGCTATGATGGCGTTGGCGAGCGTGAAGATCACAGCGACCCACTCGAAGGATGCGCCCATTCCCTCCCCGAATATCAGGGCCAGCCAAGGAATGACGAACGCCGCCCCGATGCCGATCAGGCTGTTCTGGAAGGAGTAGACGAAAAGCCTCTCTCGCATCTTCTTGTCGTACGAGAGAATGACCCTGGTCTGTGTCATCCTCTGGTCGGCGATCTTCAGGACGAACATGAATGGAGCGATGGCGCAGATCGCCACCGCGACGAACACGAGGTTGTATGCGGAGGACAGCTCTGTCCCGTACTCCCTCTCCATGAAGGGCGGCCCGAAGACCCCGAAGAACATGGCTACGGTGAGGCCCAGCTGGTTCGCGAACCCCTGGACTCCGTAGAAGTACTTGGATTTCTGAGCTGTGGTCTTCGTTGCCATGAGCGCTATCAAGCTCGGCCAGGCCAATGAGCTGCCTATGCTTGTGAGAGCGTACGCGGCGGTGAAGACAACGATGTTCCTCTCCGATATGAACAGCAAGAACCCGAGGGCGGTCGCCACCAGGCCTACAACATACAGCTTCTTCCTGCCCATCCTGTCCGCGAGATAGCCGCCGACGAGAAGGCTGATCACACCAGCGCCGGTGCCCAGCGCCCCCATGATCCCTATCTCAGTGGACGAGAAACCGAGAGCGTCCCAGTAGAGTATCAGCGGATACCACAGGATACCTCCTGTGATCCCTGTGAAGAACGAAGCCTTCACGAGCCTGCGCTCGTCCGGGCTGGACTGGGAGTAGTACTTCGCGGTCTCCTTGGCCCCGTCCTGCCCCGCCTTGGCCATGCCTGAGATCGACCACGAACCGCCATCGGCCAAAACCGCGCCCTCGGGCGACCCGGAAGCCTTGGGCCGGTATTAATGTCGTGCAGGGACAACGATTGTTCATGGTTATCTTTATCCAGTAGCAGAATCTACTCCCATTTGATGGCAGGCGTTTGGAGCAAGCTGGTCGACCCCTTCGACAGAGCCTTTCCCCTCGGCACGCCGCGCAGGAAGCTGCTGCAGATAGTGGCGATCATCCTGCTTTTCGAAGGCGTCACCGTCATGCTTTTCTTCTCGTACACGACCCTCATCTTGGGGGTGGCGTCCATATTCGTCGGTATGTTCCTCCTCGCGCTGGGGTATAAGCCAGGATCGCTCATCGCTCCTGAACCCCTGGTCGGTCAGAAGATAGACCCTCCTGGCATAAGGCTCGTTGACGCGATTGTGAGGGAGGTGAACAACGACTACATCATCATGGTCGCAGGAGCTGCATTGATCGGGCTCGTCATCATCTGGAATCGCTTCTACTCTGCGAATTCGGGACTCGGGGACCTAGATACCCTCGCGATCATGTTCGGCGGAATGCTCCTGATATTCCCGATCATAATGGATAAATTCAAGGTCGAGGCGACATTCTCACTGCTGTTCCTTGGCCTCGTTGTGTTACTGCTCGTGATTCCTCAGGTGGTCATGTCTCTCAATACAGGGGCTGGGACTTCCGCGGGGAACTGGTACGTTGAGTACATGCTTGCCGCGCCCTTCGCCAGCATACTCAATCTAGTCGGCGTACCCGCGTCGTGGAATGGTAACATGGTGACCATCGAGTTCCAGGATGGCACTATACAACCCCTGGGCATTTCAGCATACTGCGCGGGGATGTACTCGTTCTCAATCTTCCTTGCGGCGTTCATCTCGTTCGTGCTGGTCTTCGAGAGGCTGAAGCCGAAACTGCTGATACTAGTGCTGAGTCTTGGTTTGGTCATCGCTTTCCTCGGCAACCTTTTCCGCATGGTGATCATAGGAATCGTGGGATACTACAGAGGCCTGGACGCCCTGTTGTGGGCCCACGAGAATGCTGGCTGGATCATATTCCTCTCATGGTCTGCGGTATTCTGGTACCTGCTGCTTGGATATATCTCGAAGAAGTCAGTGTCAATGGCGAAACCTGTCCCCCCAGAATGAATAGAATGAAATCAGTAGAACCTCATCCTGTCGCAAAGAAGAGGTAGGCAGCACTTGATGGTCCTATCCCGAAGGACGGTACTACTCATCCTTGGCGCCATTCTACTTGCGTCGCTCGCGATCCGGTACCCGCTCGTGGAGCACGAGCGACTCCAATCGGATTCGTATTTTATACACGTACTCGCGGATTCGATCGTCAAGGAAGGACACGCGAAATGGACCTTCAGTCCGTTATCCTATGTCGGCTACTACCCGTTCTCCTATCCGTCGGGTGTTCCGTTCGTCCTGGCGGAGATGTCGGAGCTCACAGGTTTGGGGGTCGAGGCCTGTGTTCTGCTGATGGACATGATGCTCGCGGTTGTGTCCTGCCTGGGTGCCTTTCTGCTGGCCAGGCAGTTCATCATGCGTCCGGAATTCGTGCTCTTGGCCGCCCTCTTTGCGGTGCTGGGACCGCGATTCATCGACACCACGAATTGGGATGGTAGCGCCCGCGGCCCGCTGATAGTCTTCGTCACGCTTGCCCTGTTCGCAGCTTTTCGGGCGTCGTCAATGCGCGAGAGACGGATGTTCTTCATAGCGATTGCTTTGGGTGGTTCGGCCTTCACGCTGCACCATATGGCCGTTCTGTTCGTCCTCTTCGGGCTTGCCTACATAATCGCTGCATTCCAATCCAGCTACCTCCTGCCGAGAGTTGTTCTCAGGAGGCGACAGGCGGCCGCCGCCGTCAACGCGATAGTGATAGCTAGCGTCCTAGTCACGTCCTACCTTATCTTTGAGTTTCTCACGAGCCCCGAGTACACGGATCCGAACGAGTCCTCCCTCTTCAATCTTGATGTTCCTTTGCTTTCGAACGTCCTGAACTTGTCTGCCAGCTACACGAACCAGATCGGATTCATACTTCCGGTGGCCATCATCGGGATGATTAGCATGTTCCGACGCTCGCAGTTCTCGTTGTCCGATATGTTCCTTTTTTCCGTCCTGGTATGCTTCATCCCTCTGCTCGACAGGGCGTTATACGTGGCAATGGTGCTGACGCCTTTCGTGGCGATCCTCGGGACTCTGTGGATTCGGAATCTTGAGATGTCGAGCATCCGCAAGTCCGGGGTGCTAGTTCTGGTAGTCGTCCTCGTTGCTTCATCGATCATTCTGCCGGTCTCGTCGAATGCCAGATGGAATGATGAGAAATATGTGACAGGTGACACTGTCGAAGTGGGGAATCAGATCTTCAACGATGCCTCATATCTCAGGGTGATGTATCCAGACACATTCGCGATGAGCAACAACAACATTGCTTCCATGGTTCTATTCGCGAATTCCGATTCGGGATTTCTCAGGTCCGGCATCATGCTCGCGATCATCGGAGATATCACTGAAGTGGACAAACGCAACGTGACCCTGTTTAAGGCGGAATTTCCGACGAATCTCTACACGTGGTATGAGTATCCTGCCGAACCTGAAGTGGACCTCTATGTTTTGTGGTCCTTTGTACTAGGTATGTCCAAGCTTGACGAACAGGTCGATGACACATTCCTGAACTTCGACCATCGAAGAATGCTGGTTTTAGTTGACAGAGACTGGCCATCAAGCTTCGTGAACCAGTACGGCATCTCGAAAGCCATCCTCCCAGGGCAGCTCTTCAATGCGGTATGGACTAAGACGATTCAGGGTGCCCCACCATCTTATCAGGATATCGAAATCCCGAGCTATATGATCTACCAGAGCGGGGGAGTCATCGTCTACGCCCTTGAAGTTCGTTAATGAGCGGGCCGGTTATTCCGAGGTCGATTTCGAACTCGACTGCCCCGAGAACATCGTCTTCGCCAATTCGATGGCATCCCTCAAGTCCCTTCCACCGCTCGTTGCATAGAGCGTGACTACGTACACAAGCAAACCGAGCAGCACAAGCCCAATCAGAACGATGACGTTGCTCGGCAGCAGGATCACAAGGCCGGCCAGCAGAATGAACATGATGGTTCCGCTTGCGATGGACGGCACCAGCGGCTTCATGATATTCATCATGCCAGATTGGAATATTGATCTCACGACGGTCAGAAGGTAGCCCAGGAAGCACAGCGAAAGCGCAGTCGTGAGCACCGCCACGCCGTCGATGCCCCAATAGCGGGCAACCGGGTAGATGAGGACTATTAGCGCGACAGCTTGCGATGAAGATTGTATCGTCAGATACCTCGGTTTCCCCACGGCCATAATGACGCTGTTGGCAGGGGGCAGCATTGCGCTCACGAATCCTTGGAAACATATCACTGAGAGGGGAAAGACGGCGGGGATCCATTCTGGACCTAGCAGGACCCGGACAACGAGCGGGGATAGGGCGGATAGACTAAAGCAAGCTGGGGTCGCGACAATTGAGATCATCCGCATGGATTGGACGAATCCCTTCTTGATCAGTTCGACATCTTCTTTGATACGGGCCATAGTCGGGAAAAGCACTCTGTTCAGAGTCAAGGCGATCTGCTCGCCTATGGTCCTGCCAAACCTCACGGCGACGAAGTATATGCCTAGGCTCGCGAGCCCCAGCACACCTGCTATCGCAATCTGGTCTACATAGAAGATGAGGAATACCATAAGCCCAGTCGCCAGCAGGTGTTTTCCGTAGCTGAGGAGTTCTTTCGCCAGCCCGAAATCCTTCCCAGGCGCGTGAGAAGTCCTCTCGTACAGGTTCAGGCAGATCACATAGCCGGCGGTGCCCGCTACCGATCCGAGAACGAAGCTCCAGTAAGAGTAATCGAAAACAGCCAACCATATCACTACTGCCGTCAGGACAACTGACTGCACTGCGCTCGCGACCGCGAGCTGTGAGAGCCTTAACCCTCTAGTCATTCGCGCCTGAGGTGCGAAGGCGAAGTTCAGTATCATCAGGTTCGACACAAGCACAAGCATGACGGTTGTCAGATCAGAGACACCGAGGTACTCCGACAGCATAGGGGCGGCTGCGACCACGGACGCCAGGAGCACAGCCGACACAATCCACCGGAGGCTGATGGCAGAGGAGATAGATTCGTCCACGCGTGTGTCCCTTTGAATCACCGCGGGCATTATGCCGAAATCGTGAATATTGTACAACAGGCTGAGGAATACAAGGGCAACCCCGATGATACCCATGTCTTCCGTCGATAGCAAGTTGGCGAGAACCGTCAGGGTGACGAAGTTGAGCACTAGAACGAGCAACTGCGAGGCTCCGATGTAGGATACGTTCTTTGCAGTGCTCACTCGTAAGGATGACACCGTGATTGAAATGGATAGCTCTTGCTTCATTCTTTCGGTGGCCGTTCCGTGGGCATGGAGCAATGGATCGGAGGGTTTTCATTGCACGGGTTGTGTGCGTTAAGGCATATGGCAGACATTAATATACTCAGCAATCGGTTTTGAATGCCAGCTAGAATGGTAACCGTATATCTCTTCAGGGGAAAGCATCCTCTATATCAGAGTCTTGTGTCGTCGCCTCCGGCAGGAGTGACCTACATTCCAAAACGCCGGCAGGAAGGTCCAGAGGAATACAACCTCTACGGACCATCGCATAGCACAGTCCGCAGACTGACAGATGGGTTTTTTGGACTACTCGGGCTCCCTCGAATGGTGCCAATCCTGTCAAGATGCGATCTCGTACACTCTAGCCGCGGCTTCATACCAGTAGGTCCAAGGCCATTCGTGATCGACATCGAACATGTGAGCTCTTTCGTGGGCATGCGTCACGAGAGAATGACCGTTCCGCGTACGAAGAGGTTGATTGCGAAGGCTCTGGGTTCGAGCAGATGTGTCGGGATACTCCCTCATTGCGAGGCTGCCAGGAAGACGATGTCCGTATTGGGGAATGATGCTCGTATGCTGGACAAGTGCAAGGTAGTCTATCCAGCCGTAGACGCCTCGCTATTCGAACAGAAGAGGACGGGATCGACCCCTACTCGGATCCTTTTCATGGGAGAGTATCTTTGGAAAGGTGGAAGGGAACTACTCCAGGCGTGCTCGGAGTTGTCTGGGCGACTGGACTTCTCGCTACAGTACATCTCTCTTAGAGTTCATCCGCCTGAAGAAGTTGTCGAGAAGGCCCGTAGGTCGATGAAGATCGATTTCGTGAAGGGACCGATACAAAGGCGCGAGCTCCTCGAACGGGTCTATCCCAGCACAGACGTGTTCGTGATGCCCACGTACATTGATACTTTCGGATACGCGTTCCTCGAAGCGATGGCATTCGGCATTCCGTGCATCGGGACCCGCCACTTCGCCGTCCCAGAGATCATCGAACACGAAGTGAGCGGCCTTCTGGTGGAACCACCTCTATCCTTCTTCGACAGGAATGGAATGGGTCAGTCCGACTTGGACCCAGGCTGGGCAGACAATCGTATCACAGTGGAGGGACTCAAGAGTGCCTTGTCAAGTTTGCTCGAGTCCACAGCCCTCCGAAACAACATGGGTGCGAGAGCAAGACAGACGGTGCTGGAAGGCAAGTTCTCGGTCGCTCGGAGGAATTCGATCCTGAAGGAAGTGTACGAGTCGGGCTTGAAGCACTGAGTCTCGCCCCTTAGTCTATGTCAATGCGGCCGCGACGGATAAATATAGGAAAGATTCAATTGGAGTCGTTATATGAACCTACGAAGGGTCATCGAACCTGGTAGCTTTGTCCGGCGTCATGGCTGGGCCTTCCCCGTGCTGATTCTGGCTCTGCTGTCTTTTTGCGTTCACCTGATTCCTCTCAGTTTCTCGGCCTACCCGTTCAATAACGATAGCCTCGTGGAAGGCCGTGTCGCCAGGCAGATCCTGGACACTGGCGAGATTGCGCTTCCGTGGGGCAACGACCAGACAACTACTCACAGCGAATCTACACCGGCATGGAACCTTGTACTGGCATTCTTCGGAGGAGTCCTGGGCATGGACCCCATGTTCGCGAGCCAGTGGGCGGTAGCCGCTATCGCCCCCGTGGCGGCTCTGACTGTCTATCTCTTGTTGGTCAACATGTGCGGGGATCGTAAGTCGGCTGTGATGGGGAGCCTCTTCATAACCTTCTTCGGGACATTCCTGTACCTGACCGCCTCGGGATGGAAAGAGTCGCTTGGGATTGCACTGTATTTCCTTCTGATATACTCCTATACTCGGCGCAACTTGACATCAATGAAGTTATTGATGATCCTAGTGCTCGTGACCCTGCCTTTCGTCCACCATCTCATCGCCATCGTATCGTACATGACGATCTTTTTCCTCACTGCATGGAGCGTGATTTTTGCCGCTACTCACCGGATGACTCGAAGGCGTCATTTCGAGGAGATTGCAATCATCGCCTTGTTCTCCATGCTGGCCATAGGATACTATAGTTACGTGTCCTTCGACAAGCTCAGTTACATCGGCTCTGCAGGGGGCCTGGTATTCCTCGTGGCCGCCATGGGTTTGTTCTTCGTGTGTGCGACGGCGATGCTGATGCTTCGGTCTCATGTGAAGTGGTCGTTCGCTCCCGCGCCCGCGGCGTTCATACTTGTACTCGCGCTATTGGACTACAACGGGTTCATCTTTGACTACACACCCAGCATTAGCTCCTCGAACTACTATCTGATTGCCATCGCCAGTGCAGTTATGCTCTTGCTCGGATGGTATGGGCTCGAATCGATCATCGAGTCACAATCACGCTTCAGGGCGATTCCGTTAGCAATGCTTCTGCCTTCTTTGTCCCTCATGTTCTTCGCGCTGCTGTCGCCCACTGTCGTGGACAAGCACCAATTGGTCTACAGGACTTTCGACTTAGCTGACCCTGCGATAGCACTAGGCATCGGGCTCGCTTTCTACTCTCTTTTCAGCAAGAAGCGCATCAAGAGATATGCGCCGGCGATTCTCGCGGTGGCTGTTGGGCTGCTGCTTGTTACGGTTCCTTACGGCCTCTACACCGAGGAGTTCACTGGAGTCCGTCACGACACTCAAGCATACGAAATCGATGCCTTCGATTGGATTATGGGCTCCCGCTCCAACGAGTCCACTTATGTCATCACGGACGAAAGGCTCTCCTATGTCGCGTGGACCGTGTATGATTTCGGGAAGGATAACCGGCTTCCGTACATCTTGGTCGAAAACAACTCGCTCGCTCCCGGAGTGTACAACATCTTCGAGGAGTTCTGGTCTACTCGAGGCGTCAATGATTTCCCCCGCGGTTTGTCGCAACCTTCAGAGGATTTCATGAACAGCCTGTTGTACGTTGAGAACGTTTTCTACATCGGTGGCCCTGACGAGGACCAGCTGATAATCATACATCATTCCTGGATCGGCCAGATATACAACAATTGGTACTACCAATATCCATGAACCCGTCAGCGAGTGTTCTCCAGGATTCCTGCAAGTTTTGCGCGGTTCTCTGGCCCGTGCATCTTCTCTACCCTTGTCCTGTTCCTCTCCCCGTCGTGTCTCCGCAGGTCGGGGTCGAGCATGTACGTCCTCAACCCCAGGGCTATGGCATCCGGATCTCCCTCGGGCACGACTATTGATTCGACAAGCTCGGGTATGCCGGCATGCAGTGTTGATACAACGGGTTTCGAGTACGCCATCGCCTCCATGATCGATACCGGTAGTCCTTCCTTCTGCCCGCTCGGAGCGGTCTTTGAGGGGAGGCAGAACACGTCGCAGGCCTGGTACAGTATCCTCAGGATGTTCTCATTCACTGACCCCAACAGCAGAATGCTACCTGTCTTGATGAGGTCCGAAGCCATCCTCTTCACATCTACGGGCCCGTCCCCGACTATCCAGAAGACGACGGGCTCGTTCTGCATTTTTCGGGCGGCTTCGATTAGGATGTCGTATCCTTTGTAGTCGTGGAACTTGGCCACGGTTAGGACTTTCATCCTGTTATCCTGTTTGAACTGCTCTAGCGGCACTTCCAATCTTATGGTCTCTACCTTCTCCGGAGGCATGCACATCCCCTCGACAAGTACGCTGCGATTGTAGTCGCACACCGTGACCAGCTTCGCCGCCCGGTCCAGGGCCTTCTTGAAAAGCTTCCTGTCCGCGTAGAAGACGAGTTCGTGCGAGTGCACGGTCACGATGAATGGAATCCGCGTCAATGAACTGCAGAAGTATGCGGTGAACATCTTGCGGTCCGCGAAATGGCAGTGGATCACCTCGATACCTTCCTTGGCCATCTCCCTCGAGAACTGTGTGGCGAGCCCGAGCTCTGGGAGAGCTTTGTCCACGAGAGCCTCGCCGAAAGCTCGTAGGAATGTCCGCGGTCTTCTGAGAAGCCAATAGAGCATCGACGCTCCAGCGCTCATCATGCTGGGTGGGTGGACATGCCAGGACTCCTTCGGCATGTAGAGGCCCTCGGAGATCTTGGTCGGGAAGATGTGCACTTGGAACCCCATCTCAACCACCGACTCGATTTCCCGGTAGTTGAAGCTCGGAACGCCTCCCTTGAGGGACAGAATGTAGCCGATTCTTCTTTTGGACTGCATCACGAGCTCAACTCACAGGGGCCGGATTTGTGCGATGGAGATAGACTGGCCTTGGCGATCTTCAAGCGACAATGAATATATAGCGCGGGCTAATACCTTTGCGTCCCGTCATGATTCGCCCAAAAGAGGCCACACTGGCAGTCACATACCGGTGCAACTCGAAGTGCTCGATGTGCAATATCTGGCAGATCAGCGATTTCGACGATCTGCCCGCGGAAGAGTACGCCAAGTTGCCGGGTTCATTGCGCACCATCAACATCACCGGCGGGGAGCCGTTCCTGCGAAAGGATTTGATGGAGGTCATCCGGCAGATACACAAGGCCGCCCCCGACAGCAGGATCGTCATCTCGTCGAACGGATTCCTGACGGACAGGATTGCGCAGGTCATGTCCGAAGTCCAGAGGTTCCATCCCAAGATTGGTATCGGCGTCTCGGTCGACGGCATAGGCGAAGTGCATGACAAGGTCAGAGGCGTCAAGGGGAGCTTCGAGAAGGCCATGGCCACGGTGAAAGCTGTGAAGGCCCTCGGGATCAACGACATCAGGCTTGGCATGACGATAGTCCCTGACAACCAGCACGAGGTGTACGAGGTCTACAAGCTAGCGAAGAAGCTGGGTGTCGAGTTCACGACCACTGTCGCGCACAACTCGGAGATATACTTCAAGAAGGTCGACAACACACCGCGCAGGACTACTGACCAGCTCAAAACCGACCTGCGGAGGATAGGGGATGACCATCTCCGGTCTGGGACCGTGAAGAACTGGTTCAGGGCATATCACCTTGCGGGCATCACGGATGATTCCATGCGGTCTCAGAGCTCGAAGAAGTGTGCCGCGGGAGACAGGTTCTATTTCATGGACCCCGCCGGCCAAGTATACCCGTGTATCGTCATGGACAAGGTCATCGGCAATATCAAGAATGTCAAGAGGTTCGAGGACTTGGTTCCCGTGGAGAAAGCTGCCGAGGTACGGAAGGCGGTGAGGGCGTGCAAGGCCGATTGTTGGATGGTCTGCAACATACGCAGCCTGATCTCCAGCCATCCGAGCGATTCGCTCGTTTGGATCTTGAAGAACAAACCGCGAGCCCATGTCTCGAGGAAATCAGGCTCGTGAGAGTTCCGAGTAAGTTTGGACGAGTTTGTCGACCACTTCATCCCAGGAGAACTTGCGCGTCACATACGCCTTTCCCACGACTCCGAGGGCCCTCGCAACCGCCCTCTTGTCCATGAGCTTCACGATCGTTTCGGAGAGGATCTTCGGGTCTCCTGGCGCGATGAGTCTCAGCGCTTCGGGGTCGACGACGGATTCCAGCCCGCCAACCTGCGAGGCGATGCATGGAAGGCCAGAGGCCATCGCCTCCAGCAGCGACATGGGCACACCTTCCGACAGCGAAGGCAACACGTACAGATCGGCGTGGAGGAAGTAGGGTTTGATCAGTCGGTGCTCCACCGGGCCCAGGAGGAGTATCTCGGGGATCTCAGACGCAGCGGCATCGACATCCTTCGCCAGTGGTCCTTCGCCGATGATGACAAATCGCGTTCCCGCACGCCGTCCCTTGTCCATTGATTTGATGGCCTCGAGGAGAACGCTGACACCCTTCACGTTGGTGAGCCTACCCACGAATAGAACGATGAACGCTCCAGGGTCGTACTCTTTGGGTCGTTCGGTCTTGCTCTTCTCATACTCCGCGGTATCGATTCCACTTGAAAGGAGTTCCGCCGACCTTCCGAATGCCTTCACTGCCTCCAGTGCCCGCTGGTCAGTGCAGAATATTCGAGATGCGCATCGAATCGCAGTCATCTGCATCATGCGTATCCCCTGGCGGAAAGGTATTGGCCAGTCCTTCTCGTGGAACCCTATCCCGTGCATCGTGTAGACGAATCGTCCCTTCGCCGAGGAGAGCGCGCTCGCATAACCACCTGTGGCGTCATGAGCGTGTACGACGGCCCCTTTTCTATGACGCAGCTCCCGAAGAATCCCAGGGACCGCAGTCAACTTGAGCGAGTACCTTCCCTTCAGACAGGTCACCCTCACCACTCGGACACCTTCGACGTCCTCTTCTCTAGCGAGGCCACTCAGGCGTGGCACTATGACGGTGACGGAAAGCCCCTTCCTCGCGACCCTTCTTGCGATTTCGTAGACATGAGTTTCGATGCCGCCTATGACGGGGGGGAAGGTCTTCGGTCCAACGAAAACGACCTCAACCCTCTTCCCATCGCCAGATGCGCCGTCCACGGCCCCAAACTCCCCCTCATCGTCGGATACTGAAGGTCCCGAGAATCGACTGTTGATGTCAGCACCATGTGAGTATATAACAACTGACCAGTTAGTTCACAGGATCAGGTCGACAGCGATCACGATGACGCACATCGCGATCTCGATGCCCCAGATGAAGGCCACGAGTTCCTGCTCGTTCACGCGGAACCGCTTCATGAATATGTGCGTGAGCGACTCGATCCTCCCGTGGTACTCGAGGAAGCCGTTCTCGGATTCGGATGAGTAGTTCTCGGCCTCGAACCGTCCTCTGAACTTCAGGAAGAATTCCACTATCATCGGTATGAATATGAACGCCGTCTGGACGGGCAGTTCGGATAGTATCCCAGCCACCGCAATGGTCGCGCCCATGAAGAGCATCATCGTGTCGCCAGGAAAGACAGTCGCGGGATACTTGTTGAAGTAGAGGAAGGCGATGAGCGCCCCCAGGAGAGGTACCAGAAGGTAGACGCCGTCCATTCTGTCGTGGACCAAGGACAGTATCAGGAGGGTCATCGCCATTATGATGCCCAGGCCCGTCCCCAGCCCATTGAATCCCTCCAACATGTTCGCGGCATTGGCCGCGCATGTGACTGCGAGCGCCACAATCAACGGCATGAAATCACCGAAGTTGAGGTCCGCAACGTGAGGGATGACGATGTGCGGGTCGGCTGTGACCCCGAAGGGGAGAGCGATCACGAAAGGTAGGAACGCCTTGTGCCTCTGCCTCAGGTCGAAGAGATCGTCCATCATGCCAACAAATGCCGCACCGAGTGCTGCGGAGAGAGACGCGAACAGCCTCTGCGTTCCCTCGTCCGTTATGCCATCCAAAGCCACGAGCGTGCTGACCCCTGCGAAGAACCCGACAACGACTGCGATGCCACCCATCTCCGCGACCTCAGGCTTATTGGGCTTGTTGAGGTCTCGCCCCACTATGCCCCTCGACTTGAGGATCGGAATCAGCCACGGCAGGAGGCTGTAGGCCATCAAAAGAGCGACGAAGAATCCGATTATGAATTCGAGGTCATTGTCCGTTAGGGTG
>Ga0154903_104_pt1 | contig 14021 bp, 16 predicted proteins | sample Rifle2008BG19ft_FD_105584 | JGI IMG/M metagenome (GOLD analysis project Ga0154903, IMG submission 105584) | Euryarchaeota archaeon RBG_19FT_COMBO_56_21
TCAGGAAGAACCAGGTCCTTCTTGGGGAACGACTCATCGAACTCTGAGGGCGAACTTTCCGTTGACATGTATGCCCATTCTCCTGGCTATCTCGGACTTACTGTGGTCGAGGATCACCACGTATCCCTGCCATTCCTTGGAGGTCTCCCCTCCGCAGAGCGGGCATTTATCCTCCTCGGTGATCGCGCTGCACTTCTTGCAGGCTCTCTCTATCTTCATTTCTCTTTCTTCTCCTCGCGCTTCTTGCGCTCTTCCTCGAGCCACTCGAGCTTGCCGAGGCCCGGCTGGCGCATCGTGAGACCGATCTTGCTCTCCCTCGGACTCCGCTCGTTGATGCTGAGGGAGACCACTCTCGCCCGGACACTGTCGCCCAGACGCAGCTCCCGCTTCGAATCCTTCCCGATGAGCCTTCTGCCATCGACATCGATGTCGATCCTGTCATCCATGATCTGGCTTATGTGCAGGAGCCCGTCAAGCGGACCGAACCTGACGAAAGCGCCGAACTTGAGCACCTCGCAGACCGAGCCCTCGACCACCTCGTGCAACGCCGGCCGGAACATGAGCGCGTCGAACTTAACCTTCTGATAGACCGCCCCGTCCCCGTGAATGATGCGACCACCGCCTTGGGGATCTATGTTCTTGACGAGCACTGTGAAGCTGCCGTCCCCCTCGACCTTGTTCTGGAAGGTCTCCTGTGTCAAGCGCACGGCTAGCTTGTTGAAGTCCTCCCCGAGGAGATTGGGGGGTATCCTGACTACATCCTCTCTCGATGCCATTACGTACATCTAGTCAGTCCTCTAGTGAATGAACCGCGGGCTTCTCGATGCCCGTGGTCGTATTTATGGTTTGTTGCCCCGTCTCAGACGGCCACGAACAGTCCCACAAAGACCAGCGTGACAGTGGCAAGCAGCTTGACCAAGACGTGTATCGATGGGCCCGCGGTATCCTTGAGCGGGTCACCCACGGTGTCACCGACGACGGCTGCAGCATGAGCCGGGGTTTTCTTGCCTCCGTAGTTCCCAGCCTCGATGTACTTCTTGCCGTTGTCCCAGGCGCCTCCGCCATTGTTGAACATGTTTGCGACCATTATGCCTGCGATGGTCCCAATCATTAGGAGCGCACCCACTGCCTGCGGGGCGTTGTAGCCCGCGTAGTTCATGACGATTCCGAATGTGACTGGAACAAGCACTGGTAGAAGTGCAGGCAGGATCATTGCCTTGAGAGCGCCCTTGGTCGCGATGTCCACGCACCTGGCGTAATCCGGTTTCGATGTCCTCTCCATGATGCCCGGATCAGCCTTGAACTGCCTCCTGACCTCGTTTATCATCGCGTGGGCGGCTTTCCCTACCGCCCTGATAGCCAGCGACGCGAACAGGAAGACGAGCATCGCCCCCAACAGCCCACCGACGAATACGTCAGGCTGGGCGATATCAACTTTGAACACTTCGGCGAGGGTGATTGATGGGTTCTTCTCGTGGAGCTTCATATAGACTCTCTCGAAGTATGCGCCGAACAACAAGAAGGCCGCCAGCGCCGCGCTGCCCATGGCATATCCCTTGGTGAGTGCCTTCGTGGTGTTCCCGCACGCGTCGAGCCTGTCGGTCCTTCGCCTTATGTCCTCGGGCTGCTTCGACATCTCGATTATGCCACCCGCGTTGTCCGTGATCGGTCCGAATGTGTCGGTCGCAAGTATGAATGCACATGTGGCTAGCATTCCCATCGTAGCGACTGCGGTGCCGTAGAATCCGTATATGAGCCTGTATGTGGCGTCGGCCTCTGGAGGAGCCGCCATCTGCCCTAGGCCGAACGACCCCAGGAGCGCGACGATTATCGCGATCACGGGCATCGCGGTCGTCTCCATCGCGATTGACAAACCAGTTATGATATTCGTCGCTGGACCGGTCGTCGACGCCTGAGCGATCTCCCTGACTGGCCTCCAGGAACCAGATGTGTAGTACTGCGTGATGTAGACGATGACGATGCTGAGGACTATACCGATGAGACCCGCCCCGAAGAAGTACTGCCATTCGTCGCCAAACATGTACTTTGTCGCGACGAAGAAGAATGCCGCCGCCAGAGCGCATGTGATGTAGTATCCCATGTTTATGCCCGCCATAGGGTCCTTGTCCTCTTTGGTTAGCTTCACAGCCAGAACACCAACAAGCGATGCGAATATCCCGAACGACCTCGCGACTAGCGGGAAGAATATCCAGACGAGCGCTTCCCCCTCCGACCATCTCATGCCAGCGGGCACGAACTCAGTCCAGAACGTGAACAACGACAGCCCTAGCACCATCGCACCGATGTTCTCGGCCGCGGTGGACTCGAACAGATCGGCGCCTCTTCCAGCGCAGTCACCGACGTTGTCACCGACGAGGTCCGCAATGACTGCAGGGTTTCTGGGGTCGTCCTCGGGGATGCCGGCCTCAATCTTGCCGACGAGGTCAGCACCCACATCTGCTGCCTTTGTGTAGATTCCTCCGCCGAGTTGCGCGAACAGGGCAGCGAAGCTAGCACCGAATGCAAACCCGATGGCCGAATCGAGCGACTCTGATATCGTGAAATCCATGCCGGTGTTGAAGATGTAGAAAACGCCGGCCACGCCAAGAAGGCTAAGCGACACGACACCCATACCAGAGACCGCTCCTCCTCTGAAGGACGTGACAAGCGCCTCGTTGAGGCTGCGGCGTGCAGCCGACGCGGTCCTTATGTTAGATCTGACGCTGACATACATTCCGATGTAGCCAGACAGAGCGGACGCGCCTGCGCCGACGAAGAAAGAAAGCCCCACCCATGGCTTGGGGTCAATCAAGAATGCTATCAGTAACGCCAGTAACACGCTTATCGCGATGATGGTCGTGTACTGCCTTTTCATGTATGCCATGGCGCCTTGCCTGATGGCGTCTCCGATCTCTTGCATCTCGGGTGTCCCGAGGTCCTTTCTGAAAACGTACCAGGTCAGGTATCCTGCAAATGCCAACCCGACCAAGCCTGCGATCGGGATAACAAGGGTGATGTCTACCATCCTACTCTCTCCCAACTAGTGTACCTTGGGTATGCCGCGAGATTAGGATTCGCATATAAATTGTTAACTCAGCGAAAAGGCCACTGGTGAACCCACATGCACTATGGCCAGCGCGAATGACGACCTGACTCCAGTAGAAACGGCGGTGAATGAAAAACGCAGAACTGGACCCGTCACGAAGCGGGTCCGCAAAAGGTTTTTCGAGAGTACGCTTACCTCTCGATGAGCGTCTCGACGTACCTGACGAACCCCAGCTTCTGGATTCTATCGGCGATCTGTCCGACCTTCTCCAGGCCAGGTACATCTAGGAATGCGACATAGTCGTAGTGCCCGAAGACGAGGTATCCGTCGGTGACTCCCGGGATCTTGTTGATCTTGGTGGCATCCTCGAAAGTCTGCTGCTCTAGCATGACCAGGACGACTGCTCTTACCATGGGACCACCTCACCCCTCCGGATAACCGACAAGGGTCTCGACTATCTCGACTCCCTCGGCCTTGTAGATCGTCATGCCTATCTCGGCAATGCTCTTCAAGTCCAAATCGTCAGTTGCGATCGCGATATCCCATCGTCCGTGCACCGGGAACACCTGTTTCACGCCAGGCTGTTTCTTGGCCAGATCGACGACCTTCTTGGTCTTCAGCAGCTTGCAGTTTACGAGTATGCATGATTTGACCATGCCAATACCTTCCTTCGATTGCCTCAACGGACTAGTTTGATAAAAAGCCTTTCCAGAAATCTCGAAAGCCGTCACTTGAACGGGAGGATCTGCTTCTCGACGAAATGGTGCGGATGATATCCTTCTTTCGCCCTCCTAAGGCCCGGCTCGCCAACGTCCTGCTCTCGGTTGACGAACTTGAAACCTTCAAGGGCATGTTCGCAGAACTGCTGGTTGATGACCTGGTATAGGCCGCGCATATCTGGGTTGGCCTTCTCGAAGTGGACGACCGCGGTTTCGGAGTTGAGCTTCTCGCCGATTGAGAGCGCCTGCACTTTCCCATCGACAGTGACGACACCGCCGATGAACCCGAGAGAGTCGTAGTTGAGCAGCGCCTCCTTGAGGGCGACGTCCTCTGCCTCTGAGAGATTGTCGTTTGTGCAGTGTTTGATGTCGCACCAGGTTTCCTGTAGCTCCAAGCACTGATCCCTTAGCTCGCTGCTCATTGGGAGATACTCCCGCTTGAGAGATGATGCAGCCTTCTTCATTTCCTTCCGCTGCGTGTGATACTTCGGGCCTACGAGCTTCACCAGATCATCCTTGAGGTAGATGTAGTCCCATTCGTCCCTGACGGATTGGGGATTGAACCCCTTGGGCCTGAGGTCGGCCGCAAGCGGTTCGACGATTCCAAAGACGCCATTGAACGCGAGCACGGGCAACAGCGCGGGACTGGTGAGCTTCTGGATGACCTCCGCCGGTCCTGGTCCGACTGGTGCAAGGATCATCCTGCCGAACTTCTCTTTCCTCCACGAGATCAGCAAGTGATCCTCGAATCTCGAGAGCAAGGACCTGTCCTCATAGTCTCGCCAGATGAAGATGGATCCGAAAGTCCTCTCACTGATTTCAGTTGGATACTGATCGAAAAGGCGGGTGATCCAATCCCTATCATCCATGCTCACTTCGCGGAATGCTGGATACTCGGGCGCCCTGTCCAATGCCACACGATTACCTCGAGGCCAGGAAGTTAACATTGTGCTCCTAGATAATACTCCCATTTCAATGGCCTGCTGTTTATTATCTGATTCGGCCAATTCGAACGATAGCCTTATCATCCCAAAGGCGAATCCGAAGCTAGGTGACTGTCAATGGGAACTCAGGAGGACCCTTCGAAGCGCAAGGAGTTCCAGAAGCGCACAGACGCGGACATTGATTCCTTCCTCGCAAGGACGGAGTTCTCCAAGACCTCTTCTCAGCAACAGCCAGCGAAGCCCGCTGTCGAGCAGGCTCCGACAAGGACGGAAACTGCACCCCCAGCAGCGGCACAGGCTACACCTGTGAAGGAGCCCTCGGAGCAGGATCAGGATGACCAGATCAAGGCCGCAAGGGCGAACAGAGCGGAACGAGAGGCATATCAGGATGTCGCAGTCCTGAGGAAGAAGGCGCATGCGTTCGGGCACAAGGCCGCGAAGTTCTTTCACAAGTACAAGGCGAACGAGGCCAAGGCCCAGAAGTGCTCCGAGAAGGCCGTTGCTTTCAGGGAGAAAGGAGGGGTCCACAAGGATCGGGCGAAGGACTTCAAGGAGCGCTCCAAGCAGTACGAGTCCGAGCTCTCTGGCGCGGCAACTGGCAAGACCGAGCTCAGCCCAGAATCGCTCAGGACCAAGATCGCCCAGATGGAGCGCAAAGCGGCGAAGGAGGAAGAGGTGGTCCGCAGGAACGAGTCGAAGGCGGCCGCTCAGGGCGCCAAGGCTGCGAAATTCAGGACCAAGGCTGCCAAGTTCCTCGAGCAGAACAAGCTCTTCGAGAACGAGTCGCGCATGTACGCCAGACGCGCTGACAACCTTGAGAAAGCAGGGACCTAGGTCAGAATCCTATTCGTCGTTGCCGTTGTCCCCTGCTACCCAATGCAATAGCGATGCCTCTTCGGACAGCGGCATCTCGCTCGCATCCTGATCATCGGCCGTCTTGATCACCACTCTCAGGCGACCGTCTGTGAGAATCACCTCGGCGCTCTCCACGGACGACCTGTAGCTCGCCACGAGCTTCCCGCCGATCGAAACGACCTTCCCCTCTTCGTGCAGGATACCCGCCTCCTTGAGGGCCCTGATGCGCCTGTAGCACGCGGCGATGGGTATCCCGAGGGCGTCGCTGAGCTCGAGGGCGTTCATCGCCTGCGGGCTCGTCAGCTTCAGAATCTGGGAGGAGTATTGGTCAAGCATCATCCGGAATTTCTCAAATGTGTCCATTCTAGCAACACCTCCAGGATCCTCTACGTAGCCTCCAGGCGGATGGTTTGCTTCTCGAACCCTTCCTTCTTGATCGCCCTCTGGAGATAGCTTAGCTCACCGGCCTCGACGTCCAAGTGGAGGAAGACCACGTTATCTCCGTGAATGACTGGGTCAAGCCTGCGTGATTTGCCGTTCGGGTCGGAACGCATTATCGATTCCTTGCACTCGGGACACTTGCCCTTGGCGAGTCTGACGCGGGCGCCACATTGAGGGCAATCGATCTCTTCCGAGGCATCTCCATCGAATGTCATCTCCGATACAAGGCCCACGAGGCCAGCATCTGGATTCTCCATGTCGGAACCGCATAGGGGACACTTGTCGATCGCAAATTCAAGGGCGGTCCCGCATTCGCTGCAGATCAGCGCCACCTCGAATGCTTTGGGGTCCTTCTCGAGGAAGGCTATTACACCCTCGTCCGCGTCAGAAAGGACGCAAGGGGCATCGCCTTCGACGTCGCTCGCGAGTTCGTCACGGCTCTCGGAATTGTTCTTCTCGGCCTTCTCATGCTCAGCCAAGAGGTCCTTCGGCAGATCGACATAACGTTCCCCGCAGATAGGGCACTCTTCGGTGTGCGCTTCGAGTGTGCACCCGCATTTCATGCACTTGAATTCCTGCGGCTCATCCGTCGGGATCGCGGGTTCCGGGGCCTCGACGACCGGAGGGGCTTCCGTTGGCTGCTCCGGAACAGGTTGAGACACAATGCACTGAGGTGGCACTACCTTCCTCACCCGTCTGACCTTCTTGGTTTCCGAGAGCGGCGCAGCTGGTGCGTCATTCTCGACCTCGTCTTCTGCCTTCAGTTTCCGTGTGACTCGCTCAGCCATGGTGCGCAGCCTTTCAGGTAGCCAGATGAGTGGTTTCCAATCGGATTCTACGGCCGCGAGGGCTTATACCTATGTCGCTACGGAAATCATGCTTGATTACACAAATCGAGAATGGCGTTACCAGCTCAAGCGAGTCAAGTTCGCGCTAGGCGTTAGGATCGCGCCCAAGTCCTCATAGCTTGGAACCATCCCAGGAGGACACATTCCCGGAGGCCAACCATCAGAAAGAACATCCTCAGCACAGAAAATGATATAAACACCACCCATTATTGTCCATCCCGCGTCCAGATGTGTTCTGAAGGCGTTGATGTCGAATGGCCGAGCTGATTGGTGACCTCGAAGAGAAACGAGCTAGGCACAATGCCGATGCTGAGAGGCACAAGAAGCTCCGAGACGAGCTGAACGACAAGACCAAGGAGTGGGCGGAGAAGCGGGACGACCTCAACTCGCAGGTGAGGAAGTTCATCGACGAGGCCAACGCTAGGCGCGACATGAGGGACAAGCTGAACGCCGAGGTCCGGGAGGCCAAGGCGCAGAGAGACGAATGGAACCACAAGTTCAACGACCTCAGCTCCAAGGTGATGGCCTTGAGGCGCGAGAAGATGCCCAAGAGCGGCCTCTCGCTGCGCAAGTTCAAGGCGGAGCTAAGGGCGCTCGAGAAGAAGCACATGACCTCCGTCCTGAGCACGGACAAGGAGCGCGTGCTGGTGGAGGAGATCTCCGAACTCTCCAACAAGATAGGGGCTATGGAGAAGGAGATAGAGCAGTTCTCAGAGGTCAAGCAGGCCGAGAAGGACGCCAGAGATGCCAAGGACAACGCAGAGAACTTCCACAGGAAGGTGTCCGAGCTGGCCGAAAAGGCCCAGATTGAGCACGACAGCATGCTGAAGCTCTACGATGAGGCAGACAAGCACCGGAAGGAGGCCGATTCCGCCCAGGAGGAGTTCATAAAGACCAAGCTCGCGGCGGACGAGCAGCACAGGGAGCACATCGAGCACATCCGTCAGGTGCACGATTTCGACAAGATCATCTCGGGGATTAGGGACAGGACCCGGAAGGCCCGCAAGGAGAAGGACGACACCTCTGCCAAGAAAGAGGCCGATGAAATCTTCCAGAAGTTCCGGTCGGGGGAGAAGCTCAGCACAGAAGACATTATGGTCCTGCAGAAATCAGGGTACATGTAACCTGCATCGGAACTAGGTGAAACGGAGGGGTTCGCCAGTAGCGGAAGGCGACGTTCTCGCTTTATATACCGGCCTCCGTCGGATGCGAGTGCTGGGCGAGGATTTCTATTTAAGGGCCACTTCGAAATATTCATATAGCACTCCACCAATATATGACTCGGGAAATTTTGGGCTAGTTGTTAGAGTGCATCCCATCCCTTCTGACAAGGCTAGCCCTTCCCTTCCCTTTTTTTGTAGCTATGAGTGTTTGCGCGCAACCTATTTATCTGATGCCCCTGCTTAAGCGGAAGAGCGACTAACATGGTCCTCGAAGGTCTTGGCCAGTCTCTGAAAAATGCTATCAAGAAGATAGCGAACGCGTCGCATGTCGATCAGAAACTGGTCAAGGAGGTCGTCAAGGACATACAGAGGGCTCTCCTGCAGGCAGACGTCAATGTCAAGCTCGTACTGCAGATGACGAAGGAGCTCGAGGAACGTGCCCTCACCGAGAAGCCCCCCGCGGGGATGAGCTCGAGGGAGCATGTCATCAAGATCGTCTATGAAGAGCTCGTCAAGCTAGTAGGGAAGCCGAAGGAGATAATGGCGAAGCCCCAGAGGATCCTCATGGTGGGTTTATATGGCCAGGGGAAGACGACGACCGCGGGGAAGCTCGGCAGGGAGCTTCATAAGCGCGGCATGAAGGTCGGGCTCGTCGCAGCCGACGTCCACAGGCCGGCGGCGTACGACCAGCTGAACACAATCGGCAAGAAACTCAACATACCTGTTTTCGGAGACCCCAAGGAGAAGAACGCTGTAAAGATCGCCAAGAAGGCGATGAAGGAGTTCGAAGGGTACGATGTCATCATTTTCGACACATCAGGCCGGCACTCGCTGGAGGACGAACTCATCCAGGAAATCAAGGACGTCGCGAAGGCGGTCGACGCCGAGAACAAGATTCTTGTCCTGGACGCTCAGACGGGGCAACAGGCAGGCCCGCAGGCGAAGGCCTTTCACGATGCTGTCGGCCTCACTGGCGTTGTTCTGACGAAGCTCGATGGAACAGCCAAGGGCGGAGGGGCGTTGAGCGCGATCGCAGAGACCGGAGCCCCGATATGCTACATAGGGGTCGGGGAGCACCTGGAGGACCTGGAGAGGTTCGACCCGGACAGGTTCATAAGCAGGCTTCTTGGCATGGGGGACATCAAGTCGCTCATCGAGGCGGCCGAGCAGGTGGTCGACGAGGAGAAGGCGGAGGAGATCACCAAGAAGATGATGTCCGGCAAGTTCACCCTGAAGGACATGTACGAGCAGATGGAGATGTTGCAAGGCATGGGACCGCTCAAGAAGATCGCCTCCATGCTGCCAGGCCTGGGCGACCGTTTGGCGGAGCAGGATATGGAGAAGACCCAGGAGCGGCTCGCCAGATGGAGGGTCATCATGGACTCCATGACCGACCACGAGCTCGAGAACCCGAAGGAGATCAAATCATCGAGGGTGATGAGGATAGCCAGAGGCAGCGGGACCTCCCAGAAGGATGTCCGGGAGCTCCTGAAGCAGTACAGCATGTCCAGGAAGGCCATCAAGGGCTTCATGGGCAACCGCAAGATTCGCAGACAGCTTATGAAGCAGATGAAAGGCTCAGGAATGGCCACGGAAGAGTGATTCTATTGAGAAGGTTCATTGTAATCGGCCACAGGGCCATCACATCGGCGGACTTCAAGCTGGACGACCTGTGCGGCTCAACCGGAAGACTGGACATACTGCTGAGGTGCGTCAATTCGGCCTTCTTCCTGTCGCATGGTATCAGGCGGGATGTCGAGATATCTCTCATGCTGCTGGGGGAGCCGAACCCGCCCAAGACCATCAGGATCAACGGGTCGGAGGTCAAGTACCTCAACCCGGACGAGCGCAGCACGGCCGCCCTCATAAGGAACGCCTTGCTCCAGAAGGGCGAGGGGGAGAGGAAGTGCTCTCCTGGCATTTTCGTGTCGGAGCGCAGCTACGAGGAGGTCCTGTCGAACATCTCCAAGGAGTCGAAGGTGTACTACCTCAAGGAGGACGGGGATGACATAAGGAAGGTGCCTCTGGCTCAGGATGTCACCTTCGTGCTAGGAGACGATCAGGACCTGACCGCGGTCGAGGAAGAGATCCTCATGAGATACGAGCCCAAGAAGCTCTCCCTGGGCCCGATGAGCTATCACGCGGACCACTGCGTGACCGTCGTCAACAACGAACTAGATAGAAGGTAGTCTGGGGCCGTGTCTATTGGGCCGGGCCCATCGGCTCAGGGGTCACCGGAGGAGGGAGTTCGTCAGCGCCGTTGTTCTCAGGCTCGCACTCGTACTTCACGGCGAATCTGCCATTATTGAACTTGATCGTAGCTGAGCGGAGCTTGCACTTGTAGAGCCTGACCTTGCGACCCTTGTAGACCTCTTTCTCGCGGTCCACGGCTATGAGACCGGCCTGTTCCAGCTCGTGTATCCGCCTGTAGCACGCAGCTATTGGTATCTGGCATATCTTGCTCAGCTTCTGTGCAGACATGGGGCTGGCGTAGGTACTGACTAGGATCTTCTGGGAGTAATCGTCAGCCAGAAGTCTAGAGACATCTTTAGAGGACTGCTCGCGCACTATCATGACGCTCACGACAATCAAGGAGATGCGTGATTTAAGGCAGTTCCCGTCAGGTTATCAGGGATGATAACTGATACATCGAGCTGGTAGGGGCACATTGGCCAAGCCCAGCTGGGCATTCCCTGGTAGAGTGCTTATACCATCCTCCCCCTAGAGAGCACGCATGAGGACCGTCAGTGCGCGCCATACACACCCAGTTGCGCCCGCAGTAGTTCCTCCTAGGGGATCGGCCGCCGTTGCGGAGTTCGGGAGGACTCCGTGGCGCTCTCGCATCGGTTTTGGCGTGATTGTCCTCGGTGCAGTTATTATCCTTCTGTCCGCATCGTTCTACGCCAAGGAGCCTTCTGAGTGGCTACCAGATCTGCTGATGGCTTTCTTCGGGTTCCTGCTCATATGCCTCGTTCTGGTTGCGTCGTGGCTAGTGAGGCCCCGCCTACCCCCACAAAAGGATTAATTCCCTCACCTGCATCTACTCCGGGGAACAGAGGATGCCAGTCTGCCCACTCGATTTCAGGTACGGCCGCCCCGATATGAAGCGGTTATTCGACGAGGAGACCAGATTGCAGAAGCTCCTCGATGTAGAGGCGGCCCTAGCACAGGCGCAGGCCAAAGTGGGCAACATCAAGCAGGACCATGCCGACATCATCAAGAAGACCGCGTCTACGCGCTACGTCAAGCTCGACCGTGTCCGTGAGATCGACCAGCAGATCAACCACGAGATAACGGCGGTCATACGCGCCCTCAGCGAACAAGCGGGCGAGAGCGGCAAATACGTGCATGTAGGGGCTACTTCGAACGACATACTCGACACCGCCCAGGCACTCCAGATGAAGGACGCGATGGCGATGCTCGAGGCGGCCCTTGATTCCTTCAAGAAGACGCTAGCCAAGAGGGCGAAGGAGCACAGGAACACGATCATGGTCGGGCGGACGCACGGACAGTATGCCCTTCCCATCACTTTCGGGCTCAAGGTCGCCAACTTCGCACTCGAAGTCCACAGACATCAGGAGAGGCTTACGGAGTGCTCCAAACGCGTGCTTGTCGGCAAGATGAGCGGCGCGGTCGGGACGGGCGCGGGCTTCGGACCCAAATCGCTCGACATCGAGAAGGAGGTCATGAAGGAGCTCGGACTGGGCATCGAGGAGGGTCCTACGCAGATTGTCGCAAGGGACCGATATGTGGAGCTGATATCCGTCCTCGCGAACATATCGACCTCTATCGAGAAGTTCGCCACTGAGGTCAGGAACCTCCAGAGGGGAGAGATTGCTGAAGTTGCCGAGCCCTTCGACGACAAGGTGCAGGTAGGCAGTTCGACCATGGCGCACAAGAGGAACCCTGTCACAGCCGAGAACGTCTGCGGACTCGCGCGGATCGTGAGAGGATTCGTCTCGCCAGCATTTGAGAGTGCGATCCTGTGGCACGAACGGGATCTGACCAACTCCTCCGCGGAGAGATTCTTCGTTCCTCATTCGTTCATACTGGTTGACGACATGCTTGCCAAGATGGACAAGCTGTTCGCAGGGCTCGTTGTGAACTCCACCGTGATGGAGAGGAACCTGGCCCGCGCGGGGAGCGTCATCATGGCAGAGTCCGTGATGATGGCACTTGTCCAGAGGGGAGTAGGCAGGCAGGAGGCGCACGAGATGATCAGAGCGTGCAGCATGGAGTCTCAGCGGGCATGTGAGGATTTCAAGTCGTATCTAATGAACATCAAGAGCGTGAGCTCGAAGCTAAGTGAGAAGGAGCTGGATGCCGCCCTGGACGCGAGGGCATACCTTGGCCAGTCCGGTCAGACCGTGGACAACATACTAAGAATAGTCTCCAAGGAAAGGTAGAAATAGCTTCTCGGATTCTGCATGCGCATCACAAGGGCCCTTAGATCAGCGGCAGATCGCTTCCTTCGCAAGGAAGAGGCCGTGGGTTCAAATCCCACAGGGTCCATTCTTCGCATTACTGGCCAATTTTCAATCAGCCGGAATTGATTTCTCCCCTGTCCCAACAAACTTCTTCCTCTTCTTTATCCTCCGAGTTCGGTGAAGGGTCTGTTTGGCGTCATTCGCTAACCGACGGCGTATGGGTCTCGGAATTCACCAATGACTTCAACGAGGTCCGATTGAACCTGGTCAAAGGGAAGTTGGATCTCAACAAATCTTTGGATCGCGAGAAATGCATCTGGCTATATCAGGAGTGGGTTTCGGACGATAACTACCTGGTTCTGAAGAAGACGGATCCAAATGGTGCCATTGAATATCAGGCGCATAAGGCGCGAAAACGTGGCAATGACGTGGACGCCTACCGTATCAGTCGGCATCTTCGTGAGATAGGAGCCTCGATTCTTGATTACACCAAGAGAGGGCAGCGGTTGAAGACGACGAGTGCCGTATATGTGACAGGGACAATAGACCCGGGTCTGGTTGAACATGATTTGGAGTATGCGTGGCAGTATCTGGGATACTGGTTCAACATGTTTCTGGCGAACTTGCGAAAGCACTGCCTAGTCCTGTCCGACGACAATGGTGAAAAGGCTAGTGTGGCGGGGGCGAAGATTCGCGTGTTTCGCTCTTGGGAGTCACATGAGTCAGGTTGGCCGCATTTCCACGCCATCCTCTGCTTCGAAGGCTTTTCCTGGTCGATCTTCCAGGACGCTGGTTCCAAGTGGCGTCTCGAGGACAAACGGGTCTTTGAGGATGCGTGGAGCTATGGTTGGATCGATGTCCTTGCATTGACGCCAGGAACGGCCGAGAGGAATATTGAGAAAGTGGTGTGGTATGTCAGCAAGTATGTCGCTAAGTACGCCTCGGATGCGGATTACCGGCATGTCCATTCATGGCCTATCAAGAGGCTCCTGACGGAGTCGGTCCTATGGTACTATGGCAAGCGTTCCTATTCGATTAGCCGCGATTTGATTCGAGAGGCTGACTGTGGTGCCGTCGACTTGAAAAAGCGCACAAGCACAATTCAAACGAATCTTGAGGGCGGAGTGGAACCCGGATCGGAAATCAAATGGGAATTCGTGGGGCTGGTCCGTCGAAAGGATACAGAATTGTCTGCTGATGATTGGGTCAAGTCGTATTCAGAACCGCCTGATTGGCTAGATGCTTGTTGGAAGCCCTGTTCTTCTCGTGGTGGACTGGGCTGGGCTGACAGTTGGGGGAATTGAAACGGTCATTTGTGATGGGTGTAAGCGAGATCTGGAGTTGGACCTCTTGATTCCGATGTGTGACCTGTGGGTCTGTATTGATTGTCTTGAACCTTACGAAGGTCTTGCCTCGGAATGTGATTCCTTGAGAGATATGGATACGTTGGAGCGACTAGTGCGGGCCGATATCCTGAGAAAGAATTGTAAGATTCGATAGAAATCGGAGCGAGTACCATTTCTTGTGAGGAGAGGCTGGTGCCTTTAGGCTGGCGAATCCGAATCAAGAGGGGGTACG